>Ga0164243_10004427_pt1 | contig 22038 bp, 18 predicted proteins | sample OricompcompostOP_FD_108781 | JGI IMG/M metagenome (GOLD analysis project Ga0164243, IMG submission 108781) | Organic Plus compost microbial communities from Emeryville, California, USA - Original compost - Organic plus compost (OP) | ecosystem: Engineered > Solid waste > Mixed feedstock >...
CCGGGCGGCGCCGTCGCCGGCCGCGCGGATTTGATGGATATGGTCGAATTCCGCAGCGATCCGGGTTGGAACGAGAACCGCCGTGTGCCCCAGGCCGGCACCTACAACGGCAATCCGCTCGCCGCCGCCGCCGGGCTCGCCTGCCTGACCAAGGCGGAGGACAAGGCCGTTCACGACCACTGCGACCGCCTGGCCGGCGACATCCGCGCCGGCCTGAACCGCATCTTCGTCGAGAAAGGCGCGCCGGCCTTCGCCTGGGGCGAGAGCTCCGTCTTCCACCTGGCCCTCGGCGAGGTGCCGACCAACCTCGTGGCGGGCGATCTCCGCCGGCCCGAAGGCATCGCCACCGAAACCCTGAAGTCGAGCGGCGGTACGAAGCTCGCGCAGCTCTTCGAGATCGGGATGATGCTGGAAGGCGTCCACCTCTTCCACTCGGGTGGCCTGACCTGTGCGGTCCACACCGATGAGGACGTGGCGAAGACGCTCCAGGCTGCCGAAACGGTGACCGGCCGCATGCAGGCCGAAGGGTTGTTCGGCTAGCCTTCGAGCCGGCACCGGGTCTCCAGAACGAACCGAGGGAGGGGGCGGGACGCCTCCTCCCCTTCGCATTCCGCCAGCGGGAGGAGGCCACGGATGGACGATTTCGGACAGTCGGTCGAGGCCTGGCACGACGTCTTCATGCTGATCGGCACCGCGTCAGTGACGTTGCTCGGGCTGCTCTTCGTGGCGATGTCGCTGCGAGACGACATCCGGAAGCAACGCGACGATCAGTATCTGAAGCGGATGACCTCGCAGAACCTGACGAGCTTCATCACGGTCTTCCTCATGAGCGCCTTCTTCATGATCCCCAGCGCCTCGGCAGAAGGCATTGCCATCTCGATCGTCGCCACGGTCATCGCACCATTGGTGAATGCGGTCCGTTCGATTCCGATCTACCGGCGAGAGGCGAAGATCGATCGGGGGCTGTTCATCTGGTATGGGATTGTTCAGCCCCTCTGCTACGTGGCGGCACTGGTCGGTGCGCTCCTGCTCGGCAGATACGAAGAAAGCGCTCTCACCACGATGCTGACGGTGATGCTCTTCCTGCTCCTGATCCCCACCAACAATGCCTGGCAGCTCACCGCATCCATCACTGGCGACTGAGCCGAGACCCCATGCAACAGGGTTCATCGCGCGTTCATCCGAGGATGCGGGATACCGTGCCAGGCGATCGCCTGCCGCCGTTGCGAGAATCGCCGCCACGAGGCCAGGGCGCTGGTGGAGGATTACGGCGAGATCGATTCGCCGCCGGAGGGCCACATCGCGACCAGCGCGCGGTACGCCTCTTCCGTGTCGATATCGAGTGGTGGTTCCGCGAATACGCTGGCAACCGTGGCGACATCCGGAGCATGAGCACGGATAACGTCCCGCCCGCCCCGATCGCCCCGCACGGCCATCAACTCCGGAAAGAGCTCCCGTCCAAAGAGCAGGGGATGGGATCGCTGCCTTCCGTAGGCAGTCATCACGACCGGGGCGTGTGTCTCACGGCGTCGCTCGACAAGCGCGGCGATATCCGCGGAGTCGACCCCTGGCTGGTCCCCGAGCAGAACCACGACTCCATCAACAGCACGGTCCGCGAGCGCATCGAGCCCGGCTATCAACGAGGTGCTCTGCCCCTCTCGATAGGCCGGGTTTGGCACGATCCGCACCGGATAGGCCGACAGAGCCTCTTCGACCGCGCCAGCCGCGCCGCCGGTCACGACGAGCACCTCATCGAGCGACGCCGCAAGCGCCCGCTCGACGACATGCGCGATGACGGGCTGGCCGCCGAGGTCGAGGAGTTGCTTCGGGCGTCCGAGGCGGGTCGATGCCCCAGCGGCCAGCACGATGCCAGCGATCCGGCGTGGCGCCGGATCAGCCATCGTTGCGGATCGGGCCCGATGCCTGCCGCAACGCGCCGCCGCTGCGGCCGTTCTTCACGGCGATCATCTCGGCCACGATGCTCAGTGCCATCTCGTCGGGACTTCCGCCGCCCAGATCGAGGCCGATCGGACCGCGAAGCCGGGCGATCTGCTCCGCCGACATACCACCCTCCAACAGCCGCGCCCGGCGGTCCTCATTCGTCTTGCGGCTCCCGATCACGCCGATATAGCGCGCGTCGGTGGCCAGGGCACCGCGAATCGCGGGCTCATCGAACTTTGGATCGTGGGTGAGGATAGCGATGAAGGTCTTTGCCGTTGTAGAGAGTCGAGCGAGTGCGTCATCCGGCCAGGCGACGATGATGTCGTCCGCCTCCGGAAACCGCTCGCGGGTGGCCAGTGCCGATCGCGCGTCGATGAGGACAACCCGGAAGCCGAGCCGTTTGGCGAGCGGAACCAGCGCCTGGGCAACATGGACCGCGCCGACGATCACCAGCTGCGGCGGCAACGGGTAGACATCGATGAAGACCTCCGTGGCGCCGAACGTATGCACGCCGGACTTCTCGGCCTCCAGGGCCTCACGTGCGGCCGTCTCCACCACCTGCGCGAGGCCAAGGTTCGCGAAGCTGCCCTCTCCCTCGACACCATCCGGGAGCACGATCAGTTTCGAGCCGACTCCGTCGCCGCGCACGATCGTGGCGACCGCCACCGGCACGTCGGCTGCAACCAGCTCCTGCACCCGGTCGAACACCGTCGGACTGGCCTGCTCAGGCATCGCGCGTATCCTCGCCCGGTGTATCGACCGGTTCGACGAACACCTCGATCGACCCGCCGCAGGCAAGTCCGACATCCCAGGCCATCTCATCGGTGATGCCGTAGCGCACGACACGCGGCAGGCCGGTCTTCAGCACATCCTGCGCCTCGATCATCACGGCGTTCTCGACACACCCACCGCTGACCGACCCCGCCATCTCGCCGTCGGCAGTCACGGCCAACCGCGCGCCGATGGGACGCGGTGCTGAGCCCTCGGTCTTGATGACCGTCGCAACGGCGACCCGCTTCCCGGCATCCCGCCACCGATCGATCTCTGGCAGCCACTCACTCATTGCCGACCTCCCGTACTCGCGAGGCGCTGATTCGTCGCCACGCCGCCGCCCACCTTGTATCCGTCCTGTTTCACGGCCTGGGTGGATTTCTGCGTGCGCACTGGCGGCTGGTCGTCCATCGAGCTCAGCAGCGTCGCCAGCGCCTCCAGACTCTTCAGATTATGGATCGGCAAGAAATGGTCCACATAGGGCAGAGCTGCCCGAATGCCTTGGGTCAATGGTTGGTATCCGGGCGCGCCAAGCAGCGGGTTCAGCCAGATCAGGCGGCGACAGGAACGCTGAAGCCGGGCCATCTCCTGGCTCAACAGCCAGGGATCGCCCCGGTCCCAACCGTCGGAGATCATCACCACCGTCGCGCTGGAACGGAGCACCCGGCGGCTCCACTGGTAGTTAAATGTCTTGATCGACTCGCCGATCCGCGTCCCCCCCGACCAATCATCGACGGAGCTCACGACATCGGCGATGGCCGCATCGACGTCCTTCCGCCGCAGCTCCCGCGTGATCCGGGTCAGGCGCGTGCCAAAGACGAAGACCTCCACCGAATCGAGCCCCTGCTCCAGCGCATGCACAAAGCGGAGCAGGAGCCGGGAGTAGCGGTCCATCGAGCCGGAGATGTCGCAGATCAGCACCAGCGGCCGCATCCGCTCCTTGCGGGTACGGAACTTGAGGTCGATCGGCATGCCCTCGTACTTCATGGCCCCGCGCAGGGTCGCGCGATGGTCGATGAACTCGCCTCGCAGCGCGCGCTCGCGCCTCCGGGTCTGGCGGGTGCCGAGCCGCCACGTCATGCTCTCGATGATGCGCCGCGCCTCCGCGATTTCCTCAGGCGTGAACTGCGAGAAGTCCTTCTTCCGCAACGCCTCGCTGGCGCTAAAGATCAGCACATCCTCGGGCGGGACATCGTACTCCTCGGTCTCACCGATATCGCCTTGCTGGTCGACACCCTCGATCGCCAGGACGGATTTCTCGGCGTCCGCGCCTTGCCCCTGCTGGCCCTGCTGCGTCTCATCGCTCTTCTTCGTCGGGTCGGGCACCCCGACCGACTCTTCGTCATCGAGGGAGTACTCGCTGAGCAGCGGTGCCTCCTGGGTGACCAGGTCGCGCCAGAACCGCTTGAACTCCGCTTCGAAGACCGGGATGTGCTCCGGCCGGTTGACCAGCGTCGTTTGCGCCGCCGCGTGGACATCCTCCCGATTGCTCAGGTCGATGGCGTCCAGCGCCTCGAACAGCCCGATCAACTGCCCCGGTCCGACCGGCATGCCACCGGACCGCAACCGCCGGCTGAACATCGTGAAGTTCGCCTCGACCCGGCTGGACCGCACGCGGGAATCGTCCAGCGCCCGGCTCAGCCGTGCCAGTTCGTAGTCTCTGGATGCCTGGTCGGTCACGCGCCTATCCTGCCGACGGCTTGCCGGCGGGTGCCGCCGCTGCCGCGTTCACCGCCCGCTGCACGAGCCGCTGGGACACATCGCCCCGAATACGATCGACATCCTCCTGATACTTGAGGATGACGCCCAGGGTGTCCTGCACCACCTCATCCTGGAGCTGGTTCGAGCCGAGGGCGATCAGCGCGTTCGCCCAATCCAGCGTCTCCGCCATCCCCGGCGACTTGAAGAGATCGACCTCACGCAATCCCTGCGTGAACGAGCAGATCTCGCGCGACAGCCGCTCAGAAACGCCCGGCACCTTCGCAGCGAGGATCTGGAGCTCCTTCTCGTAGGTCGGGAAGTCGATCCAGTGGTAGAGGCAGCGCCGCTTCAGCGCGTCGTGGATCTCGCGGGTGCGGTTCGAGGTCAGGATCACGATCGGCACATGTTCGGCGCGGATCGTCCCCAGCTCAGGCACCGTGACCTGGAAGTCGGAGAGGATCTCCAGCAGGAAGGCCTCCAGCTCCTGGTCGGCGCGATCGACCTCGTCGATCAGGAGCACCGGCGCCCGGTCGTGTGCAGCGTCGATTGCCTGGAGCAGCGGCCGCTTGAGCAGGAACTCCTCGGAGAAGAGGTTCTTGCGCACCGCCTCCTGATCGATGCCGCCGGACGCCTCCAGCGAGCGGAGATAGAGCATCTGGCGTGGGTAGTCCCACTCATAGATGGCGGAGGACGCATCCAGCCCCTCGTAGCACTGGAGCCGAATCAGCGGTGTGTCCAGCACGGCGGAGAGCACCTTGGCGATCTCCGTTTTGCCGACACCGGCCTCGCCTTCGAGCAGGAGGGGACGCTGGAGCTTGAGCGTGAGGTAGAGGGTGGTCGCCAGGCTGCGGTCGGCGACGTAATTCTGGGAGCGGAGGGCCGCTTCAAGAGCATCGACCGACGCAAAGCCCGCGTGCGGCGACGTTTCGACGCCGTTGGAAGTCATGGTCGTGGCGTTCAACAGGGAACCTCGCAAGGCGAAAAAGCAATCGGGGATAGCGGCAATGCGCGCCTGTATCCCACTGTGTCTCCAAAGTATCCCCGAGCTTTCCCACCTGCGCCATAGGGACCGGGTTGGCCAATCGGTCAGGACGAGTGCCGCAGCACGTCCACCACCGGCTTCGTCGTCGCCGTCACGCCATGCACGTAGATCGGTTCGAGCGTGGCGGGATCGTCGATATCACCGGATCGCCACCGCCTCATCGCCAGCTCAGCGAGCACTGCGGGACGCCGCACCGACGCGGCGCCTGTCGCCACGGGAATGCCCGATTGCACGAGCGCGTCGCGCTGCTCGGCAGAAAGCTCTCCCGCCACGAGGACGCCTCGGTCGCCCGCCTCGTGCAGGAACTCGTCGAACGCCATGTTCCTGGGCGGGCCAGGTTCGGCGCCGGGTGCATGCGCTGCACAGACCACCCGTCCCCGGCCGGCTGGCAACACTGCGAGCACCTCGTTCCCCGCCTCGACGAATGGGGCCGATGTCACCGCCAGCGTCGGAACGCCGATCACCGACACGTCGCGGCCAAGCGCGAACCCCTTCGCCAGGCTCAGGCCCACCCGGAGCCCGGTAAACGTCCCCGGCCCGACCGCTACGCCGACCGCTCCGACATCCGCGATCGTCCGCCCACACCGTACGAGCAGGGCATCGATCGCGTCGAGCACCGAGGTCGTCTGCGTCCGCCCGGCCGGCCAGACAAGCTCGGCGCAGACCGGACCATCGGCCAGCCCGATGCCGGCGGTGTCGGTCGATGTATCGATCGCGAGCAACAACGGGGCGGCGGAAGATAGCATCTGATCCCTTTCATCAGGTACGATGTCCAGAAATCGCACATGTTAACAATGCGGAAGCCATTCGGCATCGACTCGTGACCAACACTTGGCTGTCCGGCGGGACCACCCGGCGGCCAGCATCGCAATCACATCATTGTAGGTCGGCAGGGTCGGCAGGAAACGGTTCCTGGCGTGCCCCGGCGTCCTCCGGAGAACGGGTATGGCAGAAGCAGTCGCACCGGCAGCGGGGCAATCGCAGGCTTCGGCGCTGGTATCGACAGACTATGGGGCATTGACCTGGGAGCGACCGAAGGCTCCATTCTGGCAGAAGGACTGGTTCCTCTTCATCCTCTTCATGTTCCCGAATCTCTTCCTGCTCACGCTGTTCACCTTCAAACCCGCCGTCCAGAACCTGTTTATCAGCTTCCAGCGCGTGAACCTGCTGAACAGCAAGAGCAGGTGGATCGGCCTGGATAACTACAAGTACATCTTCAACCACCCGACGTTCCAGCAGGTGCTCTGGAACACGCTCTACTTCACCGCCGCCACGCTGGTCGGCGTGCTGGTCCTTGGCCTGCTGGTGGCATTGCTGCTCAACCAGAAGCTCCGCTTCCGCGATGGCGCGCGGGCGGTGGTCTTTGCGCCCTATCTCCTGTCCGGCGCGGCGATCGGCATCGTCTGGGCCTACATCTTCGACCCACGCTTCGGGCTGCTCGCGCAGATCCTCGGTTGGGTCGGAATCTCATCCCCCAACTGGCTGAACGATCCCAATTGGGCGATGCCCGCCATCATCATCGTCTACGTCTGGAAGAACCTCGGTTTCGCGGCCACCATCTTCCTCGCCGGTCTCCAGGCCATTCCGCAGGACCTCTACGAGGCGGCGAAGCTCGACGGCGCGAATGCCTGGTGGCGGTTCCGCTCCGTCACGCTCCCGATGCTCTCGCCGATCTCCTTCTTCCTGCTCGTCACCACCGTGCTCGGCACGTTCCAGGCATTCGACATCCAGCGCGTGATGACGCAGGGCGGCCCCGCCTATGCCACGACCACCCTCGTCTATTACGTCTACGATCAGGGCTTCGGCAACGCTGCCAACTACGGCCGGTCCGCCGCCGCGGCGATGACGCTCTTCGCCGCCATGCTGACGATCACGATCATCCAGTTCCGCGCCTCGCGAAATCAGGTGCACTACGATGGCTAGTTCGACGAAGACCCAGGACGCCATTGGCAAGGGCGCGGCATACGGCGCGATGGCCCTGCTCATCCTCATCATCGGCATTCCGATGTTCTGGATGCTCTCCGGCTCCCTGAAATCCTACGCCGAGATCTATACCTTCCCACCGGAGTGGATCCCCTCGAATCCGAAGTGGTCGAACTACCGCGATGCATGGAACGCCGTGCCGTTCGGCCGGTTCTACATCAATACGATCATCATCACGGCGTTCGGCATGAGCGCCCAGCTCATCTGCGGCGTGCTCTGCGCCTACGCCCTCTCGTTCTTCAACGTGCCATTCCGCAATGGCTGGATGATCGTCATCCTGGCCGCCCTGATGATCCCCAATGAGATCACGATCCTGCCGAACTTCCTCTTCTTCGGCAACACCGTCCGTGACCTGTTCGGCCTCGACCACAACTGGATCAACACCTACCAGGCCATGATCCTGCCCGGGGCAGCCACGGCCTTCGGCACCTTCCTCATGCGGCAGGGTTTCATGGGCCTCCCCCGCGATGTGCTCGATGCCGCGAAGATGGACGGCGCGGGACACCTGCGCACGCTCTGGGATGTGGTCCTGCCGATGGCGAAGCCGATCGTGGTGACCTTCGCGATCATCTCCGCCGTCAACAAGTGGAACGACTATCTCTGGCCGCTGATCGTCACCAACACCAACGAGATGCGGCCCCTCACGGTCGGCCTCACGTTCCTCTTCGACAATGAGGGGAACAACGAGTGGGGCATGATCATGGCAGGCACGGCGTTCGTCGTGGTGCCGCTCATCCTCGTCTTCATCCTTGCCCAGCGATTCATCATCGAGGGGCTGACCGCCGGCGCAACCAAGGGCTGATCCCGGTGCGTCAGGAAGCCGCACGGCGGGCGGCAGTCAATACGGGTTCAACAATGCAGCGTGGCATTCGTTGCACCATGGGAGCGGGGCGAACGGGCTCCGTCCCGTGAACATGATGTCGCCTGTCAGCACATCGGACGATGCGCCGGCAGGCAAGGCTCAGCCGATCGAGGAGGATCGAGTCGATGGTCAAGCAGGTGAATCGCCGTACACTCGTCAAGTCCGCCGCTGGCGCTGCCGCCATCGGAGCTACCGCCATGACGCTCGGCGCGAAACCAAGCAGCGTCTTTGCCGCTCCCGCCTTGTTGCAGGGAGCCCAGATCGAAGTCAAGTACTGGACCTCCTTCGGTTCTGGCGTCAATGGCGATGCCCAGACCAAGGTCATCAACGACTTCATGGCCGCCAACCCGGACATCAAGATCACCCCGACGATCCAGGCGTCCTACGAAGACCTGGCGGCTGCGCTCGTCGCGGCCCTCCAGACGGGCGACGAGCCGCATGTCGCGGTCCTCTCGGACGTCTGGTGGTTCCGCTTCTATCTCGCCGAGTCCATCGCCGACTTGAAGCCGCTCCTTTCCGATGCCGGAATCGACACCGACGACTACGTCCAGTCCCTCTACACCGAGTATGCGCGTCACGATGGACAGTGGGCTGTTCCGTTCGCCCGCTCCACCCCGCTGCTGTACTACAACGAGGACGCGCTGACGGCTGCCGGCCTCGACAACAGCATCTTCGCGAAGTGGAGCACCTTCGCCGAGAATGCGCCGAAGCTGGCTGGCGGCAAGACGCAGTACGCCTTCGGATTCGGCAACGCCGCCTCCTATGGCGCCTGGGTGCTCCAGGGGCCGGTGTGGGCGTTCGGCGGTCACTATTCCGATCCCGACTTCAACATCCTGATTGCCGACGAGAAGGCCGTTGGCGCCGGCGAGTTCTTCCGCAAGATGGTCGAGGACAAGGTCGCCACCACGACCGAGGATCCGGTGGTCGACTTCCAGACCGGCCTCACGGCGGCCATTCTCGGATCCACGGGCTCTCTGGGCGGCATCAAGAAGGCGGCGACCTTCAAGTTCGGCACCGCATTCCTGCCGGAAGAGGAGCAGTTCGGCTGCTGCACCGGCGGCGCCGGCCTCTCGATCATGGCGTCCGCCCCGGACGACGTGAAGGCGGCCGCCATGAAGTTCCTCGACTTCTCCACCAGCACCGCGACCACCACCGAGTGGGCACAGACGACGGGGTACATGCCGGTCCGCACCTCGGCGATCGAAAGCGACTCGATGCAGGCCTTCCTCAAGGAGAATCCGAACTCCAAGACGGCCATCGACCAGCTGCCGAAGACATCGCCACAGGATTCCGCGCGCGTCTTCATCCCGAACGGCGACCAGATCCTGGGCCGCGGCTGGGAGCAGGTGCTCGTGAAGGATGTCGCCGCGCAGGATGCCTTCAACGCCGTCAAGTCCGAGCTCGACGAGGAGAAGGAGCCGGTTCTCGAGCAGATCCAGGAGCTCGAGGGGTAATCCCCATCCGATCCACGGTTGATCCCCCATGCAACATCCCCCGGCGCTTGGCTGCGCCGGGGGATGTTCGTTCCAGGTCTGGCGCTGCCATGAGGCTGGTGGCACGATAGCGAAGGGACGCCGGGGCGACATGGCCGGCACGCCTCCGGCATCGCGCAAGCAAGGAGAACGACCCGTGGAAAGTACCCGTTCCCGACGAACGATCCTCGCGACCGGCGCGGGCGCCACACTCGCCCTGGCCGGCATGAACCGCAGCCGCGCATTCGCAGCCCCGGCATTCTTGCGCAGCACGCCGCTCGAGGTTCGCTATTGGACCTCCTTCAGCACGGGCACCTACGGCGAAGCGCAGAACCGGATCATCCAGAATTTCATGGCGCAGAACCCGGACATCCGGATCGTGCCATCGATCCAGCCCAACTACGGCGATATGGCGGCCGCGCTCATCACCGCCCTCCAGACCGGCGACGAACCGCACGTCGCCATCCTCGCCGATGTCTTCTGGTTCCGGTTCTACCTCGCGCAGGCCCTCGCCGATATGACGCCGCTGCTCGCCGAACTGAAGGTGGACACGGCGGACTTCGTGCAGCCGCTCTACACCGAGTTCTCCCGGCACGACGGCCAGTGGATGCTCTCGTTCGCCCGCTCCACGCCGCTCATGTACTACAACGAGGACGCCCTCACCGCAGCCGGTCTCGACCCGTCGGTATTTCAGACATGGTCGTCGTTCGCGGAGGCCACCCCTCGCCTGGCGGGAGGAACCACGCCCTACGCGCTCGGCCTGGCAGGCGGCCATCCCACCAGCACCTGGACGATGCAAGGCCCCGTATGGGCGTTCGGCGGCGCGTACTCGACCGACGATTTCACGATCACCGTCAATGAGCCGAAGACCGTGGGAACCGGCGAGTTCTTCCAGAAGCTGCTCACGGACAAGGTGGCGACGGCGACCGTCGACCCAGTCAAGGACTTCACAACCGGTCTCAGTGCCGCCATCGTTGCATCGACCGGGGCGATCGGCGGCATCAAGGAGGCAGCACGCTTCACCGTCGGTGCGGTGCCGTTGCCGCGAGAGGAGCAGATCGGCTGTCCAACCGGAGGCTCCGGGCTGGCGATCATGGCCTCCGCGTCCGACGAGGTGAAGCTCGCCGCCATGAAGTTCGTGGCCTTCACGACCAACACGGCGAACGCTGCTGCCTGGGCCCAGGCCACCGGGTATATGCCGGTTCGCACGTCCGCCATCGCGAGCGACCCGATGCAGGCGTTTCTCAAGGACAACCCCATCTACCGCGTCGCCATCGACCAGCTGCCCGACGCCCGTCATCCGGATGCCGCCCTCAACCTCCTGCCCAATGGCAGCTCGATTCTCAACCTTGGCTGGGATACCGTGCTCGTTCGGCGAAGCGATGTGCAGGCGGCATTCGACCAGGCCAAAGCGGACCTGGATGAGGACAAGCAGGACGTCGTCGATCAGCTGCACGAGATCGAGGGGTAACCCGACGCATCATCGACGCCGGGGCGTTCCATCAGGGCAGCAGCTCGGACGGCCAGCCGTTGGCCGGGACAGGCGTGACGGTTACGGCCCGCCCGCCGCCTTCCCGATAGTCGATTGCGATCAGCAGGAACCGCTCCGGAAGCCACCCCTCCGCCCGCTCCGGCCATTCGATCAGCGAGATCCCATCGTCCGGGTGCAGGTAGTCGTCGTAGCCGATGGTTTCCAGGGCTTCTGGATCGTCCAGGCGGTAGAGGTCGAGGTGATGCACGCGCAGCGGCTGCCCGGTGGGATCGAGGCCAGCGTGCTCGCCAACCAGCGTGAACGTCGGACTCTGCACCGGCCCCTCGACGCCAAGCCCGCGCGCCATCCCCTGTACCAGCGTCGTCTTGCCCGCACCGAGATCGCCGTGCAGCAGGACAACGTCTCCCGCGCGAAGCCGCCCGGCGAGACGACGTCCGAAATCGACCATCGCTTCGGACGTTGGAACGTCGATCACGCTGCTCCCCGCCATGTTTTCATCCATCCGGCGTCCATCGACGCGATTGATCCCGTTCCGCCCCGGAGGGCTCGCTACCGGCGCCGACGAACCACGATTCCCACCGCATGGTGCCGCAATGCAGCCCACGCCTGGCTTGCGGCGCCGAGCAGCGACGATCCGGCGCCGCCCGGACCATATTGATCGAGTTCGTATGCCTGCACGATCCGATCGGCGTGTTCCCTGGCAGCCGGTATCGCTTCGCCGAACGATGCGCCGACTTCCGCCGGGGTCGCCGCGGGCGGAGGACGCACGCCTGCCATTCGGCCCAGTCGGACCAGGCGCAGGTATAGCCCTGACGCCGGGCTGAGCCCGCGCAGCCCACGCTGCCAGAAGAACCACCCGGCGAATCCGGCAACCGCCGCCACCGCCGCGGCGATCCCCGCAAGCGCTACCCAGATCGGAAGGCCAGCGTCTCCGGTCGGCGTCAGCGCAGGCGGCGTATCCGCCTCCATTGGGACGACGGGCGATGGAGACGACTCCGCGGCATCCGGGGGGGCGGTCTCCATCGGCGCGGGTGTCTCGGTCGCTGCGGGGTCCGTCGCCTCGGTCGAAACTGCGCCCTGCTCCATCAGCGAACGGGAGGCCGTCGGTTCGAAGGGGATCCAGCCGTATCCGGGGAAGAAGGCCTCCACCCAGGCGTGGGCATTCTTCTGCAGGTAGAGATACCCGCCCTGCGTTCCATCCCAGTCGCCAGGGTAGTATCCGGTCACCACGCGCGCCGGAACACCGACCGAGCGCAGCATCACCGCCATCGCGGAGGCGTAATACTCGCAGTAGCCACGCTGGCGCTCGAACAGCACGTAGTCGACGATGTCGGCGCCTTCCGGTGGTGCGGAGACCGTTTCGTCGTACACGATCGTCTGGCGCAGATAGGTTTCGATCGCCACGGCGCGCTCGTACGGCGTCAGATTGCCGGGAGCCAGCTCTGCCGCAAGCTGCATCGTGCGGGGAGTAACGGTGATTGGCAGCGCGAGATATCGGTCCCGCACCCACGACGGGTAGTCGGTCCCCGCTGCCGCCAACTCGTCCGCCGTCGCCGTGGACTGCCCCCCTGTCACCACGTAGGCCTGGCCGGATTCCATTCCGCCATGGGAACGCACCGCTTCGACATCGTCGTAGACCGGGAGCTGCCCGGTAAGGATCAGCGTATCGGCGATCCCGTCCGCCCCAGCGGTCCAGCGCGCCACGATGAACCGCCTGGCGAGTTGCTCGGTCTCTTGCTGAACCGACTGGGCGAGCGATGCATCGCCCGGCAACGGCCCCGATTCCCCTGCCTCGCCATCGAGGGGCGCTGCGAGCAGCAAACTCCCCAGGCGCTGGACATCGGGCGGCAACGAGCCGAGGGTCGATGGGGAGAGCGCCCACGTCTCGTTGGTGACCTGCAGCCACGACATCCGCACGGAGGTATCCCTGTCCGCGCTCACGAAGGTATCGGTCGTGTACATGATATTGTCTGTGGGAGCCAGCGGCGTGATGCGGGACGATGTCTCGACCCGGCTGCCCGTCACATCTGGCGAGAGCAGCACGTGCTGCCCGGCGCGGAACGTCATCGAGGGCGAGTAGGTCTTGCCATCGGCGGCCGTATTCTGGAACGTCGAGTCGACATCGGTGTACCAGCCGCGTCCGGTGTAGACATCGTAGCGTTGGGCGGCGAGGTACGGCGCGTGGTCGCCCTGCACCAGCACCTCCGGCTGGTCGCTGAGGCTGAGCGCCCCGCCCACATCGAAGGATTCCCCGAACGCCGAGTAGGCGCCGCCCCCGTTGGTTCCAAGGCTCGCCCGCTGTCCAAGCGCCTGCTCCAGCCGGTTCTGCACGGCTTCGATCCGGGCGCCGATCGCCTCGGCCATCGGCTGGAATGCGGCGTGAGAGAGCGACGGCGGCGCGTTCCAGCCCAGCATCGTCACCAGCAGCGCCATCGCCGCCCCTATGGAGAGCACTTTCCAGCCAGTCGAGGCGGGCGAGGCCTGCCGGAATCGCGCCCATTCACGTTGCCGCAGGAAGTACTGATACCGCGCCGCCAGCGGGATCGCGACCAGCAGATAGGCGGCCAGGAAGCGCCGATCGGGATGGGGGGCGTAGAGCAGGTTGATGAACACCAGCACGCCCGGAAGCAGCACGGCGACCATCACCCAGCCACGCCGGAAGAGCGTCCACGCCGAGAGATAGCCCACGAGCCAGACGATGATGCCGAGGAGCATCGAAACCAGGTAGGCCTCGTCACCCGCCGATTGTGGGCGTCCGGCGTACCAGCCCACCGTAAGATCCACCAGAGGCCGCACGCGGCCCCGCAGCGTCTCCCCGAGATCCGGCGCATGGATGAGAACGAGCAGGAAAGCGCTGGCGAAGGCCACGACCATCGAGAAGATGTGCGCGACGGAATCGAGCAGCCGGGACTTGCCGAGCAGAGTGCCGACGAGGGCCGCGAGCAGCCCAAGCCACATCATGGGGAAGACCACGCGCTCCCAATCGCCCTGCTCGACGCTGGCCGAGGCCAATCCGACCAGCACCATCAGCAGGAGGAACGGCCAGATACCCTCGGGGAAGACGCGCTGCCAGAAGGACGACAGGACACCGTCGGAGCGGGGAGCCTCGGGGGACTGGGAGTCGGGCGCGGTGGGGGAGCTGTGCATCGCCATAGTCTACGCCGCCACCACGGCGTCCGGATTCCAGGCCGGGCGCCCGTCGACTCCAGCGCCCGCGTGGTAGCGGGAGACAACAACGCGTTCGGCTGCCAGAGCTTCGGCCAGCATCGCCAGCCCATCGGCGTCAGAGCCGGCGTCATCCATCACGATCACGGCGCTCACGGGCACCCGCCGCATCACCAACGACCGCGCAGCACCGACCCAGGACGCCTCAGGCGACGCCGTGAGTACAATCAGCCCGGCCGTTCGAGAGAAGCGCCTCGCTTCGGCAGCGATCGCCTCACTTAGCGGGCGGTTGCCGAACGGCTGGGCCATCGCCAGCATCTCCATCATCCGGAACCACTGCCGCTGCGACTGATCGGCGCTCAGGCGGACGGGCATGGCGCGGTTCACGATCAGGCCAACCTTGCGCCCGTCACTCAGCGCACGCTCGGCCAGCGACCCCGCCAGGGCAACGAGCGCCTCCTCCGTTGTGTCGAGCGATGGAGGAACGCCATCCCCCCCGATCTCCCGCATCCCGCGCTCATCGAGATCGAGCATGATCCACAGATCGGAGGTCGGATCGGGATCGAACTCCTTCACCGTCATCACTCCGCGGCGGGCGGTTGCCGACCAGGAGATGCGGTTCAGCGCGTCTCCCGGCGCATAGTCACGCAGGCCAGCGATCGTGGACGACGGCACGACACTCGACCGGCTCACCGCCTGGCCACCGCTCATGTGCGCGGCCGGCAAAGGAATGCCACTGACGTCCAGGGGAATCGGATAGACGACGAGCTCCTGGCGCACCGGCAGGAACCGCTGGCTGCGAAAGAGCCCAAGCGGATCGCCGGATCGAACGAGGACCGGGCCGAGCTGATAGCGCCCACGGTGCCCGCACACCGTCGTCGTCGTCCACGATTCCTGGCCACGCGGCCCGAGCGAGACCACCCGGCTGGCCCGATGATCCGGCAGGGACGAATAGTCGCGAACATCCACCCAGAGCTTCGGCAGCAATGCGCGGTTCTGCACGGTGATCCGCTCTGTGATCGCCTCGCCGGCCCGCACCCGGTCGAGGGAGAGCGCCCTGGTCATGCCCAGGCGGACCAAGCTGAGCCGGCTCCAAAGCCAACAGATCAGCAACAGCGCCCCCAGCGCCACAATCATGGGGTCGAGTGCCGACCAGTCGTTCACGATTGACAAGATCAGCAACCCGGCGGCCAGCAGGGCAACCTTCAGCCCGCCCATCGCTCAGCTTCTCGCCGGGGCAGGCTGCCGCAACCAGGTTGCCTGCCCGTCGCGGCCCGCCGGCACAGCGCCGGGAACGGGGATCGCGTCCAGCAATTCGCGTACGATCTGACGGCTCTCGATACCGCGCATGCGAGCGCCCGGCCCGACGATGATGCGGTGGGCGAGGGTCGGCTCGGCGAGGATCTTCACATCGTCCGGCGTGACATAGGCCCGCCCGCGAATCCCGGCCCAGGCGCGGGCGGCATTGAAGAGCGCCAGCGAACCGCGTGGGCTCGCACCCAGGAAGACATCGTCGTGATGTCGCGTCGCGTCGACCAGCGCCACGATGTACTGGCGGACCCCATCGGCAACGTGGATCTCCTTCGTCGCCTCCTGCGCCTTCACCAGCGCATCGACATCGATCACCTGCTGGAGATCGTCCAGCGGATGCCGATGGTGTTGGCGATCGAGCATCTCCAGCTCGCCGCTGCGGCTCGGGTAGCCAAGCGAGATGCGGAGCAGGAAGCGGTCAAGCTGGGCTTCGGGCAGTGGAAACGTTCCCTCGTAGTCGATCGGGTTCTCGGTGGCCAGGACGATGAAAGGCTCGGGCAACCGGTGCGTCACCCCGTCGATCGTGACCTGCGCCTCCTCCATCGCCTCCAGCAGGGCCGCTTGCGTCTTCGGGGTCGCGCGGTTGATCTCGTCAGCCAGCACCATCTGCGCGATGATCGGCCCAGGCCGGAACTCGAACGTCCCCCGCTGCTGGTTGTAGATGTTCACGCCGGTGACATCGCTTGGCAGGAGGTCGGGCGTGAACTGGATGCGCTTGAAGCTGCTGCCCACGCTGCGGGCGATGGCTTTCGTCAATACCGTCTTGCCAACGCCGGGTACGTCCTCGATCAGGACATGCCCGCGACAGAGCAGCGCCACGAGCACCAGCTCCACCTCGCGCCGCTTGCCGATGATGACGTGCTCGACGTTGTTCGTCGTCGTCTCGACGAGATACCGGATGTGCGAGCTTTCCATGAAGCGGAACAGACCCCTTATGTTGCGGAGAACCGTGTGCGGCGGAAGGCACAGGCAGTGAAGCACATGCGTTTCCCCGTAGCCCTCGCAAGTATAGGCGACCGCGAAGGGTGACCGTTCACCCCGTATACTGAATGACGAACATCTGCGCGTATCCGGCCACGCCGGGATCGAAGAAAGGCGAATCGTGAGCGCGATCACGACCACGACCACAACCGCTGCATCGGCACCCGGCACGAAGCGACCATCCGTGATGCTGGTCGACGGCTTCGGCCTCATTTTCCGGGCCTACCACGCGCTGCCGCCCACCCTCTCCACGGCGTCGGGCGAGCAGACGAACGCGGTCTATGGTTTCGCCTCGATGCTGCTCGATGTGATCGCGTCGCGCAGGCCGGACTATGCCGTGATCGCGCTCGAAGGCGGCAAGACCTTCCGTCACGACATCCTCGATGCCTACAAGGGCACCCGCAGTGAGACGCCGCCAGACCTGATCGAGCAGGTCGACCGCGTGAAGGAGCTGATCGGCGCGCTCGGCATCCCGGTGAAGCAGAAGGAGACGTACGAGGCGGACGATATCATCGGCAGCCTGTCGCGCAAGCTCGCCGATGACGGCATGGATGTCATCATCGTGACCGGCGATTCCGACCTCCTGCAACTGGTGGAAGATCACATCGTCGCCGTCCTGCCCGGCACCAAACGCTTCGGGGAGTTCCGCGAGTTCGATACCGAAGCCGTGCTCGACCGCTACGGCTTCGCCCCGGCGCTCGTCCCCGATTACAAGGCGCTCGTCGGCGACACGTCGGACAACATCCCCGGCGTGCCTGGCATTGGCGACAAGACGGCGAAAGCGCTGATCGGCACCTACGGGTCGCTGGAAGATATCATCGCCAACATCGGGTCCGTGAAGCCGCCGCGTGCCCAGAAGTCGCTCGGCGAGAACGAGGATCGGGCAAGAATCAGCAAGCATGTCGCGACCATCGTGCGCGACCTGGATATCGACCTCGACATGGACGAGGCACGGGTCGGCCGCTTCGATCGCAACGCCGTGGCCGAGCTCTTCCGGGTCCTGGAGTTCCGCACGCTTCTCCAGAAGCTGCCGGAAACCGACGGCGAGGCCGAGACGCCAGCGACCGACCGTGTCAGCGAGACCACACGCGCGCATCAGGAGGCTGTCACCCGCACGACCGTGCTGACGGAGGCGGACCTCGACGCGATGATCGCGCGGATCAAGGACGTCGGTGAGATCGCCCTCGACGTCGAGACGACCTCCACGGAACCCCTGCGCGCCGATCTCGTGGGAATTGCGATCGCCGTCTCCCAGCACGAGTCGTGGTATATCCCGGTTGGGCACATCACCGGCCAGAAGGACGAGGCAAAGGCGGGCGCGCAACAGGCGCTCAACCTCGACGCCGCACAGCCAGCGGCGCTCGACAGCCGCCAGCTCTCGCTGGATCGCATCCGGGGGGTGCTCGATCCAGTCCTCGCCGACCCCGCCTTGAAGATCTACACGCACCACGGCAAGTACGACGAGCATGTTCTCATCCGCCACGGCTTCCACCCCGGGCCGATTGCCTTCGACACCATGATCGCCGCCTATCTGCTCGGCGACAGCTCGATCCGTCTGAAGGACCTCTCCTTCACCCGGCTTGGGATCGAGATGACCGAGATTACCGAGCTGATCGGCACGGGAAAGAATCAGGCGACGATGGATACCGTCGCGCTGGACCTCGCCGCACCCTATGCCTGCGGCGACGTGGAATCGACCTTTGCCCTGGTTGCTCCCCTGAAGGAGGCGCTGCAGGAACGCGAGCAGCTCCCGCTCCTGCAGGATATCGAATTGCCGCTCGTCACCGTTCTCCTCGGCATGGAGGGTGGCGGCATTGCCATCGACACGAACGAGCTGGCCGAGTTCTCGGTCGAGCTGGGCCTGCGCATGGGCGAGCTGGAACACGAGATCATCGAGCTGGCCGGACGCCCGCTCAACATCGGCTCCCCGAAGCAGCTGGCAACCTTGCTGTTCGAGGAATGGGGCCTCCCTTCCGGCCGCAAGACGAAGACCGGCTATTCGGTCGATTCCGATGTGCTGGAGAACATCAAGGACCAGCACGCCATCATCCCGCTCATCCTCGAATACCGCACGCTCTCCAAGCTGAAGTCGACCTATGTCGATGCCCTGCCGAACGAGGTCAACCCGGCGACGGGCCGCGTCCACACCTCCTACAATCAGACCGTCGCCGCCACGGGTCGCCTCTCGTCGCAATATCCCAACCTGCAGAACATCCCGATCCGCACCGAGATCGGCCGCCGGGTGCGCCGCGCCTTCATTGCGGATCGCCGGCCGGAATACCGGACCTTCGAGCGCGCCACCCTCCTCGCAACCGATTATTCGCAGATGGAGCTGCGCATTCTCGCTCATATGTCGGGCGAACCCTTCCTCGTCGAGGCGTTCCGCAACGGAGACGACATCCACCGTGCGACGGCGGCACTCGTCTATGGCGTCGCCCTGGAAGATGTGACTGCCGATCAGCGGCGCGTCGCGAAGACGGTCAACTTCGGCATCATCTACGGGATGCAGGCGTTCGGCCTTTCCCGGGACACCGGGATGAGCCGGAGCGACGCCCAGGCCTTCATTGATGGGTATTGGGCTCGCCTGCCGCGCGTGAAGCAGTTCTTCGATGAGACGATCGCGAAGGGCATCGAGACCGGCTACGTGGAAACGTTGCTCGGGCGTCGGCGCTATCTGCCCGATCTGAAGGCAAGCAACGGCGCCCGCCGCGCCGGGGCCCAACGCATGGCGATGAACATGCCGATCCAGGGCACGCAGGCCGATATGATCAAGATCGCGATGATCGATCTCGAAGCGGCGCTGAAAGACTGCGGGCTGCCCGCTCGTCAGGTCCTCCAGGTCCACGACGAACTCGTGCTGGAGGTGGACGAACCGGCGCTGGAAGAGACGGCGAAGCTCGTGTCCCAGAAGATGATCGGGGCCCTGGAACTGAGCGTCCCCGTGCTCACCGAGGTCCGTAGCGGCCTCAATTGGGAGGATATGCGCCCGCTCCCGCTCGGCTGACGGTGGAGGAGCAACGATCCCCGGCGGGACTGGACGTCTCCGGACGGCCCTGATGAAGAACCAGGGCCGTCCGCGCCCAGGAGTGTGCCAGGGCGCCGACTAGCACTCTCGGACAGGAGAGTGCCAGAAATGCATTGCGTCCACGCTGTCCAGCGGATACCATAGGGGAAGTCGCTCCTTGCGGGCGGCTTCCGTTCGTTATCGCCCCGTCCAGGCCTCATCTCCAGGAGAATCGGGCACATGCCAACGTATGCCTATCGCTGCTCGGCCTGCGCACACGAATTCGAGGCGGTCCAGAAGATGAGCGACGATCCGCTCACGACCTGCCCCGAATGCGGCGCCCCCATCAAGCGCGTCATCTTCCCCGCCGGCATCGTCTTCAAGGGCGACGGCTGGTACATTACGGACAGCCGCAAGTCGAAGGACACCAAGACGAGCGGCGCAGCCGACAAGGCCGACACGCCGTCGGCCGGCACCAAGGACAGCACGCCGGCCCCCACGGCCGACGCAAAGCCCGCGAAGGCCGCTGCGGACTAGCCGCCAGCCACCACGAAGGATCCGCTCGTGCGTCAGACGATCGATCGCAACCGGAGCCATCGCCTCCTGTCAGCAACCTTCCCAGGAATGGTTGTCGCGGTCGTCTGCGCCGCCTGTCCGGTGGATCGCACACCGGCCTCGTGTTGAGGGGGATGCCCCGCGCATCCGCGCCGTCGCATCCCCGACACCAAGGCCTTCCCCACCGCTGATCATCCGCGTCCATTCCGGACGCCCGACGGCCGGGCCGCCCCGATCGTCTATGCTCCTTTCAGCGGCGCGCGTTCCCGATCCCAACGGACAGGAGACCCGGTTCCGTGAGCGAGCCATCCATCACCACGACACCCACAACCACCATCGACGCCCCGGCAACCGGCGGGCTACACCTCTACAGCACGCTGAGCCGCCGCAAGGAGCCCTTTGTCACGATCGAGCCGGGCAAAGTGCGGATGTACGTCTGCGGTGTCACCGTCTACGACGACGCCCACATCGGCCACGGCATGTCGGCCATCATCTTCGATGTCATCCGGCGCTACCTCATGCACAAGGGATACCAGGTCGAGTTCGCCCGCAACTTCACCGACATCGACGACAAGATCATCGCCCGCGCCAACGCCGATGGCATCTCCGCCGACGATCTCACGAGCCGCCTCATCGCCGAGTGGACGGTCCAGATCGAGCAGCTGAACATCCTGCCCGCCACGATCACGCCGCGCGCGACCGAGGAAGTGGCGGAGATCATCGCCATGATCCAGGGGCTGATCGCCAAGGGGCATGCCTACGAGAGTCAGGGAGACGTCTACTTCCGCGTCCGGTCGTTCCCCGGTTATGGCAAGCTGAGCCACCGCAACATCGATGAGCTGGTCTCCGGTGCCCGGATCGACGTCAGCGAGCTCAAGGAAGACCCGCTCGACTTCGCGCTCTGGAAGGCCGCGAAGCCGGGTGAACCGAGCTGGTCCAGCCCCTGGAGCGACGGTCGTCCGGGCTGGCACATCGAGTGCTCCGCCATGTGCACCCATCACCTCGGCGGCGTGGTGGATATCCACGGCGGCGGGTCGGACCTGATCTTCCCGCACCACGAAAACGAGATCGCCCAGTCGGAGGCCTTCCTCGGCGAAGAACCTTATGCCCGCTACTGGCTGCACAACGGGATGGTCCGGCTCGATGGCGAGAAGATGTCGAAGTCGCTCGGCAACGTCGTCTGGCTCTCCGAGATCATCGACCGCGGCCTGCAAGCGGCGTTCCGCTTGATGATCCTGCAGTCGCACTACCGTCAGCCGGTCAACTATTCGGAGGACGTGCTGGAATCGTCCCGCGTCGGCGTCCAGCGGCTCCGCGCGGCACTCACCGCCGAGAGCACCGGGGATGGCCGCGACGAGGAGCTCGATCGCCTGGCCGCATCCGCGCTCGCCGACTTCGAAGCGGCGATGGATGATGACGTCAACACTCCCGTAGCCGTTGCCGTGATCTTCGGGCTGGCGCGCGCCATCAACCGGGCCGCCGCGTCCGGCGCGAACGTCGCCGAGGGTCAAGCGATGCTGGCCCGGCTCCTCGATGTGCTTGGACTCGACCTCCAGCGCGACGAAAACGCGCCGGAACCGGCCAGCGCCGCACCGTTCATCGACCTGCTGGTGCAAACCCGCACCGAGCTTCGCGCCGCCCGCCAGTTCGCCCTGGCCGACACCATTCGCAACCGCCTCACCGATCTGGGAGTAACGCTTGAAGACACCGCAACGGGGACAATCTGGAAGCTATCGCGATAACCGCTCCCCCGGCGGC
>Ga0164243_10004428_pt1 | contig 22037 bp, 17 predicted proteins | sample OricompcompostOP_FD_108781 | JGI IMG/M metagenome (GOLD analysis project Ga0164243, IMG submission 108781) | Organic Plus compost microbial communities from Emeryville, California, USA - Original compost - Organic plus compost (OP) | ecosystem: Engineered > Solid waste > Mixed feedstock >...
ATCATCATCGCCGACGACGGACGGGTGGTCCTGCTCGACGCACACGCCGACGCGCCCAGCGACCCCGAATACGACGTGCGGGCGGTCGGGGCTGTGTTGTACGCCTGCCTCACGGGCCACTGGCCCTACGCCGAGGCCGGCCGTTCGATCCTTCCCGACGCACCGCGTGACGGCCACGGCCGCCCGGCCCGGCCCCGACAGGTCCGCGGCGGCACCGTGCCCCGACATCTCGACGAGATGTCCACCGAGCTGATCTCGCCGCAGGTCGAGCCACCCCCCGCTGCCGCCCTGGCCGCCGAGTTCGCCCGCCTTGCCACGGTGGACGAAGTCGACTACGACGGCGCCGGCTACGCTCCGGGCTACGAGGACGACCACCGCGTCGGACCGATGGGCTTCCGGGACAGCCGGGGTGGCCGGCGCTTCGTCGGTCCCAAGCTGATCGCCGGCATCATCGTGCTGGTCGTCATCGCCAGTGCCGGTGTCTACTACGGCGTCCGGGCGCTGAGCACGTCGCCGATGGCGACCCCGTCGACTCCGATCGTGGTCGCCACCACCGAGGCGGCCCCCAATCCCCCGCTCGTGCTGCGGCCCGACCAGGTGCGCATCGTCGACCCACCTCCCGGCAACCGCAAGGAGCTCTCCGACGCGGAGAAGATGGTCGACGGCAACGACTCGACCGGCTGGACCACCGACCGCTACTACGGCCGACCGGACTTCGGCGGGATCAAGCCCGGCATGGGGGTGCTGATCAACCTCGGTGCACCGACCAAGGTCAAGGCCGTGCAGGTCACCATGGCCAGCGGCGGTGCCTCGATCTCGCTGCGCGCGGGCACCAGCGATCCCGGGAACACCAGCGACGGCGACAAGCAGATCGCCACCACCTTCACCCCGCTCGGCCCCTCCCAGGACGACTTCCCCGGCACGAACGTGGTGCTGCCGATCCCGGAGGCTCAGCAGACCGTGCAGTACCTGCTGATCTGGGTTTCCAAACTCCCACCGGGCGGCAAGGACTACTACCAGGTCACGATCAACGAGATCCGGGTGTTCACGCCGTAGGCACGAGCCTGACCAACGCCGGCCCGTGCCGCGATGCGGCGAGCGGATAGATTGCTCGCCATGACCGGCCCGTGGGACGACGTCGACGACGTCACGATCCTGCGCGCCCATGTCGCCGGCAGCAGCGATGCCTTCGCCGAACTCGTCCGCCGGCATCGTGACCGCCTGTGGGCGTTGGCACTGCGGACGCTGGCCGACCGGGAAGAGGCGGCCGATGCCCTGCAGGACGCCCTGCTGGCCGCGCACCGCGCCGCCGACCGGTTCCGGGGTGATTCGGCGGTATCCACGTGGCTGCACCGCATCGTCGTCAACGCCTGCCTCGACCGTGCCCGCCGGCGCCAGGCACGCCCGGTCGTGGACCTGCCGGACATCCAGACCCTGGAACGACTCGGTGCCGGTCACGCGCCGCCCGAGACCGATCGGGAGACGGCCATGGTGGTGCGGCAGGCGCTCGCACAGCTGCCTGACGAGCAGCGCATCCCGCTGGTCCTGCTCGACATGCAGGGCTACTCGGTCGCGGAGATCGCCGCCATGCTGGGCATCGCCGAAGGCACGGTGAAGAGCCGCTGCGCCCGCGGCCGAGCCCGGCTCGCGCTCCTGCTCGGTCATCTGCGCCACGTCTCGCCTCCGCCACCCGCCAGTGGCGCCGGCCACGCGCCCGCCGGGAACCCGCCGAGCACGCGAGCCGTCGGAACACCGGCTGCCCCGCACGGGCCGGCGCCCGACATGGTGAGGTCCGAGGAAGGAGGTGGGGTGTCATGACCTTCCCGCACACCCCGCCGCCCGGCCCGCTCACCGCCGAGGAATGGGATCGGCTCGCCGACTATCTGGCCGAGGCGCTCGACCCGGCCGACGCCGCGCAGGTGGCGCAGCTGATCAGCACCGATCCACGCTGGGCCGACGCGTACGAGGAGCTGACCCGCGCGGACGCCCTCGTACGGTCCCAACTGTCCGCCCTGGCCGACGTTCCCGAACCGCTGCCCGCCGACGTGCTGGCCCGGTTGGATACCGCGCTCGCCACGACCATCCGGGCCGACGCCGACGCTGATGTCATCACGCTGCCCGCCCAGCGCGGGGGCGGTCGCGCCCGCGCGGGCCGGGTCGGCGAGGGAAGGCGTCGCGGTTCGCGGGTCCGACGGTTCGCGGGAGTCGTGGTGGGCGCGGCCGCCGCCGTGGTCGGGGTGACCTTCGCCGTCAACATCACCACCCAACTGACCGATACCACGGTGTCGAGCCCGGCGATGGACCGCGGCGAGGCCGTCGCGCCGGTGACGCCCGGGTTCGCGGCCGTGAACCCGGTCGTGGTGGCCAGCGGCACCGACTACACGTTCGAGTCGCTCACCACGCTCGGCCGCGGGTCGCTGTCCACCGCGGCGCCCGCGCCCGGCAACGACGACCAGGGCCCGCTACCCCCCGCCGTGGTGTCCAGCCCGGGTCCGTACGCCAACGTCGGCACCAACGTGGGGCTGGCCTCCTGCCTCGGCCTCGTGCTCGGCGCCTATCCCGGCACGGCCACACTCGTCGACTACGCGCGGTTCGAGGGAACCCCGGCGCTGGTGATCCTCATCCGCCAGGCGACCGGGCGCGTCGCGGTGGTCGCCGGTCCGAACTGTGGTGCGGGGGACGCCGACGTGCGCGCGGTCGTCGCCGTACCGTGAGCAGGATGACTGCGGTCGGCGCGGGGCGCATATCACGGGAATCCCCATCCGTACCATGGCGTTGCCCACCAGTGGTCAGTCGTCACCCGCGGTCGGACCTGTACCCCTGCCGGTCCGGAGACGCAGCTCGCGTCGCCGGCCCCGATCAGTGGCCGGCGGCCCACCGATGACTGTTGCCACGCGCCACCCGTCCGGCACCGGAGGAGTTCCATGGACGACGTTCGGAATGTGATCATCATCGGCTCCGGCCCGGCTGGCTACACGGCCGCCATCTACACGGCGCGCGCCAACCTCAAGCCACTGGTGATCGAGGGCGTGCAGTCCGGCGGCGCGTTGATGACGACCACCGAGGTCGAGAACTTCCCCGGCTTCCCCGACGCCGTGATGGGTCCGGACCTCATGGACAACATGCGCAAGCAGGCCGAGCACTTCGGCGCCGAGCTGCTCACCGACGACGTCTCGGCAGTCGAACTCGCCGGCGACATCAAGACCGTCTGGGTCGGCGACACCGCCTACAAGGCCCGTGCCGTGATCCTCGCGACGGGCTCCGCGTGGCGTCCGCTCGGCGTGCCCGGCGAGCAGGAGATGCTCGGTCACGGCGTCTCGTCCTGCGCGACCTGCGATGGGTTCTTCTTCCGGGGCCAGCACATCGCCGTCGTCGGCGGCGGAGACTCGGCGATGGAGGAGGCGAACTTCCTCACGCGGTTCGCGGAGACCGTCACGATCATCCACCGGCGCGACGAGTTCCGCGCCAGCAAGATCATGGCAGACCGGGCGCTGGCCAATCCGAAGATCCGCGTGGAGTGGAACAGCGTCGTCAGCGAGATCCTGAACGCCGACGGCAAGGTGTCCGGCGTACGGCTGCGCGACGTCAGCAGCGGTGCCGAGCGCACGCTCGACGTGACGGGCGTCTTCGTCGCCATCGGCCACATCCCGCGCAGCGAACTCTTCGTCGACCAGGTCGACCTCGACGAGAGTGGGTACGTGATCGTCGACGCCCCCAGCACGCGGACCAGCGTGCCGGGCGTCTTCGCCGCGGGTGATCTCGTCGACCACACCTACCGGCAGGCGATCACCGCGGCTGGTACGGGTTGCGCGGCAGCGCTCGACGCCGAGCGCTACCTCGCCGGTGCGCACGCCTGAGACGGCTAGGAACTGAACGATCGTTAAGTTCTTGTCAACCTGATCAAAGGAGCCATCATGGCCAAGGATGTCACCGACGCGACGTTCGCTCAGGACGTGCTGCAGTCACCGCGTCCCGTTCTCGTGGACTTCTGGGCCGAGTGGTGCGCCCCCTGCCGGAAGATCACGCCGCTGCTGAACGAGATCCACGAGGAACTCGAGGGCAAGTTCGACCTCGTGAAGCTCAACATCGACGACAACCCGCGGACCGCCATGGAGTACCGCGTCATGTCGGTTCCGACGCTGACGATGTTCAAGAACGGGCAGCCGGTCCAGTCCATCGCCGGCGCCAAGCCCAAGGGTGAGCTCGTCCGCTTCATCGAGTCCGCGCTCTGATCGACGCTCTCTCGCGGCCGGTCAGACTCCCGGCGCTCATGCCGCCCCGCCAGCACCATCGAACGGGCGTCAAGGCGTCAGGATGTCTGACCGGCCGTTCGCTATCGCAGTACGCTGCCGCGAGCCGACGTTTCACCCCGCGCTCCGAGAAGGAGAATCGTCGATGCAGATGATCCGGCTGGGAGACCACGGTCCTGCGGTCATCGAGATCCGCGCCGTCCTGATCTCACTCGGTCACCTCACCGGCGAGGTCGACGCCGCAGACCCCGTCTTCGACGCGGCAGTGCAGCAGGGCGTCCGGGCCTTCCAGCAGGCACGCGGACTGACCGTGACAGGCGACGTGAACGAGGAGACGTGGCGCTGCCTCGACGGAGCGCGTTGGCGGCTGGGTTCCCGCGTGCTCTCTCACGAACAGCCCGAACCGCTCTTCGGCGACGACGTGCGCGAGCTGCAGGAGCGGCTGCTCGAAATGGGTTACGACCTCGGCCGCGCCGATGCCATCTTCGGACGGCGTACCGCTGGCGCGCTGGCGAGCTTCCAGCGCGAGGTGGGGCTCCGCGCTGACGGCATCTGCGGCGCACAGACGATGGACGCGCTGCACCGTCTGGGGCGCAAGGTGCGCGGTGGACGCCCCAACTTGCTGCGCGAGACGCTACGCATCCAGTCGGCGGGGCCCGCGCTCATGGGCAAGCGCATCGTGATCGACCCGGGACACGGCGGCGGCGATCATGGGGTCGTCGTGGTCGAGGACGAGACTCGCTGGACCGAGGCGGAGATCGCCTTCGACCTGGCATCACGCCTCGAAGGTCGGCTGGCCGCAGCCGGGGTACGGGTGCACCTGACCCGAGGACCCTCCCCGAGCCAGCCGCTCAGCGAGCCGGAGCGGGCCGCGTTGACCAACGAACTCGGCGCCGACCTCGTGCTGTCGCTGCACCTCGATGGGCACGCCAACCCCTTGGCGTGCGGCGTCGCGACCTACCACTACGGACAGAGCCACGACGGCGGCATCACCTCGACGCTCGGCGAGCGTCTCGCCGCCCTCGTCCAGGAGGAGATCGTGGCCCGGGCTGGGCTTCGCGACTGCGGCATTCACGCGAAGACCTGGGACCTGTTGCGCATGACCCGGATGCCAGCCGTACGGGTGGAACTCGGCTACCTGAGCTCGCCGGCCGACCGGGCGATCCTCGTCAACCCGCAGTTCCGCGATCGCATCGTCGAGGCGATGGTGGTCGCTGTCCAACGGCTGTATCGGCCCGTCGAGATCGAACAGCCCGTCGGCACCGAAGCGCCGCTCGTACCGGCCTGACGCTGCCGCGTGACCGGTCGCCGTTCATCTCGGCGCCGCGCGTGCTAGCGCGGCACGGCGTCCCGGGTGAGCATCCCTCGGGTGGCCGGACGAAGGATCGGGTCGGGGTTCATGGAGCCCAGCAGGCGCTCCAATGCGTACTCGACGTCCGACTTCCAGGACAGCGCCGTACGCAGCTCCAGACGGACGCGAGGGAACCGCGGGTGGGGCCGTACGGTCTTGAACCCCACCGCGAGGAAGAAGTCCGCCGGCGCGAGGCAACCCGAGATCTCGTCGACCTCGTCACCGAACTTCGCGTCGCCGAACGCCTCGATCGCCCGAATGCCGCGCTTCGAGACGTCCCTGGCGATGCCCTGAATCAGCATCCGGCCCAACCCGCCGCCGGCGAACGAGGGCACCACATGCGCCGTCATCAGGAGCACGGCGTCGGCCGAGATCGGGCTCGTGGGAAACGACATCGAGCGCGGGGCGTAGGCCGGCGGGGCGAAGAGCGTGAAGCCGGCCGGCGCACCGTCGACGTACACGAGCTTCCCGCAGGACCCCCACTCCAACAGGGTCTGCGAGACCCAGGCCTCCTTCTCCAACCCGGGATCGCCGCTGTCGCAGGCCTGCCTCGCGGAGACGGGGTCAAGCTCCCAGAAGACACACTGGCGACACCGCCGGGGGAGATCCTCCAAGGTGTCCAGCGTGAGGCTGACCAGACGGCGCGACATTCGACGTCCTCCGGCGGGGCGACTCGTGGAGCGGGTAGATGCTTCCGTGGTGCTGGTCCCCACTGAGCATGACGGGGCCCACGTGAACCGATCGATCGTACGCCCTATGTGAGACGCCACGAAGGAGGCCCGCGGTCGTGCCTCCGTGGCGCTTCAGGCTCGCGGCACCGTTGCCTGAGGTGCCATCCATCCTCTTCCGGCCGCCGCTGCGTTTCACGTGAAACGGCTACCGCGAGACGCGGGAGGGGGCCTGGTCGCTCGCCGACGTCCAGCCTCGCACGCGGGAGGGTCCTTGCCGACTGCCCGGGAGCGCGCCCCCGAGCGCTGGTGTCACCTGGGATCGCCGGGGCCTCGACATGCCCCTGCAGCGCCCCGGTGGCGCGTCATGCCTCAGCGGGCCCCTCGCCCGAAACACTCATCCGTGCCAGATGGGCTCGCGTAGCGCTCAGCCCGGGAGCACTCGGCGCCATCCAGAAGCCCGTCGGCACCCACGGCGGGTGGTCCTCCGCGAGCCCACTCCGGCGCGGGTGTGTCCGTCGGGCAGTCCGTCCCAGTGAGTCTCGTCGACGATCCAGCTACCGCGCCGGGTCGCTCGGGCATGGACGGCCAGCACACTGCTGTCATCGGGTGCGGTGTCGTGCGGGAGGGTGTGGATGGTGATGGTGTCCACGCCGGCGCGGACCTCGACGCGTTGCCCGGCCCGGATCCGGGGTGGCGGGCACGGAGTAGAGGCTGGCCTCGAACGAGACGAGGCAGTCCTTGCCGACTCGACGCAGGCAGCGGTCGGTGACCAGATACGGCACCGTCGGCAACGCGCCCAGGGCGTGTCGGTCGGCTTCGGCGCGCACGCCGATGACCTCGCCGTGGGTGCAATGCACCTGAGCCCGGCGGATCGGCAGCCAGGCGGCGAACGCGGCGTCCAGTTCCGCCAGGGACGCGAAGGTACGCCCGGCCAGGACGTGCTCGCGCGCAATCTGAACCTGCCGTTCGACCCGGCCCTTCCTGGTGGGCCGGTAGGCGGCCAGCACGTCAGGGGTGAAGCCGTAGTGGTCGGCGAACGCGGCCGCGTCCGGATGCAGCGGCACCGCCACCCCAGGCCGGACATGACGTTTCACGATCGCCGCGATATCAGGTCGTACGTGGACAGGCCCGGAACCCGGCGTTGGCCAGGGCGCCCCTCGACCCTCGCGGCGGCTGTTCTTGGCGGTCCCTGGCCGCGCGCTCCTGCAGGGGCGCTTCGGCAGGGGTAAGAACCTGACCGCCGCCCGGTCCTGCGATCGGCATGCCCAACCGATGGTGGCGCTCGGAACCGTGCGGTGCGCGACGGGCGGGCGACCCGTCCATCCCAAAGCCACGGCCACCGGCGAGCGCGCTCCGACTGGGCCAGCTGCGAACCTCGAAGGCACGGTCTCCCCTGCGCTCCCACGATCGCGGCTTGCTCCCGGGAGATCGCACGGTCCCGCCCGGTCGCGTGCTGTGGCTCGACGCGGCCCGCGCCGTTCCACGTCAAACCCCAACCCGCCACCGTGCCGCCACGCGAGCGACCACGGCGGCCGCGGGATCACGGTGATGGGCGCGCCGCGAGTCTCACCGCCAGCCAGGCCGGCGCGTAAGAGCCGCTCGCGTGCCAGACGAGCGCGCACCACCCGCCACGGTTCCACGTGAAACACGCGGGCGACCCGCCCTTCCCATGCGTCGGGGGACTACCGACAAGGCGTCGTGCCCTCAGCCGATGGTTCTCGCTCCGCACAGGTTCCAGGCATCGGGCGGGCGGTCTGCCACGGGGCGAATGAGCCCAGAGCGCCTTCCCGGCCTTCCACCGCTCGGCCTGCCCCACGACCGAGAAGCACCGCGCCATGCCCGTCGACCCGAGCCGGAGCTCATGCGCCCGTCGACGGGCGAACGGAGTCCTCGACGAAGGGCGCCACACGGGCCGCGGCAGGCGGGCCACTTCCAACCGACGGCTCCGGTGCTCGCGTGTCGTTGCCGTGCCTTCGGTCGCCCGAACGGAGAGCCGGTGCTGCCCGAGTCCCGCCGGGCGGAATCGGTCCCCGACGGCCGGCGCCCTGCCGCGGACGCCCCGAGCGGATGGGCGATCACCGCCGAGCGCGACGTCTCCGAACCGGGAAGCTTGAGGATCGTGCTGAGGAGCCAACGAGCCGTCCCGACCTGGCGCCGAGCCGCGTGGCGCGGTCGTACCCCAGCCCGAACGCTATTGGCCCTCGGCCGGGCGTCGCTGGCAGCCGCCCGGAAAGCGCAACGACCCTCCGATCCGTTCCGGTCGGCTGAGCGGGACACCTTTCAAGCGGCCGCCGAGCGCATGCCGGAGCGGGCCGTCGAGCCGCCCGCTGACGAGACACGTTCGCGGGTTACGCGGGTCCAGTCGACCTCTCCCGCGGGAGCGCCAGGACCGGCCCGGCCCTCGACCCCAGGGGCTGCCCGAGCCAAACACCGGCGAGGCGTCGAGCCCACCACGTCACGGGCGATCCCGCCGCCGGGAGCGTCCGGCCGACTCCGCGCATCGGCGGGTGGCCACGCAGCGCCTCCGCAGGACCATCGCGGCGGTCCCACCACCCACGGCGGGCCGGCGTTGGTCCTCCAAGTTCCGGCAGGGCGCCGCCGTTTCACGTGAAACGGGCGTGGCGCCCCCCGCACCGCCGTAGCTCGGGGGCCTCGGAGACCGCGCGCTTCGGGGATGGCCGCGGTCAGCGCGGTCGCGCGGCGAACCCGTACGTCCTGCTCGACCGCGTCCGCCAGCCGAGTTGGGCGGCTGCGGAGGGCGTGCAGCCCCGACACCCAGCGGGGCTGTCCGCACCGGGCTCCCCTGGGTTGCCGTAGCGGCTCTCCCGGCCCACGAAGCCGGCACCACCACGTCGCACCAACCCTCGACCGCGCTGGCTCCAGGGGATTGACCTGCCAGCGGGCTGGCTCGACCCGTTGGGAGCGCCGTTTCGAGCCCGCCGGCGCACCCGCCCTCGATGCGGCCCAGCGGACGAAGCCAGGCCAGTACGGTACCCGTCGGGCCGTCAGGGCCCACGCACACCAATCGTCGTGGGCGACCTGGAGGTCCGGGGACCGACATGCACCGACCCGCTCGGACAGCGGTGGCGAGGAACCAAGGATCGCCGCTCATGCCGGGGGTGGCACGCGTGGGCGCCGACGAGGACGACGCCCGGCGCCATCACGGCGAGCCGTACGTGAGACACCGGGGCAGCCCTCCGGGGTCAGGAAGCGCCCTCGGCGGGCGTCTTGCTCAGGAGGGCTTTCAGACGACGCGCCGTGGCGCCCAGGCGGCGCAGCTACGGCCGACTCCCCCGGCGGCTCGGGCGATCTCCAGGCGTGGGGCGCGGTCACGCCGGCCCCACCTGACCGCGAGGGGCACCCGAAGCGAGCCACGGTCCCCGCTGGGAAAGCCCGGCGAGGCCAGCGCACCCCGGACAAGGACGGCCAGTCTGCCCAGACCGCTGGTTCCACCTGGCCGCCAACGGCGAACATCCCGCTGCCACTCCCGCCGGCCCCTGCCGCCCGCGCAGGGTGCCTCCGGGGACGCGCCGCTCCGCCCGACATCGCGCACGGCACCGATCCGGCGCGCCGCAGCGGGCTTCCGGGCCACGAAGAGCACTCACCGCCGTCCGATCCATCCGGCCGGGTTGCGACTCCCGCGCCTGCGTCTGAATCACCCCCGTGGCCCGCTTGCCACGATCAGCGGCGTGTCGGTGGGTCTGTTCGCTGATCGGCTCTGTGTTCACCAGCCCGGCCAGCCGCAGCACAGCCGGGACGTGGTGCGCGGCCCGGAGGCGGCCGAGTGGCGGCCGGGCGTCGTCTGCGCGTGCCCGAACGACGCCCGATGCGAGGTGCCGCCCCGCCAAGTCGGCGGGCACCCGATCTGGTCTGGGGCTGGCTTCGAGCCGTCTCCGGGCCGACGACGGGTCACGTCGCCACGGCTCCGGCCGCGGGCACCAGGAGTTGGCCCGCGGCCCGCCCTGGGGCATCCGAGCGGAGCGGCCTGGCGTCCCCGACAGGACCAAGGATCGCTGCTCCGCGAGCCACCACGGCCCGCCATCGAGGAGACGTTCCGGGGTCGAGTTCGCACGTGACACGGCCTCGGGGCCAGCTCGGCAGGATCGCTCGCCCGGTTGAGCGGCATCGGCCCCTGCCAGCGACCGCCCTTGGAGGCCGCCGCTGCCATCCCGCGAGGCCGGCTCGGGTCCGAGTCCCCGGACCGGCCTCGGGCGATCTCGGAGCCACGAAAGCCCTGTGACGTCGCCGCGACCCCGATCGCACGGCGTGAGGCGCTGGCCCTAACCCCGCCGAGAGTGCCCCCAGCGCGGCAGCTGGCGCCTTCGCATGGACCAGGGATCGCCCGCCGGCGCGTGCCCTGTGCCAACCAACGGGTGCGCGGCGGCGCCGAGCCTGCGCGCACCGGCGCCCAGGCGATCCGGGCCGAGCGCGAACGCGTACCCGGCAGGTGTCTCCGACACCAGGACGGCTCCGAGCCTGCTGCCCGACGCCCTGGCGGCTTCGGCATCCGTCGCTAGCCAGGGGCGGCGTGGACCGGACGCCATCCGATCGACCTGACCGCACCGGCCTTCGGCGCCCTCAGCATTGGGCGGTGCAAGAACGCGGCTCCGGATCGCCCGCCACCGCCCGCCACAGAACGCGTCCGTCGCTGATCCAGAGCCGGCAGGGGCGCGAAGCGCCGGCAGGCGAGGGCCGCTCACCAACCTGAGCCAGGCGCCGGAGGCAACCCAAGTCAGCGCGTCGCGACAGCTCGTCGACCACCGAAACGACGGCGCCTCGCACTCAGGTAGCCGCGGACATGTCGTTTCACGTGAAACAGGCCGGGGCCGATCTCGGCAGAGCGGACCACCGCCGCTCCTCCGCTCCCGGGTGCCCCGTCGCATTCGCCACGACAGGGCATGAGCGGCTCGCCGGGCTCTCGGCCCGCGTTACGCGGAGCAGTTCCTCCGCTGGGGAGAGGATCCCGAGCCCGCGCGGATGCCCGCTCGCGGCCGCGCTCCCGGTCCGGGGAGACGAATCGGAGCCCGCCCACCAAACGTGCCCGCGCGGCGAACGTTTCGGCGGGAAGCCGGGCGGCGGCAGGCGCCAGGACCGAGGCGTCCGCGACCGCACCGCTCCAGGACCCGCCGTTCGCTTCGGAGGGGCCGGTGCGCGACCGTCCGCGGGACAGGTGACGGCCACAGCGCGCGGGGCACGCGGGCGCCAAGGTTGGGCGGCTCGTCTGCCTCCACACAAGGTGACCCCGCCAGAACGACGCACACAGCCGGCGACCGAGACGGGCGCAGCGAGGAATGGTGGGGCCGAGGACGGCGGCCAACCACCTCCGTGGGGCAAAGAGAAGCGGGCCGGGGAATCCCACGGCCCGCTGCACTCACCCGATGACGAGGCTCAGCGCCCGCCTCCATCCGGGACACCGATCATGGCGACGATCCGCTCGAGGTCCTCGATGCTCGCGAACTCGACCAGGATCCGGCCCTTACGGCGGCCGAGCTCCACGCGCACCCGGGTCTCGAAGTGGTCCGAGAGCCGGTCCGCGAGATCGCTCAGGCCCGGCGCATGCGGCTTGGCTCGCTTCACCGCCGGCCGCTTGGCAGGAGCCCCGGCGGCCAGGGCCAGGGTCACGGCCTCCTCGGTGGATCGTACGGACATGCCTTCGGCGATGATCCGGTCGGCGAGGACCTCCTGCAGCTCCGGCTTCTCCAGGGCGAGGAGCGCCCGAGCGTGCCCTGCGCTGAGCACACCCGCCGCGACCCGGGTCTGGACCGCGCTGGGCAGCTGCAGGAGCCGGATGGTGTTGGAGATCTGCGGCCGGCTACGTCCGATCTTCCGGGCCAGCTCCTCGTGGGTGGCCCCGAACTCCTCGAGGAGCTGCTGGTAGGCCGCCGCCTCCTCCAGGGGGTTCAGGTTGGCCCGGTGGATGTTCTCCAGCAGGGCGTCCCGGAGCATGTCGTCGTCGGGGGTGTCCCGGATGATCGCCGGGATGACCTCCATGCCCAGCGCCTGGGCCGCTCGCCACCGTCGCTCACCCATGACCAGCTCGTACGAGCCGGGACCGGATTCCCGGACCACGATGGGCTGGAGGAAGCCAACCTCGCGGATGGAATCCTTCAGCTCCTGCAGGGCATCCTCGTCGAACACCTGCCGCGGCTGGCGCGGGTTCGGCGTGATGGCGTCGACCTCGATCTCGGCGAACCGAGCGCCCGGCACGGGAAGGAGATCCTCCGACGGTTCGGGGCGCCGCGACGGCGTCGCCGGAACCTCAGAGATCGGCGGCACGCCCGCGGTGCCGACGGCGGGGCCCTGCGGGATCAGGGACGCGAGTCCCCGCCCGAGCCCGCCGCCGCCAGCCCGGGCCTTGCCGCTCATCCGGTGACTCCAACCTGGGCCCCGCGCACCGCGATTTCGAGGGCCGCCTCGAAGTAGCTGGTGGCGCCGCGGGAACCCGGGTCGTAGGTCATGACGGACTGGCCGTAGCTCGGGGCCTCGGAGACCCGCACGTTGCGGGGGATGACCGCGGTCAGCACGCGGTCGCCGAAGTGAGCCCGTACGTCCTGCTCGACCGCGTCCGCCAGCCGAGTGCGGCGGTCGTACATGGTCAGCAGCACCGTGGAGACCTCCAGCGCCGGGTTCAGGTGGTTCTTCACGAGCTGGATGTTGTTGGTCAGCTGCTGCACACCCTCCAGCGCGTAGTACTCGCACTGAATCGGGATCATGACCTCCTTCGAGGCCACGAGCGCGTTGACCGTCAGCAGGCCGAGGGACGGCGGGCAGTCAATGAAGATGTAGTCGTACTCGCCCTTGTGCTCGGCGATCGCCTTGGCCAGGCGCGACTCTCGGGCCACCATCGAGACGAGTTCGATCTCGGCACCGGCGAGATCGATCGTGGCCGGCACACACCAGAGGTTGGGGATGCCCTGCACCGGCTGGACGACCTCCGCCATCGGCCGGTCGGCGACGAGGCAGTCGTAGACGTCGGGGATGGCCGCGTGGTGCGGCACGTCGAGGCCGGTCGAGGCGTTGCCCTGCGGGTCCAGGTCGATAACCAGCACGCGGTTGCCGTGCAACGCGAGAGCGACCGCGATGTTGACGACGCTGGTCGTCTTGCCCACGCCGCCCTTCTGGTTCGACACGCAGAAGATCCGCATGTGGGGCGGCCGCGGCATCTGGATCTCGCCACTGGGGTTCAGGATCTGGATCGCGCGCCGCGCCTCCTGGGCCAGCGGCGGGTCCTCGGGCTCACGGGACTGCCGAACCCCATCGAGTTCCACGGTCCGGGTGCGGTTACCGGCAGCCGACACGATCGTGTTGGGACCACCGGACGCCTGGTACGGAACCGAACCACCCGGCTCGTCCGCCATGGCCCGCAGGCCCGGCACGGCCGGTCGCTGCCCCATGGACGCCTGCCTGGGCTGGGGCACGAACCCGAACCCGCCGGAACTCCCAGACGCCTCGTAGAGCCCCCCACTGCCGGCGAAGGTCTGGCCCGCCGGTGTTTCACGTGAAACACCGCCCACGAAGCCAGGGCTGAAGGTAGGGCGGAACGGCTCGGTGCCGCCGCCGATGGAACCGATCTCGCGCACCGTCTCATCCTCTGTGATGTGGATGTCGTGCGCCGCACCCGAACTGGGCCGGAAGCCGCTCGACCATCGACCGGCTGCTCCGCGACGGCGGCGCTGGGCCAGACTACGACCGTCGCCTTACCAGAGCCACGCCAGTCCTCGCGACGTGCCGATGTGACTTTTGATCCTCGATCACGAAACGGTACAAAGACGGTCAAACGTCCCGGCGACCAATGTCAACGACAATAGTCGATGGATTGATGATTCCGACCCCACACTGCCGTACCACCGGGGCCGCACCGCCCGCCCGCGTGATCGCGGCCCGATGGGTCTCGACCTCCTCGGCCGCCGACTCTCCCTTGAGCGCCAGCAACCGACCGCCAGGAGCCACCAAGGGAAGACACCAGGCCGCCAGGCGATCCAGTGGTGCAACCGCCCGCGCCGTCACCACGTCCGCTGGCTCGACGCGGGGACGGCCGCGCCGCGGCACGCACTCCTCGGCCCGCGCCCGCACCACGGTCGTGTTCTCCAGACCGAGCTTCGCCACGACCTCGTCGAGAAAGGTGGCCCGCCTCGCCAGTGGTTCGATCAGGACGATCCGCAGCTCCGGCCGAGCCAGTGCAAGGACGATGCCGGGCAGACCAGCTCCGGAACCCACGTCGATGACCCGCGCACCCGGCCCGATCAGCTCCGCGACCACCGCACAGTTGAGCAGATGCCGATCCCAGATCCGGCTCGACTCGCGGGGACCCACGAGTCCACGCACGACGCCGTCCGTCATGAGCACCTCGGCGTACCGGACGGCCAGCTCCAGTCGATCGCCGAAACACCGCGCCGCCGCCGAGTGCAGCTCGGGCGGCGGCGCAGGTTCCACCGGCGACGCCGGCGAAAGAGCGTTCATCTATCGAAGATCACGATGCCGTCGGGCGAACCACGATGCGGCGGCTGGGCTCGACACCCTCGGACTCGCTCTCGACGCCAGCCGTCGCGTTGATCACGTCGTGCACGCACTTGCGCTCGAACGCGCTCATCGGTTCCAGCCGTACCGGCTGGCCCTCTCGTTTGACCCGCTCCACGGCATTCTTCGCCACGGCGATCAGCTCCTTGCGGCGCGCCGCGCGGAAGCCGCCGACGTCCAGGAGCAGACGAGACGGTTCGCCGGTCTGCCGGTAGACAGCCAGGCGACTCAGTTCCTGCAGCGCCTCCAGGGTCGCGCCGCGGTTGCCCACGAGGTTGTTCAGGCGACCGCCGACGACCTCGACCATCGGCCGGCCGTTCTGCACCAGCTCATCGATGTCGCCGTCGACATCGAGGATGTCCAGCAGCCCTTCGATGTAGTCGGCCGCGATCTCGCTCTGCCGGAACAAATCGGCCTCGCCGCGGGGAGCGTCCTCTTCCTCGTCGTCGTCAGCCTCGTCGTCGGACTCGTCCTCGTCCGCCGCGCGGGGTTCGTCCTCCTCCGCGTCCCCGGCCTCGATGTCGAGTTCGTCGTCCGGATCGAGTTCGTCGTCCGGTGCGTTGGTCGTGTCGGTCACGGGTCTTCTCCGAGTAGTGGTTCGGCGCAGCGCCGAGAAACTCATCCGGTGACGAGCACCGGACAGGACGAATGTGGTGATGGCTCGCAGCGTGTCAGGCAGGGCCGGCGGGTGCTGAGTCAGAGCGTACGGTGACGACTACGGCGTTCGAGCCCACACCCGTCATTCTGCCCCGCTCGCCACAGCAGGCACCGCCGGGGATCAGCGCTTTCCGCCGCCCTTCCGGTTGGGCTGACCGCCCTTGCGCGGTGGCGTCCCCTTGCGAGCCGGGGTCGACGAGCGTTGCGCCCCGGTGCCGGCCTTGGCTGGTGTGCCACCGGCCGTGCCGGCCGGTGTCGCGCCGTTGGTGGAGCCGTTGCGCAGCGTCGGCGTCGCGGTGACCTTCGGCGCCGCCTTCACGGTCGGGATGGCCTTGACCGTGGGGACCTGCTTCACCTTGGGCGCGCCGCCGCCCGTCGGCGCCGCGGAATCCGCCTGGTCGTCCTCGTCCACCTCGGCGGGCTTCGCCGCCGACGAGGAGACCGCTGCGGGGGCCTTGGGCTTGGCGCCCGGACGAGGAGCGGCCGCGCGAGGCGTGGCGTCCTTCGGGGGCTCCACGGGCTTCTGCCGCAGACCCAGCCGGATCAGCAGGGCCTGCATCCCGGTCGGCGTGCCGGCCGGCTTGGGCGGCGGCGGGATGACGAGGAAGAACCGAGCCAGCGCACCGGGCTCCTTCTTCGCCGCCGCGGCCTCCCGCTCTCGCGCGCTCTTGGGCGTCGGCGTGGTGACCAGCGGTGGGTACTTGCTGAGGACCCAGCGCTGCTGACCGTAGGAGAAGATGTTCTGGGTCACCCAGTAGATGATCACGCCGATGGGGAAGTACCAACCCGACAGCAGCAGCGAGATCGGGATGCCGTAGAGCATCAGCTTCTGGATCATCCGCTGCTGCGGCTCCTGCTGCCAGCCCGTCTTGAGGATCATCTGCCGGCTGGTCATGAAGGTCGTGAACATCATGATCACGATCAGGACCGCGGCGACGATCTTCGCGGTCACCCCGTGGGCACCCAGCAGCGCCAGCTTCTCGGCGTTGTCACCGAAGCTGGCGGGAATGGGCGCACCGAACAGGTGCGCGGAGACCGCGCTGTCGAACTTGTCTTCGGTCCAGCCGTGCAGCGTCTTGTTCGTCTCGGTCGGGCTGATGTAGCGCAACGAGCGGAACAGACCGAAGAAGACCGGGATCTGCAGCAACATCGGAAGGCAACCCATCAACGGGTTGACCTTCTCCTCGCGGTAGAGCTGCATCATCTCCTGCTGCAGCGTCTGCCGGTCGTTCTTGTACTTGGCCTGCAGTTCCTTGACCTTCGGCGCCAGCGCCTGCATCGCACGTTGCGAGCGGATCTGCTTGACGAAGATCGGGAACAGGATGATCCGTACCGTGATCACCAGGAAGGCGATGGCGAGCACCCAGTCCCAGTTGGTGCCCAGGAACTGGCCGTTGGGCAGGATCGCGTCCCAGACCCAGTGCCACTGCAGCAGGATCCAGGTGATCACTTGCTCGATCGGGTCCATCAGCCAGCTCATGCGGCTCAGTGCTCCTGTTGCTTGCGGATCGGGGAGGGGCGGTCGGTTCGCTTCAGGGTCAGGCGCCGGGATCTTCGGCGTGACGATGACGCCGGGGCGGCACGTGGTCGACCCCGCCCGGATGGAACGGGTGACAACGCAGCAGCCGCCAGATGGTGAGTCCTATGCCACGCGCGGGTCCATGTACCGCCACCGCTGTCAACGCGTACTCACTGCATGACGGGTAGAACCGACATGTTGGTGGTAGTACCGGACTTATCCACCGACGGTACGCGACGATCGGGGCAGCAACCACGCGCCCGAGGCGCGACGTGGGCAGCGGCACAGCGGGTGGCGTCCGGTCCTGCGGTACGGCCCCGCGCGCGGGAAGTTGCGCCGGTACGGCTGCGTCAACCACGCGTCGACCTCCCCTCTGGTCGTCGCTGTTCCTTGGTCGCGGCGGCCAGGGCGGCCCGCAGGTGCGCGGCCAGTTCCTGGTGGCTGCTTCCCGCCGCCGACGGCAACACGCGGACCACGACGTCGGTGCCGGGACGCAGCAACGGTAGTTCGTCACGCAGGAGGTGGCGAAGCCGCCGGCGAACGGTGTTGCGGGTGACGGCGCTGCCGACGGCCCGCGGAACGACGAATCCGGCGCGGGGGCGGGTCGGCTCCTCGCCCTGGCGAACGTGCACGACCAGGCCGTCGCGCCCAGCGCGGCGGCCACCACGGATCACAGCGGCGAAGTCGTCAGAACGCCGCAGCCGCTGGTCCGCCGCGAGCACGGTCGGCCCGGTCCCGGCGATCTCAGGCCGACAGGCGCTCGCGCCCCTTGGCACGGCGCGCGGAGATGATGGCTCGGCCGGCCCGGGTGCGCATCCGCAGCCGGAAGCCGTGGGTCTTCGCACGCCGACGGTTGTTCGGCTGGTAGGTGCGCTTGCTCACTGGTCTGTCCTCCGGGAAGTGTCCTTGCTGGCGGCGCTGGCGGCTTGAGCGAGCGCCAGGCGCACGCCGGAAGGCGGGCACACGGTCTTCCCGGCAGCCCGCCGAGGGTCTCAACCCCGTTAGGGTACTCGGCCGCCGGTGCGCCGACCAAGCCGGCCCCGATCGAGCGCGACCGCCTCCGCGGCCGGGAAGACCAGCGCCCGGGGCGGCACGATCGGACGCCGCCCGTGGCCGACCTACGGGAACCTGACCCGCTGGCCGCAACGGGATGGCCGGACGGTGGTTGAGCGGGTTGGGACCACACTGTTAGCGTGCCCGGTTGCGGAGTGCGCCGTGCGCCGGACACAAGGGAACGAAGAGGGACAGATCAACGGCCCGGGTCCGGTCAGCGCGGTGGGGAGCGAGTCGGTCCGCCGAGACAGTCAGGGATGTACGGTTATCCACTCGTGCACAGGATGTGGACAAGCCTGTGGACAAGCACCGCCGCGGACGGTTCGCAGCGAGGAGAGCATCTCGTGACACGCGGTGAAGGTGACGGGGGCGCGAGGGCGACAGAGGTGGCGGTGTGACGGAACCGGTGGACTTCGCCGCGGTGTGGAACGGGGCGACCGACCTGCTCAACAGCGGAACGCTGTCGCAGCGCGGTCGAACCTACCTGAGGTTGACCTCGCTGCGGGCCATCGTCGACGACACGGCGCTGCTGGCGGTTCCCGACGCGTTCACCCGGGACCAGATCGAGTCGACCCTGCGGACCCAGATCACCGAGGCGCTCTCCCGCCAACTCGGTCGGGCGATCCAGGTCGCCGTCACGATCCGGCCACCGGAGGAGACCGCCAAGCCGGATCCCTTGAACGCGCCGACGGCCGCCGTCGCCGTCGTCCCGGTCCCGCGCTCGACCGTCCCCGCGGCCCGCGAACCCGCCGAGCCCGCCAGCGGCGGTGAGGCACGAGCGACCGAAGCCCGCACCGGCCATGTCGCCCTGCATCACCGTGACGATCGCGCCCGTCCCACGGGTGAGGGCGGCAACCGGCTCAACCCGAAGTACTCGTTCGAAGCCTTCGTCGTGGGCAACTCCAACCGCTTCCCCCACGCGGCGGCGGTGGCGGTCGCCGAGGCGCCGGCCAAGGCGTACAACCCGCTGTTCATCTACGGCGGCTCAGGGCTGGGCAAGACCCACCTCCTGCACGCCATCGGTCACTACTCGCTCGCGCTGGGCACCGCGAAGGCCGTGCGGTACGTGTCGACCGAAGAGTTCACCAACGACTTCATCAACAGCCTGCGCGACGACAAGAGCGGCGCGTTCCAGCGGCGCTACCGCGACGACGTGGACATCCTGCTGGTCGACGACATCCAGTTCCTCGAGAACCGGGAACGCACGCAGGAGGAGTTCTTCCACACGTTCAACACGCTGCACAACGCGAACAAGCAGATCGTCATCACCTCCGACCGCAAGCCCAAGGACCTCGCCACGCTGGAGGACCGGCTGCGCACGCGGTTCGAGTGGGGCCTGCTCGCCGACATCACCGCGCCCGACCTCGAGACCCGCATCGCGATCCTGCAGAAGAAGGCCGCCCAGGAGCGGCTGCACGCGCCCACCGAGGTCCTCGACTTCATCGCCTCCCGGATCACGCAGTCGATCCGAGAACTTGAGGGCGCCCTGATCCGGGTGACCGCCTTCGCCAGCCTGAACCGGGCCACGGTCGACCTCGCGCTCGCCGAAGAGGTGTTGCGGGACTTCATCCCCGACGGCTCGGCGCCGGAGCTCACCGCCGAACAGATCATGGAGATCACCTCCGAGTACTTCGGGGTGAGCCTCGACGAACTGCGGGGGCACTCCCGCTCACGGGTGCTGGTCAACGCGCGGCAGGTGGCGATGTACCTCTGCCGCGAGCTGACCGACCTGTCGCTGCCGCGCATCGGGCAGGTTTTCGGCGGCCGCGACCACACCACGGTCATGCACGCGGACCGGAAGATCCGCCAGCAGATGGCTGAGCGGCGCACCCTCTTCAACCAGATCGCCGAGCTGACGAATCGGATCAAGCAGGCACCCTGACCGCCACTCTTCTCACATTCTGGGAAGTTTTGTTATCCACAGGCTGTGGACAGTGCCTGGGGACAAGTCCGGATTGCCTGGGGACAGCGTTGTGGATCTGCGCACGCGGTCGATGATCGCGTGACCCAGCGTGATCGCCCTTCATCCACAACTCATCCCCCTCGGTCGTGGATAACCCGTGGACAACCCCGTGGACAAAGGGTGGACGCCGGCGTGGACCGGGGGTACCTGTGGACATCGGACCCGGATCCACTCCCGGCTATCCACCGAAAACGCACGGCCGATCACCCGCGCTGACCTGCACTGATCCGAGTTATCCCCAGAATCCACAGCACCGACGATGACGATGAAGATCTTCATCCAGAAAAACTCAACAACCATCGGGGTGTGCATACCCGCGGCCCGGCTGCGGCAGGAGGCACACCACACCCGCGTGGCGCGCTGGCGTCGGGCGTGACTCGGGGTCAGAATCGAGCCCGTCCCACTGGCGGTCGCAGGAGGCACGCATGAAGTTCCGGGTTGAGCGGGACCAACTCGCCGACGCCGTCGCGTGGACGGCGAAGAGCCTGCCGTCGCGTCCGTCGGTGCCGGTGCTGGCCGGGGTGCTGCTGCGAGTCGCCGACGGCGTGCTGACCGTCTCCGGGTTCGACTACGAGGTCTCCAGCCAGGTCACCGTTCCGGTGCAGGGCGACTCGGACGGCGCGACGCTGGTCTCCGGCCGGCTGCTCGCCGAGATCACCAAGGCGCTGCCCGCCAAGCCCGTCGAGGTCGCTGCCGTCGGTAGCCACCTCGAGCTGGTCTGCGCGAGTGCCCGGTTCACCCTGCCGACCATGCCGGTCGAGGACTACCCGACCCTGCCGACGATGCCCGAAACCGCCGGCGTCGTGGACGGTCAGAGCTTCGCCCTCGCCGTCGCGCAGGCCGCGATCGCCGCCGGCCGGGACGAGACGATCCCGATGCTCACCGGCGTGCGCATGGAGATCGAGGGTTCGACCCTGTCGTTGCTCGCCACGGACCGCTACCGGGCCGCCATCCGCGAACTCACCTGGTCGCCCGTCGACGAGGGGATCAGCCTGGCCGCGCTGGTGCCGGCCCGCACGCTGCACGACACCGCCAAGACCCTCGGCCCCTCCGGTGGTGACGTGACCGTCGCGCTGTCGCGTGGCGGCGTCGGCGAGGGCATGATCGGCTTCGCCGGCGGTGCCCGGCGGACGACGAGCCGGCTGCTCGACCCCGAGTTCCCCAAGATCCGCACGCTGTTCCCGGACACCTACACCGCGCGTGCCCGGATGAACGTCTCCGCGCTCACCGAGGTCGTCAAGCGCGTCGCCCTGGTCGCCGACCGGACCACCCCGGTGCGGCTGAGCTTCGCCGAGGGCGAGGTCATCGTGGAGGCCGGCGGCAGCGAGGACGCCCGCGCCAGCGAGGGCATGGAGGGTGAGTTCACCGGTGATGCCCTCACGGTGGCGTTCAACCCGAGTTACCTTCTCGACGGTCTCTCCGTGCTCGACTCCCCGACCGCACTGATCTCCTTCACCCACCCGATGAAGCCGGCTGTGATCACCCCGGCTGGCGAGACCGGCGAACCGGCCCCGGGCTACCGGTACCTGATCATGCCGATGCGGGTCGGCGGCTGACAGATCGGCGCCGGCATCGCCAGCGCCGCCGGTCCACACAGGGGCACCGATCCGCGGGGTCGGTGGGGTCACGGCATGGCAGGAAGAGGAGGCACGGGTGCAACTCGGTCTGGTGGGGCTCGGCCGCATGGGCGGCAACATGTCCGCCCGCCTGCGCGCGGCGGGGCACGAGGTGGTCGGGTACGACCGGGACCCAGCCGTCTCGGATGTGGCAAGTCTCGCGGAACTTGTCGCCGCCCTGACGCCGCCGCGCGTCGTGTGGGTCATGGTGCCGGCGGAGGTGACGGACGCGACCGTGGACGAGGTCGCCGCCGGGCTCGGTGCCGGTGACCTGATCATCGACGGTGGCAACTCGTCGTTCCTGCTCGACCGTCCCCGTGCCCAGCGGCTGCGCGAGCGCGGCATCGGCTACCTCGACGTCGGGGTCTCCGGCGGGATCTGGGGCCGGACCGAGGGCTACGCGCTGATGGTCGGCGGCGACGAGGCCCACGTGGCGCAGG
>Ga0164243_10004429_pt1 | contig 22037 bp, 18 predicted proteins | sample OricompcompostOP_FD_108781 | JGI IMG/M metagenome (GOLD analysis project Ga0164243, IMG submission 108781) | Organic Plus compost microbial communities from Emeryville, California, USA - Original compost - Organic plus compost (OP) | ecosystem: Engineered > Solid waste > Mixed feedstock >...
GACCCGCGTGGCAGCTACTATCGCTTGGGTGTCCGACGGCGAACAGGCCAAACCACGACGACGCCGAGGCCGGCGCCGTGGTCATCGCCGTGCGCAACGGGCAGCAGGCCCACCCGCCGCAGGTGCCGAGCATCACACCGAACCCGCGGCGGACGCGCGCACCGAGAGCCGTCCCGACACCCGTTCCGACACCTCGTCCGCGCCGACGCCCGCCACGCAACCAGGTGAGAAGAAACCCGGCCCAGGCCGTGGCTCGCGTGCCGGCGCCGCCAAACCGACACCCAAGGACCAGCCCAAGCAGCGCAAGAACCGGCCACGCCGGCCACCAGACCGGTTGCGCACCGTGCACGAGACGTCGGCAGGCGGTCTGGTCATCGACGGCATCGACGGCCCCAAGGATTCGCAGGTCGCGGCGCTGATCGGGCGGCTCGACCGGCGCGGCCGCATGCTGTGGTCGCTGCCCAAGGGCCACATCGAACTCGGCGAGACCGCCGAGCAGACCGCGATCCGCGAGGTGGCCGAGGAGACCGGGATCCAGGGCAGCGTGCTGGCCGCGCTCGGCAGCATCGACTACTGGTTCGTCACCGAGGGCCGTCGCGTGCACAAGACCGTGCACCACTACCTCATGCGCTTCTTGGGCGGTGAGCTCTCCGACGACGACGTCGAGGTCACCGAGGTCGCCTGGGTGCCGCTGCGCGAACTGCCCTCCCGCCTGGCGTACGCCGACGAGCGCAGGCTGGCCGAAGTGGCCGGCGAGCTGATCGACAAGCTGCACACCGGTGGTCCGGCGGCCCTGCCGCCGCTGCCCCACAGTGCGCCGCGGCGACGCGCACAGACGCATTCCCACACCCGCAACCGCCGCGACGACACAGCTCAGCCCCAGGCCCGCCGGCGCACGAACGGATGCGGACAGGGACCGTGACCCGGGCCGGCTACAGGGTCGTGCGGGTCCTGCTGGTGACGGCGATCGTTGCACTGCTGACGATGATCGTCGGCCCACCCGATCTGCTGCCGCGCGCCGCGGCACACACCGACGAGGCGCGGTTCCTCCAGATCCACATCGACCGGATCTCACCGGACCTCGTCACCACGACGAGCGACTCGACCGTCACCGTGAGCGGCGTCGTACAGAACGTCGGCGACCGCCCCGTGCGCGACGTCGTCATCCGGATGGAGCACGCCCGCGCGGTGACCTCGTCGACGCAGCTGCGCACCGACCTGAGCGGCAACCTGGACCAGTTCGAACCGGTCGCCGAGTTCGTCACGGTCGCCACCGAGATGCAGCGCGGGCAGTCCGTCCCGTTCACGCTGTCGTATCCCCTGCGGGCAGGCGACCGCCCCTCACTCGGTGTGCAACAGCCCGGTGTGTACCCCGTGCTGATCAACGTCAACGGCACACCCGACTACGGCGCCCCGGCCCGCCTCGACGACGCACGGTTTCTGCTGCCGGTCCTCGGCGTCCCGCCCGACCAGCCGACCGAGGCCGCATCGGCCGCCGACAACCTCAACTCCGTGGTCCCGCCGGACACGTCCGACCCCGTGCAGCTGACCATGCTGTGGCCACTGGCCGACCGGCCGCGGCTCGCGGCGGGCGCGCCCGGCGGCACCACCCCGGTGCGGCTGGTCGACGACGAACTCGCCACCGAGCTGGCACCCGGCGGGCGTCTGGACACGCTGCTCTCGGCGGTGGACTTCGCGACCGGCCCGACCGTCGACTCCTCGGGTCAGGTGCGCGCGGCGCTGTGCCTCGCGGTGGACCCGGACCTGCTGGTCACCGTCAACGCGATGACCGCGGGTTACGTCGTCAACGACGGACCCGATGCCGGGCGGTTCACGCCCACACGTCCCGGTGCCGGGCAGGAGGCCGCGATCGCGTGGCTCAACCGGCTGCGTGGGCTGGCCCAGCGCATGTGCGTCGCCCCGACCACCTACGCCCAGGCCGACCTCGCGGCGCTGCACCGCGTCGGCGACCGCGGGCTCAGCGCGATCGCCACCACGAGCCCCGCCGACATCGTCGACCGGATCCTCGGCGTCCGGACCATCCGCGGCGCCACGCTCGTCGGCGACGGTCCCCTGACCCGGCCCGCCCTCGACCTGCTCACGTCGCAGGGCAACCGGACCGTGGCGATCGGGGCCACCCCCGTCTCCACTGAGGAGACCGGTACGCCGCAGAGCGCCGACCTCACGCCGCTGCGCTACAGCCCGACCGTGTCGGTGGCGCCTTTCGACCCGGCGGTCGGTGCGGCCCTGGCCGGTGCGGGCACCGATCCGGTTTCGCCGTCCTACCTGGACCCCTCCCTGGACATCCCCGTCGACCACGACTCGCAGATCGCGCGACGGCAGTCGGCACTGGGCGCCCTGCTGTGGCGCGGGCTGTCCCCCGAACTCACCCCGCGCACGCAGATCGTCATGCCGCCGCTGGTGTGGAGCCTGGGGCCCGATGATGCGCAGGCCATCCTCACCACCATCGCGACGACGATCCACGCGGGGCTGGCCGTGCCCCGTCCGCTCGGTGCCGTGATCGCGCAGGGCGACGCGCTGCCCGCCGAACCGGCACAACCGGCACCCGAGGCGTTCGGCAATCCGGCCGGCCGCTTCGACGACGACATCATCGGCGGCATCGCGGGCGTGACGGGCCGGTTGTGGGGTCTGACATCGGCGCTGACCACCGACGAACGCACCGGCCTGACCGGCGTGCAGTACACCGCGCCGCTGCGGGAGGACATGCTGCGCGCGCTGAGCCAGTCGGTGCCGGCCGCGGCCCGCAACGCCGAGGCACGCCAGCGTCTGGGCACGGTGGTGCGCAGCGTCAACGACATGTTCGCCGCGGTCACGGTCGTCAACCCGGGCGGCGCCTACACGCTGGCCACCGAACGCAGCCCGTTGCCGATGGCGCTGCGCAACGACCTCCCGGTGCCCATCCGGGTGCGCCTGCACATCAACGCACCGCCGGGCATGACGGTCACCGACATGGGCGAGATCGAGCTGCCGCCCGGCTACCTGCCGCTGCGCGTGCCCATCGAGGTGCACTTCACGCAACGCGTCGCCGTCGACGTCACCCTGCAGACCGTCGACGGGCTCCCCCTCGGCGAGCCGGTCCGGTTGTCGGTGCACTCCAACGCCTACGGCAAGGTGCTGTTCTTCATCACGCTGTCGGCCGGTGCCGTGCTGTTCCTGCTCGCGGGCCGGCGGCTGTGGCACCGGTTCCGCGGCCAGCCCGACCGCGCCGACCTGACCCCGCCCGGTGAGCACCACGACCCGCTGGAGGTCGCGCTGGCGTTCGGCGAGGCCGACACGTCGAACACCCCGGACGCCGCCGACACCCCCGCGGACGGGCGGCGATGAACGCAACCCAGCCGCAGCGCCCGTCCGGGCCGCGGCGTCTTCCGCGCGGACCCGCGCCCCGCCGCAGGGCCGGGCAGGAGGAACTCTCCGACGCCGCGGTGGTGTCGCGCTCGTGGGGTATGGCGATGGCCACCCTGATCAGCCGCATCACCGGGTTCATCCGGATCGTGCTGCTGGCCGCCATCCTCGGCGCGGCGCTGTCCAGCGCGTTCTCGGTGGCCAACCAGCTGCCCAACCTCATCGCGGCGCTGGTGCTCGAGGCGACCTTCACCGCGATCTTCGTGCCGGTGCTGGCCCGCGCCGAGCGCGACGACCCTGACGGCGGGGCCGCGTTCGTGCGCAGGCTCGTCACGCTGGTCACCACGCTGCTGCTGGTGACGACGCTCGTGTCGGTGGCCGCGGCCCCGGCGCTGGTGCGGTTGATGCTGGGCGACGACCCCCAGGTCAACGAGCCGCTCACCACGGCATTCGCCTACCTGCTGCTGCCGCAGGTGCTGTTCTACGGGTTGTCGTCGGTGTTCATGGCGATCCTCAACACGCGCAACGTGTTCGGCCCGCCCGCGTGGGCACCTGTGCTCAACAACGTCGTCGCGATCGCCACGCTCGGCGCGTACCTGCTGGTCCCGGGGGAACTGTCGGTCGACCCGGTGCAGATGGGCAACGCCAAGCTGCTGGTGCTGGGCGTCGGCACCACGCTGGGTGTGGTCGCCCAGTGTTCGGTGCTGCTGCCCGCGATCCGCCGGGAACGCATCAGCCTGCGGCCCCTGTGGGGCATCGACGACCGGCTCAAGAAGTTCGGGGCGATGGCCGCCGCGATGGTGCTCTACGTGCTGATCAGCCAGATCGGGCTGGTGGTGGGCAACCAGATCGCCAGCGGCGCGGCCGCCTCGGGCCCGGCGATCTACAACTACGCGTGGCTGGTGCTGCAGCTGCCGTTCGGGATGATCGGCGTGACCGTGCTGACCGTGGTGATGCCGCGGCTGAGCCGCAACGCCGCCAAGAACGACATCCCCGCCGTGCTGGGCGATCTGTCACTCGCGACGCGGCTCACGATGATCACGCTGATCCCGATCGTCGCGCTCATGACCGTCGGCGGACCGGCGATCGGCACCGCGCTGTTCGCGTACGGCAACTTCGGCCGGGTCGACGCCGGCTACCTGGGCCTGGCGATCTCGCTGTCGGCGTTCACCCTGATCCCGTATGCGCTGGTGCTGTTGCAGCTGCGGGTGTTCTACGCCAGGGAACGCGCCTGGACACCGATCATCGTCATCATCGTGATCACGGTCGTGAAGATCGCCGGATCGGTGGCCGCGCCCCATCTGACGAACAACCCCGAGATGGTCGCGGGATATCTGGGTGCGGCCAACGGGCTCGGCTTCATGGCGGGCGCGATCGTGGGCCACGTCCTGTTGCGCGCCAACCTCGACCCGCCCGGCGGACGGCTCGTGAGCCTCACGGTGGTGCGCACCATCCTGGTCACGATCACCGCGTCGCTACTGGCGGTGCTCGTCGCCGTGGTCGTCGATCAGCTACTGGGGGTGGAACAGCTGACCGTTCGCTTCGGCGCGGGCGGTTCGATGATCCGCCTCGTCGTGCTGGGGCTGATCATGCTCCCGATCATTGCTGGCGTGTTGATCGCGGCGAAAGTGCCCGAGGCACAGGCCGCGATCCGCGTCGTCCGCGGGCGGCTGGGCCGCTTCGGCGGCAAAGAAACCTCCGCCGTTGACGCCGCCGAAAAGGTAGCCCTGCAAACTAACGGTCCTGCTGTCCCGCCTCGGACCGCTGGTGCGGTCACGTACCCTGATCAGAGGAATTCTTCTCCCCACCGGGGGCCGACCACCCCGGCTCCCGGCTGGGTAGGGGCTCCGGCCTCCGTTGCCGGAGCGGGGACTCGGAAAGGATCACCGGTGACCGACGAATCTGCGGGCGGCCCGGCACTTGACGGGACCGCGACCACCAAGCTGCCCCGCCAGGCGCCCGACGATTTCCAGCCCGATGTCGCCGACGACGAGAGCGAGGCCGCGGGCGCGGAGCCGACCGTCGAGGAGACCGTCTCGCTGCCGAACGGTTCCGGGCGTCCGCCCGCCGATTACGGCGGCGACCCCACGCGTGAACCGATCTCCTTCGCCCCGCCGCGTGAGCCTGCCGTCGAATCCGCGACCTCAGGTGATGACGTCCACCTGATCCCTGGCGCGACCATCGCCGACGGCCGCTACCGCCTGTTGGTGTTCCACGGCGGCCCGCCGCATCTGCAGTTCTGGCAGGCCCTGGACACCGCGCTGGACCGCCAGGTGGCGCTGACGTTCGTCGATCCCGACGCCAAACTGCCGGATTCCCAGGTGCAGGACATCCTGTCGCGCACGCTCAAGCTCAGCCGGCTCGACGTGCCGGGCATCGCCCGGGTGCTCGACGTGGCCCACAGCGGATCCGGCGGGCTCATCGTCTCGGAGTGGATCCGCGGTGGATCGCTGGCCGAGGTCGCCGACACCGCGCCGTCGCCGATCGGTGGCGCCCGCGCGATCCAGTCGCTGGCCGCGGCCGCCGAGGCCGCGCACCGCGCGGGGGTGGCCCTGTCGATCGACCATCCCAGCCGCGTGCGCGTGAGCATCGAGGGCGACGTCGCCCTCGCCTTCCCCGCGACGCTGCCCGACGCCACACCCGACGACGACATCCGCGGTATCGGCGCGGCGCTGTATGCGCTGCTGGTCAACCGGTGGCCGCTGCCCGAGTCCGGAGAGCCCAGCGGCCTCGAACCCGCAGCGCTCGACGCGGCCGGTCAACCGGTCGAACCGCGCGCCGTCGACCGCGACATCCCGTTCCAGATCTCGGCCGCCGCGGCCAGGGCCGTGCAGCCCGGCGGCGGCATCCGCAGCGCGCCGACACTGCTGAACCTGCTGCAGCAGGCCACCGCGATCGCCGACCGCACCGAACTTCTCGAATCGGTCGAACAGACGCCCGCCGCAGCCGCCGCGACCCCGCACACCGACGGCGCCGACGCCGAGGCGCGGCGACGCCGTGCCCTCATCGTGGGTCTGTCCGCGGGTGCGGCGATCATCGTCGTCGCGCTGGTGGTGATGGCGACGATCCTCAGCCGGATCTTCGGCGACGTGGGCGGCGGGATCAACCGTGATCAGCTCGGGCTCAACGCGCCGAGCTCGGAAACCGAGTCCGAGGGCGGCGACACCGCCGCAGCCGGCGCCACGGTGAAACCCGTTCGCGCGACGGTGTTCTCGCCCGAGGGTGAAGCCGACAACCCCGGTCAGGCCGAACTCGCGATCGACGGCAGCAGCAGCACCATGTGGTCCACCGACACCTATTCCGATCCGGTGCCGTTTCCCGGGTTCAAGAACGGTGTCGGCCTGATCCTGCAGTTGCCCCAGCCCACGGTGATCGGATCGGTGGATCTCAACGTCACCAGCACGGGCACCGCGGTGCAACTGCGTGCGGCCAACAGCAACTCGCCGTCCTCGCTGTCGGACACCACCGAGCTGACGTCGCCGACCACGCTCAAGACCGGGTCCAACACCATCTCGGTGGGGCGTGCGGCGCCGACGCAGTATCTGCTGGTGTGGATCTCGACGCTGGGCACCGTGGACGGCAAGAGCAAGACCGACATCTCCGACATCACGGTCAAAGCCGCCTCCTGAGCCGGTTATCCCCAACCGTGGGGTCCGCTGACCTCGCGGTTCGGGCGTGCGGCGAAAACTTGTGTCCGGCAGGTGCCCTGACACCGTTTAGGTTCGGCATGTGGGACGGGGAGAGTTTGCGGGGGCGGCGCACACGCGCTCGGATGCCGAACTGCTCGCGGCCCACGTCGCCGGGGACCGGTACGCGTTCGAGGAACTGGTGCTGCGCCACCACCGCCAGCTGCGCCGGCTGGCCTACCTGACCAGCAACCACCTCGACGACGCCGACGACGCCGTCCAGGAGGCGTTGCTCAAGGCGCACCGCACCGCTGCGACATTCCGATTCGACTGCGCGGTGAGCAGCTGGCTGTACCGCATCGTGGTCAACGCCTGCCTGGATCGCCTGCGCCGCACCAGAACTCAGCCGTCGGCCACCCACTACGTCGAACTCGGCCACGTCAACCACCTGCGCGATCCGGCCGCCGACCCGGCGCCGCGTGTCACGACGGCGATCACGGTGGAACGCGCACTTCTGCAGCTGCCGGTCGATCAGCGTGCCGCGGTGGTCGCGGTCGACATGCAGGGATATTCGGTGGCAGAGACCGCACGGCTGCTCGGCGTCGCCGAAGGCACCATCAAGAGCCGGTGTGCCCGCGCACGAGCCAAACTGGCGCGCACGCTGCAGTATTTTGATGGCGATGAACCGCAGCCCGCGACCAGCGCCCATCGAGGAGCCGCTCACCCCTGAGCTGCTGGCCGACCTGCAGGCCGGGCTCCTCGACGATGCGACCGCGGCCCGGGTGCGCAGGCGCGTGCGCGACGATCCCGAGGCGGCCGACATGCTCGCCGCGCTCGAGCGGGTCCGGCGCGACCTTGCCGGACTGGGTGCCGACCTCGACGCCGAGTCGGCACCACCCGTGCCACCGGAGGTGAGCGCCAAGCTGATCGCGGCCCTGCGCGCCGAACGCCCGCGACATGCGCGCCGCTGGCGTCGCATCGGCGCGATCATCGGCGGCTGCGCAGCAGTCGTCGCCGTCGCAATCGGGGCAATCATGCTGCAGCACCCGGCCCCGCTGTCGAAACCACCGGCGCCCACGGGTCAGTTCGGCCGCATCACCACCACACCGGTGCCCTCCGACCTGGGCCTCACCGAGGCGCAGGTGCTCGCGGTGCTCACCACGCCGCCCGATTTCGGCCCGCTGGCCGACCCGGCGCGGCGGACCGGCTGTCTGGCAGCGCTCGGTTACCCGCCGGGGATCCGCGTGCTGGGTGCACGCCCGCTCGACGTGGCAGGCCGGCGGGGCGTCCTGATCCTGCTGGCCGACGACCGGCCCGCCACGCTCACCGGCCTCGTGGTGCCCGCCGACTGCGCGGACGGCGCCGCACCCGCGCCGATCGCCCGCACGGTGGTCCGGCAACCGGCGGCACGCCCGTAGTCTTGCAGCAAAATGTGCGTCCGGTCCCACACCTTCGGCGGGAACAGCGCAGCATAGGCTGGCGTTTATGACGGTGCCGGGAGATTTCCGGCGGAAAGGCCCATATGTCCACTTCACAGACGGTTCACGACGTCATCATCATCGGTTCCGGCCCGGCCGGGTACACCGCGGCGATCTATGCGGCCCGCGCTCAGCTCAAGCCCCTGGTGTTCGAGGGCACACAGTTCGGCGGCGCGTTGATGACCACCACCGAGGTGGAGAACTACCCGGGCTTCCGTGAGGGCATCACGGGTCCGGAGCTGATGGATCAGATGCGCGAGCAGGCGCTGCGGTTCGGTGCGGACCTGCGCATGGAAGACGTCGACGCAGTACAGCTCGAAGGCCCCGTCAAGACCGTCGTGGTCGGCGACGAGACCCACCAGGCCCGCGCGGTCATCCTGGCGATGGGCGCGGCCGCACGCCACCTCGGCGTGCCCGGCGAGGAAGCGTTGACCGGCATGGGTGTGAGCACCTGCGCGACGTGTGACGGCTTCTTCTTCCGCGACCAGGACATCGTGGTGGTCGGCGGCGGCGACTCGGCGATGGAGGAAGCGACGTTCCTCACACGCTTTGCCCGCAGTGTGACGCTGATCCACCGCCGCGACGAGTTCCGCGCGTCCAAGATCATGCTGGAGCGGGCCCGCGCCAACGAGAAGATCACGTTCCTCACCAACACCGAGATCACCCAGATCGAGGGTGACCCGAAGGTCACCGGTGTGCGCCTGCGTGACACCGTGACGGGCGAGGAGTCCAAGCTCGACGTCACCGGCGTGTTCGTCGCGATCGGCCACGACCCGCGATCGGAGCTCGTGCGCGGTCAGGTCGAACTCGACGACGAGGGCTACGTCAAGGTCCAGGGCCGCACCACCTACACGTCGCTCGACGGGGTGTTCGCGGCAGGCGATCTGGTGGACCACACTTACCGCCAGGCCATCACGGCCGCGGGCAGCGGCTGTGCGGCATCCATCGACGCCGAGCGCTGGCTCGCCGAACAAGACTGATAGACAATAGTTTTCGACTGACAGGAGACAGCCATGAGTGAGGACAGCGCGACCGTAGCGGTCACCGACGATTCGTTCTCCACCGACGTGCTGGGAAGCAGCAAGCCGGTGCTGGTCGATTTCTGGGCCACCTGGTGCGGCCCGTGCAAGATGGTCGCCCCGGTGCTCGAGGAGATCGCCGCCGAGAAGGGTGACCAACTCACCGTCGCCAAGATCGACGTCGACGCCAACCCGGCCACGGCGCGCGATTTCCAGGTCGTGTCGATCCCCACCATGATCCTGTTCAAGGATGGCGCGCCGGTGAAACGCATCGTCGGCGCCAAGGGCAAGGCCGCCCTGCTGCGCGAGCTCTCCGACGCCCTCTGACCCTCTCGGCGTCACATTGGGGGTCGATTAGAGGTCCCCAGGACGCGCTTGGCGTTTTCCGGATTCGGGTATGAGTCTGAGACAATGCTGCCTAGCTAGTCCGGCAGATTGCCGTCAACCAGCCTGGAGGGGCCCCGTATGTCGAGTCTGCGTCGCGGTGATCGCGGCGGTGCGGTCACCGAGATTCGGGCAGCACTGGCAGCGCTCGGGCTCATCGAGAACCCCGACACTGACCTGAGCACGGGCCGCCACGTGGCGCTCGATGTGTTCGATGACGAACTCGACCATGCTGTCCGCGCGTTTCAGCAGCACCGTGGTCTCCTGGTCGACGGAATCGTCGGCGAGGCGACCTACCGCGCCCTGCGCGAGGCGTCGTACCGACTCGGCGCACGCATCCTGTCGCACCAGTTCGGTGCCCCGATGTACGGCGACGACGTGGCGACGCTGCAGGCGCGGTTGCAGGACCTCGGCTTCTACACCGGCCTGGTCGACGGGTACTTCGGCCTGCAGACCCACAACGCGCTCATGTCGTATCAGCGTGAGTACGGGTTGTATCCCGACGGGATCTGCGGCCCGGAGACCCTGCGCTCGCTGTACTTCCTCGGCTCACGCGTCACCGGCGGGTCGCCGCACGCGATCCGCGAAGAGGAACTCGTGCGCCGGTCCGGTCCGCGCCTGTCGGGTAAGCGGGTCATCATCGATCCGGGCCGCGGCGGCTCCGACCACGGCCTGATCATGCAGGGGCCCCACGGGCCCATCAGTGAGGCCGACATCCTGTGGGACCTCGCGAGCCGGCTCGAGGGCCGCATGACCGCGATCGGCATGGACACCGTGTTGTCGCGCCCGCCGAACCGCAGCCCCTCCGATGCCGAGCGCGCCCAGACCGCCAACGGCGTCGGCGCCGATCTGATGATCAGCCTGCGCTGCGCGACCCAGCCCAGCCCCGCTGCCAATGGCGTCGCGTCGTTCTATTTCGGCAACTCACACGGCTCGGTGTCCACGATCGGACGCAACCTGGCCGACTTCATCCAGCGTGAAGTGGTGGCGCGCACCGGTTTACGTGACTGCCGCACACACGGCCGCACGTGGGATCTGCTGCGCCTGACGCGGATGCCCACCGTGCAGGTCGACATCGGCTACATCACCAATCCCGGTGACCGTGGTCTGCTGGTGTCCCCACAGACCCGTGACGCCATCGCCGAAGGTGTTCTCGCGGCCGTGAAGCGCCTGTACCTGCTGGGCAAGAACGACCGCCCCACAGGCACTTTCACGTTCGCCGAACTGCTCGCACACGAGTTGTCGGTCGAGCAGGCCGGCCGCGGCGCCTGAGCCCTTCCGCGTAACCCCCTGAACCGCAACCTTTTCTGATTCAGCTCACGGGAAGCACGAACCTGCGCCCACCGGTGCCTCCAGGCGGGCGCTTTCCAGCAGACGCTCCAGAGCGGCCTCGACCTCGGCCTTCCAGCCCAGGCCCTTGTCGAGCTCGAGCCGCAGCCTCGGGAAGTACGGATGCGGGGCGACGACCGTGAAGCCGACATCGGTGAGGAATCCCGCGTCGAGCATGCACTGCCCGACCGTGCAGTCCCCCAACACCTTCACCACCGGCGCGAGTTCAGGCGGCAGCGCCGCGAGGTCGTCGAGTTCGGTGAGCGCGGGCGTGTACGCGAATGCCTCGAGCGCACGTACACCGCGGCGCACCAGATCGGTGATCACCGCCGACAGCAGGCCGGCCGACATGTCCTCGGCGCATTCGGCCGAGTCGACGCCGACCGTCGTCAGCAGGATCGCGTCGGCGCTCACGGGCGCGGTCGGGAACAGCCGGGCACGCGGCACCGACGCGGGCGGCGCGTAGAACGCGTAACCCAGGCACGGCTCGTCACCGGTGATCAGGGCGTCGAGGTCGTCCTCGAGATCACGGCCGCGCGGAGCCTGCACCGCGAGCTGACCGCACGATCCCCACTCGAGCATGACCATCGACAGCCATGCTTCCTTCTCGAACTCCGGATCGGCGAGATGATCCTCCCCCGCGACGGTGGACGGATCGACCTCCCAGAACACGCACCGGCGCGCATGCTTGGGCAGCTGCTCGAACCCCTCGAGCCGAAGCGGCGTTATTCGTGTCGACACTGAACTCTCCGGACTTCACGCGGGCTGGAGGTGCGTGGCTGCCTCTCAAGGATAGGAGAGTGCGCGGCCCGCGGCCCAGTCCCGGCCGAAAATCTCATCCGAGACCACCTCCTACCCGAAAACCGTTGGTACACAAAAGCTTTACTTCGAATGCCGGTGCGTTCACAAGGCCCGAACCGGCGAACTGTCACAGTGACAAAACGACCGCGTGTGGTTGGTCGTCCGCTGACACCGACTTTTACTCGTTCTGGGTGCTCATCAGCTCGACGATGCGCTGCAGATCGTCCACCGACCCGAACTCGACGACGATCTTGCCCTTGCGTTTGCCGAGGCTCACGGTGACCCGCGTGTCGAACGCCGTCGAGAGCCGCTCGGCAACGTCCTGGAGACCCGGCATCTGGATCGGCTTACGGCGCGGGGCAGGCGTGGTCTTGCCTTCACGGTTCGCGAGCGTCACGGCTTCTTCCGTGGCCCGGACCGACAGCCCTTCGGCGACGATGCGCGCCGCGAGTTCCTCCTGGGCCTCCGGTCCGCCCTCGAGCGCGAGGAGCGCCCGCGCGTGGCCGGCCGAAAGTACACCTGCCGCGACCCGCCGCTGCACCGCGATGGGCAGACGCAGCAGGCGGATCATGTTCGAGATGAGCGGCCGGGAGCGACCGATGCGCGCCGCGAGTTCGTCGTGGGTGACGCCGAACTCGTCGAGCAGCTGCTGATAGGCCGACGCCTCTTCGAGTGGGTTCAACTGGACGCGGTGGATGTTCTCGAGCAGTGCGTCGCGCAGCATGCCGTCGTCGGCGGTCTCGCGCACGATCGCCGGGATCGCGGTGAGGCCGGCCTGTTGAGCCGCGCGCCAGCGCCGCTCCCCCATGACGATCTGATAGCGGATGTCACCCTTGGGTTCGACCTCGCGCACGACGATCGGCTGCATGAGACCGAACTCGCGGATCGAGTGCACGAGTTCGCTCAGCGCCTCGTCGTCAAACACCTGGCGGGGCTGACGCGGGTTCGGTTCGATGGCCGTCGGGGCGATCTCGCGGTACGTCGCACCGATTTCGTCGCGGTCGAGGGGCTGCACCGCGGAGTCACCTGCGGCACCGACCGCGGGCGGTGCCGCAGGAGCATCCGTACCCGCAGGCGGAGTCGGTGCCGACGGCGCCCCACCCATGAGGACGTCGGCCGCCGTGGCACCGATCTTCGGGCTCAACCCGTCGGGTGCCCCGTCGACCGGTCCGGTGGGGATGAGCGCCGCCAGTCCCCTGCCGAGTCCACTGCGCTTGCGTGCCGGCTGATTCATGCTCGTCTCCTGCTCATCACTGCATCCGCTCCCGCTGTACGCCTACTGATCATGCTGCACTACTGCTGGCGCGGCGGCGCCCCACGCTCGGCGATCTCCCGGCTCGCGTCGAGATAGCTCAGTGCTCCACGTGAACCCGGGTCGTAATTGAGGATCGTCATGCCGTAGCCGGGTGCCTCCGAGACCTTCACACTGCGAGGGATGACGGTGCGCAGCACCTTGTCCCCGAAGTGTTCCCGGACGTCCTCGGCCACCTGGTCCGCGAGCTTGGTGCGACCGTCGTACATCGTCAGGATGACGGTCGACACCGACAGCTCGGGGTTGAGGTGCGCCTTGACCATCTCGATGTTGCGCAGAAGTTGACCCACGCCTTCGAGTGCGTAGTACTCGCACTGGATCGGGATCAGCACCTCGGGTGCCGCGACGAGCGCGTTGATGGTGAGCAGTCCGAGTGACGGCGGGCAGTCGATGAACACGTAGTCGAAGTTGTGGTTCTTCAACTCCGCGAGCGCGGTGCGGAGCCGGCCCTCGCGAGCCACCATGCTGACCAATTCGATCTCGGCGCCGGCGAGGTCGATGGTCGCCGGAATGCAGTACAGCCGCTCGTTGTGCGGACTCTGCTGGAGTGCTTCCTCGACGGGGATCTCACCGATGAGGACTTCGTACGACGACGGAGTGCCGGGCCGGTGCTCGATGCTCAACGCGGTGCTCGCGTTGCCCTGGGGGTCGAGATCGATGACGAGCGTTCGCAGCCCCTGCAGTGCGAGCGCCGCGGCGACGTTGACTGCCGTCGTCGTCTTGCCGACGCCGCCCTTCTGGTTGGCGATCGTGAAGACGCGCTGACGCTCGGGACGCGGCAACTGGCGGCGTGCGGAGCTGTGGAGGACACGTGTGGCCTGTTCGGCCTCCGCGGCGATCGGCGTATCCATGGCCGCGTCGGTCACCCATGTCGAGGTCGCGCTGTCCCACGTTTCACGTGAAACATTCGGCTTCTGCACCACGCCCTGTCCTTTGTTCTGACCCGAACCCATGCTCATCTCCTGCCCGTTCTTCCCCGGGACCGCGCCGTCCGACCCGACTTGTTCCGTCCCGGTTTGGCCGCCCGCCGCCGTGCGTCGACGACGGTTACGGGCGGGCTCAAATAGTTCGCGCCACATCTCACCACCCTGGCATCCACCGCTCCGAGTGACTCCATCACACGCCGGTGTTCCTCGATCTCGACTTCGGCACGCTCGCCTTTGATCGGGAGCATCCGGCCTCCGTCCCGAAGGAACGGCACGCTCCACCGTGTCAGCTTGTCCAATGAGGCGACCGCGCGCGACGTCACCACATCCATCTCCCCCACCCGGTCGCGTACCTCTCGATCCTCGGCACGTCCACGGACCACCGTCACGTCGAGGCCGAGCTCGGTCACCGTCTCGCGGAGGAACTCGCTTCTCCGGAGGAGGGGCTCGATCAGTGTCACGTGGATGTCGGGACGCGCCAGCGCCAACGGTATCCCGGGGAGTCCGGCCCCACTACCGATGTCGGCGACGCGCTCCCCCGGCTCCATGAGTTCACCGAGAGCCGCGCTGTTGAGGATGTGCCGCTCCCACACCCGGTCGACTTCGCGCGGGCCGAGGAGTCCCCACTCGACCCCGGCGCCGGCGAGGATCCTGGCGTACAGTTCCGCCGCCTCAAGCCGGTCGCCGAATACAAGAGAAGCGGCCTCTGGGGTCGCAGGAACGGATCCATGTTTCACGTGAAACATCCTCCGCACTCCCGCGGCCAACCCAGAGGCCGCATCTGAACTACACCGATGTAACTAGCCGAGCAGGATGACAACGCGGCGAGAGGGCTCGACCCCTTCACTCTCGCTGCGGACGCCGTCGATGGCCGCCACGGCGTCGTGGACGATCTTGCGCTCGAACGGAGTCATCGGCGCGAGTTCCTCTCGCTGGCCGGTCTCCAGTACCCGGCGGGCCACCTTCTCACCGAGCGCCGCGAGCTCGTCGCGACGACGGCGGCGCCAGCGCGCGATGTCGAGCATCAGGCGGCTGCGCTCACCGGTCTTCTGATGCACCGCCAGCCGCGTCAGTTCCTGCAGCGCGTCGAGCACCTCACCCTTGCGCCCGACCAGCTTGCTCAGATCGTTGCCCCCGTCGATGCTGACGACCGCGCGGTCGCCCTCGACATCGAGGTCGATGTCCCCGTCGAAGTCCAGGAGGTCCAACAGCTCCTCGAGGTAGTCGCCGGCGATCTCGCCCTCGGCGACCAAGCGCTCTTCGAGATCGTCCTCGGCGCCCACCGCAGGCGCCGTCGTCTCGACCTTGTCGTCCTGGTCGGCGCCGGGGTCAGTCGTCTGTGCGTCTGTCATATCCGTCTCTCCCTACTCGTGCCAGTCGGAACTGGTCATCGTTTCCGCTTCTTGGGGCGCGCTCCCGGCTTGGGCGTCCGGTTCGTCGGCGTTGTACCCGACGTACCCGACGCGCCCGTCGCGCCCGAATCCGTGGTCGGCTCACTCGTCCCCGACGACTCTCCGGTCAGTTCGGTGGCGGAGCCGGCCTCACCTTCGGTACCGGCCTGACCCCCGGGCTGAGCCTTCTTCGCCCGATTCGGCTTGGCGCCCGGCGCAGGTGCGTTGGCCGCGCGGCGCTCCAGCATCTCGGCCTTCTTGGCTTCTTCTTCCTTCTCGATCTTTCCGAACACGTAGTGCTGCTGACCGTAGGTCCAGATGTTGTTGGCGAGCCAGTACATGATCACGGCGAGCGGAAGGAACGGACCACCGACGACGACGCCGAGCGGGAACACGTAGAGCGCGAGCTTGTTCATCATCGCGGTCTGCGGGTTGGCCGCGGCTTCCACACTCTGGCGCGCGACCGAGGCCCGGCTGTTGAAGTGAGTCGCGATGCCGGCGAGGATCATGATCGGCACACCGACCACGATGACGGCCAGGCGGTTGAATTCGGTGAACGCCTCGAGGCCGTGCTGCTGGATCATCGTCGCGCCCAGCGGGGCGCCGAACAGGTTCGCGTCGAGGAAGTGCTGCACGTCGGTCGCGCTGAACACGTAGTTGCCCAGCGACCGGTTCTCCTCGACCGAAAGGCCCAGCCGGCCGATGCCGGTCTGCGTCCGGTTGAAGGACATCAGCACGTGGTACAGGCCCAGGAACACCGGCACCTGCGCGAGCATCGGCAGGCAGCCGAGGATCGGGTTGAACCCGTGTTCCTTCTGCAGCTTCTGCATCTCCAGCGCCATGCGCTGGCGGTCCTTGCCGTACTTCTTCTGCAACGCCTTGATCTGCGGCTGCAGCTCCTGCATCTGGCGCGTCGTGCGGATCTGCTTGACGAACGGCTTGTACAGGATGGCGCGCAGCGTGAACACCAGGAACATCACCGACAGCGCCCAGGCGAAGAAGTTGGTGGGGCCCAGCAGGAACGAGAACGCCTTGTACCAGACCCACATGATCGCCGACACCGGGTAATAAATGATGTCCAAGCTGAAGAAGTTAAACACGCGACTTGCTCTCCCCTCGCTTCGCTGGGGTTTCCCAGACTGGGTTTTCGGCGGCTGCTGTCTCCTCGGAGACTCCGGCGACGGTCTCGGTCTCGTGAGCGCAGCGCTCCGGTATCGGGTCCCATCCTCCCTGATGCCACGGACCGCATTTGAGGAGCCGGACGGTGGCCAGCCAGGTTCCGCGGATCAACCCGTATTCGGTCAGCGCATCGACGGCGTACTGACTACAGGTGGGCATGAACCGGCATGTGGGAAGCCGCAGAGGGGAGATGGTGTGGCGGTACAGCTGGATCACGTAGATCACCGCGCGGACCGCCCGCGCGCCGATACGGCGTCTCATGGGGACGCCCTGCGCTTCGAGCTCACCCGCTCGAGCGCTTGACCCAACTGTCGTTCCAAACGGGACGACGTGGCGTCACGACTGCTCGGCCTGGCCCGGATCACGATGAGATCGGCAGGGTCAAGACCGGATACGAACGTTTTGGCGACGTGCCGCAGACGGCGGGACACGCGGTGACGCTCCACCGCGTTGCCGACGGCTTTGGACACGATCAGACCGATCCGCGGCCCGTTCGCGTCGCCGTCATCGCCGGCATTGCCTGCGTTGCTCTCAAGGCGCAACGCGTGTACGACGACATCGGGTTGCGCGGCACGCACGCCGCGACTGACGGTGACACTGAACTCCGCGGACCGCCTCATCCGGTTTCGAGCCGGAAGCACCGCGCTGGATCCTGCCTGTGCCGGCGCAGGATCACGCAGTGAGCGCGCGACGGCCCTTGCTACGCCGGTTGGCAACGATCGCGCGGCCGGCGCGGGTGCGCATCCGCAGCCGGAACCCGTGAACACGCGCACGGCGGCGGTTGTTGGGCTGGAAGGTCCGCTTGCCCTTGGCCACGGCAATCTCTCCTTGTATTCGTATGGCGACCGCGCCCGCTCGACACTGTCGTGTCGATCAGACGCGCCCACCGTCACTAAGCTCGTTAAGCTTCGTCGGTCGTGCTTTACTAACCGGCGCGGTCTCCGGGCGGACCCGGGCGCAGCCGTATCGCCACGTGCGGGCGACTGCTCGAGGGTACTGACGAGATTTGCCTGGGTCAAACCTGCTCCAACCGCTTGATTGGATGCTGCCCAGAGTGTTGCAGAACTGTTGGCACTCGGTCAGAAAACTGTTAGCTTCTGGCAATGCCGTTCTGCTTTCGGACGGCCACCGACAATGAAACGAGGACGTCGCAGAGCCGCCCACCGCTCAGCACGGGGCGAATTCGAGCTGACACCCCCTCACTACACACAAGAGAGCGACGACGGCTGTCCTTTCTCCACAAGCTGTGGATAAATATGTGGACAGATCGCCATCGTTCTTTTGGTCGTCCATGGGTCGACCCCAGCGCCTCAAAGGGGGTAATCGTCCTTGACTGCTGACCCCGACCCACCGTTCGTCGCCGTCTGGAACAGCGTCGTCGCCGAGCTCAACGGGGACGTCAACGGAGATCGCCAGGGCGATCCGTCGCTTCCGGTGCTCACTCCGCAGCAAAGGGCCTGGCTCAAGCTGGTCAAACCCCTGGTGATCGCCGAGGGGTTTGCCCTGCTGTCGGTTCCGACGCCGTTCGTACAGAACGAGATCGAGCGCCACCTGCGGGAACCCATCGTCACCGCGCTCAGCCGCAAGCTCGGCCAGCGCGTGGAACTGGGCGTTCGCATCGCGACCCCCACCGACGAGCCCGAGGACGCACCCGACAGCTTCGCCGATTCGCCGGCCCCGGCTTCGGTTCCGGCGGGACCGGCCGACGCCGACGAGATCGACGACGACCGCGACGCCCGGGTCAACGCCCAGGAGAGCTGGCCGAAGTACTTCAGCCGTCCCGAGCCGGACACCTCGTCGGACGATTCGAACGCGGTGAACCTCAACCGCCGCTACACGTTCGACACGTTCGTGATCGGGGCGTCCAACCGGTTCGCGCACGCCGCGACGCTCGCGATCGCCGAGGCGCCGGCGCGGGCCTACAACCCGTTGTTCATCTGGGGCGAGTCGGGTCTGGGCAAGACGCACCTGCTGCACGCGGCCGGGAACTATGCGCAACGTCTCTTCCCGGGTATGCGTGTCAAGTACGTCTCAACCGAAGAGTTCACCAACGACTTCATCAACTCGCTGCGTGACGACCGCAAGGCGTCGTTCAAGCGCAGCTACCGCGACATCGACATCCTGCTGGTCGACGACATCCAGTTCATCGAGGGCAAGGAAGGCATCCAGGAGGAGTTCTTCCACACCTTCAACACGCTGCACAACTCGAACAAGCAGATCGTGATCTCGTCGGACCGGCCGCCGAAGCAGCTCGCGACGCTCGAGGACCGGTTGCGCACGCGGTTCGAATGGGGCCTCATCACCGATGTCCAGCCGCCCGAGTTGGAGACGCGCATCGCGATCCTGCGCAAGAAGGCGCAGATGGATCGCCTCGACGTGCCCGACGACGTGCTCGAGCTCATCGCCAGCAGCATCGAGCGCAACATCCGCGAGCTCGAAGGTGCGCTGATCCGTGTCACGGCGTTCGCGTCGCTCAACAAGACCCGCATCGACCGGTCGCTGGCCGAGGTCGTGCTGCGGGATCTGATCGCCGACGCCACCACGATGCAGATCAGCACCGCGGCCATCATGGCGGTGACCGCCGAGTACTTCGAGACCACGGTCGAGGAGCTGCGCGGCCCGGGCAAGACCAGGGCGCTGGCCCAGTCACGCCAGATCGCGATGTACCTGTGCCGTGAGCTCACCGACCTGTCGCTGCCCAAGATCGGTCAGGCGTTCGGCCGTGACCACACCACGGTGATGTACGCCGAGAAGAAGATCCGCGGCGAGATGGCCGAGCGCCGTGAGGTGTTCGACCACGTCAAGGAACTCACCACGCGCATCCGCCAGCGCGCCAAGCGCTGAGCTCGGAAACTCAGCCCACACGGATGCCCCGGGACTCCCCCGGGGCATCCGTCGTCTACGGACCCGTTCCGACCCGGTTTCGATGACGCCTGACCGAAATTTTTTGTGAGCAACTTCTGTCACACGCGTGCCTGCCGTCACGCTCGGCGGCTGTGGATACCGATGTGCAGAACCTGCGCGCAAACCACAGGATGACTACGGAATCTCTCCACACCTGCGCGACGATCCACAGTGCCGGCGGAGTTCATCAACCGCTCTCCACACACCACTCACACCGCGACACACCGAGGATGCTGGGCAAACAGGCGTTCATCCCCAGATTCCACAGCACCTATTACTGTTACTCGAATATCTTTCAAGGATTCTCTTCAGAAGAAGCGCCCTGGGGAGATCGGGATCGTTCGCCTCGAGAGACGTCCCCGGTCATCCGCATGTCGGCCCGATCGATTAGCTTTCAAGTTGGTGCGGAAAGCTCTACGGTGTTTCATCGACGGCGGTTCTGTGAGCGTGTCATTCGGTGTGCCACCGATGGTGCTTTCGAGGAACCTGCTGCTTAGAGCTCATTGCGGGGATTATCGAAGGGGCGCATAGGACGTGGCGACGACGACGGCTGGGCTGACCGACTTGAAGTTTCGCGTCGTCCGCGAGGACTTCGCGGATGCGGTGGCCTGGGTAGCCCGCAGCTTGCCGACCCGGCCCACCATCCCGGTGTTGGCAGGCGTCCTGCTGACCGGCACCGATGAGGGCCTGACGATCTCGGGGTTCGACTACGAGGTCTCGGCCGAGGTCAAGGTGAGCGCTGAAATCGCTTCCGCCGGAAGCGTTCTGGTGTCCGGACGACTGCTGTCCGACATCACCAAGGCGCTGCCCGCCAAGCCCGTCGAGGTCAGCGTCGAGGGCACCCGCGTGTCCCTGACCTGCGGCAGCGCGCGCTTCTCGCTGCCGACGCTCGCGGTCGAGGACTACCCGGCGCTGCCTGCGCTGCCCGAGGAGACCGGTGTGATCGCGTCGGATCTGTTCGCCGAGGCCATCGGCCAGGTGGCGGTGGCGGCAGGCCGCGACGACACGCTGCCGATGCTGACCGGTATCCGCGTGGAGATCTCCGGCGAGTCCGTGGTGCTCGCCGCGACCGACCGGTTCCGTCTCGCGGTGCGTGAGCTCACGTGGGTCACCACGGCAGGTGACGTCGAGGCCGCGGTGCTGGTGCCGGCGAAGACGCTGGCCGAGGCCGCCAAGGCCGGCACGGACGGCAACCAGGTGCATCTGGCGCTGGGGTCCGGTGCGTCGGTCGGCAAGGACGGTCTGTTGGGTATCCGCAGCGAGGGCAAGCGCAGCACGACGCGCCTGCTCGACGCCGAGTTCCCGAAGTTCCGCCAGCTGCTGCCCGCCGAGCACACCGCGGTCGCCACGATCGGTGTCGCCGAACTCACCGAGGCGATCAAGCGTGTGGCCCTCGTGGCCGATCGCGGCGCCCAGATCCGCATGGAGTTCAGCGACGACACGCTCAAGCTGTCCGCGGGCGCCGACGACGTGGGTCGTGCCGAGGAAGACCTCCCGGTGGATTTCGCGGGCGAGCCGCTCACCATCGCGTTCAACCCGACGTATCTCACCGACGGCCTGGGGTCGCTGCACTCCGAGCGCGTGACCTTCGGGTTCACCACACCGAGCCGTCCTGCGGTGTTGCGGCCGGCAGGCGAGGATGATGGAGCCAACGGTGGTTCGGGTCCGTTCCCGGCCGCCAAGACGGATTACGTGTATCTGCTGATGCCGGTGCGGCTTCCGGGCTGACCGGCCACGCCGGAGGGGAAGGGCGCGTATGCAACTCGGGTTGATCGGCCTGGGCAAGATGGGCTTCAACATGCGCGAACGTCTGCGCGAAGCCGGCCACGAGGTGATCGGATACGACCCGCGGCCCGAGGTCAGCGATGTCGCGAACCTCGAGGAGCTCGCCGGTGCACTGTCGGCGCCGCGTGTCGTGTGGGTGATGGTCCCGTCGGGCACGATCACCCACAGCACGATCGTGGAACTCGCGGGCGTGCTCAGTCCCGGTGATCTGGTGATCGACGGCGGCAACTCGCGCTACACCGAAGACGGTCCGCACGCAGAATTGTTGGGCGAGAAGGGCATCAGCTTCATCGACGCCGGTGTGTCCGGCGGCATCTGGGGTCTGACCGAGGGTTACGGCCTGATGGTCGGCGGCAGTGACGACGACGTGGCTCGAGCCATGCCGATCTTCGACGCGCTGCGTCCGCCGGGTGATGTCGCCGACGGTTTCGTCCATGCCGGCCCGGTGGGTGCGGGCCACTACGCCAAGATGGTCCACAACGGCATCGAGTACGGCCTGATGCACGCCTACGCCGAGGGCTACGAACTGCTGGCGGCCGA
>Ga0164243_10004430_pt1 | contig 22034 bp, 22 predicted proteins | sample OricompcompostOP_FD_108781 | JGI IMG/M metagenome (GOLD analysis project Ga0164243, IMG submission 108781) | Organic Plus compost microbial communities from Emeryville, California, USA - Original compost - Organic plus compost (OP) | ecosystem: Engineered > Solid waste > Mixed feedstock >...
GGAAGGATGGTCCGGATGAAGAAGCTGATCCTGCTCGCCCTCGCCGCCGCCGGCGCCGTGTTCGCGAAGAAGAAGATGGACGAGAGCAAGGCGGAGAAGGACCTCTGGTCCAACGCCACCGACACCCTCCCCAAGAACTGAATCACCCCCCGGTGAGTCGCCCTGACTCACCCCAGGGGCCTTGGCGCAATTGGTAGCGCACCTGCTTTGCAAGCAGGGGGTTAGGGGTTCGAGTCCCCTAGGCTCCACCAGCGAAACCGCAGGTCAGCCTGCGGTTTCGGTCATTTGTGGAGTGCTCTGGTTTGGTTCGAACCCGGGCGTTCGGGGGACTGTAGGGCTAACGCTTCGGGCCGCCCACCAAAGGAACGCCTATTAGCGTCGCCGATGAACGGGACTTCGCCCAGTTTCGTAAAGGTCGTCACTTGGGTCGGGGGTCTCCACTACCGTCGGGCCTTAAGGTCAAGGCCGGTCTGAACGGAAGCTAGCGTGGCAATCAAGGTCATTGGGGGTGGGCCCAGCGCGGTCGCGGCGTCAGCGCATGTTGCCTGCGCAAGGCTCAGGGGCACGGACCCGTTGGCTACGGGGGTGGCGCGCCGGACCTTGACCGAGGAGCTTGGACATCCGGGCACCGCTGTGGGGTGGAAGAGCAGGATTAATACCAGCGCCAAGTACCCCGACAAGTCCGTCGTCATCGAGGATCACCAAGCTCTCCCGCACGCCTGCCTGAAGGAGGACGGCGTCGCCGACACATCAGAGGGGGACGGTATCGCGAACCTCGCGTTCCTCGGATCCGAGACCGACACGACGATCACCGACCGCGAGACGGCGGACTACCGGAGCGACTTCGTCGCGGAACAGGCCGATCAGCTCCTCGGCGAGCGCCGCTTCGCCATCGTCAAGGGGCTCAACGAAGTTCAAGGTCTCACGGAGGGAAACGAATCATGAAAGAGCAACAGCGAGCCGAGCTCCACAAGACCATCTGGCGCATCGCCAACGACTTGCGCGGCAGCGTTGACGGCTGGGACTTCAAGTCCTACGTGCTCGGCATCCTCTTCTACCGCTTCATCTCCGAGAACCTCACCGCCTACCTGAACGAGCTCGAGCAGGAGGCCGGCGACGTCGACTTCGACTACGCCAAGCTCAGCGACAAGGACGCCGAGTTCGGCCGTAAGGACACGGTCGATGAGAAGGGCTTCTACATTCTCCCGAGCGAACTGTTCGAGAACGTGCGCAAGCGAGCTGCGCGCGACGAGAACCTCAACGAGACGCTCTCGCGAGTGTTCGCGAGCATTGAGGGATCCGCAGTTGGCGCCGCGAGCGAGGACGACCTCAAGGGTCTATTCCACGACCTCGACGTCAACAGCCCGAAGCTCGGCCCGACCGTCGCCAAGCGAAACGAGCGGCTGGTGAAGCTCCTCGACGCGATCGGTGAGCTCGACTTCGGCAACGGTGGCTTCACCGAGAACACCATCGACGCCTTCGGCGACGCCTACGAGTACCTCATGGGTATGTACGCCTCCAGCGCCGGAAAGTCCGGCGGCGAGTACTACACGCCTCAGGAGGTGTCGGAGCTTCTCGCCCGCATCACCGTGGTCGGCAAGACCCAGGTCAACAAGGTCTACGACCCCGCCGTCGGTTCAGGCTCGTTGCTGCTGAAGTTCGCCAAGGTGCTCGGCAAGGACAACGTCCGCCAGGGCTTCTACGGTCAGGAGATCAACCTGACCACCTACAACCTCGCGCGGATCAACATGTTCCTGCACGACATCAATTACGAGAAGTTCGACATCGCCCATGGCGACACACTGACCGATCCGGGTCACTGGGACGACGAACCGTTCGAGGCGATCGTCTCCAACCCGCCCTACTCAATCAAGTGGGAAGGTGACGCCAATCCACTTCTGATCAACGACCCTCGCTACGCGCCCGCTGGCGTCCTTGCTCCGAAATCGAAGGCCGACCTCGCCTTCACTATGCACATGCTCCACTGGCTGGCGGTCAATGGAACTGCTGCGATCGTTGAGTTCCCCGGTGTTCTATACCGAGGCGCCGCAGAGCAGAAGATCCGCAAATACCTGATTGACAACAACTACGTCGATGCCGTGATCCAGCTCCCGCCTGATCTCTTCTTCGGCACCGGCATCGCAACTTGCATCATCGTCTTGAAGAAGTCGAAGAAGGACAACGCGGTGCTCTTCATCGATGCTTCTGCCGAGTTCGTTCGCGGTGGTAACAAGAACAAGCTGACCGATGAAAACAGCGCCAAGATCCTCGACGCATTCATCGCACGTGAAGACATCGACTACTTCACGAAGCTCGTCCCTAACGCTGATCTCGCCGACAATGGCTACATCCTCACCGTCGGCACCTACGTAGAGGGCGAAGACACCCGAGAGATCGTCGACATCGCGGCACTGAATGAGCGCATCGAGGGCATCGTGGCTCGCCAGTCGGTCCTGCGCACCCAGATCGACGCCATCGTCGCTGACCTGGAGAGTGCTTCGTGAGCCATATCGACGACCTGATCAAGGCGCACTGCCCCGGCGGGGTTCGATTCTTGAGCCTGGCGGACGTGGGAGTCACGGTGCCTGGCCTGAGCGGCAAGACCAAGGCAGACTTTTCTGACGGCAACGCGCGATTCGTCTCCTACAAGAACGCCTTCGCCAACCTCGCCGTCGACCAGACGGCGTCTGACTTCGTCAAGGTCGCACCGGGAGAGAAGCAGAACGTACTGCGTCGAGGCGACGTGATATTTACGGGCTCGTCGGAGACCGCCGACGAGGTGGGCATGTCGTCAGTTGTTGTCTCGGAGCCCCTCGAACCTCTCTACCTGAACAGCTTCTGCTTCGCCCTCCGGTTCAGCGACCCAGACCTGATGCTTCCTGGGTTCGCCAAGTACTTGTTCCGGAGTGACGGAGTACGGGCTGCGATCCAGCGTTCCGCAGCCGGAGTCACCCGCATCAACATCTCGAAGCAGCGGTTCATGAAGATCCGAGTCCCCGTGCCGCCTCTCGAGGTACAGCGGGAAGTCATGAAAGTCTTGGACGCGTTCACCGAGCTAGAAGCGGAGCTAGAAGCGGAGCTAGAAGCGGAGCTAGAAGCGCGGAGACTGCAGTATGCCCACTATCGGGACCGCCTCCTGACCTTCCCCGACACGGGGGGGGTACCGAGGATTCCGATGGGTGAGTTCGCTCAGCTTGTTCGCGGGAACGGCATGCCAAAGACCGACTTTGCTGAATCGGGCGTTGGCGCGATTCACTACGGGCAGATCTACACATACTACGGCACCTACGCTCACGAAACGCTGTCGTTCGTTGGCCACGAGAAGGCTGCCAAACTGGCCAAGGTCGATCCAGGTGACGTCGTGATCACGAACACCAGCGAGAACATCGAGGACGTTGGCAAGGCGGTCGCGTGGCTTGGCGATAACCAAGTCGTCACAGGTGGACACGCGACGGTCATCAAGCACTCTCAGAACGCCAAGTTCCTCGCGTACTACTTCCAGACTTCCGAGTTCGCCATCGCGAAGCGGAAGCACGTGACGGGAACCAAGGTCATGGATGTCTCCGCGAAGAGCCTTGCCAAGATCGAGATCCCGCTGCCGCCGCTCGATGAACAGGACCGCATCGTTCGGATCCTCGACCGCTTCAACGCACTCGTCAACAGCCTCACCGAGGGCCTCCCGGTCGAACTCCGAGCACGCCGAGAGCAGTACAACTACTACCGCGACAAGCTGCTGACCTTTGAGGAGGCTGCAGCATGACGGAGCCGAAGGCGATGCGATACGAGACCGTCGCGGTCTCCTCCGAGAGCACGGTGGTCGCCGAATTCGTGCCGGATGCCGCGGCTGCGAGCTCGTACCAGTCCGAGGCCGACTTGGAGCGCGAACTGGTCAAGCTCCTGCAGGGACAGGCATACGACTACCTCCCGATCACGACCAAGGCGCAGCTCGTGGCGAACCTCCGTTCCCAGTTGGACGCCCTGAACGGGATCACGTTCAGCGATACCGAGTGGGAACGGTTCTTCAGCGAGAAGGTCGCCGGGGCCAACGACGGCATCGTCGAGAAGACCGTGCGCATCCAAGAAGACCACGTCCAGGTCTTGAAGCGCGACGACGGCACGACGAAGAACGTCCAGCTCATCGACAAGACGAACATCCACAACAACCGACTGCAGGTCATCAATCAGTACGAGATCGGCGAGGGCGACGGCGGGGCCCGCCGGTCCAACCGCTACGACGTCACGATCCTCGTCAACGGCTTGCCCCTCGTGCATGTCGAACTCAAGCGCCGCGGCGTTGATATCCGCGAGGCGTTCAATCAGATCGACCGCTACCAGCGGGACAGCTTCTGGGCTGGGTCCGGGCTGTTCGAGTACGTCCAGCTGTTCGTCATCAGCAACGGCACTTTGACGAAGTACTACTCCAACACCACCCGCTTCCAGCACGTGAAGGAAGCGACCGGCGCCAAGCGCGGCAAGAAGACCTCGAACTCCTTCGAGTTCACCTCCTGGTGGGCCGATGCCGCGAATCGCCCGATCCAAGACCTGACGGGCTTCACCAAGACCTTCTTCGCGAAGCACTCGCTCCTCAACGTCCTGACGAAGTACTGCGTGCTCATGGCGGACCGGCTTCTGCTGGTGATGCGCCCCTACCAGATCGTCGCCACCGAGCGGGTGATCCAGAAGGTCGAGATCGCCACCAACTACAAGCAGCTCGGCACGGTCGGCGCGGGTGGATATGTCTGGCACACGACGGGGTCCGGCAAGACGCTGACCTCGTTCAAGACAGCGCAGCTCGCCTCACGCATGGCAAGCGTAGACAAGGTCCTGTTCGTCGTGGACCGCAAGGACCTCGACTACCAGACCATGCGCGAGTACGACCGCTTCGAGAAGGGCGCGGCCAACTCCAACACCTCGACTTCGGTGCTGAAGAAGCAGCTCGAAGACCCGAGCGCCAAGATCATCATCACCACGATCCAGAAGCTCGCAACGTTCATCAGTGCGAACAAGGGCCACGCGATCTACGACGGTCATATCGTCCTGATCTTCGACGAGTGCCACAGGTCGCAGTTCGGCGACATGCACTCGGCGATCACGAAGTCGTTCAAGCGCTACAACATCTTCGGATTCACTGGCACGCCGATCTTCGCGGTCAACTCGTCGAGCGGCGGCAACCAGAACCTGCGCACTACGCCGCAGGCGTTTGGCTGCTACCAGCACGGCAGCCCTGCTGATTGCCCGCCTGCTGATCACCAGATGGCGATCCACACGTACACGATTGTGGATGCGATCAATGACAAGAACGTCCTGCCCTTCCGTATCGACTACGTCAACACCGTCAAGGTCCCGGCGGGCGTGGGTGACAAGCAGGTCAGCGCCATCGATACCGAGAAGGCGTTGCTTGACCCTGAGCGACTTCGCCAGGTCACGGCCTACACGCTGGAGCACTTTGAGCAGAAGACCAAGCGGACGCAGGGCTACGACTACTCGGTGGTGACCAACGTGGCCGACGTGGTCGGCAGCCGCAACAAGGTCTCCGAGCTGAAGCAGGCGAGCCGCGTGAAGGGGTTCAACGCGATCTTCGCCACCGCCTCGATTGACGCGGCCAAGCGCTACTACCTCGAGTTCAAGAAGCAGCAGGCCGACCTGACGCCCGACCAGCGGCTCAAGGTCGCCACGATCTTCTCCTACGCGGCGAACGAGGACGTCGGTGACGACTACCTCGACGAAGAAGGCTTCGAAACCAGCTCGCTCGAGCAGTCCTCACGCGACTTCCTCGACGAGGCGATCAAGGACTACAACCAGCTCTTCGGCACCAGCTACGACACCTCGGCCGACAAGTTCCAGAACTACTACAAGGACCTGTCGCTGCGGCTGAAGAACCGCGAGATCGACCTGGTCATCGTGGTCAACATGTTCCTGACCGGCTTCGACGCTACCACCATGAACACGTTGTTCGTCGACAAGCGGCTCGTCAACCACGGACTGATTCAGGCCTACTCGCGCACGAACCGCATCCTCAACTCGGTCAAGACCTACGGCAACATCGTCTCCTTCCGTGATCTGGAGGAAGAGACCAACGACGCCATCGCCCTGTTCGGAAACAAGGACGCCCGCGGCATCGTGCTGCTCAAGCCGTACGGCGAGTACTACAACGAGTACGCCGACAAGGCTTCGGAGCTGTTGGCGAAGTTCCCGCTCGACGAGCCAATGATCGGCGAGACCGCGCAGAAGGAGTTCATCGCGCTCCTTGGCGCGATCCTGCGCCTGCAGAACATCCTGACCTCCTTCGACGACTTCGCAGGCAACGAGATCATCACCGCCCGCCAGATGCAGGACTACCGCAGCATCTACCTCAACCTCTATGCCGAGTTTCGCAAGGAGGGCGAGAGCGAGAAGGAGTCGATCAACGACGACGTCGTGTTCGAGATCGAGCTGATCAAGCAGGTCGAGATCAACGTCGACTACATCCTTATGCTCGTCGCCAAATGGCGCGAAGCCCGAGGCAACGGCGCCGACAAGGAGATGTCCGCGCTCATGGACATCCAGCGCTCCGTCGACTCCAGCCCGACCCTGCGCAACAAGAAGGACCTCATCCTCGACTTCGTCGACCGTGTCTCCGCATCGGGTGAGATCGACGAGGAGTGGCGTGCCTATATCCAGGCTCAGCGCTCCGCCGAACTCGAGGCGATCATCACGGACGAGAGCCTCAAGCCCGAGGAGACCCGAGCCTTCGTCGACCACGCCTTCCGTGACGGATCCATCTCGACGACCGGCACAGCGATCACCAAGATCCTGCCGCCAGCCTCCCGCTTCACTGCCGGTGGCAACCACGGCGAGAAGAAGGCGCGCGTGCTTGATCGCCTCGGCGAGTTCTTCGACCGTTTCTTCGGACTGAGCGACGGCGCGGGACGGGAATAGGACCATGGGAACCCGGGAGGACAGGCTCAAGAGCTGGACTGGTCCGTCGAGTGCGACGGAGCAGGAAAAGCAGGAGCGCACGGAACGGATGATTCGTGACGCAGTCAAGGCGCATGCAGCGTTCGCGGGCTGCTCGCTCAAGGTCTATGCCAAAGGCTCGTATGCGAACAACACCAACGTTCGAGTCGGCAGCGACGTGGACATCGCGGTTCAGTGCTCCGATGTCATGTACTGGCAGGAGGCCAACTCGGGCGACAAGCCGACGGGCTCGTCGCCGTACGTCGGCCCGTGGACTCCGGACAAGTTGCGAGCGGAACTTAAAGCGGCTTTGACCGCGAAGTTCCCAGGGCAGGTCGATTCTTCGGGCTCGACTGCCTTCCGGATCAACTCGAGCTCCGCCTGTGTGGAGGCAGACGTTGTCCCATGCTTCGACTATCGCTACTACATGTCGGGCGGCAGGTATCGCGACGGGGCGAAGGTCTTCAAGACCACCGAGGCTTCGTTGGTCAACTACCCGCAACAGCAGCTTGCGAACGGCACACAGAAGAACAACCGAACCAACCGCCACTACAAACAGGCCGTCCGAATCATGAAGCGGCTGGAAAACGCGATGGTGGCGGACCGCGCACATCGTGAGCTGCCGTCGTTCCTCGTCGAGTGCCTTGTCTACAACGTGCCTGACTCGATTCTGACCCGCTCCACTTGGACCGACACGGTCAAGGGGATTATCAGCCACGTGTTCAACGAGCTGGACGGACCGGAGCCGAGCGCTGAGAGTGAGCGCTGGTTCGAGGTCAACGGATGCAAGTTCCTCTTCGCGCCGGGACAGAAGTGGACGAGGGAAGACGCACGGGCCTTCACCAAGGCAGGGTGGAACTACTTGGGGCTTGGATCATGAATCGCACGCTCGTCGTGAAGGTTACCGTTGCCGTCGTGATCGCGATCTTTGCGATCAGTTCGTGGGTGACCAGCGGCAAGCTTGATCGCGTTTGGCTCAAGTACTTCTCTGGCGCCGTTCTGGTCGCCACGCTGCTCCTGACCGCCTATGACCTGTTCCTTTGGCGACTTCCGCCGATCCAGCGGATTCCAGGCGTGCCTCGCAGCATGCGAGGAACCTGGAAGGGCACGATCACATCGATGTGGGTGGACTCTTCGACCGGAGCCCGCGTCGACCCAATCGATGCCTATCTCGTCGTTCGTCAGACTTCCACGACCGTGACCGTGCGCCTGTTGAAACAGGAGTCAACCTCGTCTTCAACCTTGGCACGGGTAGCCCAGCCTGACGGCTCGCCAGTCTTGGACTACCTCTACCTCAACCACCCGCGGGCGACCGTGCGAGATCGCAGCCCGATGCATCACGGGTCGGTGGCACTTGAGATTTCGGGGGCGCCAGCTCACCGAATGACAGGGCGCTACTGGACTGATCGCGACAGCAAGGGCGAGATGAAGTTCGACGCCCGAAGCACGAAACCTGCGGACGACTTCGACGATGCCGCAGCCCTGTTTGCCGGGGGTGCGTAGTGCATGTCTGATCCCGATCGCATCCGGAAAATCATCGAGGCCGCTGACTCCGAGGCCATCAAGAGCCTCAACCAAGCTGCGGTTGCGGCGTCGAAGCTGATCAGCCAGTCCATCCACACGAGCGGCATCGCAACGTCGATCGCGAAGATCAATGCGAGTGCGTTGGCCGGGACGAAGGCGGTCCCCAAGATCGAGGTTCCGGCGCTCAAGTTCGACTACTCGTCGATGTTCCCGGAGATCACAAAGATCAACGACAGTGTCATGAAGGCGCTGGCTCCGGCGCTCGCCGAGTTCAACAAGGCCTATTTCTCCCAGTTCGCGGACATCGCGAAGAACCTGCAGAAGATCGCGGCACGCGCGTATCCCGCCAACTGGCAGGTTGGCGACGGGTTGGTTGGCTTTCCGGACAACCTTGAAGAGATCTTGATCGAAGAGGGCATCCCGCTGGCGTGGGTGCCGCCGACCCAAGTGCTCGAGAAGCTCTTCGCTGCCGAGACGCCCGGCGACCGCCGCAAGGTACTCAGTAGCAACTGGAAATCCATCGTCGACGAGTGCGCGGTGGTTCTCAACTCGGTCGAGGAGCAGAAGCTGGCCGTCTACGTCGAGTTCGCGCTCGAGGCAGCCGAGGCGCTAGCCGAGGGGAAGTGGAAGGCGAGCCAGGCGCTCAGCACCAACATCCTGGACTCATTCCTGCACCAGAAGTTCACGCCCGCCTCCCGTAAGGAGCTGACGAACCAGATGAACCGGGTGGACTGGAAGAAGTTCCCGATGCGGGTCGCTCTCGTCGTTGGGGCACTGTCGGGCGGCTACGCCGAGTACTGGCCGAAGAACGGCGACGAGATCCCCAAGCAGTTCTCACGGCATGCGTCCGCCCACGGCCTGTCTCGCAGGCAGTACTCAAGGCTCAACGCGGTCATCGCGCTGATGAATGTCGTCGGACTAATCAAGGTGTCCGAGATCGACCTCTATCGCTGGGGCGAGACCGAGGCGGGAGCCTGAACGATGGCGCTCACCAGGCAGCAGGTGATGCAGGTCGTCAGCCGATACATCGGTGTGGACGCTGGCTACCTCGGCGACTTCTCGTATCGGACTCACACGGAGTTCTATCCGGAGTTCTGCGACATCGAGGACATCTTCCCGGACGAGTTGTCTGGCACCACCCGCGAGCGGTTCATCGAGATCCTGTCGACCCAATCGGCTGACCGTCAGGCGCGGATTCTGCGATGAGTGCTCGAACGCTTCCCAGTCGATGGTCGCCCCGAAGCCCGCTCGAAGTTCAAGCCTCAGATCGAGGCGTGGATTTCTGAGCTCGACGGTGAGCCTGTCGTCGCGAGCCCGAAGGTTGCTGCGGCGAGCGCGAGTGACGTTGTTCGCCGCGCCCTGTCCGATGCAGAGAACTTGCTCCGGACGGGTGGCCCGGTCAGTGCAGTCGATCGCATTCACACCGCGCTGCACGGCCACCTCAAGGCATTGTGCGTTGTGGAGGGAATTGCGTTGCCTGACTCGGCCACGCTGCAGAAGGCGATGAAGGAGCTCCCAACCCACCACCCGAAGCTCGAGCCATCTGGAGCACGCTCCGGGGACGTGAGCCAAGTCCTGTTCTCAATGGCTGCCACGCTCGATGCGCTTGGGATGGCCAGCGTCAGCACTCCCACGTCGTCGACCGCCGGGCGACGTCGAAGATCGTGTTGACCTCGTCAGGGGTGAGCCGGAGGGGTTGAGACTCGAGGTAACACCGGATCTGCCGGCGCTTCACGACGACCACGGTGCCGTCCTTCGGTTGCTCCCGGACCTTGAAGCCTTTGCGGGCGCCCATCACCGCGATGACGCCTGTGGCTGTCACTTCGACCCCCACCCGCTCACTGAGCAGACTCGACGCGCGACGGGCCTCGTGCCGGCTGTTGCGGACGTAGGGGACACGTTGGCCGTTCACCATGAACGTGTCGCCACCGACCCAAATCGACGCATCGGGGTGATGCTTGGCGTTCACCGTGTAGACCCCGCCCGGTCCGATGACGAGATGGTCGATGTCGGCGCCTCGCTGGCCCACGGGCACGGCGTGCAGCACTCGCCAGTCCGCCGGCAGCTTGGCGAGCTGTGCGGCGACGGCCTGCTCGCCGTCGGCGCCGATCCGCCACGCCAGCTCTTCGGTCCGTGCGCCGACGAAGCGCGACAGAAGGTGGCGAAGGGTGCCCTCGGCGTCCCGGGCGGCAAGAGCAGGATCGCGGGCGGCGGCTCCGGCGCGGGTCGTACTCAGGTCGTGCCAGATGGCCTCGGACATGGGCACCGGTGAGGGCGCGAGAGCCGAGCGCTGGTCGCTGGGGCCTGCTGGACGCTTCGCGGGGACAGGTGGGTTGGCGTTGCCCAGGTGATCGGCGATTGCCCGCCGCAACAGCGGGAGGTTCGCTTCGTCGGCGCAGTGGAAGGCACCCGACTTCACGTCGAAGTATCCCAGCGCTGTTCCTTCGGGCATCTCCGCGTAGAGCCGCTCGTGGCCATATCGCGCCCACCGATGCACGATCCACTCCGTCATGTCGCCTCCCGTCGACGTGTTCAGCGTGACACGCTGGAGCCGGTTCCGCGGGAAAACGGACCAAGGTGCTGACGAGCATGGCCAGTCACTGCCACCACGTAGCGCGCACGGCCGACAGAGAGACCGCCGACGCCCGGGTCTATGCGCAGTTATCGCAAATGCCGGTCGCTGGGAGTGCCATGAAGCAGGTCGGGCAGGTCTTGGTCGGGCGTTGTGGTGCTTCTCGGCTCGTCGCCCGCTGGCCGGTTCGCACGGACGGGCGGTACGCCGGCGGCTTGGTCGGCCTGTCGGGCATCGTCCTTCGCTCGTGCTCCGGCGTCGTCGGGTCGACCAGCACGGCTGAGAACTCACCGGTCGACTCGTCGAGTACGACGAGCTTCATCATGAAGTCCTCTTCGGGGTAACGGCCTGCGATTCGCCGCGGTTCTTCGTTGCGATCGCGCGCCGTCACCCAGACGACATGGAAGAGGCCGCCGCAGTGGTCGCGCGCGATCGCCAGATTGCGGGCCCGCTCCCGGTTGCCAGGCAGAGACATCCAGTTGCCCGGGCCGCGGGCGTCGATCGATCCGTCAACACCGACGTGGTCCTCCCAGATCGTCACGGCCACCGCCTTTGAGTCGGGGCTCACCGCCGACCAGGACCACCTGGGATTGGCCGGATACGTGCCGAAGAAGGCGAAGGCCTCGGCGAGCGTCGTGATCCTCATGTGCCCACTTCCGTGATTCGATCTCCGTGAACCCAACCAGGGTATTCGTGTTGCCCAGCCGGCCGTGGCGTGCTGGTTCCTGGTTCCGTCCGGGTCGCCCGACCAACCAGCCAGTACGTCATCGTCAGCGTCGTGTTGACCTGGACCGCGGCGGATCGCCGTCCCTGTTCGACGATGTCGACCACGTAGTCGAGGAACGGGGCTTCGTCCTCGGGGACGTCATCCCTGGGTTTCAGAGGCCAACCCGCGGTCGGCCAAGCATCTGAGCGCATCACGGAATCCGGCGTTCGGCGCGCCCGCCGGCAGCGCACCGACGACCGCGGCGTACGCCTCGTCGTGGTCGATGCCGAGCAGCAGCGCGTAGGCGATGGCGACCGCGGGCGTGCGGCTCTGGGCGGCGACGCAGTGCAGGAGCACACGGTGCCCTTCGGCGCGGAGGGCCGCGACGGTGCGGGCGGCGTCCGCGAGGGAGAAGTCGAGGTTGGGGTTGACCTCGGGGTCGGCGTGGTCGATGAGCCGGTAGCGGACGTGCTCGACGTCGGCCGGCACCTGGTCGCGGCCGGTCAGGCAGAGGCTGACCACGGCCGTGATGCCGTCGGGCAGGTCGTCGAGCGCCGAGGCATCCGCGAGCAGCACGCCGTCGTCGTACGGGTGCGGCACGCGGGTGACCGGGCAGCCGTACACGGAGTAGTCGATCCGCTCGGCCAGCGGCCAGTCGTACACGCCGGGCCGTCCGCCGGACGCCGCCAGGTGGGCCAGCTCGACGAGACGCTCGCCGGTGAGGCCGGGGTAGCCGTGGCTGATCCGGCGCCACGCGGCCGGCACCGCCGAGGCGCCGTACCGAGCACCGAGCAACGCTCCCGCGATCGCGGCCACCGTGTCGGTGTCGTCGCCGATGCCGATCGCCGTCGTCAACGCTGCGCCGAGGGGCGTGCAGGCGTCGACGCCGTCAGGCACCGGGGTCTGGCTGATCGCAGACCACGCGGCCTGCAGCGCCGTCACCACCCAGCCGTTCGGCCGGAACGTGCGCGGGTCGCGCGTCTCTGCCTCGTCCAGACGCTCCGACCAGTACGCCGCGCCGGCGGCCGAGAGCCGCCCGAGCCCGGCCCGGACATCGAGCTCGGCGTGCACGATCGCGTGCCGGATCGCGAGCGACCACAGCACGCACGCCTCCTGGGCGCGCTGGTCGTAGTGGGTGAGCGCACCGACCTTGCGCGCCGCCTCGGCGAGCGCATCCGGGTCGTCGAGGTAGGGCAGCGCGACCGGCGCCGTCCGCATCAGCGAGCCGTTGCCGCCCGTATGGCCGGTGCGGGCATGCAGGTCGTACGACGTCGCGAGCAGCGCCGGGCCCGTCGGCTCCGCGCCCGCCTGGCCGAGCACCGACCGGGTCTGGTTGCCGATGTCGGCGGGCCCGGAGTCGTACCACTGGCGGAAGTTGCGGGCGATCGCGGTGAGCGCCTCGTCGCTGCGCAGGTCGACGCCGGTGGCCGCGACGTCGAGGACCGCCCAGGCCATCGTGGTGTCGTCGGTCCACTCGCCGGGAGCGAAGTCGCCGAGGCCACCGCCGATCATCTGCGGGCCGTCGGGGCCGAGTGTGGCCAGGCCGAACTCGTAGGGCGCCCCGAGCGCGTCACCGACCGCGGTGCCGAGCACCGCACCGCAGGCGCGGTCCATCTGGGCGGGAGTCAGCTTCATGGGATCTCGTGGTCGTGCGGGCACGCTATCGGGCGAAGGGAGTTCGGTGACCTTCCCAGTGTCTCCGCTAGCTCATGAACGTCGAGCGGGTTCGACTCGTCCAACGCATTGAGCAACTCGCGTTCCGAGGGCCGAAGAGCCGGTTCGGTGCTCCAGAGTTCGTACTCCTCGCGACCGGTCTCTCGGAGCAGGCCCGCGTTCACCAGCTCGGTCGGGAGGTCCCGCGCGTCGTCGGAGTCGACGTGCAAGTCTGCGCGGAGTCGGGGGACGGAAACGGTCCCTTCGCGTCGAGCCATCAGCAAGGCGGCATCGTCGAGCGAGGAGAGCTGCTCGGTGAGATCGCGAAGCCAACCGCCGCCTCAGTGAACATCACTGCACCGATCACTGCATCTCAGTGAGGCCTCACTGAGATGCAGTGAGGTCAGCGATCGTCACTGTCTTTCGATGTCTGCTGACCCTTGCGTCTCCAGAAGCTTGACCTGCTTGCGCCTGGCCCTCGTGCAAGGTGGGGACGGCGTGCCAGGGTCGTAGGTCTCCCTGTGTGCTTGAACCGATGCAGGACGCTCGGGCTGGTTCGGGCGGGAGTGATTGACTTGAGTTATGGCCGAGTCGACCGACGTACAGCAGTTGGCGAAGCAACTCATCGACGGCGCCACGCCCGAACAGCACAGGGCGCTGCTCGACGCCCTCATGAGTGGTCAGGTCACCAGCATCTTCGAGAAGCTTGAGCGAGATCGGACGCCCACCCTTCTTCCGGTCCCTGCCGAGACTCGAGGTTTCCGGGTGCGGTTGGATCTGCACGGCGCGAAGCCGCCGATCTGGCGGCGCCTCGAACTGCCGGGCGACCTCACGCTGGATCGGGTGCATGACGTGATTCAGACGGCGATGGGCTGGTGGGACGGGCACCTGCATCGGTTCCGCACCGGCCGCGACTACGGCTCGCTCTCCTTCGTGACGCAGTTCGACATCGAGGAGGGTGACGAGGGCACGCTCGAGGACGACGTTCGCCTCGACCAGGTGCTCGCAGCCAAGGGCGACGAACTCTGGTACGAGTACGACTTCGGCGACGGATGGGACCACAAGCTCGTCGTCGAGGCCGTGCTCGACAGCTCACCGGGCGCGCCGCGGTGCACCGGTGGACGCAAGGCATGTCCGCCGGAGGACTGTGGCGGTCTCGGCGGCTACGAGGAGATCGCGACCTGGGTGCGCAGCGGGTACGACGACCGCGTTCTCCCTGCAGTCTTCGACAGCGCTGTCGACGCACACGATTGGCTACCGGTCGGGTGGCATCCCGACGACTTCGACCGGGACGAGGTCGACGCTGCGATGGGGAGGCTGGAACGCGGCGGCAGGTGATCGGCGCGGCCATGGTCGCTTGGGGCAGATGGCTCGCGACGCTGAGGCCACAGGCCGACGACCGCGAGTACGTCGACCGCTACGCCGACGTCGGTACCGCCCCCGCGAGTGGCCGGCTCTTTGCGTCGGACCCCCTCCCTAACGTGCGGTGAGACGGAGACGCACTGGGCTCTCCGTCTCCACATCGCAAGGCATGGGCAGCGTCCCGTGTGCTCACGGGGACTGACGATTCGGGCGTCGGACTTGGGCCGGCCTCGCAACGTTCTGAAGGGAATCCGCATGTCCATGCCACCGCCTCCTGCGCCCGCCGGCGCGCAGCCGTCCTCGGAGAAGCCGAAGGCGCACGCCATCAGCAAGATCGCCTTCGGGGCCGCGATCGTCGGCTTCATCTTCGCCTGCATCCCAGGCGCCCTCATCGTCGGTTGGGTGCTGCTCCCCATCGCCTTCATCCTTGCCATCGTCGCCTTCTTCAAGGAAGGCCCCAAGGGCCTGGCTGTCACCGCGCTCATCGTCTCGATCGTCGGCACCATCGTTGGGTTCGTCGTGTTCCTGGCGGTCGTGGTCGATGCGGTCGATGACGCCGTGGACGACGCGAAGGACGAGCTCGACTCCTCCGGCGACTACGCCGTCACCATCGACCGCACCCACAAGGCGAACGACTATGAGGGCCACCCGGTCCTGGTTGTGGACTACACCTTCACCAACAACGGCGACGACGACGCCAACTTCCTGGTCGCGGTGACCGCAACGGCGTTCCAGGACGGGGTCGAGCTCGAGGACGCCATCCTGGAGAACTCCAGCAAGGCCGCAGGCAACACCATGAAGGACATCAAGCCAGGCAAGTCGATCAAGGTCGAGGAGGCCTACGTCCTCGACGGCAAGAAGGACGTCACGATCGAGGTGAGCGGGAGCTTCGCTCTCGACGACGAGAAGATCGCCACCAAGACGGTCCACGTCCGGTAGGCGGGGTAACACCGAGCGGCGACTCACGAACAGTGGCACGCCAGCGCCGGTCGTATGGGAACGAGCGAAGCCCCACAGCCAGCGTCGGTGAGGGTGTCGGAGCACAGAGTTAGGTTGCCCACGTGAGCAGAGAGGTCCGTCCGGCCGATGCCGATCGGTTCGACGATGTCGCCGCGGTGATCGGGCCGAAGAACCCGACGTCGTCGGTCTGCTGGTGCCTGAGTCACCGCATCGACGCGAAGCTCAATCGTTCGCTGGCGGGGCCTGAGCGCGGCGAGTACGTCCGAGACCTGTGCGCGCGGCCGGTCGCGCCCGGCGTCCTCGTCTATGACGAGGGCGAGGTCGCGGGCTGGGCGGCGGTGGCGCCGCGGTCGGAGCTGCCGTTCGCACGGTCGCGCAAGATCCCGCACGTCGACGACCTGCCAGTGTGGTCGATCTGGTGCATCCGGGTCCGGCCCGGCTTCCGCAAGCGTGGGCTCTCACCGGTCCTGTTGGAGGGGGCGGTGGAGTACGCCCGCGAGCAGGGGGCGCCCGCGGTCGAGGGCTATCCGGTCGACAACCAGGGCCAGAAGGTCGACCTCACGATGGCGTACGTCGGCACGCGGTCGGTGTTCGAGGGCGCCGGCTTCACGCTCGCTGCCCAGACCGACTCGGTGTCGGGCGGGTTCCCGCGGGTGCTGATGCGGCGACACCTGACCAGTTGAGGTCGGAGAACGGCAGCGAGCGAAAGGGGCCTGAGGTCTAGCATCGTCGGCCATGAGCATCCCGGCCGCGATCGACCTAGCGGCGCGATTCCCACGCGACTTCCGCTGGTCGACCGCGACGGCGGCCTTCCAGGTCGAAGGGGCTCGGTCAGAGGGCGGCAAGGGGCGGTCGATTTGGGATGCGTTCGTCGAGACGCCCGGCAAGGTGCTCGACGGGTCGACCGCCGAGCCCGGCCCCGACAGCTACCACCGCATCGAGGACGACGTCGCCCTGCTGGCCGAGCTGGGCGTCGACCGCTACCGGTTCTCGATCTCGTGGGTGCGGGTGCTGCCCGACGGCGCCGGCGCGGTCAACGCCGAGGGGCTGGACTACTACAGCCGGCTGACCGACGCGCTGCTGGGCGCGGGCATCACACCGTTCGCCACGCTCTACCACTGGGACCTTCCGCTTCCGCTGCACGAGAGGGGCGGCTGGCTCGCCCGCGACACGGCCGAGCGCTTCGGCGACTACACCCGCGTCGTCGCGGAGGCCCTGGGCGACCGGATCAGGCACTGGTACACGATCAACGAGCCAGTCTCGACGACGCTCGAGGGCTACGCGATCGGCGAGCTCGCGCCGGGCGAGGTGCTCCTCTTCGACGCGCTGCCGACCGTCCACCACCAGCTGCTCGCCCACGCGCGAGCGGTGCCGATCCTGCGGGAGCACGCGGCCGAGCAGGTCGGCATCGTCAACAACCACACCCACGTCCGCCCCCTGCACGACACCGACGACGACCGGGCCGCCGTCGCGGCGTACGACGTCGTGCACAACCGGATGTACGCCGACCCGATCCTGACCGGCAGCTACCCGGACCTCGAGGCGTTCGGCCTCCCGCCCATGCCGGTGCACAACGGCGACCTCGCCGCGATCGCCGCGCCCTGCGATTTCTACGGCATCAACTTCTACAACCCGACCACCGTCACCGCGCCCGCGGCCGACAGCCCGATCGGCTTCGACCTGGTCGCCACGCCGGGCGCCCCGGTCACCGGATTCGGCGAGATGTGGCCCATCGTGCCGGCCGCGCTCACCGACGTACTGGTCGACTTCGACGATCGGTATGGCGACCGCCTCCCGCCGCTGATCATCGGGGAGAACGGTGCCTCCTTCCCTGAGCCGGACGTCGTCGACGGGCCCGTGGACGACCACGACCGCATCGCCTACCTCACCGGCCACGTCGGTGCCGTCGCCGACGCCATCGAGGCCGGGGTCGACGTCCGCGAGTACACCGTCTGGTCGCTGCTGGACAACTTCGAGTGGGCTTCCGGCTTCAGCCAGCGCTTCGGACTGGTGCACGTCGATCACACCACCGGCAAGCGCACCCCCAAGCAGTCGTTCGCCTGGTATCGCGAGCTGATCGCCCGGGCCCGGCGATGAGCGCCGTTGCCGCCTGACGCGTGCCGATGACGGAAACCCTGGTGATAAAACCGTTCGCACGCGTACAGGTCGGCTTGCGATCCTGATTCCTCCTCGACGACGTCGAATGGAGGAAGGACATGAGCACCGTCGCGCTCGCGGGCGACTGGCACGGCAACACGCGTTGGGCGCTCGCACGCATCGCCGATGTCGCCCAGCACGGTGTAGCGCTCATCCTCCACCTGGGCGACTTCGGCATCTGGCCCGGCCCATCCGGTCGGCACTACCTCGACCGCCTCGAAGACGCGTGCGCCGAACTCGGCGTCGGCATCTGGGTTACCCCCGGCAACCACGAGGACTGGGGCCGCCTCAGCCGCTGGTGGGCCGAGCCTGACCACGCCGGCCGACCGCTGCACCTGACCAAGCACATCGCGGCCCTGCCGCGCGGCTATCGCTTCACGCTGGAGGGCAGGTCCTTCGTTTCGCTGGGTGGCGCGCCGTCGGTCGACCTGGCCAACCGCAGCCGCGGCAAGGACTGGTGGCCCGAGGAGATGCTCACCGATCATGATGTCGCCGGTGTGGTTGACGGCGGCTACGCCGACGTCATGCTCGCCCACGACGCCCCGCTCGCGCCGTACGAGGTCGATCGTGTCGCCTACATCCGCACCCACAACGAATGGGGCTGGCCCGACCGCGCACTGGCCTATGCCCGGGTCGGTGCTGAGCGGATGCATGAGGCGTTCCTCGGCGTTGCGCCCCGGCTGTTCGTTCACGGGCACTACCACGTTGTCGGCGAAGCGACCGTTGCTCTGCCCGGCCGGGACTACGACGCCCGCATCTGGTCGCTCAACTGCGACGGAGTCGCGGGGAACATCCGGTACCTCGACCTTGGCCATGATGGCTGATGCCCTGATCGCGTCGGACCCCGATGCTTGACGGCACGAGGTCTGGCGGCGCATCCCAACGTGGTCTACCCCGGTGGCCGTGCCTATGTGGGAGGCACGCGCTCACTCGGGTCCGTCGTACGCCTGCTGGACTCCACTCGGCAGTTCTGGAACTCAGGACCTGGCAGTTCTGGAGTTCACGGCACGGCAGTTCTGGAGTTTGCGCGTACCATCCGGGGTATGCACATCTCGGACGGGCTGGTGCCGCGCCGCATCTACGACACGGTGGTCGAGCGCCAGCAGGAGAGCCCCGTCGTGCTTCTCGAGGGTCCGCGTGCGGTCGGCAAGTCGACACTGTTGCGCCAGCTGGCCGACCAGCTCGACGCCCCGCTGCTTGATCTCGACGATCTCGACACCCGCGGCGCGGTCACCCGAGACCCCGCGACGATGATCGACGGAGATGGCCCAGTCCTCATCGACGAGTACCAGCACGCTCCGATGGTCCTCGACGCCATCAAGGCCCGTTTGAACAGCTCCAGCAGGCCTGGCCAGTTCATCCTGACCGGATCGGCGCGACACGAGGCGTTGCCACGGGCAGCCCAAGCATTGACCGGACGCTTGCAGAGGCTGCCGATCCTGCCGCTGTCACAAAGTGAGCTCGCAGCCACGCGATCAGACCTGGTTCGGTGCCTTCTGGACGGCCGTGGTGGTACTGCAGATGGGGAACCGTCGCAGACGAGTCGGGTCGATTACATCGACCGCGTCGCTCATGGTGGGTTCCCGATTGCGCTCGCGGCGTCGACCGACCGGGCTCGATGGCGTTGGACCGACGATTACGTGCGGCTCACGCTTGAGCGAGATGTACAGGAGTTGGCCAAAGTGCGTCAGGCACACACCCTGCCGCTCATCTTGGAGCGCGCGGCCGGCCAGACTGCGCAGGTGTTGAACGTCGCCCGTATCTCCGATGCGTTGGCGACCGACGCGAAGACGGTGCGTGACTACCTCCGGTTGCTGGAGGCTGTGTTCCTCCTGCGGATCGTGCCGGCGTGGGATCGCACGTTGACCAAGCGCACGAACGCTCGGCCGAAGGTCCACATGCTCGACACCGGGGTCGCGACCCGGCTGTTGCGCCTCACGCCGGAGAAGTTGGCGCGGAGAGAGCCGGCCGCGCTGACAGAGTTCGGGCACGTGCTGGAGACGTTCGTTGTCGGTGAGCTCCTCAAGGAGATCAGTTGGACTGACGAGATCGTCGGGTACGGGCATTGGCGTACGCGGGACGGACATGAGGTCGACCTGGTGCTGGAGACCGACGACGGGGGCGTGATCGCCTTCGAGGTCAAGGCAGCTGGCCGCGTCGGGAACGAGGACTTCACCGGCCTGCGAAAGTTGCGTGATCTTCTGGGCGATGCCTTCGTCGCCGGTGCGGCGCTCTACACCGGTGCGCGGAGCTATACCTACGAGGACCGTCTGCATGTCATGCCGATCGATCGCCTTTGGCGCCAGCGATGAGGGTGGGAGAGACGCCGACGCGGGCGAGGGTCGGAGCGTCCTGGTTCGGCTGGTTCACCACCGCCTGGCTCATCGTCTGGGCGGTCCAGCTCACCCCGGTGCAGCTGCTGATCCCGCTCCAGCTCGACAGTCCGGACGACGCCGACGGCTGGATCCGCGGCGTCGTGATCGCCGGTCTCGTGCTGGCCGTCGGCGGGGCCGCGGGTCTCGTCGCCGGCCCCATCGCCGGCGCGTTCTCCGACCGCACCTCCTCGCGCCTGGGCCGCCGCCGGCCGTGGACGCTCGCCGGCACCGCGATCAGCACCGTCTCGCTCGTCGGGACGGCGTTCGTCGCGTCGCCCTGGGCGGTCGCCATCGGCTGGATCGGGGTCTCGATCGGCGTCGCCGTCGCGTCTGCGGCCCTGACCGCGATGATCGCCGACCAGCTCGACGAGCAGCGCGGCGCCGCCTCGGCCGCCGTCGGCTCCGCACAGGCGGTCGGCATCATCGTCGGTGTCGCCGCCGTGACCTTGCTGGGCCTGGGCGTCACCGGGGGATACCTGCTCCTGGCCGCCGCGATCGCCGTCGTCGGCACGGCCAGTGCGTTCGCGTTGCCCGACCCGCCGCCGCCGTCCGCGCTGCTCGAGGCCGTGCCGGCGACCTCCGGCGCACTCGCCGACCCGTCGTTCCGGTGGCTGTGGGCGGGCCGCCTGATCGTCAACATCGGCAATGCGCTCGGCACCGCGCTGCTGTTCTTCTTCCTGCTGTACGGCCTCGACCGCGATCCGGACCATGCCGAGGACGACCTGCTGTTGCTGATCGTCGTCTACACGGCGTTCGTGGTCGCGTCGTCGATCGCGGCCGGCGCCTACTCCGACCGCACCGGTCGACGCCACGGCGCGGTCCTGCTGTCGGCGATCGTGCAGGCCGCCGCCGCGCTGATCCTGGTGATCGCGCCGTCCTTCGGGATGACCTTCGTGGCCGCTGCCCTGATCGGCATCGGGTACGGCGCCTTCATGTCGGTCGGCCTGGCCCTGGCGACCGACCTCCTGCCCGACGACCAGGACAACGCGCGTGACCTCGGCGTGGTGAACGTGTCGGCCAACCTGGGCCAGCTGCTCGGGCCGCTCGTCGGCGCGGGGCTGGTCGCCGCCTCGGGTGGCTTCACGCTCGTGTTCGCGGCCGGCGCGGTGCTGTCGCTCATCGGTGGCCTGATGACCAGGCTCATCCGGGTGCCCGCGGGGACGTGACCCGGTGGATCAGTCGCTCAGCGGGCAGGGAGATCGACCTCGCGCTCCTCCGTCACGGCGCTCTCGACCTTGTCGGGTCGCACGTCGTGCCCGGTCACGAAGGCATCCCGTCGGACCCGGACCGGGGGTGCCGTCACTGTCGATCATCCGGTGCGCGCCGTCGTTCAGTCGCCGCCGTGGTGGGCGAGCACGTTGACGACCGTTCCGCCCGGGTCCTCGACGAAGAACCGTCGCACGCCCCAGGGCTCGTCGGTCAGCGGATAGACCACGCGCAGACCGCGATCGAGCGCGGCGGCGTGGGCGGCGTCGACCGCCTCCGGCCGGCCGAGGTCGATGCCGAAGGACGGCTGGGGATGCTCGAACCCCACCGGCAGGACGAGCACCTGGGCCGTGCGGTTGGCCGCGGAGACCAGCCCGACGACCGGCTGCTCCATGGCCACCTCCAGTCCGAGCACCTCGGTGTAGAAGGCGCTCGACGCCTCCACGTCGGGTGCGGCGGTGTAGCAGATCGTCCGGACCGGGGCTGCGACAGCGTTCGAGTCGGGCATGGGTGCTTCCTTTCCATGGGCGTTCGGGAGAACGGGATCAGCGCTCGTACCAGGTGATGCTGACCCCGTTCGAGA
>Ga0164243_10004431_pt1 | contig 22009 bp, 22 predicted proteins | sample OricompcompostOP_FD_108781 | JGI IMG/M metagenome (GOLD analysis project Ga0164243, IMG submission 108781) | Organic Plus compost microbial communities from Emeryville, California, USA - Original compost - Organic plus compost (OP) | ecosystem: Engineered > Solid waste > Mixed feedstock >...
CGAAGCGGCTCGGGCCGGACGACGTGGTCGTGGTGCTGCTGCCCGACGGCGGCCGCGGCTACCTGGGCAAGGTGTTCAACGACCAGTGGATGGCCTCCTTCGGATTCCTCTCGGCCGACCAGTCCGGGGCGACCGTCGGCGACGTGCTGCGGGCCAAGACCGGTTCGCTGCCCGATCTCGTGCACACCCACCCCACCGAGACGGTCGCCGAGGCGGTGGCGATCCTGTCCGAGTTCAACGTGAGCCAGATGCCCGTCGTGAGCGCCGAACCGCCGGTGATGGCGGCCGAGGTCGTCGGCGCCGTCAACGAACGTGACCTGCTGGAAGCCCTGTTCACGGGCAAGGCCAACCTCGCCGACCGGCTCGACAGGCACATGTCGCCGCCGCTGCCTACCATCGGTGCCAGCGAACAGGTCGGAGCGGCGATGAAAGCGCTTTCCGGCGCGGACGGGGCCCTTGTCCTGCTGGATGGGAAACCCGCCGGCGTGGTCACCCGGCACGACCTGCTCGGCTTCCTCGCGGGCAGGCCGAGCTAGTCACATCGTCTGGTTCGTCCGGGGCGTTACGAGCGCCAGCAGGCCGTATCCGATAGCGTGTGCCGCCAGTAGCCGATTTTTGTCCTTCTCTAGGGGGGTTCAAGACCCGCATGAGCGCTCCGCAGCCGCCGAATCAGCCCTGGGGTGGCGGGCAGCCACAGCAGGGCCCGCCGAGCGGTCCCCAGCAGCAGCAAGACAGTCCTTTCGGTTCGTCGGAGCCGACGCAGGTCGTCCAGCCCGGACAGTCGCCGGGTGGCGCGTTCGGCGAGACCCCTGAACCGACGCAGGTCGTCCAGCCAGGTCAGTCCTCCGGCGAGAGCGGGGGCGAGACGCCGAACGCCGAGTCCACCCAGCTCGTGCCGCCGGGCTCGCAGCCGCCGCCCGCCATCCCGTACGCGCCGCCGCCGAGCGCGGCGGACAACCCCGCCGCCATGGGCCAGCAGGCGCCCGGCGGCTTCCCGCCGCCGCAGCAGCAGGGTGGTTTCGGCCAGCCCCAGCAGCAGCCATACGGGCAGCCGCCGCAGGGCTTCGGCCCGCCGCAGGGGCAGCCCGGCGGCTTCGGTGGCCCTCCCGGCTACGGTGCCTCGCCCTACGGCGCGCCGGCCGGCGGTGGCGGCAACAACAACCAGCTGTTCGGCTGGATCGCCGCCGGTGTCGTGGCGGTGCTGGGCCTGATCGGCGCGATCCTGGCCTTCACGATCATGGGGGACTTCAGCAGCGCCTCGTCCTCGGCCAGTGACTACGCCTCGCAGTGCCGCCAGCAGATGCAGCAGCTCGGCGCGGACGCCAGCCTGTGCCCGAGCGACAGCGACGTCGGCGTGCCGGTCCGTGCCTGGATCTACGTGATCGTGTTGGCGGTGGCCTCGCTCGGCGCGGTCGGCGGCGGTGTACTGCTGTTCCTCAAGAACAAGATCGCCACCTGGGTGCTGGTCGCCAGCGGTGCGCTTCTGCTGATCTTCGCGATCATCTACATGGTGGACGGTTCCGCGCTCACCCGTGTCGTGTTCGAGCTGATCTTCGGCATCATCATCGCCGCGATCGGTGCACTCGGTCTGGCGCCCGCGACAGCGGGCTTCATCGGCCTCGGTGGCGGTGGCCCGTCCGATGGTGGCGGCTTCGGCGGCCCCTCCGGCGGCGGTTACCCCGGCCAGCCGGGCGGCTTCGGCCAGCCGGGTCAGCCGGGTCAGCCGGGGCAGCCCGGTGGGTTCGGCCAGCCCGGTCAGCCGGGGCAGTACGGCCCGCCGAGCGGTGGCTTCGGTCAGCCGGGCCAGTACGGCCAGCCCGGTGGCCCCAACCCGGCCAGCGGCGGATTCGGCCAGCCCGGCCAGCCCGGCCAGCCGGGGCAGTACGGCCAGCAGCCGGGTGGCTACGGCCAGCCGGGCCAGCCCGGTCCGTACGGTCAGCCGCCGCAGCAGCCGGGACAGCCGCCGCAGCAGTGGTGACCCGCTGAACTCCCGATGCCCCCGGATCCGCGGGTCCGGGGGCATCGCTGTGTTCACCGTGTCCGAATTGGGCGCGACGCCGCTAAAGTGGGCGCACCACGACCCGCGTTCGGCTTCCAGGGACGACAGTGACCGATCCGCAGCGCCTGCACGCGTCTTCCGGCGGTGCGTCCCGGCCCAGCGGCGGCACCGCGATCCTCGCGGGTCTCGTCGGCCTTGCGCTCGCCGGAGTGCTCGGCTACCTGCCGGTCAAGGTGTTCATCGACGTCGGCATCGACGGTCTGCCCGGCAATGTCCTGCTCATGCTGGGGCTTTACCTCGGTGCGGCGCTGCTGTCGCTGACCGGGGCGCTGCTGACGTTGCTGCGCCTGGTCACCGGTGCCGTGGTGCTCTCGCTGGGCGGACTGGCCATGATCGGTGCCGTACTGTCCGAGCCCTTGCTGTTCTATCCAAATCTGATCGGGGAGTTCTTCAAGGCGATGTTCTCCTTCGCTGAGGACGACGCGTTCGTCCGAGTCTCGGCCGCTGCCGGCGGCCCGCTGGTGTTCGTGCTTTCCGTGCTGCCGAAGACGTTCCGCTATCTGCGGTACCAGCCCGCCTATCCGCAGGGCTGGTAGCCGGTTGAGCACTGACGAACGGCCCTCGCGAGGAGGCGGTACGGGCATTCCGGCGGCGATACTCGCGTTGCTGGGCGGTGTCTTCCATCTGGTGGGTGTCGCCGGTGGCGCGGTGATGCTGGCCGGCGACAGCGCGCTCGGCCGCGCCCTGCTGACCTTCCTGCTGCACCTGATCGTCGCCGCGTTGCTGATCATCGGCGGGGTCGGCCTGATTCTCGCCAAGCAGTTCGGCCGCGTGTTCACCATCTGCGGGGCCGCGGCGGCGCTGTTGCTGTACGTGCTGGTGCTCGTGCTCGCCGCGGCCGGCGTGCACTTCCTCGGCCTCAGCGACGCCGACATGCCGGTCGGGTACACCGGCCTGCTGTGCGTGCCCGCGATCGCGACACTCGCGCTAGCCATCGCGCCACCCACCGCGCGGTGGGTGACCAGCGGCTGGTCGTAACCTGTGGGCATGGCGAACGACTTCGGCTTCGAGACCCGCGCCATTCACGCTGGTCAGGAGCCCGATCCGCGTACCGGTGCGGTCATCGTGCCGATCTACCAGACCTCCACCTACGCGCAGGACGGCGTCGGCGGCACCCGTGAGGGTGACTACGAGTACTCGCGCACCGCGAACCCGACGCGCACGGCCCTGGAGCAGCAGCTCGCGTCGCTGGAGAACGCGCGGCACGGGCTCGCGTTCGCCTCGGGGATGGCGGCTTCGGACGCGGTGCTGCGGGCGACGCTGCGGCCCGGTGACCACCTCGTGCTCGGCAACGACGCCTACGGCGGCACGTTCCGGTTGATCGACAAGGTGCTGACCGGCTGGGGCGTGACCTACACCGTCGCGAACCTGGCCGATATCGATGCCGTGCGCGACGCGGTCCGGCCCGGCACGAAGCTGATCTGGTGCGAGACGCCGAGCAATCCGCTGCTCGGTATCGCCGACATCCCCGCGCTGGCCGGGGTCGCGCACGCGGCCGGTGCGCGGCTGGTCGTGGACAACACCTTCGCCACGCCGTACCTGCAGACGCCGCTCGGGCTGGGCGCGGACATCGTCGTGCACTCGACCACGAAGTACCTCGGCGGGCACTCCGACGTCGTGGGTGGCGCGGTGCTCACCAACGAGGACGAACTACGCGAGCAGCTGTTCTTCCTGCGCAACGCGGCCGGTGCGGTGCCCGGCGCGTTCGACGCGTGGCTGACCTTGCGTGGCATCAAGACGCTGGCCGTGCGGATGGAACGGCATTGCGACAACGCCGAGCGTGTGGCCGAGGCACTGGCCGCGCACCCGAAGGTCGCGCAGGTCTACTACCCGGGCCTGGAGGGACATCCCGGGCACGAGATCGCGGCCAAGCAGATGCGGCGGTTCGGCGGGATGGTCTCGTTCCGGCACGCCGACGGGGAGCAGGCCGCATTGGACTCCTCCGCCCGCACGTCGTTGTTCATTCTGGCCGAGTCGCTCGGCGGGATCGAGTCGCTGATCGAGCACCCCGGCCGCATGACGCATGCGAGCGTGGCGGGCTCGATGCTGCAGGTGCCCGCCGACCTGCTGCGGCTGTCCGTCGGGATCGAGGACGCCGGCGATCTGGTGCGCGACCTGCGCGGCGCGCTCGGCGGTTAGCGGCGGGCGGCTCAGGGGCGGTAGTTGTTGAACTCGGCGATCTGGCCGCCGGAGTGCGTCTGCGTGACGCGCATCTGGTCCAGCTCGGAGCTGTCGATACAGCCACCGACGAGTTCGACGTGGTCGTCGTGGCGGATGTACTGCCCGTCCCCGCAGGTGACCCTGTCCACCGTGTAGAAAGCCGCGCCCGTCAAGGCCAGGGCCGAGGTCACCGCCGCGACGATGGGCAGCACCCCGGCCGAACGACCGGTACGGCGGACCTCGCCGTCCTGTTCGTTCCGCCTTCGCATCCTTGCTCCTCGATTTCCGGTGCCGGCCGGATCCAGCGTACCCAAAGCGGCGCGCCGCGGGGTGGCATGATCCGGGTTATGCGCTTGGTGACGGTGGACCGGATCGAGCAGGCCTCGCGGCTCCTCGAAGGGGTCGTACGCGTCACTCCCATGGAACACGCACGGGACCTGGAAAAGGTTCACGGTGGTTTGGTCCATTTCAAATGCGAGAACCTGCAGCGCACGGGCTCCTTCAAGATCCGCGGCGCGTACACCCGGTTACACGGGCTGACGCAGGCCGAACGCGCCGGCGGCGTGGTCGCCGCGAGTGCCGGGAACCACGCGCAGGGGGTGGCGCTCGCGGCCTCGCTGCTCGGCATCAAGGCGACGGTGTTCATGCCGAACCGCGCTCCGCTGCCCAAGCTCGCGGCCACCCGCGGGTACGGCGCGGACGTGCACCTGCACGGCGACGTGCTGGAGGAGACGCTCGCCGAGGCGATCGAGTTCGCCGGCCACGCCGGCGCCACGTTCATCCATCCCTTCGACCATCCCGACGTGATCGCCGGGCAGGGCACCGTGGGGCTGGAGATCCTGGCGCAGGTGCCGGAGGCGGCGACCGTGCTCGTGCCCAGCGGTGGCGGCGGGCTGGTGTCCGGGATCGCGGTCGCGATGAAGGCGCTGCGACCGGACGTGCGGGTCGTGGCCGTGCAGGCGGAGGCCGCGGCCGCCTTCCCGGCGTCGCTGGCCGCCGGTGAGCCCGTGCGGCTGCCGCGGATGAGCACGATGGCCGACGGGATCGCGGTCGGACAGCCGGGACCGGTCACGTTCGAGCATGTCCGGACGCTGGTGGACGACGTGGTGACCGTCTCGGAGGAGTCGCTGTCGCGTGCCGTGCTGCTGTGCCTGGAACGGCGCAAGCTCGTCGTCGAACCGGCCGGGGCCGCCGCGGTGGCCGCGTTGTTGCAGCATCCCGGCGAGTTCACCGCGCCCATCGTCGGTGTGCTCTCCGGCGGCAACGTCGATCCGCTGCTGTTGCTGCAGATCATCCAGCACGGCATGACGGCCGGCGGGCGCTATCTGGCGTTGCGGCTGCGTGTGCCGGACCGGCCGGGCGTGCTCGCCTCGATGCTGTCGCGGATCAGCGAACTCGGCGCCAACGTGCTGGACGTGGAGCATTCGCGCGTGTCCGGCGCGCTGGCGCTGGGTGAGGTCGAGGTGGCGCTGAACCTGGAGACCCGCGGGACCGAGCACTGCCGTCAGGTCGTCGCCGAACTCGAACAAGCCGGCTACACACTCGCGCGGAGCTAGGAGAAACAGGTGGATTCGCTCGACGCCAGGTTGCTGCTCCTGCTGACCGACGCGCCGCGGCTCGGGGTGCTCGAATGTGCGCGGCGGCTGGGCGTGGCCCGCGGCACGGTGCAGGCCCGCCTCGACCGGCTCACCGAACAGGGCATTCTCGGCGGTTTCCCGCCCGAGGTGGACCTGGCCGCGATGGGGTACGGGCTGACCGCGTTCGCCGTCATCGAGATCGCGCAGGGCAGCCGGGTCGAGGTCGCCGAGGGACTCGCCGCGATCGACCAGGTCTGCGAAGCACACGCCACGACCGGCCAGGGCGATTTGTTCGTGCGCATGGTCGCGCGGGACCACGAGGACCTGCAGCGCGTGATCGACGAGGTGGTCGGGTTGCCCGGTGTGCTGCGGACCAGCACGTCACTGGCGCTGTCGACGCCCATCGCGCCACGCGTGCGGCCGCTACTGGAACGGATCGCCTACGACGACACGAAGTCCAGATAGCGTTTCGCGGAGCGCTGAACGATGTCGTGGCCGTCGTCGCGCACGATCGCGTCCCACCACGCGCCGTAGATCGCGCTGAACCGGTAGCGGGCGAGGATCGCGGCGGCGCGGCGCACGACCGGCGGCCGTTCCGGGATCAGGTTCGGATAGCTGTACATGAACGCGACGTGCCCGCGGTCCGGGATCACCTGCACGATATCGCCGGAGAACAGCGCGCCCTGGCCGTTTTCGCCGTCCGGCCAGTGCATGACGGTGCCGCCCGCGAAGTGCACGCCGAGGTTGATCAGCTCCAGCTCGGGCGTGATCTGCTTGGTCCCGCCACGCCACCAGTCGACGGACGGGTCGGGGCGGCCGAGCCATTCGCGGTCGTTCTCGTGCAGGTGCACCGGCACGTCGAAGGTATGCGCCCATTCGATGGCGGTCGTGTAGTAGTGCGGATGGCTGATCGCGATACCGCTGATCCCGCCCGCCTCGGTGATGGCGGCGACGATCTCGTCGTCGAGGTAGGCGACACAGTCCCACAGGAAGTTGCCGGACGCGGTCCGCACCAGCAGCGCGCGCTGGCCGATCGCGAACCTCGGCTCGCAGCCGATGCCGACGACGCCAGGGCCCTGTGCCTCGATCCGCGCGGTGTGCTTGGCGCGGACGGTGTCCAGATCGGTCCAGCGCTGGCCGGACTGCGGCACGTACTGCCGCTCGTCCTCGCAGATGGGGCAGTCCGCGCGGGGCGCCGAGTACTGCGTGCCGCAGGTGGCGCAAAGGGGCAGCGTCATGTTCCCAAGCTAGCCCGAAAAGGGGGCCTCGCGGGCGGATGTTTCCGGCGCGAGGCCCCCGTTACCGAAGCACTCAGCCGGTGTAAGGGACCGCCTTGATCAGGGTCACCTTCATCTTGTTGCCGTTGGGCAGGTCGTACTCGCGCGACTCGCCTTCCTTGGCGCCGAGCAGGGCCTTGCCCAGCGGCGACTCGGGGGAGTACACGTCGATCTCGCCTTCAGCGCCCTCTTCACGGGTGGCGAGCAGGAACTTCTCCTCCTCGTCATCGCCGTCGTAACGGACGGTGAGCACCTTGCCCGGCTCCGCGATGCCGTCGTTGGCGGGCGCCTCCCCGACCTTGGCGGAGCGGAGCAGCTCCTGCAGGTGGCGGATGCGGGCCTCGGCCTGGCCCTGCTCCTCGCGGGCGGCGTGGTAGCCCCCGTTCTCCTTGAGGTCGCCCTCTTCCCGGCTGTCGTTGATCCTCGCGGCGATGACCGGACGATTCTCGATGAGTTCGTCGAGCTCGTGCTTGAGCCTGTCGTAGGCTTCCTGGGTCAGCCAGGTCACCTGGGTGTCGGCCACGGTCACCATCTCCTCGTCGTGCCTGCCGGGCATGGGTATACAAGCCGGCCGGCCTCACCAGCTGGCGGCCGGCGAGGCTCGTGATAAAGGAAAAACACGGCCCGTCTGGGCCGTGCCGGTAGACCAGGATAGCACGCAGAAGGGCTCCGGCGCCGTCCGATTTCCCGTCCGCTGGACGCTCGGCGCCGGTTTCACCCCGTTGGCCGCTAGCTGCTTGACAAATACGATGGTACGTCGTACGAGCAGCCGAAGATGTCCGCGGTGACCGGACGATCGATGCTGCGGACCACAGTTGTCAGCCGGCTGTTGTTTTCGCCGGCGGGAACGAACACCTCTTTCCGGCCGCTCTCCGCACCCGAGATGTCACGCACACGCACGATGCACACGCCGGGCTTGTCCGGGTCGTCGCGCGTGACATTGATGGTGACGGACATGGCGTTGCCCGGCTGCTCGTCGAACAGGACCCGTTCGGCCTCGATGGGTGCCGGCCCCAGATTCACGTAGGCCACCCAGGCCACGGCGACGCTGACCACGATCGCGACCGCCCCGTAGACCCATACCCGCCAGCGTCGTGCCGTGTTGCCGCGCACCGGGCCGTACCGGCCCTCCGGCAGCGCGCGTGTGGTCAAACCCGGGCCTCCGAATCGTTCTGTCGTACCCCTGGGGACAATGGGTACGGACCGAGTATCCACTCAGGCGCGGAATAGCGTTGCAGAAGGGGTCGTTGCAGGCATGGTGGGAACTGACGAGCTGAACGCCGAGCCGGGTTCGCGCCTGCGTCTCATGGCGGTGCACGCCCATCCGGACGACGAGTCGAGCAAGGGCGCGGCCACGATGGCCAAGTACGTCGCGGAGGGCGCCGAGGTCATGGTCGTCTCCTGCACCGGGGGCGAGGCCGGGAGCGTGCTCAACCCGGCGATGGACCGGCCCGAGGTCCGCGAGAACATGACCGAGCTGCGCCGCGAGGAGATGGCGCGCGCGGCGAAGATCCTGGGCGTCAAGCACCACTGGCTCGGCTTCGTCGATTCCGGCCTGCCCGAGGGCGATCCGCCGCCGCCGCTGCCGGAGGGCTGCTTCGCGCTGGTCCCGCTGGAGGAGCCGGTCCGCGAGCTGACCCGGGTGATCCGCGAGTTCCGGCCGCACGTCGTGATCACCTACGACGAGAACGGCGGTTATCCGCATCCCGACCACATCCGGTGCCACGAGGTGTCGGTCGCGGCGTTCGACGCGGCCGCCGAGCCCGACAGGTTCCCGGAGGCGGGGCAGCGGTGGCAGCCGCTGAAGCTGTACTACGTGCACGGCATGTCCCGCAAGCGCATGCAGCTGTTCCACGAGGCGCTGCTCGCCGCCGGCCAGGAGTCGCCGTACACCGAGTGGCTCGAGAAGTGGGACCCGAAGAGGCCGGATGTGATGGAACGCGTCACCACGCGCGTCGAATGCGGCGACTACTTCGAGACCCGCGACGAGGCACTGCGGGCGCACGCCACGCAGATCGACCCGAACAGCCGCTGGTTCGCGGTGCCGCTGGAGCTGCAGCGCGAAGTGTGGCCCACCGAGGACTACGAGCTGGTGCGCTCACTTGTGGACAGCACGCTGCCGGAGGACGATCTGTTCGCGGGGGTACGTGAGAAGGTGACCACATGAGTTTTCTGGCGCCGGTCACCGTACCGGCCACCACCGTCGCGTTGGTGCTCACGCAGCAGCAGCCGGACACCGGTGACGGCGGCGGGCAGGGTGAGGACTTCGGCAAGTCCTCACCCGTCGGCTTCCTGCTGTTGCTGATCTTCCTGGTGGCGGTGGCTTTCCTCGTCCGCTCGATGACCAAGCACCTCAAGCGGATTCCGAAGAGTTTCGACGGCGAGGAGCCCGAGGAGAAACCGGAGACCCCGGACGCGGAGGCCGAGGTGCCGGCGGAGCCCGTGGCGCCCGTGGCCGAGAAGGAACGCGAGAAAAGCTCCTAGCTTCCCTGGGGACGCTGCCGCGCCGGGCTTGCCTCGCCTGGTGCTTTTTCGCGTGACACCCTGAGGGCATGGCCAACCGACTCGCCACCGCGACCAGCCCGTACCTGCTGCAGCACGCCGAGAACCCGGTGGACTGGTGGCCGTGGAGCGCGGAGGCGCTCGACGAGGCCCGGCGCCGGGACGTGCCGATCCTGCTCTCCGTCGGTTACGCGGCCTGCCACTGGTGTCACGTGATGGCGCACGAGTCCTTCGAAGACGCCGAAACCGCGAAGCTGATGAACGAGAACTTCGTCAACATCAAGGTGGATCGCGAGGAACGACCGGATATCGACGCCGTCTACATGACCGCGACACAGGCGATGACCGGCCAGGGTGGCTGGCCGATGACGTGCTTCCTGACCCCGGACGGCGAGCCGTTCCACTGCGGCACTTACTACCCGCCGGAGCCGCGGCCGGGAATGCCGTCGTTCCCGCATCTGCTGGTCGCGGTCGCGCAGGCGTGGCAGGAACGCCGCGAGGAACTGCGCGAGGGTGCCGGGCAGATCGTGTCGGAGCTGGCGCGGCAGACCGGGCCGCTGCCGGAGGCCGCGGTGGACGAGGCCGTGCTCGAGGACGCGGTCACGAAGCTGAGCGGCGAGGCCGACCGGGCGCGCGGCGGCTTCGGTACCGCACCGAAGTTCCCGCCGTCGATGGTGCTGGAGTTCCTGTTGCGGCACCACGAACGCACCGGTTCCACCGAAGCACTGTCCTTAGTGGAGGAATGTGCCGAGGCGATGTCCCGCGGTGGCATGTACGACCAGCTGGCCGGTGGGTTCGCACGGTACTCGGTGGATGCCGCCTGGGTGGTGCCGCACTTCGAGAAGATGTTGTACGACAACGCTTTGCTGCTCCGGGTGTACGCGCATCTGGCGCGGCTCACCGAATCCGCCCGCGCGTTGTCGGTGGCCCGCATGACGGGGAGCTTCCTGCTCGAACGGCTCGGTACCGCCGAGGGCGGATTCGCCGCCTCACTCGACGCGGACACGCTCGGCGAGGAGGGCCTGACGTATGTGTGGACGCCGCAACAGTTGCGTGAGGTACTCGGCGCGGATGCCGAGTGGGCCGGCGAATTGTTCGGGGTGACCGAGGCAGGCACTTTCGAACACGGGCGTTCGGTGTTGCAGCTGCGGCAGGATCCCGACGATTTCGACCGGTACGAACGCGTGCGGCTCGCGTTGCTCGCCGCGCGGGACCAGCGGCCGCAGCCCGGCCGGGACGACAAGGTGATCGCCTCGTGGAACGGGCAGGCCATCACGGCGCTGTGTGAGGCCGGGGTCGCGCTGAACGAGCCGGAGTGGGTCGAGGCGGCGGCGCGGGCCGCGTCCGCGATCCTCGACATCCACGTGGTCGACGGCCGGTTGCGGCGCAGTTCGCGGGACGGCCGGGTCGGCGAGGCGGCCGGAGTGCTGGAGGACTACGCGTGCTTCGCCGACGGGTTGCTGGCGTTGCACCAGGCCACGGGAGAGGCACGCTGGCTGACGGAGGCGACGAAACTGCTCGACCTGGCGTTGGCGAAGTTCGCCTCGAAGGACGCGCCGGGCGCCTACCACGACACCGCGGATGATGCGGAAACGTTGGTACAGCGGCCTTCCGACCCGGGGGACAACGCGAGCCCGTCGGGCGCCTCGGCGCTGGCGAGCGCGCTGGTGACCGCGTCGGTGCTGGTGGGGCACGAGCACGCGGCGACCTACCGGGCGGCGGCGGAGCGGGCGCTGAACCGGGTCGGGCAGCTGGCCGCGAGGGTGCCGCGGTTCGCCGGGAACTGGCTGTCGGTGGCGGAAGCGCTCGCCGCGGGCCCGGTGCAGGTCGCCGTGGTGGGTGCCGACCCGGCGGGCTGGGACGAGTTGCGCGGGACGGCCGCGCGGCGGGTGCACGGCGGTGGTGTCGTGCTGGCGGGGCCGCCGGAGAGTGCGCCGTTGCTGGTGGACCGGCCGCTGGTCGACGGGGCCGCGGCCGCGTACGTGTGCCGGGGCTACGTGTGCGACCGCCCGGTGACCAGCGCGGACGAGCTGGAGGTAGTGCTTTCGCTCTCGGCGAAGTGAGGGTTCAAGGCTCGTGAACCGGCGTAGCGTGTGTATCGATGTAATCGTGTAATCACGGAGGTCGGGATGCGCACGCACAGAGGCTGGAAGGCAAGCGCGGGCTGGAAGGGCCGCGGCGGATGGCAGCAGGGCGAGGTGCCCTCGGCCGAGGACGCGGGCGGCTGGTTCGCCGGGCGGCTGCCCGACGAGTGGTTCACCGGCGCCCCGGACATCACCGTGGACCGCGAGGAGATCCTCGTCGTCGGCGAGCTGCCGCAGCTGAGCGAGGAGTTCGACGACGACGCCGCCCGCGCCGCGGCCGAATCGGGCCGGATCAGCCGCTTCCGTGAGGACACTCGCGAGCAGCGCATCGAGATCGCCCGCCAGGCCGAGCACCGATACCAGCGGAAGGTGGCCTGGGGCGCGCGCATCGGCGACACCGAGGAACTGTTCACCACGCTGTCGGTGCCGGTGATGACCCGGCTGCGCCAGCCGGAGCGGATGGTGCTCGACACGCTCGTCGACTCGGGCGTCGCGCGGTCGCGGTCGGACGCGCTGGCCTGGGCCGTCCGGCTGGTCGGGGAGCACGCCGACGCCTGGCTGGGTGAACTCCGCGCCGCGATGTCCAAAGTAGACGACCTGCGGTCAAAGGGACCCGATCTGGGCTGAGCACTGCGGATCTTCGCCCGGTGCGCCAAGCTTGGGGGCATGAACCCGGATGCGTTGACGAACGTATTGGACGGCCACTGGGCCGAACTGCGGCGCGAGGTCCGCACGCAGCTCGCCGAGCACGCGTACGAGCAGCCGCACGACCTGAGTACCGAGGACTACCGCGCCTGGGTGTGGGACAAGCTGGGCCTGCTCGCCAAGTCCGGCCAGCCGCGCTACGGCTTCGACCGCGCGTACGGCGGTGGCGGGGACATCGGCGGTTCGGTCGTTTCGTTCGAACTGCTCGGCTACGGCGATCTGTCGCTCATGGTCAAGTCCGGCGTGCAGTGGGGCCTGTTCGGCGGGGCCGTGCAACTGCTCGGCACGACGAAGCACCACGAGCGCTACCTCGCCCGGATCATGGACCTGGAGCTGCCCGGCTGTTTCGCGATGACCGAGACCGGGCACGGATCCGACGTGCAGCACCTGCGCACCACGGCGACCTACGATCCGGCCGCCAGGCAGTTCGTCGTCGACACACCCGATGCGGGCGCCCGCAAGGACTACATCGGCAACGCGGCGCGCGACGGCCGGATGGCGGTGGTGTTCGCCCAGCTCGTCACAGGCGGCGAAAGCCGTGGCGTGCATGCGTTCCTGGTGCCGATCCGCGATGAGCGCGGCGAGCCGATGCCGGGTGTCGAGATCGGCGACTGCGGCCGCAAGGCCGGGCTCAACGGCGTGGACAACGGCAGGCTGACGTTCCACGGCGTGCGCGTGCCCAAGGACGCGCTGCTCAACCGCTACGGCGACGTGGCCGACGACGGCACCTACACCAGTCCCATCGAAAGCGACGGCCGCCGGTTCTTCACGATGCTCGGCACGCTCATCCGCGGCCGGATCAGCGTCGCGGGCGCCGGGATCAGCGCCACCGAGCGGGCGCTGGCGCTCGCGGTGCGCTACGGCGAGCGGCGGCGCCAGTTCGAGAATCCCGGCACCGGCGAGGAGACCGTGGTGCTGGATTACCTTGCGCACCAACGGAAACTGCTGCCCGCGATCGCCACGACGTATGCGCTGCACTTCGCCCAGGAGGAGCTGGTCCGCACCCTGCACGACATCCAGGGTCGCGACGATGTGGACGAGCACAGCCAGCGTGAGCTCGAATCGCGGGCGGCCGGGATCAAGGCCGTCGCGACCTGGCACGCGACCAAGAGCATCCAGACCGCGCGCGAGGCATGCGGCGGCGCGGGTTACCTCGCGGCGAACCTGCTGCCCACGTTGAAGGCGGACACCGACGTGTTCACCACGTTCGAGGGCGACAACACGGTACTGCTGCAGCTGGTCGCGAAGGGGCTGCTGACCAGCTACCGGGACTCGTTCCACGATCTGAGCACGCTGGGCACCGTGCGGCTGGTGGCCGAGCAGTTCGTGGAGGCCGTGATCGAGCGGACCGCGGCACGCAAGGTCATCGAGCGGCTGGTCGACGCCGCGCCCGGGCGGGACGACGACGAGGCGATCCTGGACCGCGGCTGGCAGGTCGCGTTGTTCGAGGACCGGGAGAAGCACGTGCTGGAGGGCGCGGCGCGACGGCTGCGCAAGGCCGCCGACGGTGACGCTTTCCGGGTCTTCAACGACGCGCAGGACCACGTGCTGCGCGCCGCGAAGGTGCATGTGGACCGGGTGGTGCTGGAGGCGTTCGTGGCGGCGATCGACCGCTGCCAGGACGCCGAGGCGCGGGAGATGCTGGACCAGCTGTGTGATCTGTACGTGCTGGCCAACATCGAGCAGGACCGTGCCTGGTTCCTGGAGCACGGGCGGCTCACCTCCGCGCGGGCGAAGGGCGTGGTCGCCGCGGTGAACGAGCTGTGCCAGAAGCTGCGCCCGCACGCGCGGACACTGGTGGACGCGTTCGCGATCCCGGAACCGTTCCTGCGCGCGGAAATGCTCGAATAGTCTGGCCTTGTGCAGATCGAGATCGATGACCTTTCCGGCCCGGAGATCGCGGAGTTCCTCGCCGAACATCTCGCCGACATGCAGGCCACGTCACCGCCGGAGAGCAAGCACGCGCTCGATCTGGACGGCCTGCGCAAACCGGACGTGACGTTCTGGACGCTCAGGGACGGCGGCACGATCGTCGGATGTGGTGCGCTGAAGGCCCTGGACCCGACGCACGCCGAGGTCAAGTCGATGCGCACCGGCGCCGCGCACCGGGGTCGTGGCGTGGCGTCGCGGGTGCTGACGCATCTCATCGCGGAGGCGCGGGCGCGGGGATTCTCCCGGCTGAGCCTGGAAACGGGCTCGCTGGAGTTCTTCGCCCCCGCGCGTGCGCTGTACGCCAAGCACGGCTTCGAGTTGTGCGAGCCGTTCGGCGACTACCGCGAGGACCCGAACAGCGTGTTCATGACTCTGGTGCTCTAGCCGTGAGTACCGGGCACGCATGCCGGCTCTGCGGCTACGACCTCGGCGAACCACCGTGGGGTGAGGACGGCGGGAGCCCGACGTACCTGATCTGCGACTGCTGCGGCGGCGAAGCGGGTCTGGACGACGCCGACCCCGACGCGGCGGCGCGTTACCGCGAACGCTGGGTGCGTGAGGGTGCCCGGTGGTTCGAGCCGCGTTCGCGTCCGGATGGCTGGGATCTTGAAGCGCAACTACGGCGGGTCGAAGGCAGCCTGGGCTGAGAAACCTAGCCGTACAGCGCCAGCCAGATGGCGATGTAGTGCGAAATCGCCGCCAGCACCGTGCACGCGTGGAAGAACTCGTGGTAGCCGAAGGTGTCCGGCCAGTGGTTGGGCCACTTCACGCCGTAGAAGACCGCGCCCAGGGTGTAGAACAGGCCGCCGACGAGCAGCAGCACCAGCGCCGCGATCCCGGCGTTGCGGGCGAGTTCGGGCAGCACGAACACCGCCACCCAGCCCAGGCACACGTAGATCGGCACGCCCAGCCAGCGCGGCGCGCCCGGCCACAGCATCTTCAACGCCACCCCGAGCAGCGCCCCGCCCCACACCACGGCGAGGATCACGTACCCCGTCGGCTTGCTCATCGACAGCAGCGTGAACGGCGTGTAAGTGCCGGCGATGAACAGGAAGATCATCGAGTGGTCGGCGCGCTTCATCCACTTGTACGCGGCCGGGCTCCACAGCCGCCGGTGGTACAGCGCGCTCACACCGAACACACCCATCACGGTCAGCCCGTAGATCGCGGTGGCGAAGGCGGCCAGCCCCGACACGGTGGTGCCGGCCAGCGTCACGAGCGTCACGGCACCGGCGAACGCGCCGAAGAACGACCAGAAATGAAGGTGACCGCGCAGTCGCGGACGGGTGTCGATGACGGGGGGATCGGTCGCGACGCTCACGATTCCAGGTTACGGGAGCGTCGGTAGGGCCACACGCGCGAGCGCGACGAAGCAGGGGTCGTGAGGAGGACCGGTTGGGTGGAGGTCTTCGCAAGACACTGCTTTTCCGCCAGTCTCCGTGTCCGGAGCCACGTCCACAGCTCGGGTGCGTACGCTAGACCGACGTGAGTCTTCGCTCGTTCGTCTCCAGGGTTCTCTACGGCGCCTACGGCCGCCGGCTGCAGCAGCAGACAGCGGGCAGACACCCCCGACATATCGCGATCATGCTGGACGGCAACCGCCGCTGGGCCAGGGAAGCCGGGTTCACCGACGTGGCCGACGGGCACCGCGCCGGGGCCGGCAAGATCGCCGACTTCCTGTCCTGGTGCGACGAGGCCGACGTCGAGGTGGTCACGATGTGGCTGCTGTCGACGGACAACCTCGGCCGGGCGCAGGACGAGATCGTGCCGCTGCTCAAGATCATCGTGGACGTGGTCGACGAGCTGGCCGCGCCGGGCAACTCGTGGCGGCTGCGCATCGTCGGCGCCCTGGAGCTGCTGCCCGCGGACATGGCCCGCAGCCTCAAGGCCGCCGCGGCGCGCACCGAGGGCCGCGAGGGCATGGAGGTCAACATCGCGGTCGGCTACGGCGGCCGCCAGGAGATCGCGGACGCGGTCAAGAAGCTGCTGCTCCAGCACGCCGACGAGGGCACCTCGATCCGCGAGCTGGCCAAGATCCTCGATGTCGACCACATCTCCGAGCACCTTTACACCTCGGGGCAGCCGGATCCGGATCTGATTATTCGAACATCAGGTGAACAACGATTGTCCGGTTTCTTGCTGTGGCAATCCGCGCACTCCGAGTTCTGGTTCACCGAGGCGTACTGGCCCGCATTCCGCCGGGTCGATTTTCTGCGCGCGCTGCGTGATTACGCCTGGCGGCACCGCCGATTCGGTACTTGACATCACGGACGGTAAACGCCTGCTCGCGTTAACTCTACCGACGGTGAGATGACAACTTCGCGAATCACCTGCCTGGCTGCCTGCACGATCTTCGTTTCGCAGGTAACTTCCGAAGTGATGGTCCGTGACCTTGCGGAGCATCGCGGGAGGCCCTGGTCGTGGCGGTAGCTGAGGGAACGGCGGCGGTAGCAGCCGCGGAGCCGTTCACGAAACGCTCGAGGGGGCCGGCACCCGGCCCTCGTGGCCATACCCGCTGACGGAAGTCGGCGGGTAGGACCAACCAGGGCAGGCCCGGCCCAGCGAGTTGCGGGCGTGGTGCCACGCCCACGAGGGAGATGCCGTCGTTGACTGCGCAGCGTTCGCCCCGACAGGACTCGACCAGCGTGGAAGTCGCTGGTGAGCCAGCGGAAGGCCCGCAATCCCCCGGAAATCAGCGGCACACTTACGTGCTCGACACCTCGGTCTTGCTCTCCGACCCTTGGGCGGTCACCAGATTCGCCGAGCACGCCGTCGTGTTGCCGCTGGTCGTGATCAGCGAACTGGAGGCGAAACGGCATCACCCAGAGCTGGGCTGGTTCGCGCGGGAATCCCTGCGCCTGCTCGATGACCTGCGGCGGACCCACGGCAGGCTGGACGCGCCGATCCCGATCGGGGACCACGGCGGCAGCCTGCACGTCGAGCTCAACCACTCCGATCCGACCGTGCTCCCGCCGGGGTTTCGCACGGACTCCAACGACCACCGGATCCTGGCCTGCGCGCTGAATCTGGCGGTCGAGCGGACTGATGTGACTCTTGTCACAAAGGACATTCCGCTGCGGGTCAAGGCCGGTTCGGTCGGCCTCGACGCGGACGAGTACCGCGCACAGGAAGTGACCCCATCGGGGTGGACCGGTACCTCGGACGTCGACGTACCGCAGGAGGCGCTGGACGCGTTGTTCTCGAACAACACCGTCGACCTCACCGACTTCGGGCTGCCCGATGTCGGGGAACTACCGTGCCACACCGGATTGCGGCTGCTGGCGGGCAGTTCCAGTGCGCTGGGCAGGGTCACCGCCGACAAGCAGGTGCGACTGATCCGCGGCGACAAGGAGGCGTTCGGCCTGCACGGCCGGTCGGCCGAGCAGCGGATCGCGCTGGACCTGCTGCTCGACCCGGAGGTCGGGATCGTGTCGCTGGGCGGCAGGGCCGGTACCGGTAAGTCGGCGCTCGCGTTGTGTGCCGGCCTCGAATCGGTGCTGGAGCGCCGCGAGCACCGCAAGGTCGTGGTGTTCCGGCCGGTGTACGCGGTCGGCGGGCAGGATCTGGGCTACCTGCCCGGATCCGAGAGCGAGAAGATGCAGCCGTGGGCGCAGGCGGTCTTCGACACCCTCGGCGCACTGGTCAGCCAGGAGGTGCTGGACGAGGTCTTCGACCGCGGCATGCTCGAGGTCCTGCCGCTGACTCACATCCGCGGCCGTTCACTGCACGACGCGTTCGTGATCGTGGACGAGGCACAGTCGCTGGAGCGCAACGTGTTGCTGACCGTGCTCTCGCGGCTGGGCACGGCGTCGCGGGTGGTGCTGACCCACGACGTGGCGCAGCGGGACAACCTGCGGGTCGGCAGGCATGACGGGGTGTCCGCGGTGATCGAGAAGCTGAAGGGGCATCCGCTGTTCGCGCACGTGACCCTGACGCGTTCCGAGCGGTCGCCGATCGCCGCACTGGTCACCGAGATGCTGGAGGACCACGCGTAGCAACCGGTAAGCCCCGCTCGCGGTCGTCGCGCCGCGAGCGGGGCTTACCAGCCGGCGGGCAGTGGCCGTCCCTCGGCGAATCCGGCTGCCGACTGCACACCCAGCACCGCGCGCTCGGTGAACTCCTCGATGTTGCGCGCACCGGCGTAGGTGAACGACGAACGCACGCCGGAGCAGATGGAGTCGAGCAGGTCCTCCACGCCGGGCCGGGCCGGGTCCAGCAGCATCCGCGAGGACGAGATGCCCTCCTCGAACAAGGCCTTGCGCGCGCGGTCGAAAACGTCGTCGCTGCGGGTTCGGCCCGCGACGGCGCGTTTGGACGCCATGCCGAAGGATTCCTTGTACGGGCGACCGTTCTCGTCGTAACGGAGGTCGCCGGGCGATTCGTGCGTGCCCGCGAACCAGGAACCCACCATCGCGGCGGACGCGCCGGCGGCCAGTGCCAGCGCGACATCGCGGGGGTGGCGGATGCCGCCGTCGGCCCACACGTGCTTGCCGAGGGACCGCGCCGCGGCGGCGCATTCGGCGACCGCGGAGAACTGGGGGCGGCCGACGCCGGTCATCATCCGCGTCGTGCACATCGCGCCGGGGCCCACCCCGACCTTGATCACGTCGGCGCCCGCGTCGATGAGGTCGCGCGCGCCGTCGGCCGTGACCACGTTCCCCGCGACCACCGGTACCTTCGGCGAAACCGACCGGACGGCCTTGAGCGCGGCGATCATCTTCTCCTGGTGGCCGTGCGCGGTGTCCACCACGAGCACGTCCACCCCGGCGGCGAGCACGGCCTCGGCCTTCGCCGCGACGTCGCCGTTCACGCCGATCGCGGCGGCGACGCGCAGCTTGCCGCGCGCGTCCACGGCCGGGGTGTAGATCTCGGCGCGCAGCGCGGCGGTCTGGGTGAGGACCCCGGCGAGCCTGCCCTCGGCATCGACGCCGAGCGCGATCCGGGCGCCCGCCTCGTGCAGCCGGTCGAAGACCTCGCGGGTCGGGGTGTCGAGCGAGCAGGTGACGGCCGCGGGTTCGGCGACCTCGGTGACCCGGGCGAAGCGGTCCACCCCGGCGCACGCGCTCTCGTCCACGATGCCGGCCGGGCGGCCCTGCTCGTCGACGACCACGACGGCGCCGTGCGCGCGCTTGCCGACCAGGTTGAGCGCGTCGGCCACGGCGTCCCCGCCGCCCAGCACGAGCGGCGTGTCCCACACGGTGTGGCGGCTCTTGACCCATCCGACGATCTCGGCGACCGCGGCCGGGTCGACGTCCTGGGGCAGCACGACCAGCCCGCCGCGGCGGGCGACGGTCTCGGCCATGCGGCGGCCCGCGACGGCGGTCATGTTGGCGACGACGATGGGGATGGTGGCGCCGGTGCCGTCGACGGTGGCGAGGTCGACGTCGAATCGCGACTCCACGTCCGAACGGTTCGGCACGAGGAACACGTCGTCGTAGGTCAGGTCGTGGGCGGGCCGGTGGCCATCGATAAAGCGCACGAGGCACCAGAATACGTCATGCCAGAATCGGGGTATGCCGGACCGGGACCGCGACGAGGAGGGCCGGGCGCGCAACGCCAGGCCACGCGATGGACTGGGCCGCCCGTTGCCCTATGGCGCCCAGGGGGTGCAGCGGCAGCCGGAAGGTGTCGTGCGCACCCCCGAGGAGACGCTCACCGAGGCGCAGCGCCTGCTCGACGAGGGCAAGCCGTTCCACGCGCACGAGGTGTTCGAGGACGCGTGGAAGAGCACCGACGGGCCGGAGCGCGGACTGTGGAAGGGCCTCGCGCAGCTGGCCGTCGGGCTCACGCATGCCGCGCGGGGCAACGAAAAGGGCGCGGTGACCTTGCTGAACCGCGGCGCCGACGCGATCGAACCCTACGGGGCCGAAGCCCCGCACGGGCTCGCCGTGACCGCACTGGTGGCCTGGGTCCGCGAGGACATGTTCTCCCGTCCGATGCCTCGGCTGCGCTAACGCTCACGTCACCTTGCGGGAACCCTCCAGGTGACCGGCCAGGTTGTTGATCGTGCGGGCCTGGGCGACGTAGTCCATCGACGAGAACTCCCACGGGAACACCTGGCCCGCCACGGCAGCGGGCAACCGTGCGAACGTGGCCTGTTTGAGCAGGTCGTCGCGGTTCATCGCGCGCAGCGAGTAGAGCACCACATCGGTCGAGTACTTGCCGATGTTCTCCCAGCTGACGGTTTCCCAGTAGTACTGCGATCCGCCCGGGTCCGGGTACTTGAGGCCGAGCTGGGTGTAGCTGAGCAGCGCCGGATCGTCGACGGCCTTCGCGATGTACACGCCGTCGGTCGGGTACGCGGCGATGGCCATGACGGTGAGGCCCGACGTGGATGCCTTCTTCAGGCGTTCGCGCGCGGCCTCGTACTCCTGTTGCCCAGTGGGCGCCGCGCCGATGGCTTCGGCGAGTTCGACCGTGCGGTTCACGACATCGGTGCCGGTGCCCGCCATCTTCAGCGCGATGATCGGCGCGATCTCCGCGACCGCCTGCTGCTGCGTCAGATCCTTGAAGCCGTACAACGCCTTGTTCGGGTCCAGCGTGCCCTTGCTGTCCACCGGATACGCGTGCGTGACGATCACGTCGGGCTTGGCCGCGGCCAGCGCCTCGATGTCGATCTCGCCGTAGGTCTGGCCGACCTGCTTGACCTGGCTCAGATCCTTGCCGGTGAAGTTCACGTCCGCGGCGAGACCGGTGTAGCCGAACGACGCGACCGGCACGACCCCGTAGTTCCACAGTGACGCGATGGCGTCGTTGAGTCCCGCGATCCGCGTCGGCCGCTGCGGCAGGTTGACGGTCGCGCCCAGGTCGTCGGTGAACGTCCAGGCACCGCCGGACGAGGACGATTCGCCGCCGCTGCCGCACGCGGTGAGCAGCCCGAGCGCGAGACCACCGGTGCCGACGAGGAACGATCTGCGGGTTGTCATGCTTTTTCCTTTCTGTGCCTTGCGGGGTTCCGCACCCAATCGGTCCTCCTCGCGTGCGCTCCTTCGTCACGCACGCTTCGTCCGGTCCTGCGGACGAACCAAAAGCCAAATAAGATACGGCGCGCCGAGTACCGCGGTGACGAGTCCGACGGGGATCTCCCACGCGAAGAGACTGCGGCCGAGCAGATCGGCGGTCGTCACGAGCAACGCGCCGCCGATCGCCGACGCCAGCAGCGGCGGCCGGGAACCACCGGTGAGGCGTAACAGGATCTGCGGGACGACGAGCGCCACGAACTGCACGGGCCCGGCCGCCGCGACCGCCGCCGCGGTCAGTCCCACCGCGAGCCCGATCGCGGCCAGCCGGGTGGTCTGGACCTTGTTGCCGAGCGCGGTCGCCACGTCGTCACCGAGCTGGCTCACCCGAAGTGGCCGTGGCAGCAGGGAAACGCAGGGCAGCAACACCGCGGCCATGATCGTCAGCGGCAGCGCCTGGTCCCAGGTGCGCGAGTTGAGCGAACCCGCCAGCCACACCGAAGCCTGCGCCGCGTTGCTGATGCTCGCCAGCACGAGCAGCCACGACGTGATCGCGGTCAGCACGGCGGCCGCGCCGACGCCGATCAGAATCAGCCGGTAGCCGTCGACACCGTGTTTCCACGACAGCCCATAGACCGCCGCGGCCGCGAGCAGCCCGCCGAATACCGCGGCGGCCGGAACACCAAGGGCCGTAAGGGTTGTGGTGACCGCGTAACCGCCGCCGCCGAGCACGATCACCGCGACCGCGGCCGCC
>Ga0164243_10004432_pt1 | contig 22006 bp, 15 predicted proteins | sample OricompcompostOP_FD_108781 | JGI IMG/M metagenome (GOLD analysis project Ga0164243, IMG submission 108781) | Organic Plus compost microbial communities from Emeryville, California, USA - Original compost - Organic plus compost (OP) | ecosystem: Engineered > Solid waste > Mixed feedstock >...
TCCCACAAAACCAGGTCCGCCCGCTTGCCCACTTCCACGGAGCCCACTTCCCGCGCCAGTCCTTGAGCGATGGCGGGGTTGATGGTCACCTTGGCGATATAGCGCTTCACGCGGAAATTGTCGTTGTCGCCCGTCTCTTCAGAAAGGCGCCCGCGCTGCTTCTTCATCTTGTCCGCTGTCTGCCAGGTGCGGATGAGCACTTCGCCCACCCGGCCCATGGCCTGGCTGTCGGAGGAGATGATGGAGAACGCCCCCATGTCGTGGAGAATGTCTTCCGCCGCGATGGTCTCCCGCCGGATGCGGCTTTCGGCGAAGGCCACGTCCTCGGCGATGGAGGGGTCCAGGTGATGGCAGACCATCAGCATATCCAGATGCTCGTCCACCGTATTGACCGTGAAGGGGCGGGTCGGGTTGGTGGAGGAGGGGATGACGTTGGGGAAGCCGCAGACCTTGATGATGTCCGGCGCGTGGCCGCCGCCCGCGCCTTCGGTGTGATAGGCGTGGATGGTGCGGCCCTTGAAGGCGGCCAGCGTGTCCTCCACGAAGCCGCTTTCGTTGAGCGTGTCCGTGTGGATCATCACCTGCACGTCCTCTTCTTCCGCCACTGAGAGGCAGCAGTCGATGGCGGCCGGGGTGGTGCCCCAGTCTTCGTGCAGCTTCATGGCGGCGGCGCCGCCCAGAATCTGCTCCATCAGCCCAGCTTTGAGCGAGGCATTGCCCTTGGCGGCGAAGGCCAGGTTCATGGGCAGCGCGTCCGCCGCCTGGATCATCCGCCCGATATGCCAGGGGCCGGGGGTGCAGGTGGTGGCATTGGTGCCGGTGGCCGGGCCCGTGCCGCCGCCCAGCATGGTGGTGATGCCCGACATCAGGGCTTCTTCAATAAGCTGCGGGCAGATGAAGTGCACATGCACGTCCAAGGCGCCTGCGGTCACGATCTTGCCTTCGCCGGCAATGGCCTCGGTGCCGGGGCCGATGATGATGTCCACCCCCGGCTGCACGTCCGGGTTTCCGGCCTTGCCGATGGCGGCGATGCGCCCGTCTTTGAGCCCGATATCGGCCTTGACGATGCCCCAATGGTCGATGATGAGGGCGTTGGTGATGACGGTGTCCACCGCACCGTCGGCGCGGGTGACCTGGCTTTGGCCCATGCCGTCGCGGATCACCTTGCCGCCGCCGAATTTCACTTCCTCGCCATAGGTGGTGAAGTCCTTCTCCACCTCGATGATGAGGTCGGTATCGGCGAGGCGGAGCTTGTCGCCGGTCGTCGGGCCGAACATGTCGGCATAGGTGGCGCGTGAGATTTTGGCAGGCATCAGTCGAGCGCCCCCATGATTTTTGCGTTGAAGCCATAGACGGTGCGCGTGCCCTTCAGCGGCACCAGCGTGACCGTGCGTTCCTGCCCCGGCTCGAACCGGCAGGCGGAACCGGCGGCGATATCGAGCCGCATGCCGCGTGCCCTTTCCCGCTCGAAGGCCAGGCCCTCATTCACCTCGTAGAAGTGGAAATGCGAGCCCACCTGGATGGGCCGGTCGCCGGTGTTGGCGACGGTCAGCGTCACCGTTTCCGCCCCCGCATTGAGCTCGATATCGCCCTCGGCGGCGAAGATTTCACCTGGGATCATCTGTTGCTCCTCGTGTCCGGGGTTCTTGACTCCATATCTGCTTCGTCATGCCAGCGGAGGCTGGCATCCATTTGCCCGTTCCTTTCCGTCCAGCAGTGCTGATCGAGATATCGCATGGACCCCAGCCTTCGCTGGGGTGACGAGCGAGGGTGAGAATGACCGTTCGATCCAAACACATCGTGCTCCTAGCTTGCCAATCCCAAAGCGACTCCAACGGCCACAACGCCGCCGCCGATGACGCGGGGGACGGTGGTGCCGGTCCGGCTCAGCAAATGGGCCGCGCCATAGGCCAGGCTTGCAATGGCGAGGCTGGCGACGAGGAAGCCCGCCATGAAGGCGGCTTCACCGCCGGTCACCGCTTCCACCCCATGGGCATGGCCGTGGAAGAGGGCGAAGAGGGCAATCACGCCGCCGGTGACGACCGGGTTCAGGTTGACGGCCATGGCCGCCAGCATGCCGCCCACCAGCACCGAGGCCAGGATCATCGGCTCCACCATGGGGATGCCGAGGCCGAAATTGCCGGACAGGAAGCCGGCCACCAGCGCCAGGGCGAACATGCCGAGCCAGAGGAGCGGCCGGCGCACCCTGGAGCCCCCGGCCCAGAGGCCCAGCGCCAGCATGGCCAGCAGATGGTCCATGCCGGTGAGCGGGTGCATCACGCCCGCCGCGAAGGAATGGACATGCAGCCCATGCCCCGCATGGGCGAAGGCCGGCGCGGCCCCCAGGCAGACGAGGGGAACGGTCAGGGAAAGGGTTCTGGCAAGCTTGGTCATTGCGGGTCTCCTCAGCGAATGGGATGGTGGACGGTGACGAGCTTCACACCGTCCGGAAACGTGGCTTCCACCTGCACGTCGTGGATCATCTCGGGGATTCCTTCCATGACTTGGGTGCGGTCGATGACATGGGCGCCGGCTTCCATGAGTTCGGCCACGGAGCGGCCGTCGCGCGCCCCTTCCATCACGAAGTCGGAAATGAGGGCGATGGCTTCCGGGTGGTTCAGCTTCACGCCGCGCTCCAGCCGCCTGCGGGCCACCATGGCGGCCATGGCGATGAGGAGCTTGTCTTTTTCTCGGGGAGTCAGGTTCACGGGTGTCTCTCGGGGTTGTTGGTCGTCAGAATGTCCAGACCCTGGGCATGGGCCTGTGGCGGAAGGTCTCCAGTATGTGGATGAGGGCCTGGGTGAGGGCGCCGCCGGTTTTCGCCACCACGCGGGCGGCCATGAGCCCGTCCCAGGCGCTGGCGGCCGCCATGGCGCCGCAGCCGGAAATGGCGGCGCGCATGTCGTCCAGCCGGGCTTCGGCATCCGGCGCGACATAGAGGATGGACGCCGTGGCGCGGTTGCCGGCCATGACGGCGCGGCCCCTCAGTTGCTGGGCAATATCGCCTGTCAGGCGCAGCGTGTCGGCGAAGGCGAGCCGGCCGCCGCGCCGCACGCGCCAGCCGTCCTCCACCCAGCCCTCCTGCACCTCCTCCTGCATGGCGGTGCGGCCGAAGACGATGCCCTCCACCGCCAGGAGCGTGGACGCGGCGTCCATGTCGACCCGCGTCATGCGGCGCAAGCGGCCATGATTGAACAGGATGGTGGGCTGCGGCAGCCATTCCAGCATGGACGATCCCTTGAGGCGCAGATGCGTCTCCAGCTGCGCCTCCCCGCCGGATGACCGGTAGATGCGCTCGCAGGCCTGGCTGGTGACCATGCCATGGGCCCCGGCTTCGGTGGTGACGTTGACCTTGACGGTATCGCCGCCGGTCAGACCGCCGGAGGTATTGATGATCACCGCCTCGGGCGGCGTCTGCGCCGCCACGTTGGGAAAGCGCACGCGCATGGCGCCCTGCTGGTAGGCTTCCCGGTGGCGGGTGACGCCATCCCTCGCTGCATAAGTGATGCGCAGTTCCCCTTGGGAGCGGGGGAGCGGTGCGGTCGGGCGCTCAGACGGTGAGGTGGCGGCGAACATCGTCTACGAGAGCCTCCCTGTCCCCGGAAGCCACAACGCGCCCGCGGTCCAGGACCACGAACTCGTCCGCCAGCTCCTGGGCGAAATCGAAATACTGCTCGACGAGAATGATGGCCATGGTTCCCTTGTCCCGCAAGTAGGAAATGGCGCGCCCGATATCCTTGATGATGGAGGGCTGGATGCCTTCCGTCGGTTCATCCAGCAGCAGGAGCTCCGGGCGGGTCACCATGGCGCGGCCGATGGCCAGTTGCTGCTGCTGCCCGCCGGAGAGATCGCCGCCGCGGCGCGAGAGCATCTGCTTCAGCACGGGGAAGAGCTCGAACACCTCGTCCGGCACCTTGCGCTCCGATGATTTGAGCGGCGCGTAGCCGGTCTCCAGGTTCTCCTTCACCGTCAATTGCGGGAAGATTTCCCGGCCCTGGGGCACATAGGCGATGCGCCGGCGCGCCCGCTCGAAGGGCACGAGCTTGACGATGTTCTCGTCCCGCCAGGTGATGCTGCCGTTTGACACCGGATGTTGGCCGACGATGGCGCGCAGCAAGCTCGTCTTGCCCACGCCGTTGCGGCCCAGCACGCAGGTGACCTTGCCCACCTCGGCTTTCAGATCGATGTTCCACAGCGCCTGGGCGGCGCCGTAATGCAGGGAGACGTTTTCGGCTGCCAGCATTTCCTCACCTCCCCAGATAGACTTCGATGACGCGCTCGTTGGCGCTCACATGGTCGAGGGAGCCCTCAGCCAGCACCGAGCCTTCGTGGAGCACGGTCACCTTCACGTCCAGGTCGCGCACGAAATCCATGTCGTGCTCCACCACGACGACCGAGTGCGTCTTATTGATCTCGCGCAGCAGCTTGGCGGTTTCCGCCGTTTCGGCGTCGGTCATGCCGGCGGCGGGCTCGTCCACCAGCAGCACCTGCGGGTCCTGCGCCAGGAGCATGCCGATCTCCAGCCACTGCTTCTGCCCGTGGGAGAGATAGGCCGCCGTGCGGTGCTGCTCGTCGCCGAGCCGGATGGTCTCCAGCAATTCCTCGATGCGCGCCGTCTGCGCCCTGGTTTCCCGGGCAAAGAGGGTGGCCCAGGGGCTGCGGTCGGACTTCAGGGCCAGCACCAGATTGTCGCGCACCGTATGGCTTTCAAAGACGGTCGGCTTTTGGAACTTGCGGCCGATCCCCAGATTGGCGATGCGCGCCTCGTCCAGTTTCGTGAGGTCGTAACGGCCGGCGAAGCGGGCGACGCCCTGTTGCGGCCGCGTCTTGCCGGTGATGACGTCCATCATGGTGGTCTTGCCGGCGCCGTTGGGGCCGATCACCGCCCGCATCTCCCCCTGCTCGATATAGAGGGACAGGCCGTTGAGCGCCTTGAAGCCGTCGAAGCTCACCGTCACGTCGTCCACATAGAGGAGCGGTTCGTTGGAATGGGGGCTCTCTATCTTCATTCGGCCACGCCTCCTGCCGCCTTGACATTGGGGGAGGGCTCTTGCGTTTCCACGCCGTCCTCCGCAAGTTCGGAGGTGCGGCGCTGGCGCAGGGCCGTCCATTTCTGGTTGATGGTGCCGACGATCCCCCTGGGCAGGAACAGCGTGACCAGGATGAAGACGGCGCCGAGCGCGAACAGCCAGACGCTGGGCAAAACGCCGGTGAACCAGGTCTTGAAGCCATTGACCACCAGGGCGCCGATCACGGCGCCGACCAGCGTGCCGCGCCCGCCGACCGCCACCCAGATGACGGCCTCGATGGAATTGCCCGGCGCGAACTCGGATGGATTGATGATGCCGACCTGCGGCACGTAAAGCGCCCCCGCCAGCCCCGCCAGGCAGGCCGACATGGTCCAGACGAAGAGCTTGTACCATTCCACCCGGTAGCCGATGAAGCGGGTGCGGCTCTCGGCATCGCGGATGCCCACCAGCACCTTGCCCAGCTTGGAGTTCACCACATAAAGGCACAGAAGGAAGCCGAGGCCGAGGACGATGGCGCTGGCGGCGAAGAGGCCGCAGCGCGTGGCGTCGGACTGGATGTCGAAGCCCAGGATCTCCTTGAAATCGGTGAGCCCGTTGTTGCCGCCGAAGCCCATCTCGTTGCGGAAGAAGGCAAGCAGCAGCGCATAGGTGAGCGCCTGGGTGATGATGGAGAGGTAGACGCCGGTGACCCGCGAGCGGAAGGCGAACCAGCCGAAGACGAAGGCGAGCACGCCGGGCACCGCCATGACCATGAGGGCGGTGAACCAGAACTGGTCGAACCCGTGCCAGTACCAGGGCAGCGTGTCCCAATTGAGGAACACCATGAAGTCGGGCAGGAGCGGATTGCCGTAGACCCCCCGGTCGCCGATCATGCGCATGAGGTACATGCCCATGGCGTAGCCGCCCAGCGCGAAGAAGGCGCCGTGGCCCAGCGAGAGGATACCGCAGAAACCCCACACCAGGTCGATGGCCAGCGCCAGCGTGGCATAGCAGAGATACTTGCCGAGGAGCGTCACCATATAGGTGGAGAGGTGGAACGGCGAGCCTGCGGGCACCGCCAGGTTGAAGACCGGGACCAGGATGCAGGCGGCGATCAGCGCCAGCAGGAGCCCGGAGGACCAGCGGCCGAAAAGGGCCTGTCTGAATTCGCTCATCATGCGTCCACTGCCCTTCCCTTGAGCGCGAAGAGCCCGCGCGGCTTGCGCTGGATGAAGAGGATGATGAAGACCAGGATCAGGATCTTGGCCAGCACCGCTCCGGCATAGGGCTCCAGGAACTTGTTGGCGATGCCCAGCGTCGCCGCGCCCACCATCGTGCCCCACATGCTGCTGGCCCCGCCGAACACCACGACCATGAAACTGTCGATGATGTAGGACTGGCCGAGATTGGGGCTCACATTGTCGATCTGGCTGAGCGCCACGCCGGCGATGCCGGCGATGCCGGAGCCCAGGCCGAAGGTCAGCATGTCGATCCACTGGGTGCGGATGCCCATCACCGCCGCCATGGCCCGGTTCTGGGTAACGGCGCGGGTCTGCAGGCCGAAGAAGGTCCTGCGCATCAGAAAGAGCAGCAGCCCGAAGATGGCCAGCGCGAAGAGGATGATGACCAGGCGGTTCCAGGTGATGACCAGATTGCCCAGGTCGAACGAGCCGGACATCCAGCTTGGCCCCGTGACCTGCTTGTTGGTGGGGCCGAAAAGGCTCCGGACCGCCTGCTGCAGGATGAGCGAGATGCCCCAGGTGGCGAGCAGGGTCTCCAGCGGCCTTCCATAGAGGAAGCGGATGACGCTGCGCTCGATACCGATGCCGACCAGCCCTGAGACCAGGAAGGCGGCGGGCACGGCGATGATGAGCGAGACATCCATGAGGCCGGGGGCCGAGGCGGCGATGACCTGTTGCACCACATAGGTGGTGTAGGCCCCGAGCATGACCATCTCGCCATGCGCCATGTTGATGACGCCCATCACGCCGAAGGTGATGGCAAGGCCGATGGCGGCAAGCAGGAGGACGGAGCCGAGGGAAAGGCCGTACCACATGTTCTGCACGCCGGCCCAGATGGCCAGCATGTCGTCGATGGCGGAGACGGCGCGGCTGGCGGCCTCGGCCACCGCCGGATCGTCGTCGGCGACGGCGCCCGAGAGCTTGGCGCGCGCCGCCTGGTCGCCCCGGGCGCGCAGGGTGGCGATGGCCGCCAGCCTGTCGTCTGCCGGGGCGGCGCTGTCGTTCAGGGTGATGACGGCAATGGCTTCTTCCAGCGCCTGGCGCACGTCGCCGTCTTCCTCCTTCTGCAACTGGGCGGTGAGGAGGGGCAGGTTGTCGGCGCTGGCCGCGTCGAACGCCGCCTCGGCGGCCGCCAGCCGCCGGTCGTCGTCGGGGGAGGAGAGGGCGAGGATGGCCCGCGCATCCTCGATGCGCTTTCTCAGGAGATTGTTGACGCGGACAGCGTCCACCGTATCGGGCGAGACGCCTTCCACCACATCGCCGGTCAGCGGGTCGATGAATTCCTGCTGTCCGCCGCTCTTGCGGCCGATGAGGACCCTGCCGTCCGCCGCCTTGTAGAGGTCGCCGTTGCGCAGCGCAGCCAGTACACCATCGGCATATTCCGCGCCGCTGGCGGCGAGGGCGTCCACGGCGTCCGCCTTGTCCCTGTAACTGCCGGTGCCCAGGTTGCTGACCAGGTCTTCGGGCGAATCCTGCGCGGCGGCGGGGCTGGCGGCAAGGGCGATGATGAGGGAAACGATCAGTCCCGTCAGACAGCGGTGTATCAGTCTCGGCATGGCCATGGCCTTCTGGTTGATACCTTTGGGGTAGTCCATTCTTTCATTTCGTCACTCGCCGACTTGATCGGCGAGTCCAGGGACTCTGGATTCGCCGATCAAGTCGGCGAATGACGGGGAGAGGTGACCGTGTTTCCTTCTCTCAAGACCCTTTGGGGAGGGGCGGAGTCCGTGTTCTCCGTCCCTCCCCGCAGGGCCCACTCAGCCGTTCGGAGAGGCGTTACGAACCGGAGCCCGAGCCGCCGCATTTGCCCGTGGCGGTATTGAAGTTCCCGCAGGACAGCGGCGCCCGCCAGTCGGAAATCAGCACCTTGCTGTCCGGCAGATAGTCGGACCAGGCGTCGCCCGGCACCAGGCCCGGCGTTTCCCACACCACGTCGAACTGGCCATCCTCCTGCACCTCGCCGATCAGCACCGGCTTGGTGATGTGGTGGTTCGGCATCATGGTGGAGTAGCCGCCGGAGAGGTTGGGCACGGAGACCCCCACCATGGCGTCGATGACCGCATCGGGGTCGGTGGTGCCGGCCGCTTCGACCGCCTTCACCCACATGTTGAAGCCGATGTAATGGGCTTCCATCGGGTCGTTGGTCACCCGCTTGTTGTTCTTGGTGAAGGCATGCCATTCCTTGATGAAGGCGGCATTTTCCGGCGTGTCCACCGACTGGAAGTAGTTCCAGGCGGCCATGTGGCCGACCAGCGGGCCGGTGTCGATGCCCGCCAACTCCTCCTCGCCGACGGAGAAGGCGACGACGGGAATATCCGTGGCGGAGACGCCCTGGTTGGCCAGTTCCTTGTAGAACGGCACGTTGGCATCGCCGTTGATGGTGGAAACCACGGCGGTGGGCTTGCCGGCGGAGCCGAACTTCTTGATCTCGGAGACGATGGTCTGCCAGTCGGAATGGCCGAACGGCGTGTAGTTGATCATGATGTCCTCATCCTTGACACCATGGGCCTTGAGGTACGCCTCCAGGATCTTGTTGGTGGTGCGCGGATAGACATAGTCGGTGCCGGCCAGCACCCAGCGCTTGATGCCGTATTCGTTCATCAGGTAATCCACCGCCGGAATGGCCTGCTGGTTCGGCGCGGCACCGGTGTAGAACACGTTGCGCTGGCTCTCCTCGCCCTCATACTGCACGGGGTAGAAGAGGATGGAATTGTCCTCCTCGAAGACGGGCAGGACGGACTTGCGGGACACCGAGGTCCAGCAGCCGAAGACCGCCGCCACCTTGTCCACCTCGATGAGCTGGCGCGCCTTTTCGGCAAAGAGCGGCCAGTCGGAGGCCGGGTCCACGACCACGGCTTCGAGCTTCTTGCCCAAGAGCCCGCCCTTCTTGTTCTGCTCGTCGATGAGCATCAGCATGGCGTCTTTGAGCGTGGTTTCCGAAATGGCCATGGTGCCGGACAAGGAGTGCAGGATACCGACCTTGATGGTATCCGCGGCATGGGCCGGAGAGAGGACGGCCGCGCCGAGAACGCCGGCCAGCGCCGTCATTTTCGTCCAGTTTCTGAGAGTGTGCAGTTTCATTGTCTTGCTCCCTGCTTGGGGTGAGGTGGATGTTGTCTCTCGCCTGGCAGGGAGACCGAAGCCGCCCTGCCCAGTGCGGGATCAAAGCTGCAACTGAAGGCCGAGAAGGACCTGGCTCGACGAGCCGCCGATCTCGTAGTCGGAAAGCCTGTACATCAGCGCCAGGCGGGCGTTGTGGCCGTCGATGATGTAGTTGAAGCCGCCTTCGTAGGTGTCGACGTCCAGGCCGCCGTCATCCCGGTCCATGCTCTGGTAGCGGATGACCGGCTGGAACTGCCCGATGCCCGTCTTCTGGGGGAACAGGTAGCTGGCGAGCACGAAGAAGCCCTGGCCTTCCATCAGCGGCGTCGGCTGGCCGTCGGTGTCATAGTCGTAATAGGCGCCTTCCAGCGTCACCACGCCGTTGCCGGAGAGCTTCTTCTGCATCAGCAGGTCGACGTTCCAGGCGAAATAGTCGCCGGGGGTCAGGGCCGTGCCCGTGGCGTCGGACTGGTACTGGGCCACCACGCCGATGGCCAGTATGTCCTTGGCGCCGTAATAGTCGGACGAATTGTAGTAGCCGGGCTCGGGGTCCCACAGGTTGACCACCATGCGCCCGGCATAGAGGAAATTGTCGCTGTCATTAGCGCCGGTGTTGCAGCCCGTCGTCTCCTGGCAGCCCTCGAAGGCGCCCACCTGGTACTTGAACTTGCCGCCGCCGGTCTGGCCCCAGACGGCCACGCCGTTGTCGCGGCCGGCGAAGCGGGCCGGATAGCCCTGCACCAGCGGGAAGTCATAAGTGCCCAGATAATAGGGGCCGTCGAGGTTGGAGCGGTCGCTGGGCGGCAGGAAACGGCCTGCCCAGATGTTGAACTGCTCGGAGAAAGCGAATTTGGCCACGGCGTCCAGCACATGGATGTCGTCATCGCCGTCGAACTCGGTGTTGAACTCGAAGCCGATATTGTCGGTGACCTGGCCGCCGGTATAGAGGCGCACGCTTTCCAGGTCGGCGTCGTAGCCGGTGCCGCCGTCGGGCGCGCCGTCCTCGGTGATGCGAATGGCGGAGCGCATGCCGCCGCCCAGGGTCACGAACTTGCCATCGCCGAAATCGATCTTGGCGCCGGCCAGAGCCGGAGCCGCTGCCAGCACGGTTGCCCCCATGAGGGTTGCCGCAAAGAGGGTAGAGCGTTTGCCTGTAACCTGTTTCATATATGTCCTTCCTGGTGTTATGCGGGCCTTTTCCGGCCCTGTTGACAGCGGCTTCGGACATGTCGGGCAGGGAGCCCGGAACGCTCGACCCCAATCGCTTTCTGATGTTGGAAATTGTTGCAATGCAACATCCATGCCCCGTTCAGGATCGCCGTATCCCTTGAGATTTGCCCCTCGGGAAACGGCCCGCCCCACACATTCATCACGAGGCTTTACGTTTGCGCCGCAACATGATCTTCTCAATACGTTGTTTGACGTATGGCCGTACGCAGTTCGGCGAAGATAGGGTGGATGACCGTCGGCGGGCGGCGCCTTATGCGCATGAGGCATGTCCGCCTCGTCATGCGCCGATCAATCGGCAAATCCAGTACTGGACTCAGCCGCAAGCCGGCGAGTGACGAGAAGGGAGAAGAGGCAAACCTGCTTTAATGGCGACACAACAGAAGATCGTTCGCACCCGGCGCAGCTACAACAAATGGGTGGCGAACCAGACATTGGAGGATTACGCCCTCAGGTTCACGGCCAAGTCGGCGCGGCGCTGGTCGTCGTTCCGCGTGGCCAACACGGCCTTCGGCGCCATCTCCTTCCTGGCGCTGGAGGCGGTGGGCGGCACCATCACGCTCTCTTACGGCTTCACCAATTCGGTGTGGGCCATCGCCGTGGTGGGCGCCATCATGCTGCTCACCGGCTTTCCCATCGCTTATTACGCCGCCAAGTACGGGGTGGATATCGACCTGCTGACGCGGGGTGCCGGCTTCGGCTATCTCGGCTCCACCATCACCTCGCTCATCTACGCCTCCTTCACCTTCATCCTCTTCGCCATCGAGGCGGCCATCATGTCGCTGGCGCTGGAGATGTGTTTCGGCATACCGCTGTGGCTGGGCTATCTCATCAGCGCGGTGATGGTGATCCCGCTGGTGACCCACGGCATCACCCTGATCAGCCGCTTCCAGATGTGGACGCAGCCGGTCTGGATCGTCCTCAACATCCTGCCCTTCGTCTTCATCGCCGCCAAGGACCTCTTCTCGGTGACCGACTGGACGCAGTATACCGGCCGTTACGGCGCGCCGGACGGCTCGTTCGAGCTCATCCATTTCGGCGCGGCGGCGGCGGTGATCTTCGCCCTCATGGCGCAGATCGGCGAGCAGGTGGACTATCTGCGCTTCCTGCCGCGCGACCGGCGGGGCAAGAGGGTGCGCTGGTGGACATCGCTCTTTCTCGGCGGGCCGGGCTGGATATTGCCGGGCATCGTCAAGATGTTGCTCGGCTCCTTCCTCGCCGTCTTCGTGCTCAACAAGGGTATTCCGTTCGAGCATGCGGCGGAGCCCAGCCAGATGTATTTCGCCGCCTTCTCCGAGATGGTCTCGTCGCCCGGCGTGGCGCTGGGGCTCACCGGCATCTTCGTCATCGTCTCCCAGCTCAAGATCAACGTCACCAACGCCTATGCGGGCTCCATCGCCTGGTCCAACTTCTTCTCACGGCTGACGCACAGCCATCCCGGCCGCGTGGTCTGGCTGGTGTTCAATGTCTCTATCGCCCTGGTGCTCATGGAAATCGGCATCTTCGCGGCGCTGGAACACACGCTCGGCTTCTTCGCCAATGTGGCGCTGGCCTGGCTGGGCACCATCGTGGCGGACCTGGTGATCAACAAGCCGCTGGGCCTCAGCCCGCCGCATATCGAGTTCAAGCGCGCGCATCTCTACGACATCAACCCGGTGGGCGTGGGCTCCATGCTCACCGCCTCCACCGTGGCGCTGCTGGCCCATACCGGCGTCTTCGGGCAGGTGGCGCAGGCGCTGGCGCCCTTCACGGCGCTTGGCACCACCTTCATCATGGCGCCGCTGCTGGCGTTTCTCACCAAGGGCAGATACTATCTCGCCCGGCCGGTGGACGGCGCCACGGCCATCCGCCAGCCCACCCGCTGCTGTATCTGCGAGCATGAATTCGAGGCCGAGGACATGGCCTACTGCCCGGTCTATTCCGGTCCCATATGCTCCCTCTGCTGCTCGCTGGACGCGCGCTGCGAGGACGGCTGCAAGACCAGCGCGCGCATCGCCGACCAGTTCCGCAGGTTCAGCCAGGCCGTCCTGCCCAGGCCCTGGTACATCTGGCTCAATTCGCGGCTGGGCCAATATGCGGGGCTCATGGTGCTGGTGTGCGGCCTCATCGGGCTGGTCCTGAGCGTGGTCTACCTGCAGGCGACGATGGATGCGGGGCTCTCCCGCGAGGCCGTTTCCAAGACATTGTGGAGCGTCTTCTTCGTCGCGGTGATCGCCGCCGGCATCACCTGCTGGCTGTTCATCCTGGCCCATGAGAGCCGGCGGGCGGCGCAGGACGAATCCCAGCGCCAGACCACGCTGCTGATGCGCGAAATCCGTGCCCACAAGCGCACCGACGCCGCGCTCCAGGACGCCAAGGAAAAGGCGGAAGCCGCCAACAATGCCAAGAGCCGCTACATGGCCGGCATCAGCCATGAGCTCAGGACGCCGCTCAACAGCATTCTCGGTTATGCGCAGATACTGGAGAACGATCCCCTGTTCCCGCCCCATCGCCGGCATGCGCTGCGCATCATCCGCCGCTCGGGCGAGCATCTGGCGGACCTGATCGAGGGGCTCCTCGACATCTCCAAGATCGAGGCCGGGCGTCTGGACCTCATCTATGAGGAATTCCGGTTCGGCGAATTCCTGGAGGAGATCGTGGACATGTTCCGCCTGCAGGCGGACAGCAAGGGCCTCGCCTTCCATTTCGAGCGGCCGGACGCGCTGCCCGATGTGGTGCGCACCGACAAGAAGCGCCTGCGCCAGGTGCTCATCAACCTTCTCTCCAACGCCCTTGTCTATACCGAGAAGGGCCATGTTTCCTTCCGCATCACCTACCGCCTGCAGGTGGCGGAATTCACGGTGGAGGATACGGGGGTGGGCATCAGGGACGAGGACCTTGACCGCATCTTCCTGCCGTTCGAGCAGATCAGGGGCGCGGGCACCCGCATCCAGGGCGGCACCGGGCTTGGCCTGACCATCACCAAGCTGCTGGTGGAAATCCTGGGCGGCGAGCTTCTGGTGACCAGCGAATACGGCAAGGGCACCGTTTTCAAGGCGCGCATCATGCTCTCGCCGGTGCGTCAGCCCATGCCCGAGCAGAAGCCCAAGCATATCCGCGGCTATGAGGGGCGGCGCCTCACCGTGCTGGCGGTGGACGACGATCCGCCTCACCGTGATCTCATCCGGGAGGTGCTGAGCCCCCTCGGCTTCAACGTCGTCACGGCGGAGAACTGCGCCGAGGGGCTGGCGGCGGCCAGGAAATGCCGCCCCGACATCTTTCTCCTCGACATCTCCTTGCCCGACATGTCGGGCTGGGACCTGGCGGAGCAGTTGCGCCAGACGGGGCACGACAGGACGCCCATCGTCATGGTCTCGGCGCTGGCCGGCGGCAAGCAGGACGGCGACCTGCAATCCCGCCATCACGACGCCATTCTCGCCAAGCCCATCAAGATACCCGAGCTCCTCGACCGCATGGGCAAGCTTCTCAAGCTCACATGGCAGTACGACACGCCGAGCAGCCTGCCGCCGGTGGACCCGGACCTGATGCAGGCCGCCGCCGGCCGGTTCGCCCCAGACGATATCCGTGAATTGCGCGAAAAGGGGCGCATCGGCCATGTGCATGGCATCCTGGCGCTGCTTGATGATATCCAGGAGCAGACGCCGGAGCTGGCGCCCGTGGTGGCGGTCCTGCGGGCCTCGGTGGACGATCTCGACCTGGAGCTTTTCGATTCCCTCCTGAACCGCCTGGACGGACATGAACGCGCATACGCCCAACAGACGTGACATCGCCCTGGTGGTGGACGACAGCCCCGAGACCCTGCGCATGCTGACCGATGCGCTGGAGGAGGCCGGTATCACCGTGCTCATTGCCCGTGACGGCGAGAAGGCCATCGACCTCGTCACCCGCGTGACGCCCGATGTCATCCTCATGGACGCGGTGATGCCGGGGCTGGACGGCTTCGAGACCACGGCGCGCCTGCGCGCTCTGCCCAGCCTTCAGCATGTCCCCGTCATCTTCATGACCGGGCTCTCCGAGACCGAGCATATCGTCAAGGGGCTGAAGGCCGGCGGCGTGGATTATGTCACCAAGCCCATCTCGCCGGACGAGCTGATCGCCCGCATCGGCGTGCATCTGGCCAATGCCCGGCTGGCCATGAGCGCCCGCACGGCGCTGGACATGAGCGGTCAGTCGCTGATGGCGGTGACCGCCGGGCTGGAGGTCATGTGGTGCACGCCCGCCGCCACCGAGCTCCTGGCGGAAAACGGTCTGGTCAGGGATGGGAAAGTCCGCCTGCCGTCCGAGCTGGTGCCCACCATGGCGGGACTGATCGAGGAATCCGGGCCGCGCGAGACACGCGGCAGGCTCAAGGTGGCGGAGTGCCCTTCCATCGAGTTCATCTATATCGGCAGGACCGGCGGCGAGGAATTCCTCTTCCGCGTCAGCAGCCGCGACGCGCCGTCGGACCTGGACACCCTCCAGTCCAGGCTCAACCTCACCCACCGGGAGGCCGAGGTGCTTCTCTGGATTTCGCAAGGGAAATCCAACCGCGATATTGCCGATATCCTGTCGGTGAGCCCGCGCACCGTGAACAAGCACCTGGAGCAGATTTTCGTCAAGCTGGGCGTCGAAAACCGCACCGCCGCCGCCATCCTGGCCGTGAGAACGACCGTGGCCGCCCAGGGGTAGGGCGGGTTCAGACCATTACCTCGTCATTCGCCGCTTGACCGGCGAATCCATGGACTCGCCGGTCAAGCCGGCGAGTGACGATAGGGGGCAGTTTCGATCGTAAGCCAGGGCGACCGCCGGGCTGGCTCCCTCGTCCCAGCAAATAATCCACCTATTCTGGTTGCGTGTGCAGGCAGATGCACTATCCTCTCCCGCAAAAAGCGAGGCAGGGGGATGGCCGACGAACCACTCAAGAAGACGGGGCGCGCGGGCTCGGGCATAACGATGACCGAGCTGTCGCAAGAATTCCGTCCCGCTCTTTTACGCTACTTCTCCCGGCGGCTGAGCAATCCCGCGGAAATAGAGGATCTTGTGCAGGAGGTCTTTGTCCGTCTCCTCAACCACGAACGCGTGACGGAGATGGAGGGGGCGCGCGGCTATGTCTTCGAAACGGCCAACAGCGTTTTCGTGGACTGGCTCCGCAAACGCAAGACGCGCCTGGCCGATTATCACGACCCATTTGATCCGCTGCAACACGGCAGTACGGATTTTGACGCCGACCGCGTTCTCTCTGGTAGGGAAGAGCTGGCTCGGGCGACAGCGATCCTGCTCGAACTTCCGGAGAGAACACGGGTCATCTTTGTCTTGCGGCGCATCGAAGGCTTGAAATACAAGGATATTGCCAAGCGCCTCGGAATTTCGGTGAGCGCCGTGGAGAAGAATGTGGCGCGCGCCATGACGTATCTGATGGAACGGCTGGATAATGACGACCTTTAGGAAGTCCAACGTCTCGACCCCGGGGGACAACCCCGCTGAAGCGGCATCGGAATGGCTGGTGCGGCAGGACAGGGGCGACCTTTCTCCCGAGGAGGAACGGCGGTTCGAGGAGTGGCTGGCGGTTCCCGCCAACGCCGCGGCCTTTAACCGCGCGCGCCGGACATGGGCCATCTTTGACGGGGCGGCGGACGACAAGCATATCCGGGCGCTGCGCAAGGCGGCGCTCGATGCCGAGCAGCAAGTGGCGCGCGGCCGGCGCATCCGGATGATCTCCTTCGCGGCGGCGGCGGCCTGCCTGGCGCTCGTTGCGGTGGGCGCCGTGCTGCTGGGCCTGGGGTCCGGGGAGCATAGGCTCATGGCCGCGGGCGAGGGCGGGGACGGACAGTCCGCTGGTTCGACGGTGACGGACAGCCGCAGCTACTCCACCCAGAAGGGCGAGCGGCTGAACATCACCCTAGCGGACGGCTCGGCCGTGACGCTCAATACCGATACGGAGCTCAAGGTCCAGTATTCCGCCGATCAGCGCCGGGTCGATCTGGTCAGGGGACAGGCCTTTTTCGAGGTCGCCAAGAATCCCGAACGGCCGTTCGTGGTGGTTGCCGCCGACCGGCGGATCGTGGCGCTGGGCACCCAGTTCGACGTGCGGCTGGCGCCCAGCCATTTCCAGGTCCTGCTGGTGGAGGGCAGGGTCGCCGTACAGCGCGAGCATACCATTCCCAATGAGCGCGAAAGCGAGCGCCAGGAAGTCATTCTCCATCCGGGGCAGAAGCTGACGGCCTCGCTGGGCGTGGCCGAAAAGGTATCTCAGGCGGATGTCGACCGCCAATTGATGTGGCGAAAGGGGTTCGTGGAATTTGACGACGTGCTTCTGGAAGCCGCGGTGGCCGAGATGAACCGCTATTCCCGGGACTCCGTGGTGATCACCGATCCGCGGGTGGCGTCTCTGAGGGTCAGCGGCGTCTTCCGCACGGGCCAGCTTGACCGGTTCCTGGAGATCATCAGTGAGCTGCTGCCTGTCGAGCCGGTGAAGGTCGGCCGCGACAGCAACAGGGAAATCGAGCTGAAGTGGTCCGGCACGTGAGGCGGGCGCTGCCGCCATGCTGACGCTGGCTAGATAGAACTTTCAATCCGTGCAGGGCGGAACGATCGGCGGCCGGACGGGTACCGGCCGCTGCAACGAAGAAAATACGTCCGTTACGGGTTTTTCTCCAGGTTACGTCCTGGAATACAATCTCGGATACGCCCCGGGGATAAGAAATAAGTCAGGGGGACTTAATGTGGGTTCGGGCGGGACCAGCCGGCTTCTGGCGGGCGTGGTGCGTGTGGCTGGTTGTCGGGTGTGCGGTCGGGGCCGCGACCCCTCTCTGGGGCCAGGAGAGAGAGCAGGTCGAGATCGACATTCCGGCGCAGAACCTGTCGTCGGCCCTCATCCAGTTCGCCCGCCAGGTGGGCGTGGAAATCGCCTTCACCCAGGACATGGTCCGGGCCAAGCGGGCTCCCAGGATTCATGGCCGGTTCGAGGCCGGGGAAGCCCTCAACCTGTTGCTCGAGGAATCCGGCCTGAGAGCCCGTGAGAGCGTCGATGGCGTGTTCGTCGTCGAGGAGGCGCATCCGGCGGCGGCCCCTCCCCAGGAGGCGGCCTCCGTCCCCGACACTCCGCCCTATTCCGTTGTCGAGGAAATCTCGGTAACGGGCACGCGCATCCAGCGCTCGGGCATGACCACGCCCACGCCGGTGACGGCCATGTCGGCGGAAGAGCTGCACCAGATGGCGCCGACCACGCTGATGGATGCCCTCAGCCAGCTCCCGCAATTCTCGGGCAACCAGACGCCTGCAACGGTGAACACCTGGACAGGCAATTCCGGCGCGGGGATTCTCAACCTGCGCGGTGTCGGCGGCAACCGCACGCTGACGCTGCTCGACGGGCGGCGCATCGTCCCTTCCACGCGCATCGGCACCATAGATGTGAACATATTGCCCGAGGCTGTCGTGCAGCGGGTGGAAGTGGTGACCGGCGGCGCCTCGGCGGCCTATGGCTCGGATGCCGTGGCGGGGGTGGTGAACTTCATTCTGGACACCGATTTTTCGGGCTTCAAGAGCATGGTCCAGGGCGGCGTCAGCCAGCGGGGTGACGCCGGGAATTACAAGATATCCCTTGCCGACGGCATGGAGATCGGGGAGGGAGGGCATCTCCTGCTGGCCGCGGACTTCTATCATTCCGCCGCTCTGAAGGATTACAAGAACCGCGACTGGTTCGACGGTTGGGGCGTCATCGACAATCCTGACCCGGATGGCCCCGACCGCATCCATGCCAGGGACCTGCATTCCCGGAGCTACACCAGCGGCGGCCTGGTGACCACCGGTCCCTTCGCCTGGACGCAGTTCCTTGAGGACGGCACGCCCGCCCCCTTTTACGACGGCGACATTGTCTCGGGCAACGTGCAGTCGGGGGGCAGCGGGCTGGACATATCCAGCCGCTACTGGCCGACCACCGAGAATACGCGCGGCAGCCTGTTCGGCTATGCCAGCTTCGACCTGAATGCCGACTGGTCGGTCTTTGCCCAGGGGCTTTTCGGCCACAGCAACTCCACGACCGAGAAGGGGCCCAACATGATGTACGGCCAGTGGGGCGGCCGCATCTATTCCGACAACGCCTATCTCCCCGACAGCCTGCGCCAGCAGATGATCGAGGCGGGGGTGGATTCCGTCAGCTTCAACCGCGCCGGATCGCGCGATCTCGGCGGCGCCGTGGCGAGCATGGACAACGACACCCTTTCCATCACGGCGGGGATAGAGGGCAAGCTCGGCGACTGGCGGCTGAACGGCTATTACCAGTACGGCATCAACCGGCAACGCATCCATCTGCGCGACGTGGTGCGCCTCGACCGGATTTACCGCTCGCTTGACGCCGTCCGCGACCCGGCAACGGGACAGATCGTCTGCCGGACGACCCTGTTCCATCCGGGGGACGGCTGCGTGCCCACCAGTTTCTTCGGCGACGGCGCGGTGACCGCCGAAGCGCGGGATTACCTTCTGGGCAACGAGCGGGTCATCCAGGATGTGGACCAGCATGTCGCCGAAGTGACCCTCGATGGAGAGCCCGTCGAAGGCTGGGCCGGGCCCATAGCCGTTGCTCTTGGCGCCTCCTTCCGGCGCGACAGCTTTTCGCAAATCGGCGATCCGCCCGATGTGGGAACCGGCCAGGAGGATTGTCTCACCGCCGCCGAGGCCAATGCCCTGGGGTATCGCGGCCTGGCGCAGGCCTATCAGGGATGCGTGGGCCGGTTCGAGCGCGGCTCGGTGGCCGAGGTTTCGGGCAGCTACGATGTGGGGGAAGCCTTCGTGGAGACGCTGGTGCCGCTGGTCGAGGACATGCCTTTCGCCCATGCGGCCAATCTGAGCCTGGCCGCACGCTATGCCGATTATTCCGGCAGCGGCGGTGTCTGGGCCTGGAAGGTCGGCCTCGACTGGAATCCCATCGAGGACCTGCGCCTGCGCGGCACCATCTCGCGGGACACGCGGGCGGGCACGCTTTCGGAGCGGCACGACACATCGACCGGCGGTGTGACGGCGCAGGACCCCTTCCTGCCGGGCAGCCCCACCTATGCCTTCACCCAGGTCTCCGGCGGCGATCCGACCATCGACCCGGAAAAGGCCAATACCTATGTGCTTGGAGCCGTCTTCCAGCCCCGCTGGTTCAATGGCTTCGGCCTGTCCGTCGATTATTACGACGTGCGCATCAAGGGGGCGATCAGCACCATCGGCGTGCAGCGGACCATCGACGAATGCTACGAGAACCATGTCCAGTTCCTGTGCGACCGCATCAGCAGGGCGGAGCCCGGACCGGGAGAGACTCTGGGCACCATCACACTCGTCCAGAACACCTATCTCAACGTGGACGAGGCGCGCGCCAAGGGCATCGACATCGAGGCGACCTACCGGACCCGGCTGAACCTGTTGGGTGACGGCGATGGCATGGTGCTGCGGGCGCTGTTCAGCCATATCATCGAGAACTCCACCACGATCCGGGGCATCTATACCGATGCTGCGGGGCAGACGGGCGATGGCGAAGCCCGGCCCCGATGGCAGGGCACCACCAGCCTGAGCTATTACAGCGGCCCCTGGACCCTTTATCTGCAGGAGCGGTTCATCAGCTCCGGCACATATGATGCGAGCTGGGTGACGGGTGTGGATATCGACGACAACCATGTGCCGTCGGCCTTCTATACGAACCTGCGTCTCGGCTATGATTTCCCGATGGCGGGCGGCGAGTCCACGGCCTTTTTCTCCATCAGCAATCTCTTCGACAAGAACCCGCCGCTGGCCCCCACCTACAGCGACTTTTTCGGCACCAGCCACACCAACCAGGGCCTGTTCGACGAGATCGGGCGGCGCTTTGCCGTCGGTCTCACATACCGGTACTGACCGGCTGTCTTTCGGCTGCTCCGGGCGCGATATCGCGGGACGGAGCGAAAAATTATCAGCCCCGATGTACGGCTTTTTTTCACGCCCGCGTTCTGGATGCCAAGAACACAACAATGAGTGCTTCCACGGGGGAACATGAGTGTCGCGCCATCGGGCGTGTGCTCCTCATGACCCCGGACGGGATACACAGGGGCCGGAACGAACAATGCCGCATGTGAATAAAGGTCGAGTTGGAGATGTCGCCGCGCTGGCGCTGTTGCTGCTGGCGGCCGGGCATCCTGACGCCGCCCGGGCCAAGGACGCGCCGGCGGCGGGCGGTATCGTCCAGAGCGAGCGCGAGACGGCCTTCCACAAGGAATTCCTCAACAAATACTGCATGGATTGCCACAATCTGGAGGATTGGGCCGGCGGTCTGGCATTCGACACCCTGGACCTGCAGAACCTGCATCAGGACGCCAAGGTGTGGGAGGACACGCTGCGCAAGCTGCGGGCCGGTCTCATGCCGCCGGCGGGCAAGCCCCGCCCGGACGAGGCGGACATCGGCCATTTCCGGGCGCAGCTGGCGGGCTGGCTGGACAGGGCCGCCGCCCGGCAGCCGAACCCCGGATACGAGACGGCCTCCCGCCTCAACCGCACCGAATATGCCAATGCCATCCGCGACCTGCTGGCGCTGGAGGTCGATGTGGATACCCGCCTGCCGGCCGATGACGCCGTGGACGGCTTTGACAATATCGCCGATGCGCTGAGCGTGTCGCCGACGCTGGTGGAGGCCTATGTCTCGACGGCCATGCAGATCAGCCGCCAGGCGGTGGGCGACCTGGAGGCGGTGCCCAACCAGACGCATTATGCCGCCCCCGACGGCCTGGATCAGGACGAGCATGTGGAGGGCCTGCCGCTGGGCACCCATGGCGGCATTCTCGTCACCCATAATTTCCCGCTCGATGCGGACTATGAATTCAAGATCACCTCCGGCGGTCCGGGCATCCTGAGCGGACAGGTCTTCGGGCCGCTGCCCGACCTGGTGATCTATCTCAACGGCGAGCCGGTCAAGGTGGACAATCCCAACGAGTTCACCCTGCATCTGAAGGCCGGGCCTCAGGAGATCGCCGTCGCCCTGGCCGACAAGACGCACTGGCCGGGCGTGAACGAGTATTACGACGATTACCCGACCTTCGGGGCCGTGCGCTCCATCGACATCAAGGGTCCGTTCCAGCCGGAGGGGCGGGGGGATACGCCGAGCCGCAGGGCGATCTTCACCTGCTATCCGGATACGGCCGGCGAGGAGGCGCCATGCGCCCGCAAGATCGTGAGGCGCCTGGCCAGCAAGGCCTTCCGCCGGCCGCTCGCGGAGGATGATCCCAAGCTCCACACGCTCATGGCGTTCTATCGCCAGGGCCGCGAGACGGGTGATTTCGACGCGGGCGTGCAGCAGGCGCTGGCCCGAATCCTGGTCGATCCCGACTTCCTCTACCGCTTCGAGGCGGAGCCCGAGGGCGTGGCACCGGGTGAGATATACCAGGTCAGCGACCTGGACCTGGCGTCCCGCCTGTCCTTCTTCCTGTGGAGCAGCATTCCCGA
>Ga0164243_10004433_pt1 | contig 22006 bp, 21 predicted proteins | sample OricompcompostOP_FD_108781 | JGI IMG/M metagenome (GOLD analysis project Ga0164243, IMG submission 108781) | Organic Plus compost microbial communities from Emeryville, California, USA - Original compost - Organic plus compost (OP) | ecosystem: Engineered > Solid waste > Mixed feedstock >...
CGTCGCCGCCGCGCTCAACGACGTCTCCGGTGGCCAGACGTGGCCGATAGCCCTGGTCTGCGCGGTGTTGTGCCTGCTGTCGGTGCTGGGTACCCGGTTCATCGCCGAGCCGGAGCACCTGCGCCGCCGCGACGCCGCCCGGGTGGCGACCCCGGCAGGAGGGTGACGCCCGGCACCCGGCCACGTACCATGGCGCCAACCCGACCGGGCGTTCGGTTATTCGAGGCGAGGAGGCCGAGGTGGGCGCGTTCCCGATGACGTTGGACGCCGGCGCCGCGACGAGCCTGGAGTCCTGGCGCGACGTGCTGGCCAGCGCGTTCGTGCCGCTGGACGTCGTCTCGGTCGGGAACCGGTTCCACGGGCGGGTGCACGCCCGGCCGATGGCCGACCTGCAGGTCTCCGTCGTCAGCTCGACGCGCCAGGTCACGCGGCGGACCCGCGGCCTGATCCGGCGCCGGGCGGGCGACCTGTACAAGGTGGGGCTGCAGCTGCGCGGGCACGGCGTCGTCCAGCAGGACGGCCGCACCGCGCGGCTGGCGCCCGGTGATCTGACCGTGTACGACACGAACCGGCCGTACGAGCTGGTCTTCGACGACGACTTCGAGATGCTGGTGCTGCTCGTGCCGCGGCGGCGGCTGAAGCCGCGGGCGCCGCGGGTGGACGACCTGACGGCGGTGACGATCCCGGGTTCGGCCGGCAGTGGCGCGCTGACGTCGGCGTTGCTGCGCGGGCTGGACCCGCGGGTGGCGCAGCCCGGCCCGGAGGCGGGTTTCCTGTCGGACGCGGCGGTCGACATGCTGGCCGCGTGTTTCGCCGCGCAGGCCGAGCCGCCCGCGGACACGGTGGTCACGGCGGCGCAGCGGTACATCGACGAGCACCTGTCCGACCCGGCACTGTCCCCGTCCGAGGTGGCCGCCGCGGTGCACGTTTCGCTGCGCCAGCTGCAGAAACTGTTCGAACGCCGCGGCGCGACGATCACCGGCTGGATCAGGGACCGCAGGCTGGAGCGGTGCTGGCACGACCTGGCCGACCCGGCACTGGCGACCCGCCCGGTCGCGGCGATCGCGGCGTCGTGGGGCCTGGTGGACGCGGCGCAGTTCAGCCGCACGTTCCGGGCCAAGTACGGCCGCACCCCGCGCGAGCACCGGGCACAGCTGGTGGCGGGATAGCGCGCGCCGGTGTTCGTGCAGCGGGTCCGGCTCGCCCCGGACGCGGATCTGAGCCGCTACCCGTTCACCCTGCCCGCGGTGGCGCACCTGGCCCGCTCCGGCGGTCTGCCGCTGGCGCCCGGGGTGACCTTCCTGGTCGGCGAGAACGGCAGCGGCAAATCGACCCTGGTGGAGGCGCTGGCGGTCGCCGCGGGGTTCAACCCCGAGGGCGGCAGCCGGAACTTCAACTTCGCGACGCGCGCCAGCGAGTCGGTCATGGGCGACCACCTCGTCCTGACCTGGGGCCCGGCGAAGCCGCGCACCGGGTTCTTCCTGCGGGCGGAGTCCTATTACAACGTGGCCTCCGAGATCGAGCGCCTCGACCGCGACGAGGGGTCGCCGCCCCTGCTGCCCGCGTACGGGGGCGTCTCGCCGCACGAACGCTCGCACGGGGAGTCCTTCCTGGACCTCGTGACGCACCGGTTCGGACCCAACGGGCTGTACCTGCTGGACGAGCCGGAGGCGGCGCTGTCGGTGCGCGGGTGCATGGCCGTGCTGGCGCGGCTGGCCGAACTCGCCCGGCAGGGCAGCCAGATCGTGGTGGCCACGCACTCGCCGGTCCTGCTCGCACTGCCCGGCGCCACGATCTACCAGATCGATGACAGCGGGGAGATCACGCAGGTCGATTACGACGACGCGCTGCCGGTGCGCCTGACGCGCGACTTCCTCGCCGCACCGCAGCGGTACCTGCGGCACCTGCTCGCCGAGGGGTGAGGACCGCGCCGGGAGGAGCTCGGCCCGCGAAAGCCGCGCAGCCACACGCCCGCGCGCTCGGACCGCGCAGCCGCTTCCCGGCAGCGAGCGGCAGCGGCACCTGCCCCCGGCGCCTGATCTGGTGCGCGCACGCACAAGAGCCGTGCGCGCAGACGCAAGACCGGCGCCACGTGGCGGAGCATCCTCGGGGCAGACGGCCCGCCCGGGTCGTGGTCGACGCCGATCGCCGAGGAGCACTCCCGTGACCACCACCGAGACCTTCCCCAGCCAGCTCTTCCTAGCCGGCCAGTGGCGCGACGGCACCGGGGGCACGTTCGCCGACCTCAACCCGGCCACCGAGGAGAAGCTGGTCGACGTCGCCGCCGCCTCGGCGCAGGACGTCGACGCCGCCGTCAAGGCCGCCCGCGCCCAGCTGTCCGGCGAGTGGGCCGCCCTGCCCGGCTCCCAGCGCGGCCTCATCCTCAACCGCGTCGCCGACCTGATCGACCGCGACGCCGAGCTGCTCGCCCGCCTCGAAGCGCTCGACATCGGCAAGCCCGTCGGCCAGCCGACCGTCCTCGACATGCCCAACGCCGCCCGCACGTTCCGGCACTTCGCCGGCTGGGCCGACAAGATCACCGGCCAGGTCATCCCCACCGACGGCTACCTCGGCCGCCCCACCCACTCCTACACGCGCCGCGAGCCGGTCGGCGTCATCGCCGCCATCATCCCGTGGAACACGCCGCTGATGATCACCGCGTGGAAGCTCGCTCCCGCGCTGGCCGCGGGCAACACCGTCGTGGTCAAGCCGCCGGAGGACGCGCCGCTGTCGATCCTGCACCTGGCGAAGCTCCTCAAGGAGGCCGGCCTGCCCGACGGGGTGGTCAGCGTGCTGCCCGGCCTCGGCGAGGTCACCGGCCAGGCGCTGATCGACCACCCGGACGTCGACAAGATCAGCTTCACCGGCAGCCCCGAGGTCGGCCGCCACGTCGGCGTCGCCGCGGCCCAGTCGTTCAAGCGCATCACCCTGGAACTGGGCGGCAAGTCGCCGCAGATCATCCTCGCCGACGCCGACCTCGAAGCGGCCATCGGCGGCACCGCGATGGGCCTGTTCTTCAACCAAGGCCAGGTCTGCGCCGCGGGCACCCGCGTGCTCGTGCACCGCTCGCTGTACTCCGACGTGGTGGACGCCCTCGCCGGCGCCGCGCGGCAGCAGGTCCTCGGCGACCCGCTCGACCCGGCCACCACCATGGGCGCGCTGGTCAACAAGAAGCAGCAGGACCGCGTGCTCGGCTACATCGAGAAGGGCCGCGCCGAGGGTGCCCGGCTCGTCGCCGGCGGCGCCCGCCCCGAGCGGCCCGGCTATTTCGTGCAGCCGACCATCTTCGCCGACGTGGACAACGACATGACGATCGCGCGCGAGGAGATCTTCGGCCCGGTCGGCTCGGTGATCCCGTTCGACGACCCGGCCGACGCCGTCCGGATCGCCAACAACACCACCTACGGCCTCGCCGCCACCATCTGGACCCGGGACGTCACCGCCGCGCACACCCTCGCCGCGCAGGTCCGCGCCGGCGCGGTCGGCGTCAACGGCTGGGCCCCGATCGACGCGGCCCTGCCGTGGGGCGGGATGAAGTCCAGCGGCGTCGGCCGCGAGCTCGGCTGGAGCGGGATCCTCGCCAACACCGAGGAAAAGGTCGTCACCGTCGTCCTCTGAGTCCACTGAGGACGCTCGCTCGAGGAGGAGCAGCATGCCCATCACCACCAAGGTGTCCCTGGTCCGCCAGGCCCCCGGCACCTACGAAACCGCCACCGTGGAGCTGGACGACCCGCGCCAGGGTGAGGTCACCGTCAAGCTGGCCGCGTCCGGCCTGTGCCACTCCGACGACCACGTGGCCACCGGTGACGTGCCCGTCGCGGTGTACCCGTACGTCGGCGGCCACGAGGGCGCCGGGGTCGTCACCGCGGTCGGCCCGAACACGCCCGGCTACGAGGTCGGCGACCACGTCGTGTTCTCGTTCCTGCCCGCGTGCGGCAAGTGCGAGTTCTGCGCGCAGGGGCTGTCCAACCTGTGCGACCTGGGCGCGTCGCTGCTCACCGGGGCGCGCGCGGACGACCCCACGAGCTTCCGGATGACCGAGAACGGCAACCCGGTCGGGCAGCAGTGCGGCATTTCGACGTTCGCCGAGTACACCACCGCGTCGGTGGACTCCGTGGTCAAGATCGGCAAGGACATCCCGCTGAAGGCGGCCGCGCTCGTCGGGTGCGGCGTGCCGACCGGCTGGGGTTCGGCGGTCAACTCGGCGAACATCAAGCCCGGCGCGGTCGTGATCGTCATGGGCATCGGCGGGATCGGCGCGAACGCGCTGCAGGGCGCGGCACACGCCGGCGCGAAGACGATCATCGCCGTGGACCCGGTGCAGTTCAAGCGGGACAAGGCGAAGGTGTTCGGCGCGACCCACGCGTTCGCCACGATCGAGGAGGCGGCCGACTTCGCGCGGTCGCTGACCAACGGGCAGGGCGCGGACGCCACGATCGTGACGATCGGTGTCGTGCGGGGCGACCACGTCGGCCAGGCGCTGGCGTCGATCCGCAAGGCCGGGACGGTCGTGCTGACCGGCCTCGGCAACATCACCGAGGCCGGCGCGCCGATCGCGCTGGGCGACCTGACGCTCATGCAGAAGCGGCTGCAGGGCTCGCTGTTCGGCGAGTCCAACCCGCGCCGCGACATCCCGAACCTGCTGCGCATGTACCAGGCGGGCCAGCTCAAGCTCGAGGAGCTGATCACCCGCGAGTACACACTCGACGAGGTGGCGCAGGCGTACGAGGACATGCACGCGGGCCGCAACATCCGCGGCCTGGTGGTGTTCGACTGAGACGGCGGACGGCCCGGCGCCCGACGGGGGCGCCGGGCCGTCCGTGTTCAGCGGCATTCGCGGAGGGCCGGGCGTGCCGGGGACCCAGGTGGAGATCGCATCTTCCGCGTCCTGGACGACGGCGGCGCCGGTCAGCCGTTGACCTCGGCGATCAGCTTCGCCAGCGTGTCCGCCGTCAGCGGGCTGCCCGGGAAGGCGGACATCCGGCTCAGCGGCAGGCTGCCCACGAACGACATCGTCGACGGGTCGGCCGCCAGCCGCCCGATCGGCCCGCCGCCGGCGGCCGCGGCGAAGGCCTGTCCCAGCAGTTCCGCGCCGCGCGGGTCGGCGAACCATTCGGCCACTGTGGACTCCCCGGTCAGCGGCACCCGCACCTCGTCGCCCATCACTTCGGCGACCGCCGTCGTGCGCAGGTCGCGCGAGGACGAGCCCACCGCGCAGTGGTACTCGCCGCCCTCCACGATCCACCGGTTCACGCGGGTGTCCCAGTAGGCCAGGTCCTCGCGGGCGATGCGCAACACCACCTCGGCTGTCTCGCCCGCCGCGATCGGGACGTTCGCAAACGCTTTCAGCTCGCGCGGCACCCGCCGCACCGCCGAACCGGGCACGCTCACGTACACCTGCACGACCTCACGGCCGTCCCGCCGCCCGGTATTGGTCACCGGGACCCGGATCTCGATGCCGGAGTCCGTGACGGTCGCCTCCGCGGCGCCGTACTCGAACGTCGTGTACGACAACCCGAACCCGAACGGGTAGGCCACTTCCTGCTCGCGCGCGTCGAAGCCGCGATAGCCGACGTGCAGGCCCTCGCCGTAGCGCACGTGCCCGTTCTCGCCGGGGAAGTCCAGGTAGGACGGGTGGTCGGCCAGTCGCACCGGGATCGTCTCGGCCAGCCGCCCGGACGGGTTGGTCCGTCCGAACAGGACGTCGGCGAGCGCGCTGCCCCCGGCCTGCCCGAGCAGCCAGCCCTCCACGACGGCAGGCACCGCCGCCTCCCACGGGCGCGTCAGCACGACAGCGCCGTTGGACAGCACCACCACGGTGCGTGGGTTCGCCGCCGCGACCCGCTCGACCAGTTCGCGGTGCGCGGGCGGCAGGTCGACGCTCTCCCGGTCGGCGCCCTCGGTCTCGTGCTCACTGCCGACGAAGACCAGCGCGACCTCGCTCTCCGCGGCGAGCGCCACCGCCTCGTCGATGTCGTCGTAGCCGGACGCGAAGCGCACCTCGGCCGATTCGGAGAGCGCGGTGAGGGCGTCGTCCAGCCGTGTCGGGGTGATGTGCGAGCTGCCACCGCCCTGGTAGCGGGGGGTGCGGGCGAACTCGCCGATCACCGCCAGCGACTGGCCCTCCGACAGCGGCAGCAGGCCGCCCTCGTTCTTGAGCAGCACGACGGCCCGCGCGGCGATCTCGCGGGCGAGGGCGTGGTGGGTATCCGCGTCGAACTCGGCAGGCTCCCGCTCCGCGGTGCGCTCGACCAGCGCCCGGACCCGGTCGGCGGCCGCCCGGAGCGCGGCGGGATCGAGCCGCCCGTCCGCGACCGCCTCGGCCAGCGCCCGGTCGCCGGTGTCGTCGGGGCCGGGCATGGTCAGGTCCAGTCCGGCGGCGACGGCGGCGACCCGGTCCGCGACCGCGCCCCAGTCCGACACCACCAGGCCCGCGAACCCCCACTCCTCGCGCAGGACTTCGGTGAGCAGCCAGCGGTTCTGGCTCGCGTAGACGCCGTTGATCCGGTTGTACGAGCACATCACGGTCCATGGCTGTGCCTGCGTCACCACGCGCTGGAACGCGCGCAGGTACATCTCCCGCAGGGTGCGCTCGTCGACGTCGGCGCTGATCCGCATGCGGTCGGTTTCCTGGCTGTTGACCGCGAAGTGCTTCAGCGACGCGCCGACCCCGCGGCTCTGCAGGCCGCGCACCCACTCGGTCGCCAGCACGCCGGTCAGCAGCGGGTCCTCGGAGAAGTACTCGAAGTTGCGGCCGCCCAGCGGGGTGCGCTTGAGGTTGATGCCGGGGCCGAGCAGCACGGCGACGCCCATCGCGCGGCACTCGTCGCCCAGCGCCTCGCCCATGCGGCGCAGCAGGTCCGGGTCCCAGGTCGAGGCCGTCGCGACGGCGGGCGGGAAGCAGGTGGCCGGCCGGCCGGTGACCACGTCGTCCTCGCTCGCCTGCAGGCGCACGCCGTGCGGGCCGTCGGTGACGGTGATCGAGGGGAGCCCGGCCGCCGGGGTGGTGTGCCAGAAGTCGTTGCCGCTGGTGAGGGCCGCCTGCTCGGCGACGGTGGGATCAGGCTGCACGGGGCGTCCTTACCTAGTACCTACTAAGTACTCGGTAGCCTAGGATGGGCGCGTGGAGGCGGTCAACACGAGGCGGGACCGGACGCGGCTGCCCGCGGCGCAGCGGCGGCGGCAGATCCTCGACGTGGCGACGCGCCTGATCGGGGAGGGCGGGTTCTGGGCGCTGTCCATGCAGGACGTGGCCGACGCGTGCGGGCTGACCGTGCCCGGCCTGCTGCACCACGTCGGGTCGAAGGACGGGTTGCTGCTGGCCGTGCTCGACCACCGGGACGCCGAAGACTTCCGGTCGCTGGCGGAACAGCTGGGGCTGGGCGCGGGCGCGACGGGCTGGCCGCGGGACATCTCGCTGGCCGAGGCGTGCGAGGCGCTGGTTCGGCGCAACGCCACGCAACCGGAGATCGTGCGGCTGTTCTCGGTGCTGCAGGCGGAATCGCTGGCGCCGGGCCACCCCGCGGCGGCCTACTTCGCGGCGCGGCAGGAGCGGGTGCTGGCGGAGTTCACGGCCATGGTGTCCGGCCGCGTGCCCGACCCGGCGTCGCTGGCGCGCCAGGTGGTGGCGGCGATGGACGGGCTGCAGATCCAGTGGCTCCGCGACCCGGACGGCACGGACCTGGTGGCGGAGTGGCAAGCCGCGGCGGCGCGCCTGTTCACGGGGCTGTGACTGGCCCGGGAGGACGGGCTTCTGGGACGTGGTGCGGCAGTGGCTCCAGGCCGCCGCGGAGGCGCCGGCCCAACCGGACCGGGTACGCGGGGACCGGGCCTGCTCCTCCGGCGTGATCCGTACCCTGGCGCCGGGTCCGGGGCGGCCATCGTCGAGCCTGCCGGCCAAGCAGATCACCGGAAATGGGCGCCGTTCCCGGCATCACCACTCGTTCCGCGACCTGGACGGCACGGACCTGGTGGCGGAGCGGCAAGCCGCGGCGCGCCTGTTCCCGGGGCTGTGACTGGCCGGCAGAGCCGGATGATCCCGAGCGTGAGCACGACGTACGCCACGGCCGGCCACATGTGAGCCACCGTCCCCCTCGCCGGCAGCGGGAGTCAACTGTCCTTTTCGTCGAGGGTGACGTCGCCCGCGGCCCAGTGGCTGCCGGGCACCTCCGTGACGATCACGCGCACCGACTCCTTCGGCGCGTCCAGCGCCGACACCGTCGCCTCGGTCAGGGCGGTGATCAGCGCGCGGATCCGCGCCGGGTCGCGGCCTTCACGCAGGCTGACCTGGATCAACGGCATCGAAGCCTCCTCGGGTGCCGGGGTCCGGGTTCCCATCATCGCGGACCCCGGCACCGGAGGTCAGGAGAGCCGTACCGGTTCGGCCGGCGTTTCCGCGGTCGCGCGGGCCGCGGCTTCCCGCTCGGCCCGGCCCCACGTCTCGCGCGTCAGCACCGCCGACACCAGGCCCAGCGCGGAGTAGGCGAGGAACAGCAGCGCCGGCCCGAGCCAGCCCAGCCACAGGAACAGCAGCGTCGTCACGAAGGGTGTGACACCCGAGATCATCGCCGAGATCTGGTACGCCAGCGACGCCCCCGACGAGCGCGTCTTGGCCTGGAACAGCTCCGGGAACCAGGCGCCCTGCGCGCCGGCCAGCGCGTTCTGGCACACCGCGTACGACACGATCACCGTCACCACGATCGCGATCAGCGACGCCGTGTTGACCAGCAGGAACATCGGGATCGCCCACAGCGCGCCGAACAGCGTCACCCACAGGTAGACCGGGCGTCGTCCGATGCGGTCGGTCAGCCCGCCCCACGCGATCGTCGCGCCGATGCCGACCGCCGACGCGATGCACAGCGCCATGATCGTCTCGCCGCTGGTCGCCAGCTCCTCGGACTTCAGGTACGAGATCATGTAGGTGATGGCCACCGCGTAGCCCGCGGTCTCGGCGATCCGCAGACCGATGCCGCGCAGCACGTTGCGCCAGTCCTCGCGCAGCACCTGCACGATCGGCGCCTTGACGATGTCGCCGCTGTCGCGCACATCCTCGAACACCGGCGACTCCGGCACCTTGGCGCGCACGACGAGCCCGACGATGACCAGGATCAGGCTGGCCAGGAACGGCACCCGCCACGCCCAGTCGCCGGACAGGTTCACCGACACCAGGAACACCAGGTTCGCCAGCAGCAGCCCGATCGGGAACCCGGCCTGCACGATGCCGGTGAACGCGCCCTTGCGGCGCCACGGCGCGTGCTCGTAGGTCATCAGGATCGCGCCGCCCCACTCGGCGCCGTAGGCGACGCCCTGGATGATCCGCACGGTCACCAGCAGCGCCGGGGCCAGCACACCGGCCGTCTCGTACGTCGGCAGCAGGCCGATCGCGAACGTGGCCAGTCCCATCACGATCAGCGACGCGACCAGCACCGGCTTGCGGCCGATCTTGTCGCCGAGGTGGCCGCCGATGATGCCGCCGATCGGCCGCGCGACGAACCCGACGCCGAGCGTGGCGAACGCGGACAGCGTGCCGATGACGGGTGAGGCGTTGGGGAAGAACGCGTGTCCGAAGTAGAGCGCCGCGGCAGTGCCGAAGCCGATGAAGTCGTAGCTCTCGATCACGGCCCCCGCGGTGGAGCCCCACGCGACGCGGCGCGCATCGGGCGTGCCGTGCACCGGGCCGCGCATGGTGAGCGCTTCGCTGCGCATTGTCGATTGCCTTCCTGTCAGGGGCCACCACGACCGTACGCCGCGGTGCCCTCCTGTTAACAATGCAGGACATCGTGCGTTGCTCTCCAGGGGATGTCAACAGTGTGTTTCGTGCTCTACCTGGATTTCATGGGCAAATTCTGCGGAAACCTTGTCTGTTGACACTTCTCTGTTAACATTGCCGACCATGGAACGAACCGGATGGCCGGGCTGTTCGACGATCAGCTTCCGGCACCTGCCACTGGCGGCGGCGCTGGCGGTCATCGCGGAGTGCGGCTTCGGCGAGATCGACCTCGGCGCGCTGCCGGGGGTGTGCGACCACGTGCCGTACGACCTGACCGACGGCGCGGTGCGCGCCGTCGCCGCCGAGGTGGCGGCCTCCGGTCTGCGGGTCCGTTCGGTCAACGGCGACATCGGTGACCTGAACCGCCCGCACGACGAGGACGAGCGGGCGGCCCACCTGCGCCGCCTGCTCGACCTCACCGCGGCCTGCGGGGCCGACGCGCTCGTGCTGCCGTGCGGCGCCCAGTCCCACGACCCGGTCGCGACCCTGGACGAAGACCTCGACCTGGTCGCGGCGCAGCTGCACCGTGCCGCGGAGGCCGCCGCGCGGCACGGCGTCGCCATCTGGGTCGAGGCCCCGCACTACCACCGCCTGTGCTGGAACACCGAGCTGGCGGCCCGGCTGGCCGGCCGGCTCGATCCGGCGGTGGGCCTGGTGCTCGACACCAGCCACATCGTCGCCTCCGGCGGCGACCCCGCGGCCTACGCCGAACGGTTCGCCGGGCGCATCGCCCACGTGCACCTGCGCGACGCCACCCCGGGCCACATCAACCACAGCATCGGCAACGGGGTGGTCGACTTCGCGGCCACCTTCGCCGCGTTGCGTGCCACCGGCTACCCGGGCGCCAGCTCGCTGGAACTGGAGACCCGGGACGTCACCGACGACGAACGGCCGGCCGCCGCGGTGAAGGCCGCGGCCTACATCGCCGGCCTGTGAACCCACGCGAGGAGAACACCGAAATGCCTGACACGCAGCGCACCGCCGTGATCACCGGGGCGGGCGCGCCCCGCGGGATCGGCAAGGCCACCGCCGCCCGACTCGCCCGCGACGGCTGGGCCGTGGCCGTGCTCGACCTGAACGAGCCCGCCGCCAAGGAGGCCGCCGACGAGATCGCCGCCGGGACCGGCGCGCCGGTGTTCGCACACGGCGTCGACGTGGCCGACGAGCCGTCCGTGCTCGCCGCCTACCGGGCCGTGCGCGCCGAGGTCGACGCCGGGCGGCTGCCGACGGTCGGCGCGGTCGTCAACATCGCCGGCATCACCTCGCCGGTGCCGTTCCTGGAAACCACGCTCGAGCTGTGGAACAAGGTGATGGCGGTCAACGCGACCGGCACCTACCTGGTCACCAAGGCGTTCCTGCCGGACCTGATCGAGGCGGGCTGGGGCCGGATCGTGAACATGTCCTCGGTGTCGGCGCAGCAGGGTGGCGGCGTGTTCGGCCGCACCCCGTACAGCTCGGCGAAGGCCGCGATCCTCGGCTTCACCAAGGCGCTGGCGCGCGAACTGGGCGATGCCGGCGTCACCGTCAACGCGGTCGCCCCGGGTGCGGTGGACACCGACATCCGCGTCGGCACCACCGAGGAACTCGAAGCCGCCATCGTCAAGAGCATCCCCATCGGCCGCCAGGCCACGGTGGCCGACGTGGCCGGGGTGATCGCGTGGCTCACCAGTGAGGACGCCGGTTACCTGCAGGGCACGACCATCGACATCAACGGTGGCTCGTTCCTCCACTGAGGACGGGAAGCGCGATGACCTACCTCAGCAACGATCCGGCGACCTTCGCCGAGGACGCGCTCGCCGGGTTCTGCGAGCTGCACGCGGACACCGTGCGGCGCGTGTCCGGCGGGGCGGTCCGCCGCAGCCGGCCGTCGCGGCCCAAGGTGGCCGTGCTGCCCGGCGGCGGATCCGGTCATTACCCGGCCTTCTACGGCGTCATCGGGCCCGGCCTGGCCGACGGCGCGGTGAGCGGCAACCTGTTCACCTCGCCGTCCGCGCAGGACGCGGTTTCGGTGGCGCGGGCGGCGCACTCCGGCGCGGGCGTCGTCTTCAGCTACGGCAACTACGCCGGTGACGTGATGAACTTCGGCCTGGCCACCGAACGCCTGCGGGCGCAGGGGATCCGGGCGGAGAACGTCGTGGTCACCGACGACATCGCCAGCGCGGAGCGGCCCGCCGAGCGCCGCGGCATCGCCGGGGACTTCACCGTCTTCAAGGTGATGGGCGCGGCCGCCGAGGAGGGCATGGACCTCGACGAGGTCGTGCGCGTCGGCCGCAAGGCCAACGACGCGACCCGCACGATCGGCGCCGCCTTCGCCGGCTGCACGTTCCCCGGGGCGGACGCCCCGCTGTTCACCGTGCCGCACGGGCACATGGGCCTCGGACTCGGCATCCACGGCGAACCCGGGCTGCGCGACGTGCCGCGGCCTGCCGCGCGGGAACTCGCCGCGGACTTCGTGCGGCGCGTCCTGGCGGAGAAGCCGGCCGAGGCGGGGGACCGGATCGCGGTCCTGCTCAACGGGCTCGGCTCGGTCAAGCACGAGGAGCTGTTCGTGCTGTGGGCCGACGTGAGCCGCCTGCTGCGCGAATCCGGCCACACGCTGGTGCTGCCCGAGGTCGGCGAGCTGGTGACCAGCCTCGACATGGCCGGGGTGTCGCTGACCGTGACCTGGCTGGACGACGAGCTGGAACGGCTGTGGACGGCGCCCGCGTGGACGCCCGCGTTCCGCCGCGGCGCCATCGCGGCGGACTCCGGCGAGGAGGCCGTCGCGGAGGTGACCGACGACGGCCCGCGGTTCGCCGAAGCCTCCGCGGAGTCCCGGCAGCTGGCCGGGGCAGTGCTCGACGGGCTGCGTGCGGTGCGGAAAGCGTTGCGGGAAGCCGAACCCGAGCTGGGCGCGATCGACGCGGTGGCCGGCGACGGCGACCACGGCCGGGGCATGGTCCGCGGCGTCGACGCCGCCGTCACCGCCGCGGAAGCGGCCTGGCACCAGGGCGCGGGGGCGGGCGACGTGCTCGCCGCCGCCGGTGACGAGTGGGCCGCGCGCGCCGGTGGCACGTCCGGGGTCCTGTGGGGCGCCGGGCTGCGTGCGGCGGGCGAGGTCATCGGCGACGGCGTGATCGACGCGGTCGCCGCCGTGGACGCGTTCGCCGAGCGCGTGATGGCACTCGGCGGCGCCGAACCCGGCGACAAGACCCTGGTCGACGCGCTGGTGCCGTTCCGCGAGCGGCTGGCGTCCGGCACCTGGGCGCAGGCCGCGGCCGCCGCCGAGGATGCCGCCCGCGCCACCGCCGATCTGGTGCCGCGCAAGGGACGGGCCCGCCCGCTCGCCGAGCGCAGCGTCGGCACCCCGGACCCGGGAGCCGTGTCGCTGGCCCTGATCGCCCGCACCGTCTCCGAGTACCTGCGAGAAGGGACGCGATGAACTACCGCATCGTGGTCGGCTGCGACGACGCCGGCCTGGACTACAAGGAACAACTCGCCGCCGACCTGCGGGCCGACCCGCGGGTGGCCGAGGTGGTGGACCTCGGCGTGCACCGCGGCGCCGACGACGTGCACCGGCCCTACCCGGAGATCGGGCTCGCCGCGGGCGAGGCGATCCGCGACGGCAGGGCCGACCGGGCGGTGCTGGTGTGCGGCACCGGCATCGGGATGGCGCTGTCGGCGAACAAGGTGCCGGGCGTGCGGGCCACCACCGCGCACGACTCGTTCTCCGTCGAACGCTCCATCCTGTCCAACAACTGCCAGGTGCTCACGCTCGGGCAGCGGGTGGTCGGGCTGGAGCTGGCACGGCGGCTCGTGGCAGAGTGGCTGGGATACACCTTCGACGAGCGGTCCGCCAGCGCGGCGAAGGTATCGTTGATCAGCGAGTACGAGCGGTGCTGACGACCAGCCCGGGGAGGGCGCGCGTGGTGAAGGAGCCGAACCGCAACCTGCGGCAGATGGCTGTCGACACGCTGCGCCAGGCCATCACGACCGGCGAGTTCCCGCCGGGCAGCCACCTCGGCGAGGTGCAGGTCTCCGAGCAGCTCGGCATCAGCCGCGGCACGCTGCGCGAGGCGCTCCGCCAGCTCCAGCAGGAGGGGCTCGTCGAATACGGCGAGCGCGGCCGCGTCACGGTCCGGCTGATCAGCGAGAAGGACATCATCAACACCTTCACCGTCCGGGCGGCGCTGGAGGCGCTGGCCGGCGAGACGCTGGCGTCGAGCTACTACCGCGAGGAGCACTGCCGCCGCCTGCGGGCCGCGGTCGACCGGATGGCGCGCGCCACCCGGGTGTCGCTGGAGGCCCAGATCGAGGCCGACCTGGCCTTCCACGAGCTGCTGGTCGAGCTGACCGACAACGACGCGCTGGTGCGCTCGTGGAAGCTCCTCGAAGGCCCGATCCGCATGTGCATCATGTACCGGGGCCTGGAACGCGCCCTGTCCAACATGAGCCCGGGCCGCCACCTGGAGATCGTCACGGCGATCGAGTCCGGCGACCCGGTCAAGACGCAGAGCGTGATCTCCGAGCACATGGTCGCCACCGCGCAGGCCCTGCTGTTCGGCACCGTGCGCACCCGCCCGCGCATCGAGATCACCGGCGAGAACTGACTCTTCCTCCCGGGCGTGTTTTCCGCCCGGATCACGAAAGCGACGCAATCCATGACTGCATCGATCGCGCCGTCGGCCACCCGTGCCGACCGCGTCGCCGCGGCGGCCCACCGCATGCGGCACCACATCCTGAATATGGGCGAGGCCCAGGGCCAGGGCTACGTCGGGCAGGCGCTCGGCGCCGCCGACCTGCTCGCCACCGTCTACACCGACCAGCTGCGGCTGCGGCCGGAGGACCCGGAGTGGCCGGAGCGGGACCGGTTCCTGCTCTCCACCGGGCACTACGCCATCGGGCTGTACGCGGCACTGGCGGAGGCCGGGGTCGTGCCGGTCGAGGAGCTGGAGACCTACGGCTCGGACGACTCGCGCCTGCCGATGTCGGGCATGGCGACCTACACCCCCGGCATGGAGATCTCCGGCGGTTCCCTCGGCCACGGGCTGACCGTCGCGGTCGGCATGGCGCTCGGCCTGCGGCTGCGGGGCTCCTCGTCGCGGGTGTTCAACTTCCTCTCCGACGGCGAGCTCGACGAGGGCTCCACGTGGGAGGCCGCGATGGGCGCCGCGCACCACCGGCTCGGGCTGCTCACCGCGATGGTCGACATCAACGCGCTGCAGGCCGACGGCCCCACCGCCGGCGTGCTGCGCACCGAGCCGGTCGTGGACAAGTGGGCGGCCGCGGGCTGGTTCGTCCGCCGCGTGGACGGCAACGACATCCCCGCCCTGCTCGCCGCGTTCGACGAGATCGCCGAGCAGGCGCGGCCGGACGGGCAGCCGTCGGTGCTGCTGTGCGACACCCGCATCGGCCGCGGCGTGCCGCTGCTGGAGACCAGGGAGAAGGCGCACTTCATGCGCATCGACGAGCACGAGTGGGACATCTGCCGCGGGCAGCTGGACGAAGGAGCGCGGGCGTGACCACCACCAAGCGGCTGACCACGTCGGCGATGATCGCGTCGTTCGCCGACCCCGGCCAGAAGACGACGAGCGCGCCGTTCGGGCACGCGCTGGCCGCGCTCGCCGAGCAGGACAACCGGGTCGTCGGGCTGACCGCGGACCTCGGCAAGTACACCGACATGCACGTGTTCGCGCAGGCACACCCGGACCGGTTCTTCCAGATGGGGATGGCCGAGCAGCTGCTGCTCGGCGCCGCGGCGGGCATGGCCGAGGTCGGGCTGGTGCCGTTCGCGTCCACCTACTCGGTGTTCGCGGCGCGGCGCGCGTACGACTTCCTGTGCCTGGACATCGCCGAGCCGAACCTCAACGTCAACGTGGTCGGCGGCCTGCCCGGCCTGACCACCGGGTACGGGCCGAGCCACCAGGCCACCGAGGACATCGCGATCTTCCGCGGCATGCCGAACCTGACGATCGTGGACCCGTGCGACTCGGTCGACATCGAGCAGGCCGTGCCGCAGCTGGCCGCGTGCGAGGGGCCGACGTACCTGCGGCTGCTGCGCGGCAAGGTGCCGACGGTGCTGGACGAGTACGACTACTCCTTCGAGCTGGGCAAGGCCGCCGTGCTCCGGGGCGGCAACGACGTCGTGTTCGTCTCCAGTGGACTGATGACGATGCGCGCGCTGCAGGCGGCGGAGAAGCTGGCCGCGCACAAGGTCGACGTGGCGGTGGTGCACACGCCGACGATCAAGCCGTTCGACTCGGAGACGGTGCTGCGCGAGATCGCGGGCGACCGGCTCGCGGTGACGCTGGAGAACCACACGGTGGTCGGCGGCCTGTTCGAGACGGTGGCCTCCGCCGCGGTGCGGGCCGGGGTGTCCGGCCGGATCGTGCCGGTCGCGCTGCCGGACGAGTTCCTGGCCGCCGGAGCGCTGCCCACGCTGCACGACCGGTACGGGCTCGCGACGGACCGCGTGGTGGAGCGGGTGCTGGCCGAGCTGGGCTGAGGCCACTTCGGGTGAACGCCTGGTGCGGGCTCGCGACGGGCCGTGTGGTGGGGTGGGTGCTGGCCGAGCTGGGCTGAGGCCACCTCCGTTGAACGCCGTGCGCTACCCCCGGACGGGGGTAGCCGCACCGCGCGGGAGTCGACGTCCCCTGGTCCCACGGGTACCGTGGGGCGACCGACGATGGTGTGGTGCGAGGAGGACGGACGCCGATGTCTGACGCCCGCTCGGTGCTGCATGTCGAGTTGGAGGGCGCCGCCCGGGTGGCGGCTCTGCCCGTCGTGTTCGGCGGCGAGGTGGTCGACGGCCGGTTGCGGCTGTCCGGCTTCGTCGGGACACGCACGACCTCGCTGCACAACCTGGACGTCCTGCCCGGCGCCGGCCTCGGTGGCCGCGTGCTGATGCAGGGCAGGCCGATCGCCGTGAGCGACTACGGCAGCGCCCGCACCATCACCCACGACTACGACCGCCCGGTGCTCGCCGAGGGGCTGGCGTCGATCATCGCCGTGCCCGTCCGGGCCGGCGGTCGCTGCCGCGCCGTGCTGTACGGCGCGGTGCGTCGGCCGGTGACGTTCGGCGACCGCGTCCGCGACGCCCTGATGGAGTCCGGCAAGCGCCTCGCCCGTGAGCTGAGCGAGCGCGACGAGCTGACCGCGCGCCTCGACTCGCTGTCCCCCGGGGCCACCCTCGAGGAGCTGCGCTCGGTGCACTCCGAGCTGCGGGCCATCGCCGGTGCGCTGCCGGACCCCGAGGCGCGTCGCCGGCTCTACGCGGCCGCGCAACGGCTCGTCGACCTCGGCGAGGGCAAACCCGTCCAGGGCCCGCGGGTGCGTCTGTCCACCCGGGAGACCGACGTGCTCGCCCAGGTCGCCCTCGGCTTCACCAACGGCGAGGTCGCGGAACGGCTGTCCCTGTCCCGGGAGACCGTGAAGGCCTACCTCGGTTCGGTCATGCGCAAGCTGGACGCCCACACCCGCCACGAAGCCGTCGTCAAGGCGCGCCGGCTGATGCTGCTGCCCTGAACCGGGGGCCGGTGGCGCCGCGCGGCGCCACCGGCCCCCGGTTCAGGCCACGGTCGCTTCGCTGGCCTGCCCGGCCGTCATCGCGGTGCCGCGGGTCTCCTTCAACGCCAGCGTGGACACCAGCGAGATCAGCCCGGTCACCGCGAGCATCACGCCGACCGCGATGCTGCCGAAGCTCGCGGTCAGACCGGGCGCCACCAGCGGCGGGATCGCGCCGCCCAGGACACCCGCCAGGTTGTAGCCCAGGCCTGCGCCGGTGTAGCGGAAGCGCGTCTGGAACAGCTCCGGCAGGAACGAGCCTGCCGGCCCGTACGCCACCGCGAAGATCATCAGCGTGACCAGGACACCGACCGCGAACGCGATCGGGCTTCCGGTGTCCAGCAACGGGAACAGGACCAGCGACCACACCACGCCGAGCGCGGACGAGTAGACGATGACCCGCCGCCGCCCGAGCCGGTCCGACAGCACGCCGGCGACCACGATGACGATCCCGAACGCGACCGCGGCCGCGATACCGATGCCCAGCACCACCGGCCGCGTCAGCCCGGCCCCGGTCTTGCTCGTGCCGTAGCTGGTCAGGTACGTGGTGCCCATGTAGAAGAACGCGAACAGCATCGTCAGCGAACCGGCCGACAGCAGGATCTCCCGCGGCTGCTTGCGCACCGCCTCCAGGAACGGCAGCCGCTTCGGGCGGTCCAGGCCCGCGGTGCCGCCCGCCGCGACGAACGCCGGGGTCTCGGCGATGCTCATCCGCACGTAGAACCCGACGGCCACCAGCAGGATGCTCACCAGGAACGGCACCCGCCATCCGTAGTCCAGGAACGCGGCGTCCGCGTCGCCCATCACCAGGTTCGTCACCAGGAACGTGCCGCTGGACAACGCGAACGCGATCGCGGGGCCCAGCTGTGGGAACACCGCGTACAGGCCGCGTTTGGCCGGTGGCGCGTACTCCGCGGTCAGCAGCGTCGCCCCGGCCCACTCGCCGCCGACCGCGAGCCCCTGCGCGAACCGCAGCACGACCAGGATGATCGGCGCGGCCACCCCGATCGTCGCCGCGCCGGGCAGCAGTCCGATGAGGACGGTGGCGATGCCCATCAGCAGCAGCGTGGAGATCAGCGTGCGCTTGCGGCCGATCCGGTCGCCGAAGTGTCCGAACAGGATCGCGCCGACCGGCCGGGCGACGAACGCGACGGCGAACGTGGCGAACGCGGCCACGGTCCCGGCCGTCGCGCCCAGTGCGGGGAAGAACACCTTCGGGAACACCAGCGCGGCCGCGGTGCCGTAGATGAAGAAGTCGTAGTACTCGATGGTCGTCCCGACGCAGCTGGCCACGGCCACCTTGCGCATCGGGACCGCCGGGGTCTGGCTCGACACGGGTTCTCCTCGTCGTTGAGGGATCACTGGCCAGGAATCGTCCGGTATGGACAAAACGGGCGCTACCCCCATCCGTGGGTATCGCCCCCGCGGCGGCCGAATGCATGATGTCGGGCAGCCCGAGCGAAAGGACACAAAGCGGTGAACGCGACCGATGCCTACCGTGCGAGCAGGGACCAGCTGGTGGCGCTGCGGGAGGACCACGCCCGCGCCGTGGCCGAGTTCCGCTGGCCCGAGCTGGGGGAGCGGTTCAACTGGGCGGTGGACTGGTTCGACGCGATCGCACGCGACAACGACCGGCCCGCTCTGGTGATCACCGAGGAGGACGGCACCACCACGCAGCGGTCGTTCGCGGAGATGTCCCGCGCCTCGGACCGGCTGGCCGCGTGGCTGCGCGAGCGGGGCGTGCGCCGCGGCGTTCCGGTGCTGCTGATGCTCGGCAACCAGGTCGAGCTGTGGGAGTCGATGCTGGCGATCATGAAGCTGGGCGCGGTGATCCTGCCGACCACCAGCGCCGTCGGCCCGGCCGACCTGACCGACCGAATCACGCGCAGCGGCGCCGAGTTCGTCATCTGCAACGCCGCCGACACCGGCAAGTTCGCCGACGTGCCGGGCGGCTACACCCGGATCAGCGTGGGCGCCGCGGACGGCTGGGCCGACCTGCGCGAGGCCGCGGACGCGCCGCACGTCCCGGTCGGGCATCCGGGCACCGCGCCCGGCGACCCGCTGCTGCTGTACTTCACCTCGGGCACCACGTCCCGGCCCAAGCTGGTCGAGCACACCCAGGTGTCCTACCCGGTCGGGCATCTGTCCACGATGTACTTCCTCGGGCTGCGGCCGGGCGACGTGCACCTCAACATCTCCTCGCCCGGCTGGGCGAAGCACGCGTGGTCGTGCTTCTTCGCGCCGTGGATCGCGGAGGCGACGATCTTCGTCTACAACTACCGCCGCTTCGACGCCGCCGCGCTGCTGGAGCAGCTGCGCAAGCGCGAAGTCAGCTCGTTCTGCGCCCCGCCCACGGTGTGGCGCATGCTGATCAACGCCGACCTCGGTGAGCGGCCGTCCGCGCTGCGCGAGGTCATCGGGGCGGGCGAACCGCTCAACCCGGAGGTGATCGAGCAGGTCCGGCGGGCGTGGGGGCTGACGATCCGGGACGGCTTCGGGCAGACCGAGACGACCGCGCAGGTCGGCAACACGCCGGGCTCGGCGGTCAAGGCCGGCTCGATGGGCCGCGCCCTGCCCGGGGTGCCGGTCGTGCTGGTCGACCCGGCGAGCGGGCAGCCGCTGACCGGCCCCGGCGAGGGCGAGATCTGCCTGGACCTGTCGCGCTCGCCGGTGAACCTGATGACCGGCTACCGCGGCGACCCCGAGCGCAACGCCGAGGCGATGGCGGGCGGTCACTACCACACGGGTGACGTCGCGACGATCGACGCCGAGGGCTACATCACCTACATCGGCCGCACCGACGACGTGTTCAAGGCCAGCGACTACAAGATCAGCCCGTTCGAGCTGGAGTCGGTCCTGATCGAGCACCCGGCGGTGGCCGAGGCGGCGGTCGTGCCCGCGCCGGACCCGGTGCGGCTGGCCGTGCCCAAGGCCTACGTCGCGCTCGCGCCCGGCCACGAGCCGACCAAGGAGACCGCGCTGTCGATCCTGCGGCACGCCCGCGAGAACCTCGCGCCGTGGCAGCGAGTCCGGCGGCTCGAGTTCTTCGAGCTGCCCAAGACGATCTCCGGCAAGATCCGGCGCGTCGAGCTGCGGTCCCGCGAGGACGAGCTGGGCACGGGCAGCCCCGCGGAGTGGCGCGACGACCAGTTCCCGGACCTGCGCGGCTGAACGGTCCCTCCCGTGCGCAGTAGGTTGGAGGTGAGCAACCAGTGTGAGGGAGGACGAACGTGGGTCTGAAAGTCGGCTACAAGGCCTCGGCGGAGCAGTTCGGTCCGCGGGATCTGGTCGAGTACGCCGTGCGGGCCGAGGAGCTGGGCCTGGACTCGGTGATGGTGTCCGACCACTTCCTGCCGTGGCGGCACGAGGGCGGGCACGCGCCGTTCGCGTTGTCGTGGATGTCGGCGGTGGCGGAGCGGACGAACCGGGTGCAGATCGGGACGAGCGTGCTGACCCCGACGTTCCGGTACAACCCGGCGGTGATCGCGCAGGCGTTCGCGACGATGTCGCTGCTGTCGGGCGGCCGGGTCATCCTCGGCGTGGGCACCGGTGAGGCGCTCAACGAGATCGCGGTGTCCGGCCGGGAGTGGCCGGAGTTCAAGGAGCGGTTCGCGCGGCTGCGTGAGGCGATCAAGCTGATGCGTGAGCTGTGGACGACCGACAACGTGTCGTTCGAGGGCGAGTACTACACCCTGGTCAACGCCAAGATCTACGACCGGCCGGAGCAGCCGGTGCCGGTGTATGTGGCCGCGGGTGGCCCGGTGGTGGCCAAGTACGCGGGCCGGGCCGGGGACGGGTTCATCTGCACCTCGGGCAAGGGCATGGAGCTGTACAACGACAAGCTGATGCCGGCGATCGCGGAGGGCGCGGCGGCGGCGGAGCGGAATGTCGCGGGCATCGACAAGATGATCGAGATCAAGATGTCCTACGACCGGGACCACGCCAAGGCCCTGGAGAACACCCGGTTCTGGGCGCCGCTGTCGCTGACCCCGGAGCAGAAGCACAGCGTGTCCTCGGCCGAGGAGATGGAGCGGCTGGCCGACGAGCTGCCGATCGAGCAGGTAGCCAAGCGCTGGATCGTGGCCTCCGACCCGGACGAGGCCGTCGCGCAGATCAAGCCGTACCTGGACGCGGGCCTGAACCACCTCGTGTTCCACGGCCCCGGCCACGACCAGGAACGCTTCCTGACGCAGTTCGCCGAGGACGTCCTGCCGCGGCTGCGCGCACTGGGCTGACCCCCGCGCGCCGCTCACGGACCGCGTGTCCGTGAGCGGCGTCATGGTGCGGGCCCCTCGTCGGCGGGAGTAATTTCGGGAATTAGCGAAATGTCGAAGGACGGTGCGGGTGCTCCCTGAGTGCAAGGCCCTGGCGAACGAGACGCGGCTGCGCATCCTGGAGTGGCTCAAGGACCCGGCGGCGAGCTTCCCGGCGGCGGCGGACACGGCCGGGCTGGGGGTGTGCGTCGGCCTGATCCAGCAGAAGGCGGGCACGTCCGCGTCGACGGTCTCGGCGCACCTGGCCATCCTGCAGCGCGCCGGGTTCCTGCTGGCCACGCGGCAGGGCCAGTGGACCTACTACCGGCGCGACGAGGACCGCATCCGCGCCTTCACCGAGCGACTGCACCGCGACCTGTGACCCGGAAAAGGTGAGCCCGTCATGTCCCCAGTCCTGTCCGTACTGGACCTCGCGCCGATC
>Ga0164243_10004434_pt1 | contig 22005 bp, 24 predicted proteins | sample OricompcompostOP_FD_108781 | JGI IMG/M metagenome (GOLD analysis project Ga0164243, IMG submission 108781) | Organic Plus compost microbial communities from Emeryville, California, USA - Original compost - Organic plus compost (OP) | ecosystem: Engineered > Solid waste > Mixed feedstock >...
GACGGCATGGGCATCTACTACCGCAAGGGCCTGCCGCTGGAGGACATCGAGTTCTACCAGTTCCACCCGACCGGCCTGGCGGGCCTGGGCATCCTGCTCACCGAGGGCGCCCGCGGTGAGGGCGCGATCCTGCGCAACGAGTCCGGCGAGCGGTTCATGGAGCGCTACGCGCCCACCATCAAGGACCTCGCGCCGCGCGACATCGTCGCCCGGTCGATGGTGCTGGAGGTGCTGGAGGGCCGCGGTGCCGGGCCGCACAAGGACTACGTGTACCTCGACTGCACCCACCTCGGTGCCGAGGTGCTGGAGACCAAGCTGCCGGACATCACCGAGTTCGCGCGCACGTACCTCGGCGTGGACCCGGTGCACGAGCCGGTGCCGGTGTTCCCCACCGCGCACTACGCGATGGGCGGCATCCCCACCAACGTGCACGGGGAAGCCTTGCAGGACAACGAAAAGGTCATCCCCGGCCTGTACGCCGCCGGCGAGGTCGCGTGCGTGTCGGTGCACGGCGCGAACCGGCTCGGCACCAACTCGCTGCTGGACATCAACGTGTTCGGCCGCCGCGCGGGCATCGCCGCCGCCGAGTACGCCAACGGTCACGAGCACGTCGAGCTGCCCGAGAACCCGGCGCGGATGGTCGAGGGCATGGTCGAGCACCTGCGCACCGCGCACGGTGGCGAGCGCGTCGCCGACATCCGCACCGAGCTGCAGGCGACGATGGACAAGAACGCCGCCGTCTACCGCACCGAGGACACGCTGAAGACGGCGCTGACCGACGTGCAGCGGCTCAAGGAGCGCTACGGCCGGATCGCCGTGCAGGACAAGGGCAAGCGGTACAACACCGACCTGCTCGAGGCCGTGGAGCTCGGCTTCCTGCTGGACCTGGCCGAGGCGCTGGTCAACGCGGCGCTGGCGCGCAAGGAGTCCCGTGGCGGGCACGCCCGCGAGGACTACCCGAACCGCGACGACGTCAACTTCATGCGGCACTCGATGTCGTACAAGATGCTGCCGGAGAAGGAGGACCCGGACGCCCCGCTGGGCATCAACGGGTTCATGGCGGACATCCGGCTGGACTACAAGCCGGTGGTGTTCACCCGGTACGAGCCGATGGAGCGGAAGTACTGATGACTGCAGTTGCAGAACCGACCGCGCACGACACGTCGCAGGTCCCCGCGCCGGAGGGCTCGGTCACCATCACGATGCGGATCCTCCGGTTCAACCCGGAGGTCGACTCGGAGCCGCACTGGGAGTCCTACGACGTCCCGGCGCTGCCCACCGACCGCGTGCTCAACGTGCTGATGAGCATCAAGAACTACGTGGACGGCACGCTGTCGTTCCGCCGGTCCTGTGCGCACGGCATCTGCGGGTCCGACGCGATGCAGATCAACGGGATCAACCGGCTGGCCTGCAAGGTGCTGGTGAAGGACCTGCTGGCGAAGGAGGGCAAGCAGACGGTCGTCACGATCGCGCCGATCAAGGGCCTGCCCACCATGAAGGACCTCTATGTGGACATGGAGCCGTTCTTCGAGGCCTACCGCGCGGTCAAGCCGTACCTCATCGCATACGGCAACGAGCCCACCCGTGAGCGCATCCAGTCGGCCGCCGACCGGGAGCGGTTCGACGACACCACCAAGTGCATCCTGTGCGCCTGCTGCACCTCATCGTGCCCGGTGTACTGGAACGACGGGTCGTACTTCGGCCCGGCGGCGATCGTCAACGCGCACCGGTTCATCTTCGACTCGCGGGACGAGGGGTCGGAGGAGCGGCTGGACATCCTCAACGATGCCGAGGGTGTGTGGCGCTGCCGCACGACCTTCAACTGCACCGACGCGTGCCCGCGTGGCATCCAGGTCACGAAGGCGATCCAGGAAGTGAAGCGCGCGCTGCTGTTCAAGCGCGTCTGAGTTTCCCGTGGAAGGGCCCGGCCGATTTTCGGCCGGGCCTTTTTCCTGCGCGGGGTGAGTTGTGCGAGCCTGGGCGGGTGAGTCCGGTGAGCATCGCCGGATGTTCGCGATGCCCTACCGCAGCATGGTCATCCGCGGCGAGGAGTTGCGGCTCAACCCTGCCGATCCGGACGAGCGCCGGCTGCTGGTCAACCCCCGGCTGCACCTGACACTGGACGAGATCATCGCGAACCAGCTGTGGGCCGGCGATCCGCCCGAGGCGGGGCAGGCCGCCCAGCGCCGGCGGGACGGCGGAATGACGTGCTGCACGCGCTCCTCGGCGTGCTGGTCCACCACATGCACCAGAACCTGACGCGGCGAACTGGAGACGCTGTGAAGGAGCGCGGCGTCTCACATGTGTGTACCATGTGTGTATGGCGCGACTGAACGTATATGTGCCCGACGAGCTCGCGGAGCGCGCGAAGGCCGCCGAGCTGAATGTCTCCGCTCTGGCCCAGGCCGCGATCGCCGACGAGTTGCAGCGCCGCGCCACCAACTCCTGGCTCCAGGCCCTGCCGAAGCCGCGGCGCGAAGTCCCGCACAGCGCCGCCCTCGCTGCCCTCGACGAGGTCCGCTCGGAGATGGCGGATGAGTGATGCCACGGCCGAAATCGCGGTCCTCGATGCGTCGGTTCTGGTCGACCTGCTGGCAGGCACGGACAACGCGGCGCAAGCGCAGCAGCGCCTCACTGACACGGTTCTGCACGCGCCGGCCCATATGGATGCCGAAGTGTTGTCAGCGCTGGCCAGGATGCAACGCAACGGCGACCTGACAACAGAGGATGCCGAGGCAGCCATCGCCGCGCTGCTGACCGTCCCCGTCACCCGCCACCCCATCGCCGAACTGGCGGCCGGCGCGTGGGCACGCCGTGCCGACCTACGGTTGACCGACGCGTTGTACGTGGAGCTCGCGGCCCGCCTGCGCGCACTGGTGCTGACGACCGATCACCGGCTCGCCCGAGCCAGTGCGCTCGCCGAGGGCATCACGGGTTCGCCCCGCTGAGCCCTACTCGGCCGAGGTCTCCGCTGTCTTCCGGGACCGCAGGCCACGCAGGCCGATCACGCCGATGATCGTGCCGAGGGCGAAGCTCACGATGGCCAGAATCAGGTGCACCACGAAGAAACCGGTCGCCGAGCCGTCGGGTGCCCAGGAATTGTCGCTGGCCCACAGGTTCTTCACGAACGTGATCCAGATGATCCAGGACCACACGCCGAAGGCCAGCAGAAACCACGCGACTCGTCGAGACATGACCCGAGTATCCACCGATCGAATTGCCACGCCGCGCCGGGGAAGGCAAGGCCGGGTGTTCTACGCTCGCTGGGTGCGCAGCTTGAGCCCGCGGTGGGCACTGGGAGTCGTTGTCGCCCTGTTGTCCGGTTTCCTGCTGGGCGCCCCGCAGGCGCAGGCGGTCCAGACCTGTCCCGATCAACAGGCCCCGCCACCGCCCGTGGACACCTCCGAACAACCCGCGCCGGGTGCCGCGGCGCCCGCTCCGCTTCCCGTGCCCGCGCAGCCCGTCGGCGGCGCGAGGATGGGCGAATGCGGGCCGGTGTTCCCCGCCGGTTCGGCGGCGCCGCCGGAAACCACGGCGGCCTCGTGGGTGGTGCAGGACCTCGACACCGGCGCCGTCGTCGCGGCGAAGAACCCACACGCGCGCGAACGGCCCGCGTCACTGATCAAGACGCTGCTGGCACTGGTCGTGCTGGACGAGCTGAAACCGTCCGACGTCGTGGTCGCCACCGACGAGGACGCGAAACAGGAATGCACCTGCGTCGGCCTCGTCGCGGGCGGGTCGTACACGGTCGACCAGTTGGTGCACGGCCTGGTCATGCACTCGGGCAACGACGTCGCGCACGCGCTGGCCACGAAGCTCGGCGGAGTGCCCGCCACAGTGCGGAAAATGAACGCGAAGGCCGTGGAACTGGGCGCGATGGACACCCGCACGGCCACCCCGTCCGGACTCGACGGCCCGGGCATGTCGACCTCCGCGTACGACATGAGCCTGATCTTCCACGCGGCCATGAAGCAGCCGGAGTTCGCGAGCGCCATCGCTACGAAGGGTTTCCAGTTCCCGGCCCAGCTGGGCAAACCGTCGTTCTCGATCGTCAACGACAACAAGCTGCTCGGCGTGTACCCCGGGTTCCTCGGCGGCAAGACCGGTTTCACCGACGACGCCCGGCACACCTACGTCGGCGGCGCCGAGAAGGCCGGAACACGGCTCGCGGTGGTCATGTTGCGCGCCGAACAACGTCCGACGCGGGTGGTCGACCAGGCCGCGCAGCTACTGGACTACGGCTTCGGCCTGAGTAAGGCGGGCGCGGCCGCGGTGGGCGAACTGGTGCCCCCCAAGGCAACCGAAAGCACCTCCGCCGACGGCACGGAACCGGTCGCGTCGCAAGCGAGCGCCGGCGCGCAGGACCCGTTCGGCGTGACCGGCTGGATCATCACACTCGCCGTGGCGCTGGTGATCATCGCCGGTTTCGTGATCAGCCACCGGCGCAGCACGGCCCGCCGCTAGGAACGGCGGCGCCCCAGCCAGGCCAGCACCGCGCCGACACCGAAGGCACCGGCGACCGAACCAGCACCGGGCCCGCGCCGCACCTCGACCACGGGGCGGATCACCGCGGGCGGCGGCGGTTCGACGACGCGGACGATGTTCTCCCGCGCCGTGGCCGTCCAGGCGGTCACGAAAAGCAGGAATCGCGACACCAGGTTCGCGAACACCAGCAGACCGATGATCGGGCCGAAAATCGCACCGCTGGGCGAACCCGTGACGCTCGCCAGGTACACCGACGCGACCTGCTTGAGCACCTCGAACCCGATCGCGGCCAGCAGCGCGCCACGCACGGCACTGCGCGCGCTCACCCGTTCCCTCGGCAACCTCGCCAGCACCCACAGGAACACCAGCATGTTCGCCAGCAGCGACAACACGATCGTCGCGATCCGCAACAGGAACAGCGCCCAGCCCTGATCGTCGAGCCCGACCAGTTCCAGCAGCCATCTGCCGACCCCGCCGCCGACCGCGGTCAGGCCGAACGACACCAGCAGCGCCACCCCGAGTCCGACGAGCGACAGCAGATCCTTGATCGTGGTGGACACCAGCGGCAGCTTCTTCTTCTCCTGCCCCCATTGCGCGGTGAGCGCGTCCCGGAGGTTGGTCATCCAGCCGATTCCCGAGTACAACGCCAGCAGCAGACCGAGAATCCCGGTCGCGCCACGCGACGCGAGCGCGGCCGTGACCAGCTGGTTGAACAGCCCGCCGAGCCCGGGCGGCGCGGCGGAGAGGATGCTCTGGCTGAGCTTGTCCAGCGCCTCCTGGTTGTTCGCCAGCACGAACCCGACGACGGAGAACCCGACCATCAGCAGCGGAAACAGCGACAGCACGCTGAAGTAGGTGATCGCGGCGGCGTAGTGGTTGCCGTAGCGTTCGCCGAAAGCATCGTTGGCTCTGACCACGTGATCCAGCCACGGGTACTTCCGGCGCAACCTGGGAACGAGTTTTTCTTTCTCCGCCACGTATGGACGTTAACCAGCCCCAGCTCGGGCCGCAATTCGGGCTATCGCGTTGCGGGCAGGAAACCGACCCGGTCGTAGACCAGGGAAAGCGTGTCCGCCGCGACCGCACGGGCCCGCTCGGCACCCTTCGCCAGGACCTTGTCCAGCTCCGCCACATCGTCCAAATAGGACTGCGCCCGCTGCTGGAACGGCGTGACGAACTCGACGACGATCTCGGCCAGATCCTTTTTCAGATCCCCGTATCCCTTGCCCTCGTACGCCGACTCCAGGTCCGGAATGGACCGTTCCGTCAACGCCGAATAGATCGTGAGCAGATTCGACACGCCCGCCTTGTGCTCGGCGTCGAAAGTGACCTCGCGGCCGGTGTCGGTGACCGCCGAGCGGATCTTCTTCGCCGAGCGCTTGGGATCCTCCAGCAACTCGATGATCCCGTTGGGCGAGGACGCGGACTTGCTCATCTTCGCCGTCGGATCCTGCAGATCGAAGATCTTGGCGGTGTCCTTGACGATATGCGGCTCGGGCACCACGAACGTCTTGCCGTAGCGGCGGTTGAAGCGCTGCGCGAGGTTACGCGAGAGCTCCAGGTGCTGCCGCTGGTCCTCGCCGACCGGCACCGCGTTCGCCTGGTAGATCAGGATGTCCGCGGCCTGCAGGATCGGGTAGGTGAACAGGCCGACGCTCGTGTGGTCGTTGCCCTGCTTGGCCGACTTGTCCTTGAACTGCGTCATCCGGCTGGCCTCACCGAAGCCGGCCATGCACTCCATGACCCAGCTCAGCTGAGCATGCTCGGGCACCTGGCTCTGCACGAACAACGCGCTACGGTCCGGGTCGACGCCCGCCGCGATCAGCTGCGCGACCGAAACCCTGGTGCGCTGCCGCAGCACCTTCGGGTCCTGCTCGACGGTGATCGCATGCAGATCAGCGATCATGTAGAAGGTCTCGTGTGTGTCCTGCAACCGCACCCACTGCCGGACCGCACCGAGGTAGTTGCCGAGGTGGAACGAGTCGGCGGTCGGCTGGATGCCGGACAGCACACGCAACCGGGCTTGGGTCTGCTCAGCTTCGGACACGCCCCGATTGTTTCAGGCCCCGCGCGCGGCGATGGCGGCGAGGTCCGCCGCGGGCCCGTGCAGCGCCTGCCCGGCCCGCCGGACCAGCCGCAGCGCACGCCGCAGATCGATGCCCTCGACCTTCAGCGGTACCAGCGTGCCCGCCGCGACCTCGGTCGCCACCGTGCGCGCGCTGAGCACCGCGGGTCCGGTGCCCTCCACCGCGGCGGTCTTGATCGCGGTGGTCGAGGACAGTTCGAGCAGCGGTGGGGCCAGCCGGTGCGGGGCCAGTGCCCGTTCCAGCGTCGGGCGCGTGCCCGAGCCGCGTTCCCTGCTGATCAACGGCGTCTCGGCCAGCTCGTCCGGACGCGTTTCGCGCCGGCGGCGGGCCCACGGGTGGCCGGTACCGACGACGAGGCATAGTTCGTCGGTCGCGACCGTCTCCGCCCGCAGCCCCGCCGGCACGTCGGGTCCCTCGACGAAGCCGAGGTCCGCGGATCCACGCAGCACCCGGTCGGCGACCTCGGCGGAGTTTCCCGAGGTGAGCGCCACCGCGGTGCCGGGGTCACGGGTGCGCAGCGCGGCCAGCCAGCTCGGCAGCAGGTACTCGGCGACGGTGGGACTGGCCGCGACGCGCAACTGCCCGTCCCCGGGAAGGGCCGCGATCCCGGCTTCGAGACCGGCCGCCGCCTCCACCACGCGGCGCGCCCAGTCCGCGACCAGGGTGCCCGCTTCGGAGAGCTGGGAGCCACGTGGCGAGCGGTCGAGGAGCGTGACGCCGACGTGCGCCTCCAGCTGCCGGATGCGGGCGCTGGCAGCGGGCTGGGAAATGCCGTGCGCCCGCGCCGCCGCGCCGATGCCACCGAGCCGGGCGACCGATAGGAGCAGATCGAACCCGGCCAGTTCGGCGACACGAGACGGCAGGGGCATAGGGCCAACGTATGACTCGGCCGTGTGCGATGGGCCACTGCGACCTGATCGTGTGAAGTCCCCGGGCCCCGGGCAGCGCGAGGACCAGGATCACCGGCGCCGGCAGGCCGACGAGGTGCGACGCGGGTGTGGGCCCCGGGCGGTCAGAGCCGAAGGGCGCCGGTCGGGGCGGGACTGCCCGGTCAGGGCAGGCTGCCCGGTCAGGCCGGCGGCTGCTCGCGCGGGCCAGAGCGGAGGCCGGCCGTACGGATCGGAGCGGAGGCTGGCCGCGCCGGTCAGAGCGGGGGCTGGCGGTACGGCGTGAGGGTGGGGCGGGTGGTCTCCTCAGCGGCTGGTTCCGCCATCTGCTGCGCGGCCTCCTGGGCCTTGCGACGCTGACGCAGCACACCGAGTGCCATGCCCAGCACGCCGAGCACCACCGCGACGAGGCCGACCGGCCCGAGGAGACCGAAGGAGGACTCGGTGTCGGCGGTGACCGTATCCGCCGCATCGGCGACGCCGGTTCCCGCGGCCACGAAGGCCAGCAGCATCGTGCTCATGCACAGCGAGCGCTTGAGCACAGTCGTTCGGTTGCGCACCGGGTGCCTCCAGCGAAGAGACTGCCGTCCACACACGTCCATCACCGTATTGGGTGAAGGTTGCCAGGATGAAAACTACCGAGCGTGTCAACCCCGGTCGTTTTCGATCAGCACGGGGGCAGAGACTAGCGCCCATCCGAGTGCACGAAACAGGGGGTCCGGTCGCGGGCGTGTCGATCAAGCCCGGGTGAGTGGAGAATGCCCGGTATGTGCCGCAGCATCAAAACCCTCCGCCCGCCCTACGCGGAGCAGGTGACCAGTGAGGACGTCCGGGCAGCCGCCCTGCAGTACGTCCGCAAGATCTCGGGCTTCCGCAAGCCCGCCGCCCACAACGCCGAAGCGTTCGACCGGGCCGTCGCCCAGATCGAACGCGCGACGGCCGACCTGCTGGCGACCCTCGAAGTGCGGGGCGCCAAGGCCGGATAACCGCCCGGCCCGTGCCCGGACTGGTGCGCCGGCTCGGTGCCGCCGGCGCTGGTACACGAGGCCAGTGCGCCAACCACGCCCGCCGCCCGGCCCATCAACCGCGGTTCTTTCGCGGACCTCCGCCGCCCCGCGTGGGATCGTCGGCGCTACCGTGGGCGAGTGAAGCGCAGCGCGGGAATCCTGTTGTACCGCCGCACGAACGGGCATCTCGAAGTCCTTTTAGGACACATGGGTGGGCCGTTCTGGGCCCGGCGCGACGCGGGCGGCTGGTCGATACCCAAGGGCGAGTACGAGCCGGACGAGCAGCCGGAGGCGGCCGCACGCCGGGAGTTCCAGGAGGAGCTGGGCCTGCCCGTACCCGACGGCGAACTCGTCGGCCTTGGCGAGGTACGCCAGTCCGGCGGCAAGCTCGTGACCGTGTGGGCACTGGAGGCAACCCTCGACCCGGCGCTCGTCGTGCCGGGCACGTTCGAGCTGGAATGGCCGAAGGGCTCGGGCACGATGCGCGAATTCCCGGAAATCGACCGCGTCGAATGGTTCGATATCGAGCGGGCGCGGGAGAAGATCGTGAAAGCTCAGGCGCCTTTTCTCGATCGGCTCACCGGCCTGACCTGACCGTCCACAGTGGAGCGAACGAGGCGTCGCAAACCGCGACGACCACTGCCCTGCGGCGCTGCCAGCAGCCGCCGCAAGACATCGGCCAGGGTTGGCAGCCCTTCCCGCAGGCTGAAGTACGCGTCGAAATAGTCGAAGTCCGGCCCGCCGGTGAACTCCACGGGCACATCCACATCACTGGGTCTCGGCGTCGAAGGACTCACCACCGCCGAGCCGAACACGTCGAGGCGGCGAACCGAGGGCGCGGCACAGCTTCTCGATGTCGTGCCGCTTCATCTCCAGCAGCTCGTGAAGGTAACCACCTCCCGTACCGATTCTGCCCGAAATGCGCTGCGATCTCACGGCCAGTCGTAGGTCACCGTGAGCGGGGCGTGGTCCGACCAGCGCTCCGCGTACGACGCCGCGCGCTCGACGCGGGCCGACACCACGTGCGAAGCCAGGCCCGGGGTGACCACCTGAAGGTCTATCCGCCAGCCGGAATCGTTGTCGAAGGCCTTGCCACGGTAGGACCACCACGTGTACGGGCCCGGCCCCTCCGGATCCAGCTTGCGCTGCACGTCCACATACCCGGCCTCGTCGTACACGCGGCTCAGCCAGGCGCGTTCCTCCGGTAAGAAGCCCGAGTTCTTCTGGTTGCTCTTCCAGTTCTTCAGATCCACCTCGGCGTGCGCGATGTTCCAGTCACCCGCCACGATCACCTCGGCCCCGGACGCCTCCGCCTTGCTCCGCAACTCACCCAGATACGGCAGGAACGCCGCCATGAAGCGCTCCTTCTCCTCCTGCCTCGGGGTGCCGACGTCACCGCTGGGCAGGTACAGACTCGCCACCACGAGCCCCGGCAGGTGCACCTCCAGGTACCGCCCGCTGTCCTCGAACTCCGCCTCGCCGAAACCGACGCGCACCTCGTCGGCCTCCTGCCGGGTGTACACCGACACCCCGTTGCGCCCCTTGGTCGCGCACGGCGCGTGGTAGCCGTGCCACCCCTGCGGCGACACGACATGCTCCGGCAGCTGGCTGGTCTCGGCGCGCACCTCCTGGCAGGCGATCACGTCGGACCCGCTCGCGGCGAGCCATTCGACGAAGCCCTTCTTGGCGGCGGCACGCATGCCGTTGACGTTGACGGTGGAAACGGTAAGCACGTCCGGCAGGCTACCCGCGCCCACCGACACAACCCGCCCGCCGCCACTCGCCGGTACCCTCACTGGCACGGGAACACGTCACGGCGGGAGGGGCGACTTGCCGGCCACGACCGAGGCCGACGAGGCCGTGTGGGGCACCTTCGGCTGCGACCGCACCGTGCTGGCCATCGCCCGGACCCTCACCTCCGCCGTCCGCCTGCTGGAAACGCTCGACCTGTTCCGCGGCGACTTCCGGGTCCGCGTCGTGTTCACCGTCAACGACACGACCCGCTTCGCCACCGGCGTCGAGGCCCTGCTGCGTACTGCGGGCGTGCATGACATCGTGCCCTGGTCCCGGATTCCCGATCTGCACTACGACCTGGCCGTCTCCGCCAGCGAGAACATCGACTTCGACGCCGTGACCGGGCCCGTCGTCGTGCTGCCACACGGCATCGGCTTCAACAAGTACGTGCCCGGCAACGGCGGCACCGGGCTGCGGCTGGCCGGCCTGCCACCGGAGGACGCGCTGCGGACCGGGCGCGTCCGGGTCGTGCTCAGTCACCCGGACCAGGACGCCCAGCTGCGTGCCGCGTGCCCGCACGTCGCCGGGCACACCGTCGTCACCGGCGACGCGACCTGTGACCGGCTCCTGGCCAGTGGTTCCCTGCGCGCTCGCTACCGGGAGCTGCTGGGCACCGGGGACCGCAGGCTGGTCATGATCAGCTCCACCTGGGGACGGGAATCCCTGATCGGCCGCGAGCGCACGCTGCCCCGCCGCCTGCTGGCCGAGCTGCCCGCCGACGACTACCAGGTCGCGCTGGCCCTGCACCCCAATGTCTGGGCGCGCTACGGGGCGGCCCAGATCCGCGTGTGGCTGGCCGACGCGCTCGACGCGGGGCTCCTGCTGTGCCCGCCGCACCACAGCTGGCACGCCGTGCTCGTCGCCGCGAACCAGGTCATCGCCGACCACGGCTCGATGGGCCTGCACGCCGCCGCGCTGGACAAGCCGCTGCTGCTCACCGCCGCGGACAGCGAGACCGTCCCCGGCACGCCGATCGCCGAACTGGCCGCGGCCGCCGACCGCCTCGATCCCGACGCGGACCTCCGGGACCAGCTGGACCGGAACTTCGCGACGCACACCAGCGGGCGCTTCGAGCCGATCGCCCGGCGTGTGTTCGCGCACCGTGGCGAGGCGATCCAACGGCTGCGCGCGGAGCTGTACGACCAGCTGCGACTGGCCCCGCCCGGCGGCGAACCGGGCTTGCCACGCGTCCCCGATCCCGCTCCGGAACGCCGCCAGGTCACCGCGTTCCGGGTCGCGGGCGAGAGCGGCGACGGTGAAGTCCGGCTGACCCGCTATCCGGCCGCCGCGCGTCCCGCGCCCGAGGACCGGCACCTGGTCGTCGAGGAAGCCGAGACGAACCTGCGACTCGCTGAGCGGGCCGCGGTACTCGCGCGAAGCAGGGTCACCGGTGATGCCAAGGCCTGGGAGTGGACGGAGGACGCGCTGCGTGCCTCGCCGGGCGCGCGCCTCGCCGTGGCCGCCACCGCCGGCGGTGCCGTGCTGCTGCTCCGCGGCGGAGGACGCTTCGTGCTCACCGCCGACGCGGACGCGACGATTCTCGGCTCGGCCGCCTACGTCCTGTTCCTCGCCGGCCGCCTGCGGCCGGGCACCGCCGGCGTGCGGACCACTGGCGACGCCGTGCCCGTGACGATCACGAATCCGTGAGCTCCGCCAGCCGCTCCGACAGCTCGGCGACCCGCGGACTGCGCAGGCCACGATGCAGCACCAGTGCCCTCTCCACCGCGGCACGGGTGAGTTCCCGGCTGTCCGTCACACGTGCCAGCAACTCCTGCGCCCGCGCCTCGTGGACCGCGTACCCACCGGCCGCCAGTACCTCGATCGCCGCACGCACGTGGTCCAGCGCCGCGGCCCGGTCCCCGAGCGCGTCGAGCACGACCGCGAGGTCGGTCAGCGCCCGGCCCTCCATCCGCTGATCGGGCACCGCGCGGATCAGGGACAGCGCCTGGCGCAACGTGTCCAGCGCGAGCTCGGACCGGCCGGCGGCGTGCTGGGAGCAGCCGAGGAAGTACGTGACGAACGCGACGCCGCGGGCGTCCCTCTCGCTGGTGAACAACTCGACCGCCTCCGCGTACTCGTCGGCTGCCTGTGCGGGGGCGGTGTGGTCGTAGAACCGGCCGTAGAGTTCCCGGATCGAGGCCACCAGCCGGATATTGCCGGTCGGCCTGGCGAGGGCGAGGGATTCCGCGAGCTCCCGGCCCGCCGTCGTCAGATCGCCGAGATCGGTCCACGCGCGCGTGGCGAAGCTGCGCAGCCGGGCCTCCGCGGCCGGGTTGCCCGCGAGCCGCGCGGCCTCGCCGCCAAGCCGGCTGGACTCGACCCAGTCGAGGAGATAGCGGTGCTGGACGTAGAGCGCGGACGCCGCCTCGGCCAGTTGCCAGACCAGGTCGTGCCACCGGTGTTCGGCGGCCGCGCGCATCATCGCGAGCAGCGTGGCGCGCTCGCTGTCCAGCCACGCCAGCGCCCGCTTTTTGTTGCCCCCGAAGGGATCCGCAGTGCCGGCCAAGAGCACGTCGTGATCCGTGCAGCGAAACCGCGCCTTGTCCATGACCACTTGGTCGGCCCACGCCGAACGAACCAGCAGCCACTGTGCGGCGCGATGGAGCGCAGCCGTGAGTTCGTGCTCGGTCTCCTCGGCCTCGGCGCGAGCGCGGGCATGCCGCGACACGAGCACGTGCGCGTGCAGCCTGCCCTCGCCGGTGTCCGAAATCAGCCCCGCTTCGACGAGTTCATCGAGCAGTTCCCGCGCCACGACCGGCTGCACAGCGGCGGTGGCGGCCGCCAGTTCCACGGTGAAATCCGGACTGGGCAACAGCGACAGCAGCCGGTACATCCGGGCGACGTCGGCGGGCAGCGCCCGGTAGGCGACCGAGAACACCGCGGTGACCCGCTCGTCCCGCGCGATCGCGGAAACCAGCGCCTCCACGGTCAGCCCGGGACGCGCACGCAACCGCGCCGCCGCGACCTTCACCGCCATCGGCAGGCCGCCACACAACCGGACCAGCTCGCCGACCGCCTCACCGGCGAGCTCGCGACCGCTCAGCTGTGCCAGCATGATCGCGCCGTGCTCGGCGTCCAGCGGCTCCAGCGGCACCGTCTCCGCGCCGTCCACGACCAGTTCGGTCATCCGCCCGGCGGTCGCGACCAGCACGACGCTGCCCGGCGCCTTCGGCACCAGCGGCGGCACCTGTGCGGGATCGGTGACGTCGTCGAGCACCACGACGGCCGGCTCGCGCGCCGTCAAAGTCCGGTAGAGACCGGCGCGCTCGGCCAGCGTCGACGGCATCACCGCGGGCTCGACCCCGAGCGCACGCAGGCACCACGCGAGCGCGTCCGCGACCGCACCGGCCGGATCGCCGCCCAGTTCGGCGAAGTCCACGTACAGCTCGCCACCCGGATACCGCGCGCCCACGCGATGCACCGCTTGGCGCACAAGGGAACTCTTGCCCACGCCAGGAAGCCCGGTCACCACGACCGTCGCCGGCGCACCGCCCCCGGCCCCCAGCAACGCCGACACCCTCGCCAGCTCGGCTTCCCGGTTCACGAACCGCGCGAGCGCCGGCGGCACATGGCGCGGCACGACGCGTTCGGCGCCGTCCGCGATGACCACGTTTCCGTACACCTGCCCGACCTGCGCGACGTTGCGCGCGTGCCCGGACAGGTCGTTGCGCGCCCGCGGCGCCTCGTCCCCCATCAGGCCTTCCATCCTCCGCAGTACACCGCGTCATGCCGCGGCCGACCGCACTGTATGCCAAGCCCAGCCCCCGATACGAGAAAACCCGCTGACACCAGCGGGTTTTCGGGCATCGGCGACCCCGGCTAACCGCAGTTGGTGTTGGCCACCGGCTGCAGGAAATCGTTCGACGCCCACTTGTTCTCGGCCAGTTTGCGGAAACCGTTCTGGATCTCCGGTTCGGCGCCGGTGACCGCGTTCTGGTTGAACTTCCCGACGATCTCCGACTTCGGGTCCGGCGCGGCACGCACGTTGAGCACGTCCGCCGTGACGGTGACCTTGCAGCCGGTGGACCCGCCGGTGGCCTCGGAGTTCTGCTGGTCCATACCCATCACGTAGATGATGCCGATGCCGATCAGGACCACGACGATGATGAAGACCCGCTTCGGGATTCCCAGGATCACCGGAGGCTCCTCGCCGATGCTGCGGACGAACGTCCTGACAAGGGTAGCCACCCGGTGTTGGCCCCGGACAGGTCACGACCGGGAAACCACCCGGAGGCGCCAACGAGCGTTACCGGGTGACTACCTGTTGTGACCAGACGCTCGCGTGCTCCTTGACGCGCAGCCGGGCGGACGTCTCCTGCGGAAGCTGCAAGGTTGCCGTCGCCGTCCTTGATCCGCACCAGGGAACAACAAGGGCGCGCCCGGCGAACCGGTGCGCGCCCTTGACCGCGAGGGAGATCAGGCCTGGTTGATCTTGCGGGCCAGGTTCTCGTCCAGCGTCGCGAGGAACTCCTCGGTGGTCTGGTACGGCTGGTCCTTGCTGATCAGCAGCGCCAGGTCCTTGGTCATCTTGCCGCTCTCGACGGTCTCGACGACGACCTGCTCCAGCTTGTTGGCGAAGCCCACCAGCTCGGAGTTGCCGTCCAGCTTGCCGCGGTGCTCCAGGCCACGGGTCCACGCGTAGATCGACGCGATGGGGTTGGTGGAGGTCGGCTTGCCCTGCTGGTGCTGGCGGTAGTGCCGGGTCACCGTGCCGTGCGCGGCCTCGGCCTCGACGGTCTTGCCGTCCGGGGTGCGCAGCACCGAGGTCATCAGGCCGAGCGAGCCGAAGCCCTGCGCGACCGTGTCGGACTGCACGTCACCGTCGTAGTTCTTGGTGGCCCAGACGTAGCCGCCCTCCCACTTCAGCGACGCGGCGACCATGTCGTCGATCAGCCGGTGCTCGTAGGTCAGGCCCTTGGCGTCGAAGTCGGCCTTGAACTCGGTCTCGAAGATCTCCTGGAACACGTCCTTGAACATGCCGTCGTAGGCCTTGAGGATCGTGTTCTTGGTGGAGAGGTAGACCGGGTAGCCGCGGTCGAGGCCGTAGCGCAGGGACGCGCGGGCGAAGTCCTCGATGGACTTGCGGAAGTTGTACATCCCCATCGCGACGCCGCCGCCCTCGGGGAACTTCGCGACCTCGAGCTGGATCGGCTCGGAGCCGTCCTCCGGGGTGTAGCTGATCGTCACCGTGCCGGGGCCGGGCACCTTGAAGTCGCTGGCCTTGTACTGGTCACCGTGGGCGTGCCTGCCGATGATGATCGGCTTGGTCCAGCCGGGCACCAGCCGCGGGATGTTCTGGATGATGATCGGCTCGCGGAAGACGACGCCGCCGAGGATGTTACGGATGGTGCCGTTCGGGCTCCGCCACATCTTCTTGAGGCCGAACTCCTCGACCCGCGCCTCGTCCGGCGTGATGGTGGCGCATTTGACACCGACCCCGTGCTTCTTGATCGCGTTCGCGGCGTCGACGGTGATCTGGTCGTCGGTGCGGTCCCGCTCCTCGATGCCCAGGTCGTAGTACTCCAAGTTGATGTCCAGGTACGGGTGGACCAACTTGTCCTTGATGAACTGCCAGATGATTCGGGTCATCTCATCGCCGTCGAGTTCGACGACGGTGCCCTCGACCTTGATTTTGGCCATGAGCAGCGGTGCTCCTCTCGCGGATCCTCGCGTTTTGTAGTCTCAGCACATGCGTCTATGCGGTACAAGCGTACTGCTTGGCATGCGCCCGGCGCCGCAAGGCGTGACGAAGCCCAGTCTCGCAGGTGTGCCGGAAACCGGTTCGGCGTAGGTTGCCTGCATGCGGTTCGGGATCAAGACGCGACCGGAACACACGACCTGGGCTCGGATGCGCGACGTGTGGGTCGCCGCCGACGACATCGAGCTCTTCGAAGCGGCCTGGAACTGGGACCATTTCTATCCGCTGTCCGGCGATCTGACCGGGCCGAACCACGAGGCATGGACGATGCTCGCCGCGATGGCGCAGGCCACCCGGCGGATCCGGCTCGGCTGCCAGGTCGCGGGCATGATCTACCGGCATCCGGCGGTGCTGGCCAACATGGCCGCGACCGTCGACATCATCTCCGAGGGGCGGCTCGACATCGGCCTCGGTGCCGGCTGGAACCAGCAGGAATGCGACGCCTACGGCATCGAACTGCCCCCGCTGCGGGAACGGTTCGACCGGTTCGACGAGGGCGTGCAGGTGATCATCGGGCTGCTCTCGCGGGCGACCACCGACTTCACCGGCAAGTACTACCGGCTCACCGGCGCCCGCTGCGAGCCGAAGCCGGTGCAGCGGCCGCATCCGCCGATCGTGATCGGTGGCCGCGGCCCGAAGCGGACCCTGCGGGCGGCGGCGCTGTGGGCACAGGAGTGGCACGCCATCACCAAGGACGCCGAGGACTGGCGGGCGCTCAAGGAGATCCTGCTCATCCGGTGCGACGAGGTGGGCCGCGATCCCGCGGACATCGCGTGCTCGGTCAACGTGCGGATGGACAACGGGATCGGCCCCGCCGTCGAGGAGGCCGCCGCCTACCGCGAGGCCGGCGTGGACATCGTCGTGCTCAATCTGCCGCACGACGCCGAACCCGGACTGCTGGAACCACTCGCGGAAGCGCTCGCACCGCTCGCGTGAGCGGCGGGCGTGGGATTATGCGGACATGCCGAAGAAACTCCGCCTCACCGGTGACGCCGACGCCGACAAGCTGCTGAGCAGCGATCCGTTCGCGCTGCTCACCGGGCTGCTGCTCGATCAGCAGTTCCCGATGGAGCACGCCTTCATGGGACCGAAGAAGATCGCGGACCGGATGGACGGGTTCAGTATCACCAAGATCGCCGAGACCCCGGTCGAGGAGTTCGTGGAGCTCTGCGTGGTGCCGCCCGCGATCCATCGGTACGGGGGCTCGATGGCGCGGCGGGTGCACGCGCTGGCGCACCACATCCTGGAGCACTACGACGGCAAGGCGGACCGGATTTGGAAGTCCGGCAAACCGGACGGCAAGGAAGTGCTGCGGCGAGTGAAGGCGCTGCCGGGTTACGGCGACCAGAAGGCGCGGATCTTCGTGGCGCTGCTCGGCAAGCAGCTGGGCGTGACCCCGGAGGGCTGGCGCGAGGCGGCCGGCGCGTACGGCGAGGAGGGCTCGCACCGCTCCATCGCCGACGTCACCAGCGCCGAATCACTCGCCGAGGTCCGCGCGTTCAAGAAGGCCGCGAAGGCCGCCGCCAAAGCGAAGTAACCGGGCTCAGTCCGGGATGCACCAGTTGCCGCCCTCCTGCTTGATCGGCAGCGAGCTGTCCTTGGACTGACCGGCCGACTTGCTCTCGCCGTGGATGGCGATGGTGCCGGTGCTGCCGCTGATCTGCGGAGCGGGCGAGGTGTAGACCGCGTCCTGCGGAGCGGAGTCCAGATTCGCCTGGAGGCTCTTGATCTCGTCCTGGCTCGCCTCGCCGCAGATCAGTCCGGTGATCTTCGACGCGTCCCGCGACTGGAACATGGCGATGATGCCCTGCTGCAGCTGCTCCGGGGTGGGCAGGCCGTGCGAGCCCGCGGTCGCCGACGGCGAAGAGCTGCGCGGGGTGCTCGACGTGGCCTTCTTGCTGCTGCTGGGCGCCGGTGCCTGTGCGCTGCTGCCCGGCGCGGCCGCCGCGGTGTTGTTGTCGTCATCGCCGCCGGTCAGCAGCACGAGCGCGGTGATCCCACCACCGACCAGAACCACCACGGCCGCCACGATCCCGATGATCAGCCCGGTCTTCTTCTTCGGCGGCTCACCGCCCGGCCCGCCGGGGTAGGCCATGGTCGGCTGCTGTCCCCAGGGATCCGGCTGGCCGGGCTGCTGACCCCACTGCTGCTCGGGCTGGCCGAACTGGCCTGGCTGGCCCGGTTGACCGAACTGTCCCGGCTGGCCGGGCCGGCCCTGCTGGCCGAACTGCTGCGGGCCGCTGGGCGGGTAGGCGCCACCAGGCTGCTGGCCCCACTGGCCCTGGTTGCCGTACGGGTTCTGGCCGCCATTGGGTCCAGGCTGCTGCGGCGGATAGGTCATGAGCGTGTTCGCCCCTCGGAGATCGGTACGTCAAGTCTGCCGACGTCCGGAAACGGCGGGCCCCCAGTCGTCGTGCAGCACTCTAACGCTCAGCGCCGGCTTGTTGGCCACAACCTCACAGACTCACGCGGAGGGCATGCACCATTTGTCACCCGACTTCTTGATCGACAGCTCGAAGGACCGCGTCTGCCCGGCCGCGGAAGCCTGCAGCTTCAACGTCGCGCTGTCTCCGTTGACCTCCGGCGCCTGCGCGACCGAGTACGTCACCCCGGCCGGCAACTTGGCGATCGCGTCTTCGAGGCTCTTCCGGTCCGCGTCACTGGGCGGCGTGCAGTACAGCGGATCGAAGTCGGCGACGTCCCTGCTGTTGTACGCGTCGACGGCGGCGTCCTGCAGACCTTCCGGCGTCGAGAGGTCGGGACCGCCGAGCAGCAGCACCAGCGCGGTGACGCCACCACACACAACCACCACGACGGCCGCGACGATGCCGATGATCAGCCCGGTCTTTTTCTTCTTCGGCGGCTCAGCACCGAACCCGCCCGGATATCCCATCGGGGCCTGCTGCCCCCACTGATCGGGCTGCCCAGGCTGACCGAACTGCGCCGGCTGACCGGCCGGCCCGGCCTGGCCGAACTGTCCCGGCTGCCCGGACTGCTGCGGCCCGCTGGGCGGGTAGGCCCCACCGGGTTGCTGCCCAAACTGCTGCGGGCCACTGGGCGGGTACGAGCCGCCCGGCGGCGACCCACCGGGCGGGTAGCCGCCGGGCTGCTGCCCGGGCCGGCCCCACTGGCCCTGGTTGCCGTACGGGTTCTGGCCACCCTGCGGCCCCGGCTGCTGCGGCGGAAAGGTCATGAGCGCGCGCCCCCTCGCGATTGGTCCGTTACGCGCACCCTAACGGCCGGAGCCTCGCAGAGCGGCGGAGTCCGGTGAAACGCTCAGAAACCCGCACCCACCGTGTCGCGGATCTCGGCGCCCAGGCCGGAACCGCTCTCCCGCGCGCAGTGCGCACAGCAGAAGAACCGCCCCTCGACGGCCACGCCGTGCCCGAGCATGCGGCAGCCGCAGTGCTCGCACGAGGGCGCGATGCGCTGGGCCGCGCATTCCAGGCTGTCGAAGGTGTAGGTGTCACCGGTCAGAGTGCGCACCTCGAAGGACATCGGGTAGTCGTTGCCGCATACATCGCACTTAGCCATGGCCCCAGCGTGCGCGCGGTCACAGTCACCGGCAACCCGAGCGTCGCGATCAGGTGGTGGCGAACAACCCGAGTGTCGACTCCGGCCGGATCCCCGCCAGCTCGTCACGCCAGATCGAGTAGAACGCGGCCTCCTCGCGGGTACGCAGCTCGACACCGTCCGCCGCGCGCACGTCCGGCGACGTCCGCACCGCGTCCTCCAGCACATCCTTCGCGCCGGAGCCGTCGCCGAACTGTTCCTTGCCGCGCCACAGGATCTCCTCCGGCACCCAGCCCTCAAAGGCCTCGCGGAGGAGTTTCTTCTCCGGCGTCACCATCTTGTGCTCGGGCGGAATGGACAGCGCCAGCTCGATGACGTCGCGGTCGAGGAACGGCACACGCGCCTCCATGCCGAACGCCATCGTGGTGCGGTCGCAGCGCTGCAGGTTCAGGTGGTGCAGCTCCCGGACCGTGCGCACGAGCTCGGCCTGCAGCGCGTCGGGATCGGTGAACGGCTCCTCGTGGTAGTAGGAGTAGCCCGCGAACAGCTCGTCCGCGCCCTCACCGGTGAGCACCGCGTGCACGCGCTTCGAGGCGTACTCGGCGAGCAGCAGGTTCGGCACCGAGCTGCGCACCAGCGACGGGTCGTAGTGCTCGATCGCACGCACGGCCTTGGGCAGTGCCGCCCGCGCGTCCTCCTTACTCATCACGATCTCGTGGTGCTCGGTGCCCAGGTACTCGGCGACGATCCGCGCCGCGGCGAGATCGGAACTGGCCGGCGCGCCCACGGCGAACGTCGGCAGCGGCTGGCGGTGCCTGCGCGCGTACTCGGCGGCGACCGCCGCGACGATCGCGGAGTCGAGCCCGCCGGAGAGGAACACGCCGATGCCGACGTCGCTCATCATCCGGTTCTCGACGGCGGTCACGATGGTCTCGCGCACGGACTTGAGCAGCGCCTCGTCCCACACGCCGGGCTCCTCGGCGCGCCGCGCGGGGCGCACCCGGGCCGGCACCGCGTCGGCGAATCGCACCAGGCCGCCGCTCGGGCTCCAGCAGTGGCCGGGCGGGAAGCTTTCCACCAGCGGCCGGTCCTCGGGCGCGAAGGCCCGCAGCTCACTCGCGAACAGGGTCACGCCGTCGCGGCGGGCCCAGTAGAGCGGTTTCACGCCGAGCGAATCGCGGGCGACAAGGAAGTCACCGTCCTCGGTCATGAAGGCCAGCGCGAACATGCCGCGCAACCGGGCCAGCCCGGCCGGACCGTCGACGATCAGCGCGTGCAGCGCCGCCTCGCTGTCCGAACCCGTCTCGAACAGCTCGTGTCCGAGATCCTCGCGAATGTGCCGGTGGTTGTAGATCTCACCATTGGCGACCAGATATGTGGTGCGCCCGGTGTCGGTCATCGGCTGATGGCCACCTTCGACGTCCATAATGGACAAACGCTGGTGCCCGAGCCACACATTTCCCCGGCGGATTTCTCCCGTGTCGTCAGGCCCCCGATGCTTGATACGGGCCAGCATTTCCCGGCATAGCTGAACATCGACTTCGCCGACCGCGGCGACGATTCCACACATGACGCGTGGACACCTCCTAGTTCGGCTATCCATTTTAGTTGCTTTTTCATCGGGTTGCCGAATCTCGACTGTGTGCTCAGCTGCAACTACCCTTGATTTCGCGGAAGTCGACGTTCCCGCGGAGGTGGCGAATGAAGCACGCGACCGTTGGCGACCGGATCCGCGTACACGGGCGCACCGTCGGTTCGGGCGAGCAGACCGGCGAGATCGTCGAAGTGCGCGGCGAGCACGGTCAGCCGCCCTACCTGGTGAAGTTCACCGACGGCCACGAGGGGTTGATCTTCCCGGGGTCCGACTGCGAAGTGGACTCCGAGAAGGCCTGACGCGCCACGGCGGGCCACGCGCGGGCGGCGATCGCACCCGTGCGTGGCCGACCTCTGTGTGATTCGCCACCCTCGCGTGGGGATCATCACTCGGCTGCCGGGATGACAACCCGGGCCCTGATCGGTTGAACTTGACGCAGGACAGCTGATCGCCACAGCGGGCGAGGAGCTGTCCATATTTGTGCGCCCACCCTTAATCGATCCAGTTCCTCGAGAGGAGAACCGTGCCCATCGCGCTGCTCGCGCTGGCCATCGGTGCCTTCGGAATCGGCACCACCGAGTTCGTCATGATGGGCGTACTCCCGCAGACGGCCGCGGACTTCGGGGTGTCCATCCCGGCCGCCGGCTACCTGATCACGGGGTACGCGCTCGGCGTCGTCGTCGGCGCACCGCTGCTGACCGCGGTCGCCGTGAAGCTTTCGCGCAAGACCATGCTGGTCGCGATGATGTCCCTGTTCACGCTGGGCAACACACTCTTCGCGCTGTCGCCGAACCAGGAGTCCGGCGTGGCGTTCCGCTTTCTCGCCGGGCTTCCGCACGGCGCGTTCTTCGGCGCCGGCGCGGTCGTCGCGTCGAGCCTGGTCAAGCCCGGCGACCGGGCCAAGGCCGTGTCGATGATGTTCCTGGGGCTGACGCTGGCC
>Ga0164243_10004435_pt1 | contig 22003 bp, 15 predicted proteins | sample OricompcompostOP_FD_108781 | JGI IMG/M metagenome (GOLD analysis project Ga0164243, IMG submission 108781) | Organic Plus compost microbial communities from Emeryville, California, USA - Original compost - Organic plus compost (OP) | ecosystem: Engineered > Solid waste > Mixed feedstock >...
GATCGACCCTGCCCTCGTGTATTCCATCGTGCGCACCGAAAGCGCGTTCTACCAAGGCGACCTGTCGCATGCGCAAGCGATGGGCCTGATGCAGGTGACGCCGGCGGCGGGGCAATATACCTGCAAGCGTGTCGGCTGCGTCTTCGACAAGAAGCGGTTGATGCACGACAGCATTTACAACGTGCAACTCGGCTCCGCCGAACTCGCCACCGTGCTTGAAGACTACCGCGGCTCCTACATCATGGCGTTTGCCGCATACAACGCCGGCCGCGGCCGGGTGAAGGAGTGGGTGGCCCGCTATGGCGACCCGCGCGACCCGAGTGTCGATCCGATCGACTGGGTCGAGCGCATCCCGTTCTCCGAAACCCGGAACTATGTCCAGCGGGTGATGGAAAACCTGCAGGTCTATCGCGTCCGTTTCGGCGGCAGTTCGAAATTGATGATCGAAGCCGATCTCCGCCGCGGTGGAGCGGGAGCCGAATAGGCGCTTTTCCAGTCTTGACCACCCGCCCGGGAACCTGCGCATCTGGCGCTTGATATCATCGCAGGTACCCCTTTCATGGACACATCGGCGGTTATTCCTGCCAGCTATTTCTTCAGCGGCTTCGACGGGCTGAAATTGCATGTGCGCGAATATGGATCGCGCCTGTCGGACGCGCCGCCCGTGGTCTGCCTTCCAGGCCTCACCCGGACAGCGGAAGATTTTGATGCCCTGGCTCGCCTGTTGGCGGTGCGCGGGCGACGTGTACTGGCGCTCGATTCGCGGGGCCGCGGCCTGTCTGCCTACGATGCCAATTCCGACAACTATTCGCTGCCGGTCGAACTCTCCGACCTCACCAGCATGCTGATCGTGCGCGAAGCGCAGCCGGCGATTTTCATCGGCTCATCGCGGGGCGGACTGCTGACGATGGGACTGGCCGTCGCGAGCCCCGCATCGATCGTTGGCGTCATCTTCAACGACATCGGTCCGGTGATCGAACATCGCGGGCTGATACGGATCAAAAGCTACGTTGGAAAATCGCCGCAGCCCAGAAGTTTCGAAGAAGGAGCGGAAATACTCCGCCGCCTGTTCGACCAGCAGTTTACCGACCTCACGGCAGACCAATGGCTCGCCTGGGCCAAGCGCTCGTGGCGCGACGACAAGCGAGGAATGATCCCGACCTATGACCCGAAACTTGCGGCGACGCTGGCCAGCGTCAACCCCGAAACCCCGCCGCCACCGTTATGGCCGCAGTTCGACGCGCTTCGAAACGTTCCGCTGATGGTCATCCGCGGCGAACATTCTGATCTCCTGAGCGCCGAAACCGTCGATGCCATGGCCCGGCACCGGGAAAGGATGGACACAATCACCGTTCCCGGCCAGGGTCATACTCCCTTGCTCGACGACGAGCCGACGACGAACCAGATCATCGCCTTTATCGAAGGCTGTGGCCCGCGCGGCGCGCAACCTTGATGCAGCGTTGCATAGGACAACGCCCTGCCCTGCCTGCTAGATAACGCGCGCGCGAAAGACCTCATAGGACCGCCATCATGAAGTTTTCGTTCTTTCATCTTATGCCGTGGACCGACCTGACCGATGCACCAACCGAATGGCCGGCGCCGAATTCACCGTTCAACGGCGAACGCGGGACCGAACTCTATGGCGCCTACATTTCGGCGATGGCCCACGCGGAAGAATGCGGCTTCGATTGGGTGGCGGCGAACGAGCACCATTATTCGCCCTATAGCCTGATGGCGAATTGTAACCTGGTCGGGGCCGCACTCACCCAACGCACGAAGAACGTCAAGCTCGCCATGCTCGGCAATCTTCTGCCGCTGCTTAATCCCATCCGCGTGGCTGAAGAATACGCCATGCTCGATGTCATGAGCGGCGGGCGGCTGGTCGCCGGGTTCGTGCGCGGCATCCCGCATGAGTATATCGCCTACAATGTCGATCCGAGCCAGTCGCGCGCCCGTCTGCGCGAAGCACTCGCCCTGATCGTCAAGGCATGGACCGAACCGGACCCGTTCGGCTGGGAAGGCGAACACTACCAATTTCCCTCGGTCTCGATCTGGCCGCGCCCTCGCCAGAAGCCGCATCCGCGCATCCTGCTCTCGGCATCGAACGATGAATCCGCAGAATTCGTCGGGGAGCACAAGGCCATGCTGGGCATGGCGCTGGTCGCCGACCTCGACAGCGCCGCCGGCACTATCGACGTCTATCATCGCGTCTCCCGCGCACATGATTACGAGCCGGTGCCGGACGACGTCCTCATCATGCAGCAAACGGTAATCGCGGAGTCGGACGACGAGGCCCGCGCCATCATGGCCCCGGCCCTGAAATACTTCCATGGCGTCCTGATGAGGCCGCAACTCGACGCGCAGCGCATCGTGCTCCAGAAATCGCGCTTCTTCGAGACCGACAGACAACGCGAGCATTTCGCGGGTCGCCTTGCCAAGCTCAAGGCGCGTACGCTGGAAGATCAGATCGAGGCTGGATCGGTACTCTGCGGCAGCCCGGACAGCGTCGTGAAACAGATCAAGCGGCTGCGCCAGCGGCTCGGTACTGGCCATATCATCATGAACATGAAGATCGGTAACCAGCCCGACAGCGCCGTCCTGCGCGGCATGGAGCTGTTCCGCGACAAGGTACGGCCGCAGGTGGCGATGCTCTGAGAGTGGATTGTTAACTACTATTCTGCCTTGAAACCGTCGTCATTTGCGTCCATATCGTTGCCATTGAGTGCAGTGATTCCGCTTCGGTTCTTGATATCGAAGCCTCGGGCCGCGTGAACGAATTCACCGACAGCTTTGCTGTTGTGGTCTTCGGCCCGCTTTTCGGCATTCCCCGATCTCACCGGCAGCCCAGAACACGCGGGGTGTCTTTTACCCCTTGGCACGTGTCCCCGCACAGCGGGGGCCCGCCTTGCCGTACTGAAAGTACTGTTGTGACCACATTCAATGACTTCGGACTTGCCGAGCCGATCCTGCGCGCATTGGCGTCCGAAAACTATCAGACCCCGACCCCTATTCAGGCCCAGACTATTCCGTTGGCGTCGCAAGGCCGTGACGTCATCGGCATCGCCCAGACCGGCACTGGCAAAACGGCATCCTTTGCGCTGCCGATTCTACACAAGATTGCTTCCAGCCGGACCCGACCCGACAAGAAGTCCTGCCGCGCGCTGATTTTGAGCCCGACGCGGGAGCTGTCGGGACAGATTCTCGAAAGCTTCCGCACCTACGGGCGCAACATCAACATCAGCGCAACGCTCGCCATCGGCGGTGTACCGATGGGCAAACAGGTGCGCGCGATGATGAACGGCGTGGAAGTTCTGGTGGCGACGCCGGGACGCTTGCTCGACCTCGTGCGCGGCAACGCCGTTCGGCTGCGGCAGGTGGAATTTCTCGTGCTTGACGAAGCCGACCGCATGCTCGACATGGGCTTCATCAACGATATCCGCAAAATCGTTTCTCTGCTGCCGAAGGAGCGGCAAACGCTGTTCTTCTCGGCGACCATGCCGAATGCCATTGCCGATCTTGCAAATCACATGCTGCGCGATCCGGCGCGCGTCGCCGTAACACCGGTCGCCACCACGGCGGAGAAAATCGATCAAAGTGTCATCCTGCTTGACCGTCCGGCCAAGCAGGCGGCGCTGGTGCAACTCCTGCAACAGCCCGACATCGGCCGTGCGCTGGTGTTTACCCGCACCAAACACGGCGCCGACGCGGTCGTGAAGCGGCTGCTCAAGTCCGGCATTCCGGCTGAAGCCATTCACGGCAACAAGTCTCAGAACAACCGCGAGCGTGTGCTCTCGGCGTTCCGTTCCGGGGCTCTCCGGACTCTGATCGCTACCGACATCGCTGCTCGCGGCATCGATGTCGACGGCATCACGCATGTCATCAACTTCGATCTCCCCAATGTGCCGGACAGTTATGTCCACCGCATTGGCCGCACCGCGCGCGCCGGCGCAGCAGGCGTTGCGGTTTCGTTGTGCGATCATGAGGAAATGGCGTATCTGCGCGACATCGAACGGCTCATCCGCATGTCTATTCCTGCGACGGACCAGCGGACGGTCGGCCAGCGCGTTCCAGCCACCGCAGGCGCTCATTCGTCCGAGGGTCATCGTCAGCAGGCGCCGCGCAACAAGCGCAGACGCCCTCGCCGCGGCGGCAATGGCGGCCCCGAGGCCGTCCACAGCGGTCACGGCAACCAGGCCGGTCGCGAGCGCAATCCGCAGCACGCGCAGGCCCGGCCCTCGAGCCGGCACGACGGCAACGACATGTCAGCAGTTGGCTTCCTCCGCGAGCCCCACCGTCGGCCACAGGCACGGCGCCAGAACAGAGAAGAACAGCCGCGGAGATCCCGCCCGGACTAGTTTTGCCACCTGATCTCGGCGTCGCGGACCATGCGGCCGAAATAGGCTGCATCCTCCGCGACTTGCTTTCCGAACTCCGGTGGTCCGAGATAGGCGGGCATTGCTTTTGCAGCAATCAGCTTGGCGCGGAACGTTTCGTCCGCGTAAAGCTGCGTCAGGTGATGACGATAGTAGCCGACAATGTCCGAGGGCAACAACGCGGGCCCGAACAGTCCGTGCCAGCCCGACGTCCGTAATCCTGGAAAGCCGGCTTCCGCCAGCGTCGGCATATCCGGCAATTCGGCCAGCCGCTTTCCGCCGACGACAGCGAGGCCGCGCAGTTTGCCGGAGATCACGTGCGGGATGACGGCCGCGTCAATGAGCACATCGATATTGCCGGCGATGAGGTCGTGTAGCGCCGAAGGTGCACCACGGTATGGCACATGCTGCAGCTCGATGTCGGCGGCGCGGCGAAAAGACTCGGTCAGGATATGTGCCGTCGATCCGGCCCCTGACGAGCCATAATTCAGCAATCCCGGGTTCTGCCTGGCGTAAGTCACAAATTCGGGCACGCTGTTAGCCCGAATCTTGGGATGAATGGCGAGGACACGGGACGCCTCGGTCAGGCGTGCCACCGGCTTGAAGTCGGCAACGGGATCGAAGTCGACCTTGCGCATCCCGGGCACAATCGCGAAAACGCTCATGGCAGAGACGAGCATCGTATACCCATCGGGCGCCGCTCGCGCGACGTTTGTGGCGGCAACGGTTCCGGCCGCGCTACCCTGGTTGTCAACAATGATGGTCGCGCCGGACTGCGCCGCCAAACCTTCTGCGACGATGCGGGCGACGGTGTCACCGTGTCCCCCTGGCGGGAACGACGCGATCAGCCGAATGGGACGATCCGGGAACTCTGCTGCCAAAGTGTCGCAGACAAAAAAAAGCCATAGAACAAGGACGCTGGCGGCAAGGCGATTGAAGGGCATGCGCATTTCTTCGGCGGCAACGATGGCGGCCATAGGGCCGAAAGTGAAACCAACCCCTGAAATGTAGCAGACCTGTCGCCGTGAGCGCGTCTTCCAGCGATCCCCAGCCGCGCAGCTAGCGCGTGGCTCGGTGCCCCTCTAGCTGCCCACACCTGATTGGGCATGGCCCATGCGGCCGCGCCAGCGCGCACGCCATCGCGCGATAACGTCCTTTCGCCACGTCGCGAGTCTGTCGATCGCAATCAGCGCGGCCGGTGTGACGATCAACGTCAGGATTGTTGCAAAGCCCAGTCCGAACACAATGGCCGTGGACAAGCTGATCCACCATTGGGTCGCGGGGGCACCGACGGTAATCTCGCGCGACAAGAACTCGACGTTCATGCCGAAAGCGATCGGCAAGACGCCGAGGATGGCTGTCACAGCAGTGAGCACGACGGGACGTGCCCGCTCGCGACAGGTTTCAAGAACCGCCTCGAGCGCGGGCATCCCGTCCTGCCGCAGGCGGTCGTAGGTATCGATCAGCACGATATTGTTGTTCACGATCACGCCCGCATTGGCGATCACGCCAATGCCCGTCATGACCACGCCGAACGGCTGCCCCATGATCAACAAGCCAAGCAGCACGCCGATCGTGGAGAGCACTACAGCGGTCAGGACCAGTCCGACCGAGGTGAGCCTGTTGAACTGCGCCAGCAGGATGGCAAAGATCAGAAAGATCGCCGCGCCGAATGCTTTCAAAAGAAAGGCCGATGCCTTGGCGCGCTCCTCGTCCTCACCCTTCAGGCGCCAGGTTATCCCCTGGCCGAGATCCATGCCGGCAAGCTCATCGGTAATCGCCTTCTGGACCTGTGCCGCCTGAACGCCGTCGGCCAAATTCGCCGATACCGTCATTACGCGATTGCCACCGACGCGATTGATGTTGCCGACCCGCTGAGCGGGCACGCGTTCGACAAAATTGCCGATCGGCACATGGCCGACCGGAGTCTGAATGCGCAATTCATCTATCGCGTCGAGGCTGCGGCGATCTCCCGGGAAACGCAGCAAAATATCGACGGCCTTGTCGCTGTCGGACGGGCGATATTCCGTCACCTTGACGCCGTTCGTCACAAGCTGGAGTGCCGTGCCGACCGTATTGGGACCCGCTCCGTACTTAGCCGCCTCGGCGCGGTCGACTTGAATCTTCCAGTCGATGCCGGGCAGCGGCAGGCCGTTGTCCAGATCACGGATGTCCGAACGCTTCGCCAAAACACCGGCGACCTTGTCAGCAACCGCCGGCAAGACATCCGGATCAAGCGCGCTGATCTGAACCTGGATCGGCTTGCCGGTCGGCGGGCCGGCGCGCGGCGCCGTCACTTCGACGAGAATGCCGGGCAAATCGGCCGTCAGGTGGCGCAGGCGATCCATCAATTCATGCGCAGGCGGCCGAACCTTCCAATCGTCGAATTCGAACTGAATTACCCCGATCGTATCTTCCGAAAGCTCACCCGAGCCGCGCGGCTGCTCGCCGATGCGGGTATAGACGGTCTTCATGCCCGGCAGCGTCAGCACGCTTTTCTCGACGTCAAGAACGGCCCTCGCCTTCTCGTCGAGCGAAATGTTGCCGCGCGCGTGGACGACGGCCTGTCCGTAGTCCGGCTCGACTTCTGGAAAGAATTCAACGCCGCGACCGTACTTGCCATAGCCGACCTGAACGACAATCAGGAGTAGCAACGCGAGGGTTAGTGTGAGCCCGGGCCGGCGTACTGCCCAATTGACCGTGCGCATGTACAAACCGCGTTCCGACGCGCGTTCGTCGTGCGGGACGGGTGACGCCTTGCCGAAAATGGCGCCGAGCGTCGGCGTGAAGAACAGCGCGACTACCAACGATGCCGACAGCGTCGCGATTAAAGTGATCGGCAGATATTTCATGAACTCGCCGACGATCCCCGGCCAGAACATCAGCGGCGAGAACGCCGCGACCCGGGTCGCCGTCGCCGCGATGACGGGGCCGGACATGCGCTTGGCCGCAAGGCGATAGGCTTCCTTGGGCTCCATGCCTTCGGCCATCCGGCGTTCGGCGAATTCCGATACGATGATGGCATCATCGACGAGCATGCCGACGGCAAGGATCAGCGAGAACAGCACCACGATATTGACGGTCAGCCCGGCAAGCTGAAGCCCCAAAACGCCGGCGAGAAACGAAGCCGGAATCGCAATGCCGATGAAGATCGACGCCCGGACGCCAAGCGCAAACAGGATGATGACCACCACCAGCAGAACGCCGGTCGCGACCGAATTCTGCAGATCCGCCAGCATCTGGCGAATGGTCTTGGACTTGTCCTGGGTGAACGACAGTTGCACGCTCGCCGGCCACGTCGCCTTCTGCTTCTCGACGGCGGCCTTCACCGCGTCGACGGTCTCGATGAGATTGGCGCCCGTGCGCTTTGAAACCTCGATCGTCATGGCCTGACGGCCGTTCACGCGAGTAGCCGACGTGGCGTCCTTGAACGTGGGCTTCACCTGCGCGACATCGCCGAGCGTCACTGAAGCGCCGGCCGAGGCTGCCAGCGGAATATCAAGCACATCCTGCGGCCGCTCGATCAAACTTGGAACCTTGACCGCAAAACGGCCCGTCGCGCCCTCCAGCGCACCGGCGGCAGTCAAGCTGTTGGAAGCACCGACAGCGTCCGCCAGCTGATCGAGCGAAACACCGTAGCCTTTCATCAGCATCGGTTCGACGATAATTTCGACCGCTTCGTCGCGCGCCCCGCGCAATTCCGCTGAAAGGACACCCGGCACCTGCTCAATGGCGTTCTTGGCGTCGCGGGCAATGCGCAACAGCGAACGCTCGGGCAACTCGCCGGCCAGCGCAACGACAAGCACCGGGTAAAGCGACAGGTTGACCTCGCGGACCTGCGGCTCATCCGCATCACGCGGCAGGTCGCGCTTTGACTGATCCACCTTGGCGCGGACATCGGCAAGCGCCGCCGTGGAATCGAACCCCGCTTCGAACTCGAGCAATACGAAGCCACCGCCCTCATAGGCGGTCGAGCGCATTTCCTTGACGTTGCCGACGGATTTGAGCTGCGTCTCGACAGGTTTCAAAAGCAGGCGTTCGGAATCCTCCGGCGAAATGCCGCGCTGCGTGAGCTGGACATAGATGATCGGTACCTTGACGTCAGGCTCGGCCTCCTTCGGAATGGTCCGATAGGAGATGAAACCCGCTACAAGCAGAAACAGCATCAACGCGATCGTGAGCCGCGCATGGTCGATGGCGTAGTCGATCAGTTTGGACATGGCTGGTGCGCCGCGCTGGATGCCGCCTGATTGGGTTTAACGCCGGTCGGAAACAAGATCCGCGACCGGCACCGCATCGACCATTTGCCCTTCGCGGACGAAGTCCTGGCCCTTGACAATGACACGCGCGCCATTCGGCACACCGGTCACCCACATCTGATTGTGGTCGTCCTCAAGGACGTTCACACGCACAAATGCAACGAGATTCTGGTCGTCGACGATACGGACACCGATGTCCCCACCAGACGAGAAGGTTAGCGCCGAACGCGGTACCTGAGCGGCGTCAACCGGAGCCAAGGGAATTGCAACCTCAGCCGTGATCCCGTCTGGAATCTCTCCCTTCGGATTCGAAGCTTCCACCTCGACGCGGTAGGTGCGGGTCGAGGGGCTGGCGGATTTCGAGACGAACCGGATTTTGCCGGTCGCGGTTTGACCGGTCACGAGCCGGATATCCGCAGTCTCACCGATCTTGATGCCGGCAAGCTTGCGTTCGGCGACTTCGACAACGGCGAGGATCGGGTCGAGCGCAACGATCTGTGCGATCTCGCGGCCGGCCATTGAGAACGCCGCCTGCCCGACTTCCACGGGCACGTCCGTGACGAGCCCTGCCCATGGCGCCCGTACGACGCCACGCTCCCGTTCCGCCTCTGCAGCGGCCAGCGTCGCCTCGGCGATCTTGAGATCGGACTCCAGTTTTACGAGATCGAGTTTCGGCATTGTGCCGTTCTCGATCAGCCGCCGCTTGGCGTCGAGTTCGGTACGACGTTGCGTGACGAGCGCCTCGGCCTGGGCCACCTGAGCCTCGCGGGCTTCGTCCGAGAGAACGGCGATGACTTCGTCTTTTTCGACATGCGAGCCACGCCGCACGCGAAGCTGCGTGATCACGCCGCCGGCGCGCGCCGCCACCGTCACCTTCTTGTCGGCTTCCGTGCGCCCGGACAGCGTCAGCCTGCGCCTATGCGGGACCACTTCCGCAGCGGCTACTGCGACGCGGAACGGCTTCTGAGCCGTCTCGCTGGCGATCGGCGCGGCCTTGCTTTCATCCGCCTTGTGAGGAAACAAATGCCCGGATGCGATCCAAAACGTCGCCGCGGCGACGAGTCCAAGCGCTGCGACGCGGCTGGCCTTCATTGCGACTTCTCCGTCCCTTCCGCAGAGGCCGACGCTGGTTTTGCCAGCAGACACCCCACCATCTGCAATATCATTGGCAGCATCGCTTCCGGGTCGAATGTGGGCTCGACCGCGCGCCGCCACGAAATCCCGTCCGCCAGAACCATCAAGACAGTCGCCGCCGTTTCCGCATGGATATCGCTGCGGATTTCGCCGGCATCGATAGCGCGTTGAAGCATATTCGCGAGCTGATCCCGAACGTTCTGCTGTATCTTCTGCGACATCGCCGCGATCTGCGGGTTGCGACGGCTCTCCGCCATGATCTCGGCGCACAGATCAATTTCAGCGGGTGTCCGTTCAACCAGATGGTGGCGCGCGAGCCCCGCGAGCCCGCCAAAGAAATCCGGTGCATCGCTGACCGCGGTAAAGCTCTCCGCCGCATCTGCCAGGTCGCGCTCGCAGATGCCCGCAATGATCGCTTCTTTGGAGGGAAAATATCGATAGAGATTGCCCGCACTCATCCCGGCCTCGGTGCAGATGTCCTGCATCGATGTCTGATGAAAGCCGTGGCGCGCGAAGCACCGCTCAGCCGCGTCGAGAATCTCCGCACGCCGGTCCGCCTGGCGTTGCGACGTCGGAGCATGCAGGGACATTTTCTTCTCGGACAGCCCAATGAGAATGAATGTTCATTTTTATATTGTGCAACGCAGCAAGTCAATTGTGACGAATGCGCGCGAACGACGGCGGAGAATATCGTGAGGGCACCGCCTAGCTGGAGGTAGCACGTCCGCACAGCTTGAGGAATCGCACCCGCGCTTTGGGGAGCTGTGTGACATCGAATTGATGAGATGTGTCGTCGTAGGTCAGAACTAGCGAATTTTTCGCATCGCGTAACGCGTCGAGAAAAGCCGCGACCCGATCATCGCTCGTGCCCGGCGTTTCGATTGCCAGAGCCACAAAGCTTTCAAACACGACGAAATTGAATTGACGAGGCCGGGCCTCATCAACTTGTAATCCGACGCTCTGCGATTTCTGCGAGCCCTTCCGGCCGGCTTTTCCGACCATCGTAATCGCAACCGTAAGAAAGCTGTTGTGCTCGCATTGCAGCCACAGCTGTCCGCTGCCGTCCACCGGCTGCCCGATCAAGAAATAGCTCTTATTGCCTGGCGGTTGACGGACTTCCCAATTTTCAAACTTCTCGACAAAACCGGCGTCGAGTTGTCCGGGAATGCGTTCCGCTGCGCCTTGCGCAGCCGCGCCAACGCAACCTGCGCCCGCCACCGCAACCGTGGAGATAAAAAACCGAAGACGTCGGAAAGCGCCGAGAGCGTGCATCAAGGGATAGCCAAATGACCAAGGCTGAGGATTGAGCCTAGTGGTAGCCGGACATGGTTAACGAAGCGGGAAAATGCTTACCGCCGCCGGACAGATCAACCTGCAAATTTGGCCAAATCCTGCCGCCGTGGATGAATCCAAAAAATTTCACGTGCAGGAATTTAGATGGTATTTTGCAACCTGCGTCGGAATCCGCGAGGTTTTAAGACCAGCGCTGTTATTCCAGTTCGACTCGCGCCGCCAGAAGAACCCCGGGTTTTCCCCGCAAATTCCGCATGGCAGAATTTTCTTTTCACAATGCAACGCGTCGATTTTCTCCAACGCGATACCGCGTGTGATCTGCCTGATACCGCGCGGGGCCACGATGCTACCGATACAGCGCAATGCAAGGCGCCGGCGGAGAGCCCGCACATTTGACCCGACATTACGAGCTTGTAACCTTTCCCGATCACGTGGCTCTTATACGAGAGGAACGGATGACGGCATTGCGCTTGCTTGTGATTGCCGCTGCTTTCGTCTGCACGCCAGTATTCCCCTCGCATGCAATCACGTTGATCCTGACCGACTTCGTTGAAGTGGTCCGATTGTTCTCGGTCGCCTCCAACGAATTCACCGGCCCAGCCAATCGCCTGTCGGAATCCGGGGCATCCGAGATTTTGTCCAGTCCAACTTATTCCTTCACGACGGCGTCACTTCTTGACAGCGACGCTGACAGCTTCGTCGAAAGTATCGTGATCTCGCTTTTCGAGCCGTCGCCACAGATGCGCGATCACAGCGCCATACCGGCCGGAAGCGGGACGATCGGGGGGGCGATAACGATTCCACCGTTCACAGACAGTCATGGGGCGATGGGCTTGCTTGGGTGGCAATTCAAACGGCGAGTTGCGGCAGCTGTTTGACCTTCCACCAAGCGAGGGCGTGGCAAAGGCCGCTGCAAGGCGGCCTTTGCTATGTGTGGCCGTCAATGTCACATTTTTGTGCATCGCACGGGTTTAGGCCGCGACTATATTCGGCACTAAGTTACAGATGTCAGACGGAGTTCACCATGAATTGCGTCCGTCCCATTGTGGGTTGTGCCGTGGCCCTCGGGCTTTCTCTGGGGATAGCGCTATCCGGTGCGCCGGCAGCGGCCGCTCCGGAAAAAAAGGTCCCGTCTGTTCATAGTTGCAGTCAAAGCGAAGCGGACGCTGGACTATGCGTAAGGACACCGCATCCCGTCAGCGCACTTGGTCCATCAGTATCATGCCGGGATGCCCCGCGAGGATTCAACTTGTATGGACCGCCTCGGCCGTTCGGCCCCGTCGTGCGGTTGTGCTGGTAAATGTACCGAGCGTCCCAAAGCGGGACGTCAAAAGCGTCGGTCCCTCGAAGAAGTAGCGTCGAAACCGGGAAGACCGTTCATTCGCGCCCAGCCGGGACGCTATCGTAGTTGTGATCAAGATCCTGACCAGTACGAACCGGCTGCCATAGGGCTGGCACACCGTCTGCTTACGATTTCTGTCAGCGGCCATGCTGTACGGATTTAAGCCACAAGGACACGCCGCAGCCTGTTCGTGGTGCAAATCCTGCTGTGCGGCCGCGGTTTCTCTGGCACCTCCAGCCAACGCCATCCATCGGCCCGCCTTGCGGTTCGGTGGATGGTGGCCGGAGGCGTTATCGCCCCTCGCCGCGGGGTCGCGACGTACGCCTGCACACCTCTCTCTATGCCTCTATGCCAGTTCTGACCGAACTGCTCGCATGCGAGGAGAGCTGCTTTGTTAAAGCGCCGCTCCGTCAACCTTAAGCGGTGAATTCCCCGCCGTAATTTGGGTTAAGGTTGCCTTAATTTACCGTTCAGGTATGATTAGAAAATTCACGACCTGCAATATTGCGGCACTTGCAGTAATCGTGGCCGCTGCTTGATTTTTCCATCGCGCAGTGGTCGCAACGCTGGCAGTAACCACGTATTGTGGGGAGTATTTGATGACGAGCGTATTCCGATGTCTGCGGGCGGCGATGGCCGTCGCCGTGACTTTTACCGCAACATTGTACTTTTCAACTGTGCCAGGCAAGGCCGTTGAGATTCCATTTGTTGCTAATGGACAAGACTACACGACATATGTGGCCACAATTAACGGGCCAGGCCCGGTGAACATCAACGGATCGGCGGGTGATGTCGTAAATTTCGCATTGTCGATCGACAGCCCGGACGTCACGGGCAGTTTCACGTTAGAGATTTACAGCGATCCCGGTTTTCCATCTGGTGATTTGCTTGGGTCAATCTTCCTTCTATCGGCGCCCTTAATGCCGGGAACCAGCAACTTTGGGTCCATTAATTTGCCCGGAGTGCCTTTTGACTTCATGGCCGAGACCAATCAGTGGTCTTTCACTTTAGACAACACGACACCGCTCTATGTGTATGTGTTCTCGGGCCTGACCATAGATGATGTAACGCCATTTACAGCGACCCTTTCTTATGAGGTAGCAGAATCTCCCGACACGGTTCCTCTCCCTGGCAGCCTTCCATTGTTCGCCGCGGGCATCGGTGTTTTTGGATTGGTGGCGCGCCGTCGCCACAAGCTGAAGTCAATATCGACAGTCTGACACGCCATTTTCGAAACGCGAGCGGTCCCGGAGCGATCCCTTGGACCGTTTGCTCATTCACTACTGGCGAACCCGAGCGCTTCATCAAGCCGCCGCTGCGCCTCCAGCGTTTGAATTCGAGCCCGATAGGCAAGTCGCTGCGCATGTCCCTGTGCGCGGCGACGCAGCAGGTCTGCCCAACGCGCATCAAACGGACCCGCCCCCGGACCTAGCGTCTTGCGAAGCATGGCCACAGTGCGTGGAGCGAACGTTGCGAACAACTCGTCGTCGAGTGTCACGAGTGCTTCATAAGTGCTGGGGTCTCCCTGCCGGCCGCCGCGACCAACCAACTGACGGTCGACACGGCGTGACTCCGAAAATTCCGTAATCAGGACATGCAATCCGCCGGCTTCGGGGACGCCGGCCGCAAGTTTGATATCGGTGCCACGCCCGGCCATGTTGGTCGCGATCGTAATGCGCCCTGGTTCGCCAGCGCGCGCGACAATCGCGGCTTCATCCTTGTCGTGATGAGCATTCAAAACGACGTGCTCGACGCTTTCGGCCTTGAACAGCGCGCCGAGACGCTCCGACTCCTCGACCGTCCGCGTGCCGATCAGGACAGGACGCCCTTTTGCCCGCTGCGCGCGGGCTTGTTCGAGCACGGCACGCCGCTTGGCTTCGCCATCGCGGTAAAGGCGCGTACCGATGTGCTTGCGCTGTTCCGGCCGGTTAGTCGGGATGCGGACGACCTTCAGGCCATAGACGGCGCGCAATTCGCCGACAGTCTCCGCCAGAGTGCCCGACATGCCGGCGAGATGCAGATACCGGCGAAAGAAGCGCTGATAGGTAATGCTGCTCTGGGTGACATTGCGTGACGTGACCTTGCAATCTTCCTTCACTTCGATGAGTTGATGCAAGCCGTTCTGCCATTGCCGTCCATCCGCAATACGTCCGGTGAACTCATCGATGATCTGCACCTCACCGTCTTTCACCGCATACTGCTTGTCGCGATGATATAGGTGGCGCGCCGCAAGCGCCTGCGAAATCAGTTCCTCGCGGCCACGCCGCGCCTGCCAGATGCCAGCGCGGTCACGCACAGATTCCGCTATTTTTGCGGTGCCTGCCGGCGTGAGCTTGGCATGCCGGCCGGCGCCCGATACGGTAAAGTCCGCGCCCTCGATCAGATCAGCGGACAATTGGTACGCCGTGCGAAAGAGATCGTGCTGGCCCTCTTCGTTCGTGCGAGCGGCGAGAATGAGCGGCGTTCGCGCCTCGTCGATGAAGATGCTGTCGGCTTCGTCAACGATCGCAAAAAACAGACCGCGTAAAAATAATTGCGGCGTCCGTCCGCTCTCTGCCGAAATCCGGTCAAGCAAGACGTTAGACATTTTGCGCCGTCGGCCCAGCGCCATCCGGTCGCGCAGGTAGTCGAACGCGATCTCCTTGTTCACGGCATAGACCACGTCGCAATTGTAGGCTGCGCGGCGTACATCCGGCTCCTGGCCGTGCTGCACCACACCGACCGAAAGGCCCAGCGCCTCGTAAAGCGGGCGCAGTTCTTCGGCATCGCGTTCGGCGAGATAATCATTCACGGTGACGACATGCGCAGGCATCCCCGCAATGGCCGCGGTTGCAGCGGCCAGCGACGCTGTGAGCGTCTTGCCCTCGCCGGTCTGCATCTCTGCCAGCCGTCCATCCATCAAGGCGAGGCCGCCCATGAGTTGCACCTTGTAGTGCCGCTTGCCAAGCCGACGCCCCGACACTTCCCGCACCAGCGCGAAACAACGCGCTACAAGATCGGGATCGAAACCATGCCGCAGGAACGGCCCGCGCATGGCTTCCGCGGCTTCGCGAAGCTCATCGTCGGTCAAAGTGGAATACTCACCGGCCAACGCTTCGACCCGGGCGGCACGCTTGGCAAGTGATCGTGATCCCATCCCAAATCGGGCGGCGACCTTGCCGTAGGTTTCGATCAGGAAGCGATCAACGCGCCCGGGCTCGGGCGCGCGGCGCTCGGGATACGCTCCCGATCCGCGCTGCCGGAGCAGCGGCTGGCCGGTAACGTCAAGCATTGAACTGGGCGAGCAGAAGCTGGCGAACGCGCCGATACCATTGCCAGCCAAGCGGCTCGAAGCCGTGGTCGAACCGCACCAGCACCCGCATTCCGAAGTGTCCGGTGGCCGCAGGCGGAAGGCGCAGGTCAAACTGGAAAGTACGCTGCAGTGTCTTGGTCTGGTTCTGATCACGCGGGTCGACCGCAAGCCGCCCCCCACCCGCTTCCGTCAGTGCTTTGCTCGGCAAGCGATCGGAGCCGGCCGGCACCTCGCGCAGCAACTTCGACGGCAGCGTTTCCGAGAGGCGGCCAGGCACTTTGATTTCAACCGACACAGTTCGCGAACGCACAAGATCGATATCGTCCTGTGTGACGACGGCACGCACGATCTGTGCCTCAGGCGCCGTGACGTAACCGATGACTTCGCCGCGCTTGTAAAAGCGACCTGGCAGATCCTCGGCCCGGGGAATCATCAACGTGCCGCTTGCACTGGCCCGCACTACAAGCTGGTCGGTCTTTTCCTGCGCCCGAACAAGATTGGCCGACCGGATCGCCAGTTCCTGGCGGGTGATATCGGCCTGCACACGATCATCGAACTGCTCAGACTCCAGCCGGATGTTGGTAGCCTCGACTTGAGCCTTCAGCACCCGCAACTCGGATGACAATGTCGGCTCTTCCGATTCGACCAGCGGCGTCCCAACCTCGACGTGATCGCCGGTATGCGCCATGACGCGGTTGACGAAGCCTTCTGTCGTTGCCCGGACGAAGGCATCGTCAGGGAGCCAGACCACACCTTCAGCATTGGTATGCAACGGCGCCGGCACGATCAGCAGTAACGCTGCAAGCGTCGCGCCGCCGCCGAAGGTGACTGCTACCGCGCGTTTGCGGTGCTGATGCAAGCGAGGCGCGGTGACGACATAAGACAACGCCCTTGCAACCGGCAGGACGAGACCGGCAAAGATTCCCCAGATCGCAATCAGAACGCCAATAAAGAAGAACTGCGAGGCAACGAACATCGCGATGCCGAACATCACGCCCATGCGATAGATGAACGCGGCCGGTGCATAGAAGAGGAACCAAGCCCGCTCGCCGCGCGTGGCGTGCTGAGGCTCGCCTTCGGCGCCGAACAGGTAGTGCTGTGCGAGCCATCCCCAGTAACGGTTGGCGCGAACGCCCAGGTTTGGAATTTCGATCAGGTCGCAAAGGATATAGTAGCCATCAAAGCGCAGCAGCGGGTTGGCATTGAACACAAGAGTCGAAACACCGGCAATCAGCATGACGTTATAGGCAATCGAACGTACGGTGCCGGGTTCGACCAGAACCCAGACAAACATCGCAAGTCCCGCTACAAAAAATTCGGTGAGCATTCCCGCTGCGCCCACGAGGCTGCGCTGCCACTTGGAACGGAAAGCTGCCGAGGCTGAGGCGTCGACATAAGGCACTGGGGCAAACACGATGAACATCAGGCCAATTTCGTGCACTTCTCCATCGTTGACCCGCACCGCATAGCCGTGTCCCAGTTCGTGAAGCGCCTTCAGGACCGGGAACACCAACGCCATGAGGAAAAGATTTTCCGTGGCGAGCACCCGGTCGGTGACGTCCTCGGTCAGTTCCGGCCAGTGGAAAGCCGTGAGCACCAGCGCCGGCAGCACGACAGCGAGCCAGAGCAGTGCCCCTCCTAACCCGAACAATGGGCTCACCCAATTGAGCGTGCGATCGAAAAAACGGCTGGGATCCCAGAGCGAAAACTTGATCGACATGGGATTGGCGAAACGGCCGCGCAGCTGACGCCGTACGTGCTTGACGTGACGGTCGAACAATTCAGCCGCATCCGGCGGCACGTCACTCTGCAGAAGATCGGCGCTATGAAGCTGCGACAGCAAGCGGATCACTTCATCCTGGGTCGGTGCATCGTCGCCGAGTTGGCTGACCACGCTGGACCACAGTTCCTCCACCGTCCGGCGGCCATCCATCCATCCGACGAACTGATAGACAGCCGGCGTGAAGCGGTGAAAGCGGCCGGACATATCGTCCTGGACGACGTACCACGCCTGCCCACGATAGCGATGGCGATGCACTTGAACATGACCGCGAAGCCGCGGCCGCAAACCCGATACGCGATGCCAGTTTTGGCTGAGAAAGGATTCGCTCATGGTGCCCCTCACGGCCACCATTTCCACAGCGTAATGCGGGCCCAGTCCACCAGCGAGCGCGTCCAGATCCAGATCAACGAACCATCGCCGACGACGACCTTGCCGATACCTTCCATGCCAGGCCGCAGCCGCTTTTCAGGATCGTCGACCTGCGCCTCGACGCGGAAATAATTGCGCCCGTCAGCGGCGGTCGCGACCGGTGTCACCGTCTTGACCTTTAGCGGAAAAGCGGCGCCTGACAGTCCGGTAAGCAAAAGTTGGCCAGGCTGGTCCTTGGAAACGAAAAGGATGTCGCGTTCGTCGACCTGCAAAATGACGCGGAATGCATCGAGCGGCGCCAACTCAAACATCATCTTGCCCTTCTCCATCGGAGAGCCGAGCAACTGACTAAGATCGCCCGAGACGACGACGCCGGCAAAGGGGGCGGCGATCTTGGCGCGGGCGAGCTTGTCCTCGACAAGTGCAAGCTGTGCTTTGGCCTGCTCGATCAGCGCGCCAAGCACACGCGCCGCGGAACGGTCGTGCTTTCCCAGCGCGTCGTTGTATTTGAGGATTTGTTGCTCCAGTTCGCTGCGCCAGCGTACTGCTTCGAGGCCAAGGTCGCGATCGTCGAGCGTCGCAAGCACCTGTCCCTCGGACACAACATCCCCAGCGCGCGCCGCAGCTGTCGCGATGAACCCATCGAACGGCGCAACGATCGCGCGTTGTACGGCGCCCTCAACAACCGCTTTGGCGGAAACCCGGAATTCGCCGCGCATCAGGGAAACAAAGGCCAGCGCTGCGACCGCCATCACCACTGCGAGCTTGACGGCAGGGCGGCCCGGCCCGAACACGGCGCGGAGACCCGACGAAGTCTTGTCGACGATCTTGCCGGCAATCAGTCGTTGCGTATCGGCCTTCATTTCCAGAAGCGGCCCGAGCAGAACGGCAACCGCTTCCAGCAAATGAAGCGTCCGCGCGTCGAACGCGTCGACATTGTCGCGTTCCAGCGTGATCACACCGACTGGCCGCCCAGCGCTCGCCATAACAACGGAAGCAACCGAGTTGGCCCCGAACTGACGCGCCAAATCGCGGTGCGCGAGGGAAATATGCCGCTCGGCACCTGGCGCGGGAGGGACCGTCACGCTCGCCGACTGGTCCAGCGCCTCCTCCATCGCGTTTTCGATGGCGGCGACGACATGCGCTTTCTCCTGGAAAACGGCCGAGTGAGAAATGACGGCGAGCCGGATTCCATTGTCGCGGGCAAGGCCGATCGAGACACGACGGCAATCGAGGCGATTGGCGAGCTCATTCGCGACGTCGAGCGCCGATGCATGAAACGCCCGCTGTTCGCTCGCTCCCGCAAGAATATCCATGGCGAACGTCGTACGCGCGAGCTGCGTACCGTCGTTCTCGGCCTGCCGGCGGCGGAACAAGGTTTCGAGCCAGCCAACACCCCAAAGAAGCTGGCGCAGGATCACCTGCAGATCCGGCCGCTTTTCCAGATTGACGTGAACGACAACAACGCCGTGCATGCGTCCGCCGACGTCAATTGGATAGGCGACATGAGCGCTGTCGTTGCAGCCCTCAGGTCGATGAATCAGTCCGCGGCGCTCGGTAAGCGCGCGCTGCGCGGCCGCAGCAAGGTAAGTCAAATCCCGGCCAGGATCGGGCCAACCGGCCGCCATTTTGTAACGGCCGTCCGGCTCCTCCAGCAGCAGCAGGGCGTCTACCGCCCCCTGAATCATCGAACACTGGATGGCAAGCCATGATCGGCAGAAATCGCTTGCCTGCTGCGCTCCCGCAAAAGTTGCCCACAGCACCGCATCCGCATTGGGCTGGACGGTCCGCGGTGCCGGCTCGGCCAGTCCAATATCACCCTGAGCAATATTGGATTGAGCAATATTGGACTGCCAAGCCATCGTCACATCACAGGATCCCGGCGCAGTGAGGTCACTTCAGTTCGCCGTGCCGGCTTTCGTATTCCTTCACCAGCGACGCGAGCAACTGCGTGACACGCTTGGCCGCATACGGGCTGAGAATAATGCGGTGGAGCATCTTGACGTCGGCGCCAGCCTGGCGATCCCAATCGTGATTGACACCGAAATTCAGCACCACTTCCTCGCGGGTGCTCGACGCATTGCAGACATTGCAGTACGAGCTTTGCAGTTGCGAGGTATCAACTCGCAGGCGCACCGGCTGCTGCTGTCCGGTATCCGTGCCGCTTGGCGTTGTCGTCGGAGAGGCCGTTGCGGTATCCGACACTCCGTTACTTTCCATGATACGCCCGTTCGATACGGTCAATCCCAGCTCACTCATAACATGTCCTCCTGCCGGCCGGACACGCTCCGGACAGCGTTTTTACATGACTTCCCCGTTGCTTGAGTGTCCCAGAAAGTGGGAACCGGTGTTTGGAAATAATCCTACTCAAGCAAAAAGATGGACAACAATCGCGTTCAATCTGATCCGATCACCGGCTAGATGGCAAGGCGGAACTCCTGGTTAACCTTAGCCATGCGGGATGAAGCTTCATCGGTGACGAACTCGACGTGCCAGGAGGCCGCAGCGGCACGCCGTTCGTGACCGAACCCGAAGTCGGTGAAGCCGCCCTGGGCAAGGTCAATCACGATCGCTTCACTCACCGGCTCCTCAGCCGTAGCGGCGCCATCGGGTACTGCTTTGGCCAGCCGGCGCAACCTCGCCGCGGTGTCGGCCTGGGTGTGACTTTGGGCGTCGGCTTGGGTTCCCGCCTGGGTCTCGTCGCCGGCTCCTGTATCCGCGGTCCGCTCCGCCGCTACGAGCCGCGATGTGGCCTCATCCGCGCCCGTGTTATCGGCATCCCGGGTCTCGACATCGTTTCCGGTTCCGGCATCTACAGTGTCGGCCTTCAGGATGTTGGCGATTAATATCCCGGTTTCCAGTGGCTCGGCGCCCGTTTCCGCGGACTCCCCTGTCCGCGCCAGTTCCGGCGCCCGCGACGCAACCGAGGCCATCACATCAACGCGCACCGTTCCGCTCGACAGGACGAGGCCGTCGCTGATTGTGTAGGTGAAGAATGCCTCCCCTACGAATCCCGGCGCCGGGGTGAAGGTGATAAGTCCGCTGTTCGTATCGAAGCTCACCGTCCCGTTCACGGGCCCGGAGACTCCGGTCACCATCAGCGGGTTGCCATCGATGTCCCCGTCGTTCGCCACCAGTGTCGAGGCAGCAACGATCACTGGTGTATCCGCCGCAGCCGAAACCACGTCGTCGTTCGCCGTCGGTGGGGCGTTCACGACAAGCGCCCCAAGGTTTGCCGCGAGCTGTGCCTTGGTCACCCCAATCAGCGTGATGTCGTTTGCTCCAACCCGGATCACTGCGTTGGCGCCAAGGTCGGTGTGGTCGAGCACATCCTGCGCGCTGGTGAACCCAAGCCCGGCCAGATCGAGCTTGTCCTGCAGAACGTTGAAATCTGTGATCATGTCCTGCCCGAAACCGGCCCGGAACACGAACGTGTCCACCCCGAGCCCGCCGGTCAGGCGGTCATTGCCCGCACCGCCGATCAGAAAGTCGTCGCCGGTACCGCCGCGGATCGTATCGTTGCCCGAGCCGCCGTTCAGCACGCCACCATTGTTGTTGCCGACCAGGGTGTCGTTGCCCGAGCCGGCGATGATGTTGTCGATTCCCGCGAGCGATATCCGCACGCCACCGATTGTTGCCATCGGCGAACCGATCAGCGTATAGACCCCGGTCGAGGGGCTGTCCTTGTAGCTCGCATAGGTATTTACGCCAAGCGCAACGTTGATGCTCACCGTCGCCGGCACGCTCGCCGCCGTCCCGTCCAACACCACATAGGTAAACGTGTCAGTCAGGCTCGCCGCGATATCGGCATCCGGCGTGTAGCTGAACGAGCCGTCAGCATTGAGCGCCAGCGTTCCGTGCACCGGCCCGACCAGCACGCTCGCTGAAAGCGCGTCGCCATCCGGATCGCTGTCGTTCGCCAGCACCCCGGGACCGCTCACCACCAGCGTCTCGCCCAGCGTGATAGCATACGGGCCGTCATCCGCCGCGTTGGGCGGCGTATTTGTCGCAACGGCCTGTGCCACCGTCACGGTCACCACGCCGGTGTCGAACGCGAGCCCGTCGCTCACCGTGTAGGCGAACGAAGCTTCGCCGTGGAAGTCGGCGTCCGGGGTGAAGGTGATCACCCCCTCGACCAGCGTCACCGTGCCATGCAGC
>Ga0164243_10004436_pt1 | contig 22002 bp, 22 predicted proteins | sample OricompcompostOP_FD_108781 | JGI IMG/M metagenome (GOLD analysis project Ga0164243, IMG submission 108781) | Organic Plus compost microbial communities from Emeryville, California, USA - Original compost - Organic plus compost (OP) | ecosystem: Engineered > Solid waste > Mixed feedstock >...
GCGCCCGTCCAGCGAGGCGGAGGGCCGAAGCCATACCGGTGTTGTCTCGCAAGGACCGACAACGCTGCTGGGCGGGATGCGGGGTCGTCCAAACGACGCGGGGGTTTGGGAGACATGCTCTAGGCCCAGAGTTGGCCCTCGAGGGCGTCCTCGGCCTCGTCGAGGGTGCCCTCGTAGGCGCCGGTGGACAGGTACTTCCAGCCGCCGTCGGCGACCACGAAGCAGATGTCGGCCCTCTCCCCCGCCTCGACCGACTTCTTGGCCTGCGCCAGCGCGGCGTGCAGGATCGCACCGGTGGAGATGCCGGCGAAGATGCCTTCTTGGTCGATCAGCTCACGGACCCGGCGCACCGCATCACGCGGGCCGACCGAGAACCGGGAGTCGATCAGCGACTCGTCGTACAACTCGGGCACGAAGCCCTCGTCGAGATTGCGCAGGCCGTAGACCAGTTCGCCGTAGCGCGGCTCGGCAGCCACGATGCGCACCTCGGACTTGTGCTCACGGAAGAACCGGCCAACCCCCATCAGGGTGCCGGTGGTGCCCAGGCCACCGACGAAGTGCGTGACCTCAGGCAGATCGGCCAGGATCTCCGGTGCCGTGCCGCGGTAGTGCGCGTCGGCGTTGGCCGGATTGCCGTACTGGTACAGCATGGTCCAGTCCGGATGCTCGGCCGCGAGCCCCTTGGCGACCCGAACGGCTTCATTGGAGCCGCCGGCCGCCGGTGACGGGATGATCTCGGCGCCCCACATCGTGAGCAGCTGGCGCCGCTCGACCGACGTGTTCTCGGGCATGACGCAGATCAGTTGATAGCCACGCTGCCGGGCGACCATCGCCAGTGAGATGCCCGTGTTACCGCTGGTGGGCTCCAGGATCGTGTCGCCGGGTCGTAGGGTGCCGTCGGCCTCGGCGGCCTCGATCATCGACAGCGCCGCGCGGTCCTTGATCGACCCCGTGGGGTTCTGGTCCTCCAGTTTGGCCCACAGCCGCACGTCGGCCGACGGGGACAGGTTCGGCAGGCCGACCAGCGGTGTGTGACCGACCGAGTCGACCAGCGAATCGAAGCGCATCAGCTCAGCGCGCGCCAACCGCAGTGTTGAATTCGGCTGCTCCGCCCGCCACTGCAGGCAGGATCACGACGGTCGCGCTATCGGAGACAGCCGTGCCAAGGCCGCCGGTGAAGCGAATGTCCTCGTCGTCGACGTAGATGTTGACGAACCGGCGAACGTCATCGCCGTCCAGCAGACGCTCCTTGATGCCCTCGTGGTTCGCTTCCAGATCGTCGATGATCTCGGCGACCGTGCCGCCCGTCGCGGGGACCGCGCGCTCACCGTCGGTGTACGGGCGCAGGATCGTCGGGATGCGGACCTCTGCCATCAGTCTTCTGCCTTCTGTGTCGTGTCGGGTACGTCGTCTTCATAACTCTCGACGACCCGGACTTCTTCCTCGGTGACCTCGCCGTCGACGATCCGGAAGGACCGGAAGTCGATCGGCGCGCCCTCGACCTCGGCGCCGTCGCGGGTCGAGACGAGCACATAGTGCGCGTTCGGCTCCGACGCCAGGTTGATGTCGGTGCGCGACGGATGGGCCTCCGTCGCGGTGTGGGAGTGGTAGATGACGACCGGTTCCTCTTCGTTGTCGTCCATCTCGCGGTACAACTTGAGCAGATCGCCGGAGTCGAACTCGTAGAACGTCGGCGACATCGCGGCGTTGAGCATGGGGATGAACCGGGACGGTCGATCCGAGCCGAAGGGGCCGGCCACCACGCCGCACGCCTCATCGGGGTGGTCACGACGCGCGTGCGCCACGATGGCGTCGCGCGTGGCCTCGTCGATCGTCAACATGCCGCCGAGTTTATCGGTCAACCAACCCGTGACCGGCGCCGGTCACGGGCGTGAGACGCCCGTTCAACCCAGCGAGACGACCAGAGACTCCTGGACGTAACCGAGCCAGTCGTAGATCTCGGACATGGCGACCGTGGCCTCGTCCTCGGAGTGCCCGACCAGGCGCGCGTCCTCCTCGGTCTCGATGCCCAGCCGGACCGCGAGCGAGAGCCGCACATCGGTCAGCGCCTTGAGCCACGCCTGCACCTCGGCCTCGTCGAGCTCGACCTCGATGGCCGGATCGCCCTCCTCGGGCAGACCGGGCTTGAGACCACCGTCGATCAGGGAGGCCAGGATCGTCTCAGCGTTCTGCACCTTGGCGCTGGTGAGGGATCGTTCGGTCAGACGCCGGAAGTCCGACGAATCGGCCTCGGCGTCGCGGTGGGATCCGGGCCGGTAGGCATCGGGCAGCAACCGCTGCAGTACCGGGTCCTCCGGAGGCAGGCCCGGTCCGCCGATGCCCAGCTGCGCGGCCAATGGATCGGGATCGGACTCGCCGTCGGCATTGCGGTCGCGCAGGAGTTCGACGACCTGACTGGTCAGGCTGGCGAGCAGGTGCGCCTCCCCCGCCTCGAACTCGGCCACGGTGCCCCCACGACGACGTCTCTTGAACGGCTTCATGCACCCACCGCCGCAACCATCGGTCGCCAGCCCGAGGCACGAGGGCGGGGAGGCGCAGGTGATATCTCAGGCTCGAGCGAGCCCGTCGTCTCGCCGGCGCCTTCCCGCATGCTCGTCCCTCGCATGCTGGCGACCGGGTTCAGGCCACTCATGCGTCCGCCCGTTCCAGGGTCGCCCAGAGGCCGTATTCGTGCATGGCCTGGACGTGGCGCTCCATCTGTTCACGGCTGCCGCTGGAGACGATGGCCTTGCCATCGGTGTGGACGGCCATCATCAGCTCGTGGGCCTTCTCATCGGTGTAGCCGAAGTAGTTGCGGAACACGTAGGCGACGTACGACATCAGATTGACCGGATCGTTCCACACGATGGTGACCCAGGGGTCCTCCAGCTGCACGATGTCGTCGACATCGGGCTGCTCGATCTCCACAGGTGCCGGGGACGTCACACGGCCATTGTGTCGTACGCCGGTGGCCGACCGAAACGCGTCGTCCACAGCAGGCCTAGTGTGAGGACGTGACCACAAGCACTGCCCTGCTGACGGACCGGTACGAGCTGACGATGCTGCAGGCCGCGCTGGCCGACGGCACCGCCCATCGCGCGAGTGTGTTCGAGTTGTTCTCCCGGCGTCTGAACGGGGGTCGCCGCTATGGCGTGGTCGCTGGTGTCGGACGACTGCTTGACGCTCTGGAGCGGTTCCGGTTCGACGACGATGCCCTGGACTGGTTGCGCGCGGCCGATGTCGTGGACGTCGCGACTCTGGACTGGCTGGCCGACTACCGATTCTCCGGCAACATCTGGGGCTACCGCGAGGGTGAGCCGTACTTCCCGCAGTCCCCGGTCCTGGTGGTGGAGTCGTCGTTCGCCGAAGGCGTGCTGCTGGAGACGCTGTTCCTGTCGATCCTGAACCACGACTCGGCCATCGCATCGGCGTCCGCACGAATGATCTCGGCCGCTCGTGGGCGTCCCTGCATCGAGATGGGCTCACGGCGCACACACGACGCCGCTGCCGTGGCCGCTGCGCGGGCCGCCGTGCTGACCGGCTTCGCCTCGACCTCGAATCTGGAGGCGGGGCACACATACGGCGTGCCCACCACCGGCACCAGCGCACATGCGTTCACGTTGCTGCACGACACCGAGCGCGATGCGTTCACGGCTCAGGTCGAGTCGTTGGGAACCGGGACGACCCTTCTGGTCGACACGTACGACATCACCGAGGCCATCAAGATCGCGGTCGAGGTCGCGGGTCCGGAGTTGGGCGCGGTACGGATCGATTCGGGCGATCTGGTGTCACTGGCTCACGCAGTGCGCAAACAGCTGGACGATCTGGGTGCCACGAAGACGCGCATCATCGTCACCAGCGACTTGGACGAGCACGCGATCGCCGCCCTGGCTGCCGCTCCCGTGGACGGCTACGGCGTCGGCACGTCACTGGTGACCGGTTCAGGCGTGCCGACCAGCGGCTTCGTCTACAAGCTGGTCGCCCGTGCGGACGACTCGGGCGCCATGGTCCCGGTCGCGAAGAAGAGCAGTGACAAGATCTCGGTCGGCGGCCGCAAGTACGCACTGCGACGCCGCACCAACGGCCGCGCCGTGGCAGAGGTCATCGGTATCGGCACGCCACCGACCGATGACGGCGACGACCGCGAGTTGCTGACCGAACTGGTCCGCGAAGGCGAGGTCGTCCATCGCCCGTCGAACGAAGAGATCACCGAGCATCACCGCGCCGCCATGTCCGAGTTGCCTCCCGCCGCCACCCAGCTCTCCCCAGGCGGCCCGGTCCTGGAAACCGTCGTACTCGAATGAGAGGCACACTGGAGGCATGACTGCTCCCAGGACCACCGCCCTGATCGTTGTCGATGTGCAGAACGACTTCTGCGAGGGCGGGTCGCTGGCCGTCAACGGTGGGGCGCAGGTCGCGGCCGATGTCGCCGAGCTGATCGCTTCGGGTGAATATGCGACGGTGGTCGCGACGCGGGATCATCACATTGATCCAGGCAGCCACTTCTCCGATGAGCCGGACTTCGTCGATTCGTGGCCGCCGCACTGTGTCGTCGGCACACCGGGCGAGCTGCTGCACACGGCGCTGACCGACGATCTGTTCGCCGCCACCTTCTTCAAGGGTGAGTACGAGGCCGCGTACTCCGGCTTCGAGGGCAAGGCATCGGACGGCAGCATGCTGGCCGTCTGGTTGCGCGATCACGGCATCACCGACGTCGACGTGTGCGGCATCGCAACCGACTACTGCGTACGCGCGACGGCCCTGGACGCGGCGCGTGAGGGATTCGGCGTGCGCGTCCTCGAAGGACTCACGGCAGCCGTGTCGGCCGACAACCTGACGCGGGTGCGTCAGGACTTCGCTGACGCCGGCGTCGCGCTCAGCACATCACCCTGATGACCCTTGGGCAGCACCAGCGCGACCACGGCGCCGAGCAGCCCACCGATCAGGGCCGGAACCGAGACAGCGACGACCGTGCTGTGCTGGTTGATCCTGTTCATGCCTTCAGGGTCGAGGCACCCGAAGAACGCCGTGTCATCGCAGCGTGAACGCCACGTGAAAACTCAGCCGAGCAGTTCCTTGGCCAGCAGTTCGATCGTGGCGACGCGGGCCGGTGCGGTGCGCGGATCGGTCCCGCGTCGGGCAGAGGCCACGGGGTGCAGCATGACCTCGTCGACACCGAACTGCTCGGCCACGGCGGTGATCTCGGCCGCAGCCTTCTCCGGCGTCCCGACCACGGCGCGCGCCAGACCCGCATCGACCAGGCCCTGCGCCTGCGGAGTGACCTCCATCGCCTCGGCGTCCTCGACCAGATCGAGTGCCGTCAGCGGCTGTCCCGTGCGCAGACGGGCCATGTTCTGCAGATTCGGCAACGCCAGGGCCGCTGCTTCCTCGTCGGTCTCGGCCACCACGACGTTGACTGTCAGGAAGGTCACCGGCTCCGACGCCAGATCGCTGGGCCGGAACTCCGAGCGATAGGTCGCCAGGGCTTCCTCTGTGCCCTGACCGGAGAAGTGATGAGCGAACACATAGGGCAAGCCCTTCGCGGCGGCCAGGTGCGCCGAGTACATCGATGACCCGAGCAACCACAGACGAGGCTCGGTAGCCGCCGTAGGGGTCGCCTTCAAGACGTACTGCTGGCGCGGCAACTGCACCTGGGCACCGTCTGCGCTCATCAATGCGGCCACGTCGTCGAGGTACTGCGGGAACTTCTCGATGTCCTCGTCCCCACGGCCCGCACGCAGCATGAACGACGTGACAGGGTCCGATCCTGGCGCCCGGCCGATGCCCAGATCGATGCGACCGGGATATGCGGCCTCCAGGAGAGCGAACTGCTCGGCCACCGCCAACGGGGCGTGATTGGGCAGCATGACGCCCCCGGAGCCGAGCCGGATGCGGTCGGTGTGCGCACCGAGCATCGCGATCATGACCGGTGGCGACGTCGCCGCGACCGCCGGCATGTTGTGATGCTCGGCGACCCAGTAGCGGGTCAGGCCGGCACGATCGGCCGCCTGCGCGAGCTGGATCGTCGCGGCGAGCGCATCGCCCGAGGTCTGATCGGTGCGGACGGGCACGAGGTCGAGCACGGAGAGCTTCACACGGTGGTCAACAACGCTCCGGCCGCGAGACTTCCCGACTCGCCGTCTCGAACTTGGTCAGGTCAACTGGCGACGGCCTTGAGCACCGGCTCCTGTGGAATCTCGGGCATGCTCTCGGGGAACGTCCCCAGGTGCTCGATCAGATAGCCGTTCGGATAGCTCCTGATCCGGTGCGTGTTCTTGAGCAGTGACGGCTTGCGGCGCGCCGGGAAGAACCGGATCAGACGTCCACGCCAGCGCAGCGAGCCGTGCGCGAGCTTGGACATCAACGGACTCGGGCGGTCGTAACCGAACGCCTCACGCACGTTGTCGTCCAGCAACGCGATGGCGAACCGGCGCATCTGCTTGCGGAACGGACGCGGGTAGAACGTGGAGAACAGATCCAGCGTCGAGTCGGCCACGGCGCGCGCCTTGCGGTCGAACACGTAGGTGTCGCGCTCGTAGTTGTCCATCAGTTCGGCGAACGCCTGGAAGGTGTCGGGGATGTCCTTGATGCCCATCAGCCTGCCGAGACGCTGGTAGTAGCGGACCGTGGAGAGCCGTTCGTCGTCGGTGGCTCTACGCCAGCCGTAGCGGTCGTTCCAGCGGAAGGGGGTGACCACGAAGGTGGAGAGGACGTACCGCATGTCGTCGTTGGAGATGTTGTAGCTGCCGTGCATCTGGTTCATGCGGCGGATGCCTGCACGGCCCTCACGCGATTCCATGCCCTTGTCGGCGATGTCCTCCAAGATGATGGCCGTGTCGTCGTGGCGCTTCTGCACGTCCTCGGTGAACTGACCCGTGTCGTACAGCAGACCGCCGATCGACGGGACGGCGTACGTGCGGAACAGCGCGAAGCTCAGCGCCTGCTGCGAGTCCCACGGGAACTCGTACTGCGCCACGATCCGGGTGATCTGCTCGTAGTCGGTCTCCGGATCGAGCTTGGCGATCTCGCGCTGCCAGTGGTCACGCTTCATGCCTCCGACAGTATCGTGACAGCACTACTGTCACAATAGTCATGGACAGACCCGCTGGTCAGAGGTGTGCGCGCAGGAAGTCCACGATGTCGTCGAGGCCACGTCGCGCGACCGGCACAACTCCCGGCAGGCTGATGAAGCCGTGGATCGCGCCCGGGTACTCGACGTAGCGCACCGGGCTTCCGGCCGCATCGAGCGCCTCGCGATACTTGATGCCGTTGTCCAGCAGCGGATCGAGCTGCGCGGTCAGGATGAACGCGGGCGGCAGGTCCGCGTGGGAGTCGGCACGGATGGGCGATGCCGTGGGCGACTCGGTGCCGTACTGATCGCCCAGGTAGAGCCGCGTGAACGCACGCATGTTCGCCGACGTCAACACCGGGGCATCGGCCAAGCGGATCTCGGACGGGTACTTGTCGTACATCTCGACCGCCGGGTAGATCAGCACCTGCGCTCTGACGGCCGGTGCCCCCTCGTCGCGGGCACGCATGGCCGTGACGGCCGCCAGGTTGCCGCCCGCGCTGTCGCCCATCACCGCGATCCGATCGGGATCGGTACCCAGCTCGGCGGCGTGCTCGGCCACCCAGGTCAGCGTGGTCCACGCGTCATCGGCTGCCGCGGGATACGGGTGCTCCGGCGCGAGACGGTACACCGGCGAGACCACGACGACCCCGGCGCGCGCCGCGACCCGACTGGCGACCCAGACCGACTGTTCAGGATTGCCCTGCGCCCAACCGCCCCCGTGATAGTTCACAACGACAGGCAGCACACCTCCGGTGCCGGACGGCTTGTGAACCACAGCCCGACGGCCATCGATCTCGATCTCCTCGGTTGTCACATCCTTGTCGGCGGACCCGAAGACACGACGTCCCAGCGGCGAGGCCTGCAACCTCGCTCGCTTGGCCCGGTGCGCCGGCAGATCGGTGACGTTCTCGATCCCCTTCTCGACCAGCTTCATCGCCCGCGCGAACACCCGAGTTCGCCACGCCATCGCCCGCCAGTCCTGAGGAGTCATGGCGTCACCCTGCCATCATCCTGAGGAGGAGGCGCGGGTGGCCCACTCGCGGACCAGGTCGATGCGCTGCTGGAGTTGCTCGGCCGACGCCTGAGGAGCGGGCGGGCCGCCGCACGCCTGGCGGAGCCGGTTGTGGATCACGCCGTGCGGCTCGCCGGTGCGATGGTGCCAAGCGCCCACTAGGCCGTGCAGTTCGCGGCGCAGATCGTCACGCCGGGCGAAGACGGCCATCTCCTCCATCTCGGCCTGGCGCACGTTCTTGGACCGCGTGGCCCGGGTGCGGCGGAGCAGGTCGGCCACCTGGTCGTGTTCGAGCAGACCGGGGATGCCGAGGAAGTCCAGCTCCTGGTCGTCGTCGGTCAGGACGCCGTACTCGAGCGGCTGCCCGGCGTCGACACCCCCATGATCGACACCGCGGAATTCATCACCGTCGTAGACGACGCGATCGAAGTGCGCCTCGCTCCCGAGAGCCGCATAGTCGCCCAGCAGGTCGTCGGACGCCTTCTCCTGGGCATTGGCCCGGGCCAGCAGCTCGGCCTCGGCGGCGAACAGGTCCGCTTCATCCTTCACCGGGCGCCCGATCACATGATCGCGTTCGGTCTCCAGCGCCGACGCCAAACCAAGCAGTCGCGGCACGCTGGGCAGGAAGATCGTGGCCGTCTCGCCCTTGCGCCGGGCACGCACGAACCGGCCGACCGCCTGCGCGAAGTACAGCGGTGTCGAGGTCGGCGTGGCGTAGACGCCGACCGACAGACGTGGCACGTCGACGCCCTCGCTGACCATCCGGACCGCGACCATCCAGCTGGACGTGCCGGCCGCGAACTCGGCGATGCGTGCGCTACTGCCTGATTCGTCGGACAGCACGAGCGTCGCCTCCTCGCCGGTCAGATCGTGGATCAATCGCGCATAAGCACGCGCCGATTCCTGATCGCCGGCGATGACCAGTCCCCCGGCATCGGGTACGTGGCGGCGCACCTCGACCAGGCGCCGGTTCGCGGCTTCGAGCACCTCGTGCATCCAGGCGCCCTCGGGATCGAGTGCGGTGCGCAGCGCCTGCGCCGTGGCCTCCCGGTCCAGGGGCTCGCCGAGTCGCGCGGCGATCTCGTCACCCGCGCGGGTACGCCAGTGCATCTCGCCCGAGTACGCCATGAACAGCACGGGGCGCACCACGCCGTCGCGGAGGGCATCGCCGTAGCCGTAGGTGTAGTCCGACGTGCTGGTGAGCGCGCCGCTGTCGGCCATGTCGTACCGCACGAACGGGATCGGGTTGTCGTCGGACCGGAACGGGGTACCGGTCAGCAGCAGACGCCGGATGGCCGGATCACAGGCCTCGTCGACCGCATCGCCCCAGCTCAGCGCATCGCCGGCGTGGTGCACCTCGTCGAGGATCACCATCGTTCGGCGACTCGCGACGCGGACATGGAACGCATGTGGCGCCACCGCGAGCCCCGCGTACGTGACGGCGAAACCGACGAAATCAGGTGCCAGCACGCCGTGCACCGGCAGCTGAGGGTCGATCGGCAGGCCCATGCGGGTCGCCGCGGTGGCCCACTGCGTCTTCAGATGGTCGGTGGGTGCGACGACCATGATGCGGTCGATCTCACCGCGCGCCATCAGGTCAGCTGCGATCGTCAGCGCAAACGTGGTCTTACCGGCGCCTGGCGTGGCGACCGCCAGGAAGTCCCGCGGTCGCGTGCGCTGATAGAGGTCGAACGCCTCTTGCTGCCAGGCCCGAAGTGCCTGGCTACGCGTCACCCGGGCTGTCTCCCCCGGAATCGTCACCGTCGCCCGGATCCATGCTGTCCCAAATGTCCTTGCACTCAGGACAGACCGGGAAGCGCTGGGGATCGCGACTGGGGGTCCACACCTTGCCGCACAGGGCGACGACCGGATGACCCATCACGATGGCCTCGGTCAGCTCGTCCTTGGGCACATAGTGGGAGAACCGCTCGTGATCGCCTTCCTCCGTGCGCAGATCTGTGCGCTCGTCGGTGATCGTCTGCGTACCTCGCCCGAAGAATCCCACGACGCCACCTTACTCGCGCCAGGTGACGGTCCGGTGTTGGTTCACGCCACTCAGTTCACATGGGGGTCGGACGGGAACGTCGACCAGTAGCGCAGATCGCCGTGTTGACGGCGCATCACGTCGTGCCACAACTCGTCGGGGCGCGGCGAGACCAGGTCGTCGTCGCGCGCGTCGACCACGAGCCAGGAGGCCTCGTCCAGCTCGTCCTCGAGTTGGCCCGGTCCCCAGCCGGCGTAGCCCGCGAAGACCCGCAGCCCAGCCAGCTCACCCAGCGACGGCACCGGGCCGTCCAGATCAACCAGACCGACGTGCCCGCACATCGGTTGCCAGCCCACCAGCGCCGGTCGCTCCTCACCTCCGAGCAGGCCCACTGCGAGAGCGCTGTCGACCTGGACCGGGCCGCCGTGGAACAGGCACACCGGCGCGGCGACCAGATCGGCCCAGTCGGGCAGCACGTCGTCGACGTCGGCGTCCAGTGGTCGATTCACGATGACCCCCAGCGCGCCGTCGTCGTCGTGGTCGAGCAGATAGACCACGCTGCGCCGGAACGGACCCGTGTCGATCGCCGGCGTCGCCACCAGCAGACGCCCGCGGTGCGAAACGCCGCCCATGCTCATGACCCCATGATGCACCCCGGGGGCCCAGAACTTGCCCAAGACGGCCAGATCGGGCGCCCGTATCATGAACGACATGGCACAGGCCCCCGCCGAGGAGTTCACGGTCGACGAACTCGCATCACGCGCCGGCATGACCGTCCGCAACGTCCGGGCATACGCCAGCCGCGGCCTGATCGACGCACCCCGACTCGAGGGCCGCACGGGCTACTACTCGACGCAGCACCTGCAACGACTGCAGTTGATCCGCCAGTTCCTCGACCGCGGCTACACGCTCTCGGCCGTCGAGAAGGCATTGCGCGGCACCCCGGTCTCGGCGGCGGGCCCGACGCTCGATCTGATCTCGATGCTGGATCTACCGTCCGATGACGACGCCGACGTGATCATGTCGCGCGAGGATCTGGCCGCACTCGCGAATGTAGGCATGGACAACGGGCTCATCGACGCCCTGGCCGATTACGGTCTGGTCTCGTGGATCGAGGGTGACCGCAAGCACGTCCGCCTCGTCGAGCCCACCATCGTGCGCAGCGGTGCGGCGGCGGTCGCGATGGGTGTCACGCCCGAGACGGTCATCGGCCTGTTCCCGATGATGGACACGCACCTGCGCGAGGTCGCGCAGACCCTGGTGCGCTCCGTGGCGGCCGAGATCGTCGAGCCGTTCGTCGCCGACGGCATGCCCGAGGAGGACTGGCCCGCCATCTTGTCCAAGGTCGAGCAACTGCTGCCCATCGCCAGTCAGATCGTGCTGGCCGTGTTCCGACGTCAACTGCAGCAGGCCATTGACGACGAGATCGACGCCGAGATCCGCGCCGTCGGTAGCAACGACAAGTCCAAGAAGCGTCGCCGCTGACGAAGAGGTTCCGCCAGTAGGGGCGCCGATCAAACGAACGGACCGCAGGTGCCGTGCTGGCAAGGCAGAGGAGGGAGGCGCCCCGGGGTTGGGCGTCGACCGACGATAACGCCGCCAGGACGGTGCATGCGGTTCGCGAGTCAGGCGACCTCCCTACTGGCGGGACCTCTAAGATCCCGCCCGAAGAGCGCCAAGGGAGGGAGGGGCACTCTTCGGACGGGATCCGGATCAGCTGAGTTCAGGCCGCGAGGGCCGACTTCAACCGAGAAACGAGTCCGGTGAATCCGAGGGAGGACGAGGACTCGTCGGGCGTGAGGACGTCGCCGTCGTGGATGGGGTAGACCGCCTGATCGCGGGCGACGTCGATGATGCGCTTGCCGTGATCGGCAGCGTCGGGATGATGCATCGGCACACCGGAGACGGCGGCCATCATGATGCGTTCGTTCGCCAGACCCTTGGTCAGGGCCGGGGCAGCGAGATTGTCGTCCAGCACCGAGCGGGCGCCGGGCAGTTGCGCGGCGGTCTCGATCCAGGTGGCGATCGCGGTGGCTTCGGGGGTCGAGCCGGTCTCGCCGGCCGATCGGTCCAGATGGCCGCTCAGACGCTGGAACCAGGTCATCTGCAGTTCGAGCAGGAACGCGTCCTCGTTCTCGAACGCCTCGCGGCGCGGGTCGACACGATCCAACAGGTCGGTGGTGGTCAGGTCACGGCGGCGGTCGACGATCGTCAGAGCCTCCCGCAGTGTGGTCTTGCGACGGTTGTAGGCATCCCAGGTCATGGTGTGCTTCCTTTCTCTCCGTCGGTCCGACGGAACATACCGTCAGTACGTACTCTCAGTATGGAAGATACCGATGAGTAGATCCAAACCTTCAGAATGTGACGGTGCACACGGTGGTTACAGTGTGATTCATGGCTCATCACAGCGCGGTTGCCAAGCAGGTACTCCGTACCGCTCGCAAGACGACCCGGCGTCAGGACTATTCGTCGAGCACCAAACGGGCCCTGATCGAGTCGGCCGCCGAGCTGTTCACCGAACGCGGGTACGCCGGAACCTCGCTGGATGAGGTCGTCGCGGCCGCCCGCGTCACCAAGGGTGCGCTCTACCACCACTTCACCAGCAAGCTCGATCTGTTCGAGTCGGTCTTCCTGCAGGTCCAGCGTGACGCCACCGATGAGATCAAGGCCGCGTTCACCGGCATCAAGGATCCGTGGGAGCGCGCCGAGAGCGGCCTGAGCACCTTCCTGGAAGTCTGCCGTCGTCCAGAGTTCCGCCGCATCTGCATGCAGGAGGGCCCGGTCGCGCTGGGTCACGAACGCTGGCAGGAGGCCGAACGCGAGGCCTCGTTCGGCATCGTGCAACGCACCGTGGTCGACCTGCTGCACGAGGTGGGCAACGACCTGGAGAACCTCAGCGAGCCGTTCAGCGTCGTGTTCTATGGCGCCATGCGGTCGGCGGCCGAGTACGTGGCAGACGCCGACGATCCCGAGCAGGCCAGCGAAGAGGTTCTGGCCACGATCGGCGCGATCCTGCTCGGGATGCGCTCGCTGCAGGCGGCCGAATCAACTACTTGAGGTCGACTGAGCCGGCGTCTTTCGGCACCAGCTCGATGAAGGCACGCCCGGGCGTCAGCGTGTACGGCTGACCGTCGGACGTCTCGAACGTGATGGGTGAGTCGGTGGCCGGCTTCTTCCAGGTCAGTTCGACCGACTGCCCTTCGGAGTCGACCACGACGGCGCGTCCCGATCCCTCCAGTTCGGTGCTCGGCACCGGATTACCGGCCGGATCGCGGTAGCCGGCATCACCGACCCGGCAGAACATCACGATCAGGTGATCGGCCTGGAACTCCTTGTCGGCGTGGCCATTGGTACGCGACCAATGCCCGCCCTTGAGCTGCCACTGCGTTGCGACCGATCGCGAGAACCGCACTGTCGCCGCGCTGACCGGGTCGGACGCCTGGGCCGACGGCGTCGCACTGGGGTCGGTGTCATCGCCGTCCTCGGCCCAGGGCAAGAACGGTTCCGTCGGTGCCGCGGCATCAGCCTCGGCCGCGATGGTCTGCAGGTCCACCAGCCGGTTGTAGGGCCGGATCTTGGCCGGGTCGGAGGTGAATCCGGGTGATCCGCCGTCCTCGGAGAACACCGTGATGCCGGCGTTCTGGACCCGGCTGATCGCCTGGTTCGCACCACCCGTCGCGACGATGACCCCGTTGACCGGAGCCGCAAAGCCGATGTCGGTGATACGCAACGACCTGACGTGGCCGATCTTGGACGGCACGTTCGAGTAATACATCGCGGCCAAGCGGGTCAGTCCGCCTTCCACGAGCTCTTCGACCACCAGATCAGCCTCGTTCAGGCCGGTCTGCGGTGCGCCGTTCGGAGTGTTCTCGATCTTGACGACGAACACCGGGTTGTCGGGCGTCTGCTCCATCGGCAGGCCCGTGAGCGGCGAGTAGCGGACGACCTCGGAGGATTCACGTTCGGACGGACCGGGATCGGGGGTGGTCTTGTCGCCTGAACAGGCCGAGAGCAGCAGAAGCGCCGCGGCCGAGACGGCGGCGAACGAACGGAAACCCATGACGTCCAGCATGCCGTACACGCAGGTGCCAGATGTTGGTTCTGGACGTCGTGTCGGAGCCAGGTGACACGATGGGCAGATGGTGGGTCTGGAACGGTTCGCGCCGGCGACACGCGAATGGTTCGCGGGTGCCTTCGCCGAGCCCACGCCTGCCCAGCTCGGCGCGTGGGATGGGATAGCCGGTCGGGACCACGTGCTGGTCGTCGCACCCACGGGCTCGGGCAAGACCTTGGCAGCGTTCCTGTCGTCCATCGACACGCTGCTCCACGCGGACGACCGGCGCGCAGGCACCCGCGTGCTCTACATCTCGCCGCTCAAAGCGCTGGCCGTCGATGTGGAACGCAATCTGCGCTCGCCCCTGGTGGGCATCACGCAGGCGGCCGCGCGCCGCGGCGACACCTTCCACGAGGTCACCGTCGGGGTGCGATCCGGAGACAGCAGCAGTCAAGAACGCCGGGCGCTGCTGAGGCATCCGCCCGACATCCTCATCACCACTCCCGAGTCGCTGTTCCTGATGCTCACCTCGGCAGCCCGCGACACGCTGCGTGACGTCGACACGGTCATCGTCGACGAGGTGCATGCCGTCGCAGGCACCAAGCGTGGTTCCCACCTGGCACTCTCCCTGGAGCGGCTCGACGACCTCCTGGACCGTCCGGCGCGGCGCATCGGCCTGAGCGCCACGGTCCGGCCGCACGACGAAGTGGCGCGGTTCCTCGGCGGGTCCCGACCGGTGCGCATCGTCGCCCCAGAGTCACCCTCGCGGCTGGACCTGCAGGTCGCGGTCCCGGTCGACGACCTCACCGCGCTGCCCGCCGATGACGACAAACCATCCGGGAGTACAGGGGCCAGCATCTGGCCGCACGTCGAGAACGAGATCCTCGATGCCGTACTGACGCGTCGCTCGACCATCGTGTTCGTCAACTCGCGCGGGGTCGCCGAAAGGCTCACCGCGCGATTGAACGAAGCGTTCGCCGAACGTTCCGGAGAAGATGGTGCCTCACCAGGCACCCGGTCACCGGCCCAGGTCTCGGGTGCCAGCGGCCAGTCGCTGGGTGCCGAACCCGTCCTGGCGCGTGCACATCACGGCTCGGTCAGCAAGGGCCAACGCGATCTGATCGAGGACGATCTCAAGTCCGGTCGGCTGCGCTGCGTCGTCGCCACCTCCAGCCTGGAGCTGGGCATCGACATGGGCGCGGTCGACCTGGTCGTCCAGGTGTCCACTCCCCCATCGGTCGCCAGCGGACTGCAGCGCGTCGGGCGCGCGGGGCACCATGTGGGCGGGTTGTCCGAAGGATTGGTGTTCCCTACGTCACGGCACGACCTGCTGGCATCGACCGTCACCACGTCACGCATGCGAGCCGGCCAGATCGAACGACTCGACGTTCCGGCCAATCCGCTCGACGTCCTGGCCCAGCAGACCATTGCGGCCAGCGCGCTCGAACCCCTCGACGTCGAGCAGTGGTACGAGACCGTACGCCGCTCCGCGCCTTTCGCCGCGCTCCCCCGATCAGCGTACGAGGCCACGCTCGACCTGATCTCCGGGCGCTATCCGTCCGATGCGTTCGCCGAGCTGCGGCCGCGGGTCGTGTGGGACCGCGACGCCGGCACCCTCACGGGACGCCCCGGCGCCCAACGGCTCGCGGTCACCAGCGGCGGCACGATCCCCGACCGGGGCCTGTTCTCGGTCGTGCTGGCGAGTGGCGACGAATCGGGAACATCCGGTCCACGCACCGTCGGCGAGCTCGACGAGGAGATGGTCTACGAGTCGCGTGTCAACGACGTCGTCGCGCTCGGTGCCACCAGCTGGCGCATCCAGGAGATCACCCACGACCGCGTCATCGTCACTCCGGCGTTCGGGCAGCCGGCACGTCTGCCGTTCTGGCGCGGTGAGAACGTCGGCCGTCCGTACGAACTCGGCGCCGCCGTGGGTGCGTTCGTCCGCGAGGCCGCCCATCTGAGTGTCGCGGCATGGACCGCCCGCGCCACTGACCTCGGTCTCGATCCTCGCGCCGCCGCCAACCTGCGTACCTATCTGGCCGATCAGCGCCAGGCCGCGGGCATCGTCCCCTCCGACCGATCGCTGCTGGTCGAGCGGTTCCGCGACGAGCTGGGCGACTGGCGCGTCGTGCTGCATTCGCCGTTCGGGCGGCGCGTCCACGCGCCGTGGGCCTTGGCCGTGGCAGCGCGCATCGGGGAGCGTCACGGCATCGACGGCTCGGTCGTTGCCACCGACGACGGCATCGTCGCGCGCATCCCCGACACCGAGACAGAGCCACCCGGCGCCGATCTGTTCGTATTCGATCCCGACGAGTTGCGGCGCATCGCCACCGACGAGGTCGGCGGTTCGGCCCTGTTCGCGTCCCGATTCCGCGAATGCGCCGGACGCGCCCTGCTGCTGCCCCGCCGCAATCCGGGCGCCCGCGCCCCACTGTGGCAACAGCGTCAACGCGCAGCACAGCTGCTGGACGTGGCGCGCGAGCACCCGACCTTCCCGATCCTGTTGGAGACCGCGCGCGAGTGCCTGCAGGACGTCTACGATCTGCCCGCGCTCACCGATCTCGCCGGCCGCATCGCCTCCCGTGAGATCGAGGTGCACGAGGTCACCACCACCCAGGCGTCACCATTCGCCCAGGCGCAACTGTTCGGCTATGTCGCCGCGTTCCTGTACGAGGGCGACTCGCCGCTGGCCGAACGTCGCGCGGCCGCGCTCAGCCTCGACCCCACCCTGCTGTCCGAACTCCTGGGCAGTACCGACCTGCGCGAACTGCTCGATCCCGAGGTCGTGTCCCTCACCGAGGCCGAGCAGCAGCGGCTCGCCCCTGACCGTCGCGCCAAGGACGGCGAGGGGGTCGCCGATCTGCTGCGACTGCTCGGCCCACTCACCACCGCTGAAATCACGGCTCGTACGACACACGAGTCCCTCGAGACGGTCGCCGAGCAGGTGGCCGACCTGGCTCGCACGATGCGGGTCGTCGAAGTTCAGCTCGCTGGTCAGCCGCGGTGGGCCGCGGTCGAGGACGCCTCCCGGTTACGCGATGCGCTCGGGGTCGCACTCCCCTTGGGTATCCCTGCCGCCCACCTGGAATCGGTTGCCGATCCCTTGGCCGATCTGGTGTCCCGGTTTGCGCGCACGCACGGTCCGTTCACGACCGCCGATGCAGCGGCACGGCTCGGACTCGGCACTGCGGTCGTCGATCAGACGCTGCAGCGCCTCGCCCAGGACCGGCGCGTCACGCAGGGACGATTCTCGCCGGAGTCCGATCAGCCCGAATGGGTCGACTCCGAGGTCTTGCGCCGGTTGCGCGCCCGTTCACTGGCGGCGGCCCGGCAGCAGGTCGAGCCGGTCGACACCACGACGTTTGCGGCGTTCCTGCCGCAGTGGCAAGGTGTCGGCGGTTCGGCGCGCGGTGTCGACGGCGTCCTGGGTGTCATCGACCAGCTGGCCGGGGTCGCACTACCCGCGTCGGCCTGGGAGTCGCTGGTGCTTCCGGCCCGGGTACGTGACTACTCCCCGGCCATGCTCGACGAACTGGTCGCCGCGGGCGAGGTCGTGTGGAGCGGCGCCGGCTCGCTGCCAGGCAAGGACGGCTGGGTCCAGTTCCATCCGTCCGATCTGGTCCTTCCCCGCTCCGGTGAGCTCGAATCCGGATCGCTGCACCAGTACGTGATCGACGCATTGAGCGGCGGCGGTGCCTACCTGTTCCGCCAGCTCAGCGACGCCGTCACCGCAGCATCCGGCGAGACCGTACTCGACGCCGATCTGATCGCCGCTGTGTGGGATCTGGTGTGGACCGGGCGGATCAGCAGCGACACCCTCGCTCCGCTGCGGTCGCTGGTCGGCGGCGGCACGCACCGCAGCACCACACGCGCGCCCCGCGCTCGACGCCACCGCGGTGGCGCCCCACGCGCCTCGCTCCGCGCCGCCGTGTCGGGCCCACCGGTCAGCAGTGGCCGGTGGTTCGCGCTCGACAAGCGCGCCGATCCGACACTCGACCAGCTCGCACACACCGAGACCCTCCTCGCCCGCTATGGCGTGGTCACTCGCGGCTCCGTCATGACCGAGGGCGTGCCGGGTGGCTTCGCGGCCACCTACCGGGTGCTGCGCGAGCTGGAGCAGAACGGCACCTGCCTGCGCGGATACTACGTCGAGACGCTCGGCGCGGCCCAATTCGCCGCCACGTCCACCATCGATCGGCTGCGCTCGGTCGCCGACTCGGCGTCGGCGGATGCGGTCGTCCTGGCCGCCACTGATCCTGCCAACGCCTACGGCGCGGCTCTTCCCTGGCCCGCCCACGACAGCACCCACCGCCCGGGGCGCAAGGCCGGTTCGCTGGTCGTCCTGCACGGCGGCCGGCTGGTGATCTACCTGGAACGAGGCGGTCGCAAGGTGCTCACGTTCAGCGAGGACCCGGACCTGTTCAACGCGGCCGCTGAGGCGCTGGCCGCCACCGTCCGGTCCCGGCGTCTGACCCGCCTGACCATCGAGTCGGTCGACGGCGCGGCGGTCCAGGACACACCGTTCGGCCAGGCCCTGCGCGACGCCGGATTCGACCGGACTCCCAAGGGGCTGCGCATCGATGCCTGAGGTTGTTGCCTGATGCCTGAGGGCGATTCGGCCTGGCAGACCGCCAAGCGACTACGCGACGTACTCGAAGGCCAGGCCCTGCGGCACACCGATTTCCGGGTGCCGTCGTACGCGACGGTCGACCTGTCGGGTCGGGTCGTCGACGAGGTGCTCAGCCGCGGCAAGCACCTGCTGATCCGGGTGGGCGACCGAACCATTCACAGCCACCTGAAGATGGAGGGTCGCTGGGACGTGCATCCGGTCGGCACCCGCTGGAGACGGCCCGCCCATGCCGCCCGCATCGTGCTGCGCACCGATTCGGACGAGGCGGTGGGGTTCTGGCTCGGCATCGCCGAGGTCATCGAGCGCGACCGCGAGTCCGATGCGGTCGGTCATCTCGGTCCGGACCTGCTCGGTCCGGATTGGGACGCCGACGAAGCGGTGCGCCGTCTCCAGCAACAATCTGATCGGCCGGTCTTCCTGGCACTGTTGGACCAACGGAATCTGGCGGGTCTGGGCAATGAGTACGTCAACGAACTGCTGTTCATTGCCGGGTTGGCACCTACCCGGCCGGTCACTGAGGTGCCCGATCTGAAGCGCCTGGTCACGCGGGCGCATCAAGTGATCAACGCCAACCGCGACCGAGCCCGGCGTACGTTCACCGGCGTTTCCCGTCGAGGTCAGGAACGCTGGGTATACGGCCGAGACCGTGACACCTGCCGCCGCTGCGGCGGCCCGATCCGCCGCGGATCGCTCGGCGATTCACCCGCCGCCCAACGCGACACGTTCTGGTGTCCCGCCTGCCAGCCCGACCAGTCCGGCGACTAAGAGGCCTTCGCGGCGACCTTCGCGGCCTCGAAGACCATCTCCTCGGTGACGTCGGTGTTGCGCATGTCCAAAGAGTCCAGCATCCAGTTCTGCCGGATGGTCCACGGCTGGCGATCGCCCTGCTTCGGCAGCACGTCGAGCGCCCGCTGAACGTAGCCGGACGTCAGATCCAGCAACGGCCGTTCACCTTCGGCGCCACGCGGATCGGGCATACCGAAGGCGTAGCCGTGATCGTCCAGGTGCTTGAGGAACTGCATCACGTACTGATGCGACAGATCGGCACGCAGCGACCACGACGCATTTGTGTAGCCCACACACCAGGCCAGATTCGGCAGGCCGCTGAACATGACGCCCTTGTAGGCGTACACCTGAGAGGTGTCGATCTGCTGTCCGTCGACCGCCAGCGAGATGGTGCCAAAGGTGACGACGTTCAGTCCGGTCGCACTGACCACGATGTCGGCGTCCAGGTGCTCGCCGGAGTCCAGTTCGATCCCGGTCGCGTCGAAGGTCTTGATGGTGTCGGTGACGACCGACGCCTTGCGGCGACGGATCGACTTGAACAGGTCGCCGTTCGGGACGATGCACAGTCGCTGGTCCCATGGGTTGTACGCCGGGGTGAAGTGTTTCATGTCGTAGCCGTCGGGCAGCGCGGACTTGGTGCGCTTCAGCAGGAGCTTGCGCGCGGCGTTCGGGAACTTGCGACAGAACTGGTAGAAACCGATCGCGGTGGCCGCCATGCGTGCCCGGTTGACCGTGTGGCCGACGCCGTCCGGTAGGGCCTTCAGCGTCAGGCGGGCGAGTTTGTCCTCGCCGGGCAGTGCCGTGATGTAGGTAGGTGAGCGCTGCAGCATCGTGACGTGCCCGGCCTTCTCGGCCAGGGACGGGACCAAGGTCACGGCGGTGGCGCCGCTGCCGATCACGACGACCGACTTGTCGCTGTAGTCCAGGTCTTCGGGCCAGAACTGCGGGTGGATGACCTGACCCTTGAACTTCTCGATTCCGGGGAAGTCGGGCTGGAATCCGCTGTCGTAGCTGTAATAGCCGCTGCACAGGTACAGGAACGACGCGGTGTGCGTGACCGGCTTACCGTCCACCTCGGAGGTGACGGTCCACTGTGCGTCCTGGCTGGACCACTCGGCCGAGCGGACACGGTGGCCGAACCGGATGTGCTGGTCGATCCCGGCCTCACTGGCGGTGTCGCGGATGTACTGACGGATGTGCTCGCCGTCGGCGATCGACTGGCGGTGCGTCCAGGGGCGGAACGGGAAGCTGAGCGTGTACATATCCGAGTCCGAGCGGATGCCCGGATAGCGGAACAGGTCCCAGGTTCCGCCGATCGCGTCGCGGGCCTCGAGGATCGTGTAGGTCCTGTTCGGATGCTGCTCCTGCAGACGCCAGGCGGCTCCCACGCCGGACAGACCGGCTCCGACGATCAGAACGTCGACATGGTCGGTCGTCGTGTTGGTAGGCATGGACCCTCCTCGGTTCGCATACTCTCGGTATGTGAGCCTGACACAGCGCCGCACCCGCGTCAATGACGTGCATGATCAGTGTGGGTCAGGACACGCTGGTTACGATCAGGACGTGAGTGACACCGTGGACCTCGAACTTCCGTCCGACGCGAGCCCATCAGATGCGGGCCAGTCCGATCTTCGCCCGCCGAAATGGGCCATGACGATCGGCGGCGCTATCGCGCTGCTGGCTGCGACGGTCCTGACGGTCGACAAGATCACGCTGCTGCAGGCCAAGATCGACGGCACTGAGAAGACCCTGAACTGTGACATCAGCGCCTGGGTCAGTTGTTCGGGCGTCATGGAGTCCGATCAGGCGGCAGCGTTCGGCTTCGCGAACTCCATCATCGGCATCATCGGCTTCGCGATGGTGCTGGCCTACGGCGTCGCGCTGCTGGCGGGTGCGAGGCTGCCGCGCTGGATGTGGGTCGGACTACAGATCGGCGTGCTGTTCGGCATCGGGTTCGTCACCTGGCTGCAGAGCCAGAGCATCTACGTGATCGAACTGCTGTGCCCGTGGTGCATGGTCGTCTGGGCGATGATGATCCCCCTGTTCGTGCTGGTCACGGCGCACAACCTGCGCCTGTTCGCCCCCCGCGCCGCCGTCACCCGTTTCGTGTCCAACTGGAGCGTTCTGATCATCGCGCTCTGGTACGTCGCGATCATCGCTGCCATCTGGTTCCAGTTCGGCCCCGACCGCCTGTTCACCTGAGCGCAAGAACGCAGTGGGCCACGTCTAGCGACGTGGCCTCCTGCCGTCTGTGGAGCTGCCGGGAATCGAACCCGGGTCCTACGACGCTGCATCAGGGCTTCTCCGGGTGCAGTTCGTCTGACGCTTTTCTCAGCCCCGGCACTTGGACGAACACGTTGCCGACAGGCTCAGTCACCGAGAAGTCCCGATCACGCCGGGTGACACGACGTGATCAGCAAGTCCCCTAGATGAGACCGGCGATCCGGGACGGAGACGCTCC
>Ga0164243_10004437_pt1 | contig 21997 bp, 28 predicted proteins | sample OricompcompostOP_FD_108781 | JGI IMG/M metagenome (GOLD analysis project Ga0164243, IMG submission 108781) | Organic Plus compost microbial communities from Emeryville, California, USA - Original compost - Organic plus compost (OP) | ecosystem: Engineered > Solid waste > Mixed feedstock >...
ATTAAATTTATTTGATAATTTTTCAAAAAATGATATATAAATTTCTAATAAGTATAATTTATTTGTTTTTAAATATAAATAATATTTCATAAAATTTTAATTTTTAATAGTTTGCTATTTAATGTGTAAAAAAGAATGTTGTCCTCTATTAATATTTAAGGTTTTTAAACTTACTTAATGTAAGCTAATAGCATCATTTAAATAGATGCAACTTAAAATACTAAATACGTATGCTTGAATTAAAGCAACAGCTAATTCTAGACCAAATAATGGGAATAAAACAGCTAGCGGAACATAATGTGCTAAAAATAAAGCACCTGTACAACCCATTAACGCCCAACCAAAACCAGCAATTACTTTTAATAAAGTATGACCTGCCATTAAATTAGCAAAAAGTCGGACAGATAAACTGATTGGTTTAAACATGTAAGATACAAATTCAATAGGCACTAATAATAAAGATAATGGGAAAGTTGTACCTGCTGGTAAAAATAATGAAAACATTTTTAATCCATGAATTCTAGCACCAGCAATATTTACTGAAATAAATACAATCATTGCTAAAGCAAATGTAACAATTAAATGGCTAGTTAGTGTAAAGCTATAAGGCACTAATCCAATTAAATTACTTAATAAAACAAATACAAATAAAGTAAAAATAAAAGGAAAATATTTTTCACCTTTTGGGCCTACATTGTCTGACACCATAGAAATCATTACTTTATAGATCATTTCAATAATTGCTTGCCAACGATTTGGAATTAAAAATAATGATTTATTTTTACGATCTAATAAAATATATAAATAAGTAATAAAAATACCACAAAATAAAATAGTAATTAAACTATAGTTAGTGATTGAAAAATCTAATTTACCGATATGAACAGGCAATAGCGGTATAACTTGAAATTGTTCTAAAGGACTAAATAACATAAATATAAAAAATTAAGAACCCCACCAATAAATTGACAAAAATAAGAATAACCAAACAACATCAACAAAGTGCCAATACCAAGCAGCAGCTTCAAAACCAAAATGATGTTCTTGTGTAAAATGATGTAAATATAAACGAATTGTACAAACAGCTAAGAAACATGTACCAATAAATACATGAAACCCATGAAAACCGGTTGCCATATAAAATGCTGAACCATATACACCATCAGAAATAGTAAATGGAGCATGAGTGTATTCAATAACTTGTAACAATGTAAATAAAATTGCTAACGTTAAAGTAGCAAATAAAGCTTTTAATCCTTCATCTCTTGAGCCACTTATAATAGCATGGTGTGCCCATGTTACTGTCGCACCAGATGATAGAAGTATAATAGTATTAACTAACGGTACTTCCCAAGGATTTAATACTTCTAAATATGCTGGAGGCCAAACACCACCAATAAATGGAGATGGATTTAGTGATGAATGGAAAAAACCCCAGAAAAAAGCAACAAAAAACATTACTTCTGAAAAAATAAATAATAAAACACCCATACGTAATCCGCTTTGTACAGCTTTAGTATGTTGTCCTTCATATGTTCCCTCACGAACAATATCTCTCCACCATACATACATAGTATAGAGAATAGTAAAAATACCTAAATAAAAAAGAGCTTTACCTCCGTTATAACCGTGCATTGTTAAAACGCCACCAAAGGTTAACATTAAAGCTCCAAAAGCCCCAATTAAAGGCCAAGGACTAGGATCCACTAAATGAAAACCATGTCTTTCTTTATATTTTAATTGTAAAGACATACAACTATATTGTAAGTAGGCTTAAGTAGATTTGAACTACTGACTTCGCCCTTATCAGGGGCGCACTCTAGCCTCTGAGTTATAAGCCTTATTTAATAATTTTATAAAATTTTTTATTTTTTAAACGAATACTTGAGATACTAATAATTTTACCATTATTTAGTACAAATAAACTAGTTTTTTTTATTAAGCGTTTCATACTTTTTATTTAAAATTTAATACCAACGAAAATGTGCAAAAGATCGACTTTTTTCTGCCTTTTTATACAAGTCTTTTTTTTTTTCTAATGTTAAGCTATCTTGATTTAATAAAATTTTCACTATTTCTTCGCGAAATTTTTTATTGAAGCTTACTTTTCTTTTATCATTTCGTAAAGTTTCTAATAACCATTTAGAAACTAGATAATGTTGACGTTGTGCATTTGTTGGAAAAGGAACCATATATGTTGTTCGGCGAACTCTAACTTTACGAATTTCAATAAATGGTCTTACTTTAAGAAAGACATCTGAATAAATTGCATATAATGATTTATTAAAATATTTTGATAATAGAAAACCATTATTATAAATGATTTTATTCGCAAAAGATTTTTTACCACAACGCATTAAATGATTAACTAATTTTTTAATAAAAATTTTATTTTTTTTTTCTTTCATTTTTACCTCCATATTTTGATCGTGAATTTTTTCGTTCATGTAGTCCGATTAAATCAAATTTACCACGTATTAGATGATATTTTACACCAGGTAAATCTTTTACGCGACCACCACGCATTAAAACCACAGAAAACTCTTGTAAATTATGACCAATTCCAGGTATATATGCATCTACTTTACGCTGATTAGTCAAGCGTACTTTAGCAACTTTTCTTAATGCTGAATTAGGTTTTCGAGGCGTTTTTGTAAAAACTTTTATACAAACTCCTTTTTTTTGTGGATTGCGCTCTAATGCTGGCGCTTTGTTCCATTTTATTTTTTTAAAACGTTTTGTTTTACACAATTGATTAATTCTTGCCATATAATATAACCATTTTAATAATTAAATTAATAAATTATTTTATAATACCAGCGGATAATGTAGCTATACGCATATAACGTGTATAACGTATTTGTTTAGGAACACCTCCAATTACACGAGAAGCCAAAGGTTTTCCTTGTTGTGTGATTAAAACTATTGCATTATCTGAAAAGGCATATTTTATATGTGCTTTATTTGTTTTATTAACTTTTGTACGCACAACAATACCATATGCGACTTTACCTTTTTGTATTTTAGTTTGAGATCGCCTTTTTGCACGAAGATTTAAAACACTTACGACAATTTTATCGCCTATGCGAGCATATCGTTTTTTATAGCCACCCAATACTTTTATACATGATACATACTTAGCACCTGAATTATCGCTAACACGTAATTTAGTACCAACTTGAATCATACATTTTTAGAATAAATTTAATATTTTTTAACTCGGGGTAGTATGATTCGAACATACGACCTTCGGTTCCCAAAACCGACGCGCTACCGCTGCGCAATACCCCGAATAGCGAAAGAGGGATTTGAACCCACGACATTAGATTTATGATACCTATACTCTAACCAACTGAGTTATTTCGCCTAAACAACAGGATAAGGTGGGATTCGAACCCACGGTATTTACACAATACTACAGATTTCAAGACTGTCACCTTCGACCACTCGGTCACTTATCCCTAACTCTAATTAGTCAATGAATATATCTGGGGCAAATAATGGGACTTGAACCCATACTCGACAGAGCCACAATCTGTTACTTTAACCAATTAAGCTATATTCACCATTATAAAAATATAATACCAAAGAAGGGACTTGAACCCCTACTCCAAGGAACTAGATCCTAAGTCTAACGCGTCTACCAATTTCGCCACTTTGGCTATATTTTTAATTTTTATATTATATTATTGCTGAAAATATTACAAGGAAAAAATAGCCTAATGATAAAAAAATTAACGCTACACTAATACTATTTTTCCAATCTTCATCAAGCTTTTTACTTTTTTCCAAATAATCAATAATTATGTTACAAAGAAACATAAATAACAAAGCGAAAAAAAGTGATTTTAGATTTGTATAAAACATAAATTCTATTATAATTTTAGCAACAAGAAGGAAGGGACTCGAACCCTTAACGTCGGTTTTGGAGACCAAAATTTTGCCATTAAACTACCCTCTTATTCATTTTAATAAAAGTGGAAAGAATGGGACTCGAACCCACAACCTTATGCGTGCAAAGCATATACTCTACCAATTAAGATATCTTCCCCTTATATTATAATAATATAAAAAATAACAAACAATTAATATTTTATATAGTTTTTTGCGGATAATGAGATTCGAACTCATACCTTTTGTGTGGAAGACAAATAATCTACCCTTAATCTATACCCGCGAATTATTTTTATAATTATAATAATCGTAAATAATGTTTAAAATGTGCAATATTTAAATTTTTAGGATACATATGTAACATACCTTTGATGTTTAATTCATCAGTATTTTGTAAACATATGAACTCTAATAAATCCCAATTCATTTCTATAAAATAAGGAATAAATGAATTAAATGTTTCTTGAAAGATTAAAAAATTTTTATTATAGGTTTTAATATTTTTAAACTTGCTTAAATCATTTATTATATAATTTTTTATTTCATCCGAAACAGAAATTATGTCCCCTTTTTTGATAAAAATTGAGCTAATATTAACTGCTTTATTATTAAGCGTAATTTTTTTATGATTTAAATAAAAACGAGCTATTGCGGGACTAGCAAAAATTCCAATACGCCATAATAAAATATCCAAACGTGTTTCTAATTTTGTTAAAAAATTTAGTGAAGTTTTTTTATTAATATAATTTTTTAAAGTACCCAATTTTGTTTTTAAAGAAAAAAATAAAAATAAACGGCGTTTTGCTAATAATAATTCTTTGTAACGAAAACGAATATTTGTCCAACGAGAGGAAATTAAATATCCTTTTTGATTATAAAAATATAATTTTTTATTTAATTTCTTATATCGTCTAAAAAAAAAAATCTTATTGGCTTGTCGTTGAACAGCTTTTTTAAAAAAATTCCACTTAGGACGTTTAAATTTTAAAATTCGTAAATTATTTTGGTAAGGTAATTCTCGGATACTTAATAAATTTTTATATCTTTGTTCTTTATATTTTTTCATTTGTATTATAAGTATGAGGAAGTAAAATTGATTTTAAAATCAATTTTAAGTATAAAATTGAACCATGAAAAGATAACATATTATAATTACAATAGTCAAAGTTTGATTTTGTTTTAGGAGCAAAACAAAAAAACGGTATATTCAATTGGTTTAGTAATTTTGGCGATATTTCACTATTTTTTCCAATATAAATAATTGCGGTAACCATTTTCGAATAATTTGAACGCTGTAAAAATTCTAATCCGATTTTAGCATTATTTGTTAAAAAATGATGCTTTTTAAAAGTTTTTTCAAAAAAATAATAAATATCATCATCTAAAATAAATAAAATTTTATTTTTTCTTGTTTCATTATTTATTATTTTGTTTAATAAATTTATAATTTGTTTAAAATTTTTTGTATATAAATAACTATCTATTATAGACCAACTATTTAATTGTGCATATAAATATCCCCGTGCTTCTTGAAAATTATTAGGCAATATAAACGAATAACTTTCATAAAAATTACGTAAAATTGTATTATTTATTTTTTTCATATTTTTATTTATGCTTTTTTACCTGTTTTTAAAGTTAGTTTTTCGCGTTTATATAAAATACCTTTACCTTTATACATATCAACCTTTTTTAAAGATTTTAATGATGCTGCTGTTGACCCTAATTGATCTTTTAATGGTGAATTTAATTGAATAATTAAATTCTTAAACACGTCAACATTTAACGCATCTTTAACTGAAAAATCAATTGGATGACTGTAACCTATCTTTAATTCTAGATTATCTTTTGATTTTAAAAAAGCTTTATAACCAACACCTTTCAAAATTAAACGATTTAAATATTGTCTTGAGCATCCATTTATTATATTTCTAAATATAATTTCCCAAGTTTTTCCATTTTTATCATTATTTAAAATATCTACATATAAATAAGAATTTTTCAAATATATATTAATATTTTTTGGTATATTCAATTTTATATATCCATATTTTGTTTTTAATAACAAATTAAACTGTTTTTTATAAATTTCTATATTTTTTGGTAAAAATATAATTTTGGTTTCTAAATTTTTTATATTCATATTTTGTTATATATTATTATTATTTAACCTATAAAGAATAATATTTTGCCACCTAAATTTAGGCGTAAACATTCTTCATGAGTTTTATAACCTTTAACTGTTGATAAAATTAATGTTCCATTGTAACGTTGAAAAAGCCACAAATTTTTTTTTTTTATATAAAGAGTATTTGAGGTTTTTAAAAAATTTTTTAAATAACGTATACTATTTTTATTCTGATAATAGCGTAAATAAATATAAATTTTATTATCTTTAATTATATAATTTTGAATAAAACCCTCATTATATAAAATTTTTAACAATTCAGGCCATTTCTTGTTAAAAGTAACTTCAATTATAGTTGCTTTTTTTAAACATCCAATTTTTATTTTATTTAAGAAATGTGATAAATTTTTCATAATTTCTAAATTTTGAGTATACAGGGATTCGAACCCTGGGCCAATAGATTAAAAGTCTACTGCTCTGCCAACTGAGCTATATACTCTTTATTTATTTTATTATATAGTTTAGTTTATTTTATAAAAAAGAACAAAACTACAAACAAAAAAATAATAAAATTTAATGCAGATAATTTAACTAAAAATGTTATGCTAAATAAAAACAAAGTTGCTCCAATTAAAATTAAAAAAGTATAATGATATAAGTAACCACTTTGTACATTTTGTAATTTATTAGCATTATCTTTTAAATTATTCGTGATACCAAAAGGACCAAATGTTTCAATAATTCCTCTATCAACAGCTTTATAGGTAAAATCAAAACCTAATTTCATAATTTTTTGTGAAATAAACTCATTATAAATTCGGTCAATATACCATTTTCTATTTAAGAAAGAATATACCATCTTACCTTTTTTAGAAATTTTCCAAGAATATAATAAATCTTGATTAAATGTATAAAATAAATAAGCCAAAATTGCACCGCTAAAACTAAAAAATAGCGGAGTTAATTTATAAATATGTGGTAAAAATTCGGCATCAATTAATTGGAAAGTAAATGGGTTTTGGAATAATGAAGCACCCCAAAAATCAGTTCCTAATCCAATAAATAAATCTTTAGTAAAATATCCAATAAAAATACTAGGAATAGCTAAAATTGCTAATGGTAATAGCATTTTCCATCCTGACTCATGAGCGTTCTCAATAACAACTCGTTTACCATTAGGATTTGTAAGAAATGTTAAATATAATAAACGCATTGAATAAAAAGCAGTACAAAATGCTGCAAATGTTCCTAACCAATAGGCAAATTGAGATATACTGCTATATTTAGCAAAAGCTACTTCTAGAATTACATCTTTTGAATAAAATCCTGTCAAAAATGGAAACCCCATTAACGCTAATGAACCTATAAGCATCATAGCATAAGTAAATGGCAATAGACGTCGTAAGCCACCCATTTTTCTCATATCTTGCTCATCCGCAACACCATGAATAACAGAACCAGCGCCCAAGAATAGTAAAGCTTTAAAAAAGGCATGATTTGCTAAATGAAATATTGCTACAGCATAATTACTTACACCACACGCAAAAATCATATAACCTAATTGACTACATGTTGAATAAGCAATAACCTTTTTTAAATCATTTTGTAATAAACCAGTTGTAGCTGCAAAAAATGCTGTAATTCCACCAATACAAGTAACAATGGATAAAGTAGTTGGAGCATATTCAAAAATAGGAGAACAACGTGCAATTAAGAATACCCCTGCTGTAACCATAGTTGCTGCGTGAATTAATGCTGAAACAGGTGTTGGCATATGTTGATATACATCATACGATATATATACGCACTTATTCTCATAAGTGATCGGACTTTATCTTCTTTAAAATTCTTTGTTTAATTTTTTAATTAATGATTGTATTGTTTCTAATCCTTCCGGTGTTAAATGCTTCTTATCTATAACTAAATTATATATCTTAACCCAAGTTAAAAAAGATATATGTTTTTTAGTCTTTAAAGGAAATCGTTTAAAATAATTTATTATAGGATTTAGTTTAGAAAGTGTAACTCTAATGTTATAACCTTCATATGATTCTAAATAATGAATTGTTCCATTTAATAAATTACTTATTTGATACATTAATTCTTTTTCTCCTTTTTGAGATAATATATAATTAACAAATATTTGAGTATAAGTTTCTGTTTTTTTAGCTGAATATGCTGTAAAGCATCCTTCAGAATCAGTAAAACCAGATAACCAACCATTATTATAGATATCAAGAAAAGTTTTGTTAATATTAGGAATAAATTCAATTTCTGTTTGATATCGAACATTAAAACATTCTAACCAATTTTTAAATTGAATATTCTTTTTTTCAGTTAATAAATTCCCATTAAATATATTAATTAATTTAATAAGATTTTCTTTATCTCGAACTCTATAATGATGTGTGTTATTGTTTTTATCTTGAACTGAAACAGAACCAAAACCTAATTGTTTTTTTATATAAAAAAGAACTTGAGCATCAGAACTACTTTGAGTTATTTTAAACTCCAAATAGCCACGCTTTCCCGTATTACAAAAGCATCCATCGCCTTCAGCGAAACCAATAAACCAACTTAAAAAATTATTATCGAAATTTAAAGCTTCACGTAAAGTCTCTGAGGATCTTTTTATGTTATTCATAGTATTAAAAGTCTATTTTTTTTTATAGCTTTCAACAATTTGTTTTAATTTAGCAATTTCGTTTTGTTGTTTAACTAATTCATTTTGTTGCTTAATTAATTCATTTTGCTGTCGAATTAATTCATTTTGTTGATTTGCTAATTGCTCTTTTTGGTTAATCAATTGTTCTTTTTGATTAACTAACATGTCTTGTATATAAGGGTCTACATTACTATTGCTATATTTTGTTGGATCAAAAATATGTTGTTTTGCTTGATCCCATGTTTGATGATTATCATAAGATAACCAAAACTCTCGCAAAGGACTAAAACCAAAACGGCTCTGATAAAAATCACTAGCCCCACATATGCTTCCAATACAACCAAAACAACCTGCTAAAATTGGTTTTTTTAACTTCCAACTAATAGCCGCTGCTGTAAAAAAATAGCCAGATAAACCATCTCCAAAAGACGGTATTGTTTTTTTATATAATAAAATAATTATTGATTTTGTTGCACGTATGCCATAAGGGATAGCACCAATAACAAACAAAAACCAGAATGAACCCTTAATATATAAATAATCATTATATACAAAATAGTTTAAAGCATGATCACTTAAAAAAGCATAAAGTATCATACCAAGAATACCCCAACTCATACATTCATTTTCCCAACGACGTGGTTCTGTGTCTGCATTAGCTGTGATAAAATCTAACCTTAAAATGATAGGTTTAAAATATATTTTTAATTTTTTTTTAATTTCGAACATAACTACCAAGTATTAAAATAATTAAAAAATTACAAAACAAAATATGAATAAACATAAAAATTTCCTGCGGGTTGTCCCTATTCTTTAGATTTTTCCGAACAAGACTACTCTTGAGTGGACTAAAGACTTAACAGGATGTTCCCGCATATAGTGAAGTTTAAGGAGAGCCCAACGGACTGTTAACCCTCCATAGCATCTGGTAACCAAGTATGTAAACCTAATTGCGCAGATTTACCTACTGCACCCAAAAACAATAGGAAACATAAAAATTCTATACAAGAAATGTTAAAATTTAACAAAGTTACACCAATTTCAGTATATAATGGTGCAAGATTGAAAATCGTTGAATAATCTAAAGTATTAAATAAATATAATGATAAAAAAATGGCAATCGCTAAAGCAAAATCACCAATACGGTTCATAATCATTGCTTTTATTGCAGCTTTATTCGCTTGTATTCGAGTAAACCAAAAATTAATTAATAGGTATGAACATAATCCTACGCCTTCCCAACCAACAAACATTTGTAATAAATTGTTAGCTGTAACTAAAATTAACATAAAAAATGTAAATAGTGACAAATATGACATAAAACGCGGTAAATGTGGATCATGTGACATATATTCCATTGAATATAAATGTACTAAGGTTGAAATAGAACAAACTACAACTAACATTACTACTGTTAAAGAATCAAATAAAAATCCAAAAGAAACGTTAAACAGTTCTGAATTTACCCATGAGTACGAAATAATAGAAATTACTTCACCTTGTATACCAACTCTATAAAAAACAGTAAAAACTAAACATAAAGTTAAAAGCATACAAAAAGTTGCTAATCTACCAGAACCTTTTGGGCCAAGATAACGGCCACCAAACCCACTAAATAAAGATCCTAATAAAGGTAATAATACAATTAAGATTGGCATAAGTTAAATTAATAAAAGATTGTTTAATAATAATTGTTTTTCTTCCATTTTTTTACAATTTACAAAAGTTAATGTTACAGAAACATCCGATAAGGTTGGATACTTATCATATAAAAATAAAAATTCATCAAACAAATTTAAATTAAAATAAAAATTTGCAACTTTAGAATTTTTATTTATTAATTTTAATTTATTAGATAAAACAGTAAAACCTTCCTCATATTTTAATCTTAAAAAAAAGAAAAAAAATTTTAAGCGCGATAAAGTAATTTTAGTACCTAAAATTATATTTTTTTTTTTATTATCAATAGTATTAGTGATTTTTAAAATTGAAGGATATTCATCAAATAATAAAATATTTAATGACATATTACTAAAAATATCACTTGGTTTTAACACTTTTTGTTTAATAATAGCTTGATTAATTTCTGGTACTTGATTAACATTATCCAAATTTAATTTTGAAATCAAATCTCGGTTTGAATAAAATTTCCATTTAGAATATGATTTATTAAAAATTTGTGAAGTCATAAATTAAATAAATAATGAAAATGTATTAAAACACCATGAATGTACAAAATCTAAAATTGAATTTGGATATAAACCAAGTAAAAGTGAACCTAAAACTAGTGGTATTAAAATATTAAATTCGCGATAATCAATATCTTTAAACCCTGATACATAATCAATTTTTAAATTTCCGTAAGAAATTCGGTTATATACCCATAATGAATAACAACCACCTAAAATCATACCAGTAGTCCCTAATAATGCACCCAAGAAATTAAATTTAAAAATACCAGCAAGAATTAAAAATTCTCCAATAAAACTTGAAGTACCTGGTAAAGCAATATTAGCCATTGTAAAAAATAAAAATATTATAGTGTATAATGGCATCATATGAACTAAACCTCCATAGTAAATTATTAACCTTGAATGATATCGATCATATAAAACACCAATTAAAAAGAATAATGCGCTTGCAACAAAACCATGGCTCAAACTTTGAATTAAACTTCCTTCTAAACCAGAAATATTAAAACTAAAAATACCCATCATTACTAAATTCATGTGAGCTACAGATGAATATGCAATAATACGTTTGAAATCTGTTTGTCTTATTGCGGTTAACGAAGTGAAAACAATACCTAAAACAGATAAAGTAAATACTAATGGAGCAAAATATAATGAAGCATCTGGGAAAAATGGCAAAGAAAATCTTAAAAACCCATAGCTACCTAATTTTAATAGAATACCTGCTAATAAAACAGAACCTGCTGTAGGCGCTTCTACATGAGCTTCAGGTAACCAAACATGAAACGGAAATAATGGCATTTTTGTTGCTAGCGATAAAAAAAACGCAAGCCATAACCATGTTTGCTCTTCTAAGCTAAAATTAGCGGCTAAGATTACATCATAATTAGTAGATCCTACTTTATTATAAATGTATAAAATAGCTAATAACATAAATAATGAACCAATTAAAGTATAGAAAAAAAATAAATAAACAGCTCGAATTTTTCTTTCACGTGAACCCCAAATACCAATTACTAAAAACATCGGAATTAACACACTTTCAAAAAATATATAGAATAAAAAAACATCACGTACACAGAAAACTAAAATTAATAATAAATTTAATATTAAAAAACATAAAAAATATTCTTTAATTGAATGTTGAACACTATTCCAACTTCCTAATATACATAAAAAAATTAATAATGTAGTTAATATTATAAAAAATAATGATAATCCATCAATTCCAAATACAACATTATAATTATAAATTGGAATCCAATCTAAAACATAAATAAATTGTAAATATGATGTTAATGTATCAAATTTTACCCAAAAATATAAAGAAAATAAAAATATTAAACCTGAATAAAATAATGATATTTTTTTAATAAGATCAGTTTTTGATGGTTTAATAAAAAGCACATGAACAATGCTTAAAATAGATAATAAAAATAAAAATTTTAACATACTTAAAAATTATAAATTGCTTAACGGTCAATTTCACCAAAAACAATATCTTGTGTTCCTATTATTGTTACAACATCAGCTATCATATGACCCTTTGCCATATTATTTAAAGCTTGTAAATGTGCAAAACCTGGTGCTTTTATTTTACATCGATAAGGTCTATCAGAACCGTTAGAAATTAAATATACACCAAATTCTCCTTTTGGTGCTTCTGTTGCAGCGTATGTTTCACCTGGTTCTACATTTATACCTTCAGTGAAATATTTAAAATGATGAATTAAAGCTTCCATCGATTGCTTCATTTCAATGCGAGACGGGTTTGTATATTTTTTATTAAAAGTTTTAATAGGGCCTTTAGGCATTAAATTTAGACATTGGCGAATGATACTTAAAGATTGGCGCATTTCTTCAACACGAATTAAATATCTATCAAAACAATCACCATTTGTACCTACAGGAATATCAAATTCAACTTTTTCATAAACATCATACGGTTGCATTTTTCGTAAATCCCACGGCAATCCTGATCCACGAAGCATTACGCCGCTAAACCCCCAATCAATAGCTTCTTGTGCAGTTACTACACCAATATCTACTAAACGTTCTTTCCAAATACGATTTGTTGTTAATAATTCCTCAACTTCATCTAAACGTAGAGGAAATTGTTCTACAAATTGAAAAATGTCGTCTAATAAGCCCATTGGTAAATCTTGAGCAACACCTCCAGGTCGCACATATGCAGCATGCATACGAGCCCCAGAAACCCGTTCATAAAATTCCATTAATTTTTCTCGTTCTTCGAACGCCCACATCATAGGAGTCATAGCACCAACATCCATAGCATGACAACCTACTGCTAATAAATGATTTAAAATTCTTGTAATTTCGCAAAATAGAACACGAATGTATTGCGCACGTTCTGGAACATCAATTCCAATTAATTTTTCAACAGCTAATGAATATGTTTGTTCTTGTGCCATCATTGAAACATAATCTAAACGATCAAAATATGGCAATGCTTGTAAATAAGTTTTATATTCAATTAATTTTTCAGTTCCCCGATGCAATAATCCAATATGTGGATCTGCCCGTTCAACTATTTCACCATTTAATTCTAAAACTAAACGTAATACACCATGAGCTGCAGGATGTTGTGGTCCAAAATTAATTGTAAAACTTTTTAACTGTTTTACTAATTGATCTTTTTTTATAACCATATATTTTTACCAAGGTGTTTCAAAATCAAAATACCGAAATTCTTGTGCAAATTCAACAGGCTCTGCGACAATACGTTTATGATTTTCATCATAGCGTAATTCTATATAACCATATAAAGGGAAATCTTTTCGCATAGGATACCCCTCAAACCCATAATCACTTAAAATTCTTCTTAAATCTGGATGGTTTTCAAAAAAAATACCGTACATGTCCCAAACTTCACGTTCCCACCAATTTGCACATGGAAAAACAGAAACCACACTTGTTATTGGTGTAATTTCATTTAGGAATGCTTTTACTCTTAATCTTTGAGCGAACGTTAAACTTAATAAATCATATGATACACAAAATCTATAATCTTTACCTAAAAAATCGACACCAGAAATACAAGATAATAATGAATACTGCAATCCAATATGTTTTTTTAGAAAATTCATAGATAATAATAAGTGCTCAGGCAATACAGTAATAATCCATTCATTTTTTATTTGTTGTATAGCTATTATTGGCAACAAATTTGTAAGGTGTTGACTAAATTTATTAAATAATTTCATATATTATAGAAACATTAAACCTAATCCAATTTTATATGAAAATAATAAAAAAAGAGAAGGATCTATAAAACCAAAAATAATAACAAATAAACTTAAAGCTGACAATACATAAACAATCTCATTATAAGTATTGTCTACAATAAAAAGATCATATTTTATTTTTTTTTCAAAAAATAAAATCTTAATAAATCTTAAATAATAAAAGCTACCGATAACACTTAATAGAATAATAATTGCACTTATTTCAAACATATTTGCTTGAATTGAAGCTGAAAAAATAAAAAATTTCATACTAAAACCAATTAAAGGTGGTACACCTGCTAAAGAGAAAAAACCTATAGCTAAAGCAAATGCTTTTGCTGGATTTGTTCGACCTAACATTGCAAAATCTGTTAAATATAATGATTTTTTAGTATCTGAAAATGATAAGCTCATTATACCCCAAATAGCAAAACCAGTAATAATATAAAAAATCATATAATAAAAAACCGCTGTAATACCTAATAAAGTACCGGTAGAGTAACCTAAAAGCATAAACCCTACATGACTAATGGAACTATAAATTAATAAACGTTTTAAACGTTTTTGTTGTAAAGCTAATAATGATCCTATCAATACAGATAAAATACCACAGAATAAAAAAATATTTTTAAATACAACAAAATAATCAAAAAATGTTGAATAAAAAATACGTAAAATTAATAATAAAAAAATAGTTTTAGGAACTAAAATAAAAATTATTGTTGAAGATAAAGGCGAACCTTCATAAACGTCAGGTGACCAAATGTGAAATGGTGCTGCAGTTAATTTAAAAAAAATAGTTACTAAAATGAAAATAAGTCCAAAATAAATAAATGATACATTTATTAAATTTGAATCTAACCCTGTTAATAATAAAGCTAAATTCGCTAAGTTTGTTGTTCCAGTTAAACCATACAAAACAGAGGCTCCTAATAAAAACAGACATGATGAAAATGCTCCTAAAACAAAATATTTTAACCCCGCTTCGGTCGAAAAAACAGAATAACGATTAAATGAAGCTAAAACGTAGAAACATAAAGATTGCATTTCCAAACATAAATATATTGAAATTAAATCTGTTGATGAAGTTAAGAAAAGTAATGAGAAAACTGACAACAAAACTATTGTATAATACTCAAATAAATTTATATTTTTTGAAAGAAAATAAGGTTTTCCACAAATTAAAGAACCAATAACAGCAATTAATAATAATGTTTTTATTGATAAACTAGTTACATCATTAGAAAAAAGATGCAAAGCTGAAAAACTAGTAATATCATTATTTATGCTTAATAATAAACATATAAATAAAACAAATAAAGATTGATTGAATGATTCTTTATCTAATAATGGAAAATTCCAAGAGCTAAATGATAATATTGAGGCATTATATAACAAAATTGCTAAAACACCGATCAATAAGAAAAATTCAACAATAAAACTTTTTAAGATATAACTATCCATGTTTTCTAATCTAAATAATTCTATTTTTCATTAAACTATAATTAGTTTAATATTCCTTTTAACTTAATATTTAAAAAATTAAATAAAAAAATTGTTTGTAAGTTTTTATATATTATATAATATATAGTAAAAATTTATGTCTTTTTTAAAAAAAAAGATCTTTAATAAAACAACAGTTGCTCAAAATTTAACAACTATTTATGGTATAGGTTTTATGTCTGCAGTTAATATTTGTAAAAATTTAGGGTGTAATCCTAATCTTAGTTTTTCAAATTTAAGAGAAGACCAATTATATAAATTATTATCTTATATAGAAAAACAATATATATTAATTGAAAATAATTTAAAATTATTTCATAAAAATAATTTTAATTACTTAACTAAAGTAAAAAATTATAGAGCTTTACGACATAAAATAGGATTACCTAGCAGGGGACAGCGTACGCATACTAACGCAAACACTAAAAAAAAATTTAAAAAATTTTAATCAGAAATTAATTTATAAATGAATATTCAAAAAAAACAACAACAATTATTATTATCGTTTTTTTATCCCACTTTGCGTATAAAAAAAGTAAAAAAACTTATTAATAAAATAAGAATTAAGCAAAATAATTCAATTTTTAAATTTCAATCTAGAAATCAAAAGTATTTATCTAGATTTTTAAAAACTAAAAAAAATACAAAACTATTTAAAAATTTTTTTATTGATAATTTTTATAAAAAATTAAAACATGTAAAACATGTTGTTAACATAAAAATAAATCCAAATAATACTTTAATTACATTAACTGATAGTTTTGGTAATACACAGTATAAAATTTCAGCAGGAATGCTAGGATTACATTCATCAAAAAAAAATTATAAACTAATTTATAATTTAGTTTTAACTGAATTTTTTAAACACTTAAAAAATGAAAAAAAATATAAAAATTTATTATTTCGTTTGAATGTTCCTAAATTACTAAGACGCCGATTAGTAAAACGATTAAAATATTATATAAAAAATTATAATGTGTTCGAAGGCTTACGCCAATTAGCTTTTAATGGCTGTCGCCCTCCTAAAATGAGACGAAAAAAACGAAAAGGTTTAAAAATAACTAAACCTTCGCTTTAAAAAAAACTAGGAGAGGTGGCTGAGTGGCTAAAAGCATTGGTTTGCTAAACCAACATATACAATTTTGTATATCATGGGTTCGAATCCCATTCTCTCCAATTTTAAATTTAATTATTATTTATGCTTATTTTAGTTATAAAAATCTTAGTAATAGTATTACCAATTATTTTAGCTATTGCATATTTTACTTTAGCTGAAAGAAAAATAATGGGTGCAATACAAAGACGTAAAGGACCTAACGTTGTTGGTACTTACGGATTATTACAACCGTTAGCAGATGGTTTAAAATTAGTTTTTAAAGAAACAATTTTACCTAGTAGTTCTGATAAAGTAGTTTTCATATTAGCACCTATAATAACTTTTGTATTAAGTTTAATGGGCTGGGCAGTAATACCTTTTAATGAAACAGCATTATTAGCTGATATTAATGTTGGTATTTTATATTTATTTGCTGTATCATCTCTAGGTGTTTATGGTATAATGTTATCAGGATGGTCAAGTAATTCAAAGTACGCCTTTTTAGGTGGGTTACGTTCAACAGCACAAATGGTATCATATGAAGTATCTATGGGATTTATTATTGTAACTGTAGTACTTTGTGCAGGTTCGTATAATCTAACTGATATAATAATGGCACAAAAAAATATTTGGTATGTAATACCTTTATTTCCAAGCTTTATATTATTTTTTATTTCGGCATTAGCTGAAACTAATAGATTACCTTTTGATTTACCTGAAGCAGAAGCGGAATTAGTTTCTGGATATAATGTTGAATATTCAGCAATTGGTTTTGCTTTATTCTTTTTAGGAGAATATGGTAATATGTTATTAATGAGTGGGTTAACAGTAATTTTATTTTTTGGTGGTTGGTTACCTCCAATTGAGTTTTTAGGTTTCTTACCTGGCTCTTTTTGGTTTGCTTTCAAATTATGTTTTTTTGTTATAGCATTTATTTGGATTCGTGCAACCTTACCTCGTTATCGTTATGACCAATTAATGCATTTAGGTTGGAAAATTTTTTTACCATTATCATTAGGTTATTTAGCATTTACCTTTTCAATTTTATTCGCATTTAATTGGTTACCATTCTAAAAAAATTATTTATTTTTGTTTAAATAAAAATAATATATTAAAATAAAAAAAATACTAAATTCAAAGCAAATGTATAGGCTGCAAAATAATAAAATTTGCAATAATAAATCAGGAGGTGTAACTAAAGTACTGAATAATAGAAATAATAAATATATGTATGATTTATTTATAATTACTGTTAAAATTCCTTTACGTATAAAAAATAAAAAACTTATAATTAGTAAACCTTGTAAAAAATTAGTTAAAATAAAAATAGAATTAAAATAATAAAAATAATTTAACGCGCTTAATTCTAAAAAAAATGAGAATAATTTTGAAGTATTTTGAAACGAAGCAAAAAATTCCCAAAAAATAGGCAAACCAATAAAAAATGTTAAAATATTTACGCTAAAATAACAGATAAGTAATTTATATTTTAATAATTGTAAATAATGCCATTCTTTGTTATAAGAAGCTGTTTTTATATAATCAAAAAAAATAATAACTAAATAAGGTGCAAAAATAAATAATAAAAAGTTTAAGCAAGAGTATATATAAAAAAATAATATTTCGCGTGGTTCAGTAAATATAAAATAATCTAATAAATTGTTTTTTAGTAAAATAGGAATAATTGTAATAAAAATAATATCATTTTTATAAATATATAATAAAATAAGACTTATTATTATTGCTAAAATAGAATAAAAAAAACGATAATAAATTTCTGAAATATAAAACATTTTTTTATTTTTTTTTTAATTTTTTAATTTGTGATATTAACCATTTGGTATCACCAAATAATAAATAAAGTATTATGATAAAAAAAATTAATTGTGTAATACTAATCATAATTATAATATATAAAGAATAATAAGTTAAGGCTTATAGTTTAAGGGTAGAACGTACCGCTCATAATGGTACTAATGTAGGTTCAAATCCTACTAAGCCTACTGAAGTATTTTTCGCAAAAAATAAAATAATATTTTTATGCTTTTACAAGCTGCAAAATTTATTGGTGCTGGTCTAGCTACTTTCGGTTTAGCTGGTGCTGGTGTTGGTATTGGTACTGTTTTTGGTGCACTAGTATTAGGAATTTCTAGAAATCCTAGCTTAAAAGAAGATATGTTCAGAATGGCTATTTTCGGTTTTGCTTTAACTGAAGCAATTGCACTATTTTCAATGATGTTTGCTTTCTTAATTTTATTTGCTTTATAATAAGTAAAGTAAACTAAAAGAAAAGATTTATTTTTTTAAAGAGATTGTTTTTAATATCAAATAAAACTTTTTATAAAACCCTAAATTATTATTAATACGATTTAAATTATTATTAAAAAATAATGATTCAATTTGATTTTCAAAAAAATAATTACTATTGTATTTAACAAGAATAATATTTTCTTTTAAAGCTGTTAATTCATCTAAAGTTTTATATTCAAAAAAATAAATATTTGCTGGTATTATTTTATCCAAAAAAACATTTTTATTTAATTTTAAAAATTGTGTTCGTGTAATTCTTGTTAAATGTAAAGTGTTATTTTTTGGATTAAATAATATTGCAAAATTTTTTAAATTATTTATTTTTTTGTTAGATATTGTATTTTTTACTTGTTTTTTATTAATTTGCATAATTTAAAATTAAAATATTATATTTTCATTTGAAAAAATAATTGACGATTTTTGGATTGTTTGTTTTTTTGTATACCCTTTCACAGCTTTTTTTATTTTATGAAAAATTTTTTTTTCTAAATATAATTTTATAAAAATTGTATTTACAGTTATAATAAGATTGGTGTGCAACCAACAAAGCAATACTTTCACAAATGATTTATAATCAATAACTTCTTTTTTATTCCATAAATTAGCAAATGTATTTAATGTATTAATAATTGAAATATGACCAAATAAACCTAATACGCGTACTTTAAATTTTGTTTTTGCTCTAGTTAATATAACACTAGGTAAAGTATTTTTAGTTTGGTTATTTCGTATTAAATTAAAAAATTGTTCAAACAACTTACGATATGTTGTATTTAAGGTTTTTAAAGAAGGATACTGTTTGATTAAATGTTGATATTGATCATCAATATAATTTATTTTATTATATGATAAAATTAAAGTATTATATTGATTAATGGTATGAAAACGTTCCACATTTGCTATTTCTGTTTTTGTTAGATTAAAAACAATTGTATTATTAGCCAATAGTGTTGCATTAGATTTTGTTGTTGGTTTTTTTAGCACGTAAGCGCGAAAGTCTTTTAAAGTATATAAGACAGGCGTTAAATTTATGAATAACATACAAGTTTTAATTTTAGTGGTAATTTTTGAGTACTTTCAGTAAATAGCTCTTGAGCTAATTTTAATGAAATTCCATCTATTTCATATAATATGGTTCCTGGTTTAATTTTTACTATCCAAGAATCGACTGATCCTTTACCTTTACCCATACGAATTTCAACTGGTTTTTTTGTTTTTGGTATATGTGTAAATACACGAATCCATAATTTTCCTTGTTTTTTTATTTTTTTCATGATTACACGACGAGCTGCTTCTAATTGTTTATTGGTTAAAATACCAAATGTTGTCGCTTTAAAAGCATAATTACCATAAACAATATTTTCAGCATGAGATAAAATTTTATTTGGTATAGAACCTTTTTGCATTTTTCTAAATTTTGTTTTTCTAGGTGCGTTTAACATATATAATTGTAAAATATTAATTTTTTGATATCCATAGTTTCCAACCAAATGTACCTAATTTATTAAACGATGTTTGAGCAGCATAATCTACGTTTTTATCAATTGTTTGGTTAAAAACACTACCTACAATACTTCTAAAATTGCTTGCTTGAGCTTTTCCTGATATCTTACCACTAACAAGTAGCTTAATACCTAAAATATGATTATTTTTTTGTTTATCTAATTCATAAACAATTTTAAATAAGTCACGTAAAAAAATAAAAAAACGTTTATGTTGCTTTTTAGGTAACCATGTAAAATGTTTTGCTAAAATATATGTTAATAAGAAAGCTTTTGTATTAGAATTTTGTAATAATAATGTTAAAGCAATTATCAAATCTTTTATATATTTGTTTCTTAATTGTTTGTTTAATCCCAATTTTTGACCTTTTATTAATAATAAATTAAAAAATGTTGGATTTAGTTTAGCATCAAGTTTTGTTGCTTTAAAATGAACTTTTTTAACATTATAAATTTTAGCTATAGTTTTTAAAAATAATTTTAGCGAATTATGATTATTTTTTTTTATTAAGTTTTTTCGTTTAATTAATTTTCTAAATTTCTTTATATAAAGATTTGAAGATTTTGATATAATAAAATTTAAATTTATATATAAAGTATTATTATCTTTTTTAATATTTAAATCATTTATTAATAATCCTTTTTTATTTAAAAAATTAACAAGATAATTTCTTATCTTATAATGTAAAGAATATTCTTCAAAATTTGTCCAAATTACGTAATTATTATTTGGGCGTATGCTTAATGGAGATGTTTTTTGTCCCATAAAATTTTATATTTTCTTTTTATTAATAATTTTTTTTTTTCCTTTATAAATATACGGTTTTCTTGAATGTGCAAATTCACCAAATTTAAATCCTATCTTTTCTTGTGTTATTTTAATAGTTTTATATTCTTTTCCATTATAAACTTTAACTAACCGATTTAATAAAAAAGAAGGTATTACAGCATCGCGTGCCCATATATTTAGATTTTTCTTTTTTTTTAGTTGTTTTATTATAGTTTTTGGTAAATAATTTAATTTCCATGTTGATCTCGACATAAATATTTATTTTTGTTTATTTTTTTTTGTAGGTTGTCCTTTAGTTGGCTTACCCCACGGAGTAACTGATGGTTTACCACCACCTCCGCCATGTGGATGATCTACAGGGTTCATTGCAACACCTCTAACTTTCGGACGTAATCCTCGTAGTCTATTTTTTCCAGCTTTACCAATTACTTGTAAATTATGGTTCTCATTTGAAATCATTCCAATGGTAGCAAAAGCATTTGATTTTATGTATTTAATTTCACCTGATGGAATTCGCACTTTTGATAAAAACTGTCCCTTTTGTAATAGTTGACATGAGGTCCCAGCTGCTCGTGCATAAATAGCTTTTTTAAAACCTACTAATGAAATTATACTACCAGCAGGTATATTAGCAATAGGCAATCTATTTCCAATTCGTATATCTGAAACGTG
>Ga0164243_10004438_pt1 | contig 21996 bp, 17 predicted proteins | sample OricompcompostOP_FD_108781 | JGI IMG/M metagenome (GOLD analysis project Ga0164243, IMG submission 108781) | Organic Plus compost microbial communities from Emeryville, California, USA - Original compost - Organic plus compost (OP) | ecosystem: Engineered > Solid waste > Mixed feedstock >...
CCCGCGAGCACGGAGGGGAGATCACCGCACAGGAGGCGCGGGAGCGCGCGGTGGTGCTGCTCAGCAGACTCGTCGGGGCGCTCGCTCTCGCCCGCGCCGTGCGCCACGTCCAGCCTGGACTGTCCGACGAGATTCTGCGGACCTGCCGCGCGCACGCCCTCGACTGAGGGCTTCGACGAGCCGGGCGTCACATCGAGTGGGCCTAACGCTTCAGCATACGAACCGCGAAGTGTTGGTCGAAGGCCCTGAGATCATGATCCGCCCAGTGGGCACCCGTCGTCTGGTGGCGGGTGGTTCCCGATGAGCGGCGACACGATCATCGGCGGGCTGACCGCGCCGCAGGCCGACGGGCTGGCCTGCGTGGTGTGCGGAGCTGACTACCTCCGCGTCCGGGTCCCACATGTGCCGGTGGGCCGGTCGGTCACCGGTTCCCAGGTGTTCGCCTGCGTCGGCTGCTCCCCGGACGACGCACGGCGCGCGGCGGGAGGTGTGCTGCGGTGAGCACCACGGCAACCCCTCGGCGGGATCGTGCGCTGTGGGTGCAGTGCGCGTGTACCGCACTGGTGGCGCTCGGCGCGGCGTACGCCTCCTACCGGCACGGCCGCGAGTTCGCCTTGCGTTTCGGTGCCGACGAGGCCACGGCGACGATCTGGCCGTTGATCGTGGACGGCATCCTGACCACGGCCACGGTCGAGTTGTGGAAGACCACCGGCCACGGCCGCCGTACCGGTGGCCGATGGGCCGCCTGGTTGTCCTTCGTGTTCGGGATCTGCCTCTCGCTGTGCGCGAACGTGGCGGCGGCCCCGGAGCTGAGCGTGTTCGCCGTGGCGGTGGCGGCGTGCCCACCGCTGGCGCTGCTGCTGGCGGTCGAGTTACTCAACCGCGCGCTCAAGCGGCACCGTGTCGGAACCAGCGCCGAGACCGCGACCGAGTCCAACACTGAGATCGCCGAGACGCGCGAGATCGGCGACGACACCGGGGCGGTGGTGCGTCTCGCGGTGGTCCCGGACGAGTCTCGCCCGCCGGCCGAGCCGACCGCCGAGCAGCGGATGTGGGCCTACTACGTGACCGAGCGGGCCAAGGGCCGCACGCCGACCGGCGCGGAGCTGGATCGGATCGCGGGCACGAACAACTACGGCCGCAAGGTCCTGCGCAGGTGGCGGCAGGCGAGTGACCTCCCCAGCATCAAGGCAGCTCGCGCAGCTGGTGATCTACGGGGACCGTCGACGGCGGGAGGGTTGTGATGAGGAGTTCATCAGCGTCACGCTTGCCGGTCTTACCGCTGGCGGTGTACCGCATCTTTACCAACCGTTTGGTCAAGGTCCAGGAATGTGCGCCGAGCGTGTCCCGGTCCACGCGGCTAGGTGTCATGCGAGCGTGCGCATAGAGCCAAGTACTTTCGGTCAGCAGTGGGTTATTGTCATAACTGAGCAGCCAGCGGAACTGCGCCTTGGTGCGCAGGTATGCGGCGAGCTGCATGTGGAGCATGTGGTCATCTGATCCCGCCTTGCCAGCCCTGTCGCCGCCGTATCCACCTCTGGGGTCGAAAGAGGTGCGGTACAAGTGCGAAGCTTTTTCGATGTAGGGTGGGTCGAGGTAGGCGACGACGCGGGACGGGATCAGCTGCGGGTAGTTCTCGGGCACGTCATCGAGTGTCTGTTTCCAGTCCTTGTGCCAGACATCGACGAGTCGGCCAGTGTCGTACAAGTGACCGACGTATCGAAGCCGTTCCTCTATGGCCTCCGGATTCCACCGGCATCCGATTCCGTACGGGCTCTCCTGCTTGCGTCCGCCGATCGGGCCTGCCTTACCGTGAAGGATTCCAGAAAACGTCGTGCGGTTTAGAAATAGGCACTGTGTCGCCAACCCCAGTCGGACCGTGGAAGGCTTCGCGTTCCAAGCGGGCGCCCAGGAACGCCAGTAGTCCCACCGTTCGACGGCGGTTGCTCCGCCTGGCTTGACGTATCGGGTCCACTCGTCATGCATGCGGTCGATCAGCGCATCTGTGTCAGCGGCCGCGGCCTGCCAGAAAGCGGTTACCAACGGATCCACGTCAGCAAGTAGCACTCGGTCGACGATCCCTTGGCCGACGAGTCGCAAGGACGCCGACGCGCCGCCAGCGAACGGCTCGACCAGCAGGTTGATTTCCGGAACGGCCCGCGAACCCTTGGCGGCATCCAAGATCCGGGCGATCACCGGAGCAAGGGACGACTTTGCTCCTGGGTAACGCAGTGGCGACTGGTACCTGCTCGCCATAAGCGCGTGATCAACGTCGCCAAGGGGTGCGACGAGCGGGCGTGGGTTGTCGAGGATGTGCGTCGGGATTGCGGGGGCGACAGCGTCAGCTGCGTGAGCAGCCCGGAGGGGTGCGGCCGGCAGCACAGCCACATTCTCGATCATGGCGCAGACCGTACCGGAGCGGCTTGTCCACCAGACGAGTCGAGGCCGAGACGTTTGGTGGCCACAAGGCGGAGCACATCAGTGCCCACACCAATCGGGAACGCGGCCTTCCCGTGCGCGGCCGCCACCGGGATGATGCCATCGACGTACATTGAGGAACCGGTGCGGTCGATCACGTCGAGGATTGCGGGCAGCGTCGGGTAGGCCGCCGGGTCGGCTTGGCCCCCGTTGGCATCGTACGGTGCGCCGGTCGGTGGCGGCACGGTCGGGACGACGACTCGCCCATCAAGCGCGCGATACACGAACTTGCGGCCCCAGTACGTCTCCTTGCCGTAGGCGCGGGCGTTGTTGGCATTGACGACGCGAGCGATGATCTGTTCATCGCATACCAACAGGTCACCCGGTTCGAGAATGCCGTGCCGCGCCAGTTGGCGCGCGTAGTCGACCAGAGCACCGGACTTCTCAATCCCACAAACGTATGGCGCTTTGCCCGGAGCAGTACTGCCCATCGCTTGAAAGTATTCAAGGGCTCGCCCGCGCAGCTTTGCTGGTGTGCCGAACACGGCCAGCGGGCCATCGACGATGAACAGCGTAGTTGGCAGAGCCTTCTGGCGCGACTGCTCCCACAGCAGCGTCGCCAGCCCGACCAGCACCAACAGCTCGATCACCGACATCAGCCGCCCGAGAGCGGACTGGTTCGTGCCCTCTTCGCCAACCTCCTCGTGGATACGAAGCACGTCGGTGGGAAAAAGGTGCACGCCGCACGCGTCGCAATCGGCGCCAGCGGGCGGCACGGGAACGTCCTTCTTGCAGTCCTGCGTCGGACAGTTAACCGGCACGGTGGCCGCTGGCGACCCGGGAACGCCGTGGAGAAGGAAAAGCAAATCAAGCAGCGGCTGGTCGAGGCGATTGACGTCGATCTTCTTCTGCCGAAACAGCTCGTTGATAGCCTCGCGCCACGACGTCACAATGTCGACACCGGCACGCGTGTACGCGCCGGAGACGGGCAGGTCCAGCGTCACGAGAGCGGTGTTGACCGCACGCTCGATCTTGTACGGGTCGACGAACCGCTCAGCCCGTTGCGACTCCATGACGCCGAGGTCCACATACGCTGCGGCAGCCTGCGCGAACCCGTACAGGACCGATGGAAGACCGTCACGCACCTGCTCAACGACGTGTGAACCATCGATCGCCAGCGCGGCGGTGAGCCGCTCCGACGCAGGCGGGGCGGCGAAGTCGCCTCGCGGACGGATTCGCTCGCGGATCGAATCCGAGTCCTGAATCGCCTCAGCCGGAACATGAAAGGTCCGTTGGTCCGCAATCGCCCGGATGGCGGCCGCTGAATGCCCCAGCCGCGACGCGATCTCGTGAGCCCCGCCGGCAGTCTCGTACGGCATCAGGGCGCCGTCCCGTTCAGCGTCAACGGCGGGTCACCAGCCGCTGCTCGTGCTTCGTTGACGAGCGCGATGTCGTACCGATCGATCTGGACGGGGACGATGTACGGCGAGGACAGTGTCTTGAGCCGCACGTAGCCGCGGTCCTCGGAGGCGATGATCGCATCTGAGAACGCCCCGAAGTCGTAGAACTTGGCCAGTTCCCGCACCTCTGTTGTGTTGTTCAAATGGGCGACAACCCAGTTGGCAGTATTCGCCTTGACCTGGTGCGCTACCCCCGAGACCTCCTGCGTCGCGTAGGTCATGCCGAGGTTGAGCTTGCTGGCTTCCTTGGCGAGCTTGACCCACACGTCGAGGTCATCCTTGTATCGGTCCGACGAGAACAGGTTGTGAGCCTCCTCAAGCATCACCTGGATATGCGGTGGTTCCTGTCCCGACGTAAACACCTCGGTCTGCTTGGAAAGGAGCCGACGCGTAATCGACTCGCTCAGCGCCTTGGTCACAGCCTCGGCCCCGACATGCAAATCGACGATCACAATGCGACCCCGGACCAGCTCCTCGTAAATCTCAATCGCAGGGTCGTTCCGTGTCGCAGGGCTATGAAACGGGCGCAGCGGATTCAGGTTTCGCCAGCCTCGGACGCTGCGGTTCCCGCTGCGAGTCGTGAAAATCGGCTCAACGCTCTTCCAGCGGACATCCTTCGTAAAGTTGGTCGCGTCGGCGTCTCCGGCGTCACGCAGCTCCACGACCTTGTCGACGACATCCTCGACGTCTGCTGCAGCAACTGTCACAAAATTGGCACTACCTCCGGCCTGCGTAAACGGATTGCGGCCCAGTCCGGCGACTCCGCCTGCGATGCCCGTGACGATCTTCTGCTGAAAAGCGCCGCCGATATTGATTCGCACACGAAAATTTGTCGGCACTGCGAACCCTGCACGCATCAGCGCACCATAGAGAACAAGCCGGGCGCGTTGGGCATGTGTGGTTGCGGAGCGGTCCCCCGGCACGTCCGCGTAGGACGTACCCGCGAAGTCCTTGACATAGCCGGACTCATCACTGCTTAGCGTGTCGGAAATCAGCCCCTGAACGGCGTCGATCTGGTTCTCAGAATAAAAGTTGATATTGAGAGGCTTCACGTGCGGCTGCGTACCGTCGGCGCCAAACTTGAAGATGCGGACATGGTTCGCGCCAATCGCTGCGATCTCGGTGCCATCCTGCGTGTTCGGGTTAGCGTACTCTCCCTGCGGATCGAAGATCAGCTGACCGATGGGATGTCCACCCGTGGCACGCTGTCGCTCGGAGACCACGAACGTGCGCGCGATGATGATCTTTGCAGTATTCGACTTGCCCATCCGGGTCATACCGAGCAGAGCGGTCTTGTTGCCGATGAAGTCCCGGATGTTGACTTCGACGGCAGCGTCGGCTTGCTTGGAGGTCTTGGCTCGCCGTCGCGTCGCGGAGTACCGCACCGCGCCGATACGTACGCGTTCCACGGGGCGCCCGGTGGGCTTAAGGTAGGAAGCGATCGTTGCCAGGCCGTCGCCGATCGGTTTCAGGACTCGGTATGTGGACGTGGCATAGAAGTTGTCCACGTCGGCACCGAACTCAAGCACCTTCTGCCCGTCCACGTCGTCTTCATAGAAGGTGCCGAGGATTTTGCACCGTACGCCGGTAAACGAAACTCGGTTCTTGGTGAACGGGTCGAGTTCCGCATCGAGCACAGCGGACGGCGATGGGTCCTGGTTGTTCGAGAGGGCTGTGCGCAGGGACTCCTCGCGCACGGCATGTAGGTCGCGTTCAAGCGACAATGGTGCCGTGCCCTCGACACGCAGAAGCAGCACCTCGTCGTCGTCGACGCGAGGATCGTTGACGTCCTGCGCGGTCGCAAGCAGGAACGAGAATTGTGGAATGCCACCGGCGTCGAATTTCCAGCGGTCATGTGTCAGCACGACGGCTTGACTGTAGTCGATCTGGTGAATCGCACCGATCCGGGTCGACCGACCGTCGGCAAGCAGCTCCGAACGGAGTAACGATCCGGCGCCGACACCAGGGATGAACTCAGTCATTCTCGCCTCTCGAGAGACACCAGCGGGACGCAACCTCGCATAGCTTACTGAAAGTTCTCGTACCACGTGGCCGACGCGCTAGGCGCAGGCCGGTGGACCTGATCGCTGCGACGAATTAACTGCGTCATGGCGTAGCGGCTACCAACGGGCCGCCGAGTGTTGACCTTGGCTCGCGGGCTGCAACCACGATCAACAACCTTGCCGATCACCCGCGCTCGACGGGCACGACACGCCGCCCGGCGCAGGTGACGAACGGTGTGGTGCCCCCGCCGATCTTCCCGGAGGCTTCACAGGGGCCGGTACGCCCAAGGCATCGGGCACCACACCGAGCTGGCGAACGTCCCGCGGCCGGCCGAGCAGCCCATCTTTTTCAAGACCTCAACCAGGCCAGGTAACGGGAAGGCTTGCCAGGCGACCCCGGGACCGTTCGGGACCCATTAGGTAACGGGGCGGAATTGCTCAGTGGTCCGCGGCGAGAATGGTGACCGCGCAGGCAGCGGGACCGTTGCCGAGTGAGCCGCCGGCGTTCTCCGCCATGGCGATGCGTGCGCCCTCAACCTGGCGAGCGCCGGCGCGCCCGCGCAGCTGCTCGGTGAGTTCGACCAGTTGCGCCGCGCCGGTCGCACCGATCGGGTGGCCGCGGGCAATGAGCCCGCCGGAGGGGTTGATGGGCTGTTTCCCGCCGATCGCGAAGGATCCGTCGCGGGCGAGCTTGGCGCCATCGCCATCGGGAGCCAGGCCGAGTTCCTCGGCGATGACCAGCTCGGCCGGGGAGGCCGCGTCGTGCACCTCGCACACGCTGATGTCGGCGGGGCCAAGGCCGGCCTGGTCGTAGGCGGCCCGCGCCGTGCGTGCGACGACGTCGCCGGTGTCGCCGGCGCGCGCGGCTCCAATGGCGGACGCGAGCACCCGCGGCCCGGCAAGGCCACGCCGACGGGCGGTGTCCTGGCGCGTCAGGACCAGTGCGGCCGCGCCGTCACCGATCGAGGAGCACATGGGCCTGGTCAGCGGATTGACGATGGAGCGCGCCGCGAGGACTTCGTCCACGGTCAGTGGGGTGCGATTCTGTGCGTTCGGGTTGAGGCTCCCGTTGCGGTAGTTCTTTGCCGCCACGGCCGCGAAGTCCCGCGCCAACGCACCGGTGCGGGCCATGTATTCGCGAGCTTCGGCGGCGTAGATCTCCATGAATACGGGTCCGGCCGGGGAGTCGTCATCGCGCAGTTCCACGTCGACCGCCGAGGCCAGTGCGCGTTGTGCTCGGGTGCGATCCTCGCTGGTCATTTTCTCGGCCCCGACGACCAGTACGGTGTCGTACTGACCCGAGGACACCGCCAGTGCGCCGAAATGAAAGGCGCTCGAACTGGAGGCACAAGCGTTTTCCACCGAGATCATCGGCCGCCCGGCAACACGTGACGTGCCAAGCGCGGTGTGGGCGCGGATCATCTCCTGGCCGGTGAGGAAGCCCGCGGCGGCGTTGCCGAACACGACGAGGCCGATGTCCTCGGCGTCGAGCCCAGCGTCGGCCAGTGCCCGGTCGGCCGCTTCGCCGGCCAGTTCTCGCAACCGGGTCGGCACGAACATTCCGAACGGGGTGATGCCGACTCCGACGATCGTCGCGTCCATTGAGTGTCCTTTCATTCCTGGTCTGCATCCGGTAGTTCGTCGACATCCGGCCACAGGATCCGGGTGGCCAGTTGCTGTGGTTGGTGTTGTTTCAGGTCTTCCAACAAGTGCTCGAACATGGTGGTGGTCAGCGTCGCAGCCGTGGCGGCGTCGCGGGTGCGGATCGCCTCCGCGATCGCGGACTTCTCGTCGAACACACGCTGGTGGGATTCCGCCGGAAGGCGCCAGTCGACCGCGGCCGACATCCAGGTCAGCGCCGGGACGAGCAGGGCGAGGACCTCGTTGCCGGCGGCGTCGGCGACGATTCGGTGAAAGCGATGGTTGTGGCCGGTGAACTGGTCGGTCCCGCGCGCGCGATCGATCCGGATCATGCAGTTGGCGAGTAGGGCGAGGTCCTGATCGCCGCGGTGAACCGCGGCGAGCGTGGCCACGGTGGGTTCGAGTACCGCGCGGGCCTCCATGAGCGAGCGCAGGGTCGCCCCTCGTGCCTGGAGTGCCATCGCCAGCGTGCTGCCCACGGCGCGGGGTCGAGGGTTGGCGATGCGGGGCCCGCCACCCGGCCCGGAACGGATGTCGATCGCGCCGAGGAAGGAGAGCAGCCGGAGCGCTTCGCGCAGGGAACCACGGGACACATCGAAGTAGCCCATGAGCGCTGCCTCGGATGCCAGTCGGTCACCGGGTACCAGTTCGCGGCGAACGGCCTCACGCATCATCCGGCGCGCAGTGTGCCGCGGCACGGTCCCGTAGTCACCCATCTGCGGTTTCCTCTCGACAAGCAGCCCCGATAACTCTTACCCTACATGCGTGGAAACAAGTACACTAGATAATCCCTTCATCTTTTCCCCTGAGCACCAGGCCTTCGAGGACTCCGTGGCCACCTTGGCCCGTCGCGAGTTCCACGACGGCTACCTCGCGCGGGCGACCAGTGACGACATGTGCTGGGCCGAGCTGAAGCAGCTGGGCAGGCACGGCCTGCTGGGGATGCCCCTTCCGGTCGAGCTCGGCGGGCAACACGCCGATCCGATCACCGTCGGCATCGCCTGTGAGCAGATCGCCAAGGCCGACTTCAATCTCTCCTATTTCGTCTTCGGCTCGGTGCTCGCCAAGGTGCTGCTGACCGGCCTCCCGCACGAGGTGGCCCATCCGCTCGTGCGATCGATTACCGCGGGGGATCGGCTCTTGGCGCTCGCGCTCACCGAGCCCAGGGGCGGCTCGGACGCGAGCGGGACCTCGGTGCGGGCACGGCCGGTCGACGGTGGCTACCAGCTTTTCGGCGAGAAGACCTCGGTCACCTTGGGCATGCACGCTTCGCATGCGATCGTGGTGGCCACGACCGAGCCAGGAACGGGATCGCGGGGGACACGACGACTCCTGGTGCCGTTGGACGACCCATCCGTCAGCAGGCAGCGGTTCACCGATCTCGGGTTCCGGCCGCTGAGCCGGGCGGGGCTGATTTTCGATGGGACATTCGTGCCCGCAGATCACGAGCTGACCGGATCGGGTAGCGGCTTGTCGGCGGTACTGTCCGATTTCGATCTGACCAGGACCCTGCTCGGGCTCATGGTGATCGGCGCGGCCCGCAGGGCGATCGAGTCCACCATCGACTGGGTACGGGAGCGGGAGGCCTTTGGCCGGCCGATCGCCGGCTTCCAGGGGGTGTCGTTCCCGCTCGCCGAACACGATACGCAGCTTGAGGCCGCGCGCTGGCTCTGCTACCGGACGCTCGGCTTGCGGGCGGCGGGACTGCCGCACACCAGGGAAGCTGCCATGTGCAAGTGGTGGGCTCCCCGGCTGGCGATCCAGGCGATCAATGATTGCATCGTGCTGCATGGGCACGTCGGCTGGTCGGCTGAAATGCCGTTGCAGCAACTGCTTCTTGACGTCAGCGGGTTGCAGATCGGTGACGGCACACCGCAAATCCAAAAGCTCGTCATCGCCCGCCATCTAATCGGCCGACAGTACGTCGGCTAGTCGGCACACCAGTTCGAACAAAGAGATAGACACACCCATTTACGGCAAAGGAGCCTGACAATGAAGGTCGTCAACGGATGCCCGTCCACCTCGATGAACGACTACCAGCTCAACACGACCACCTTTATTCGGCATGCGGCTCGGACCTACCCCGAGCAGGAGATCGTGTACCGCACGTCGGCGGGTCTGCAGCGCTACACCTACCTTGACGCCTACCGGCGGATCATGCGCCTGGCCAATGCGCTTGAGTCGCTCGGCGTGAAACCGGGTGATCGGGTCGGGGTGCTCGACTGGAACACCCACCGGCATTTCGAGCTGTACTTCGGCATCCCAGGAACCGGTGCCGCGCTGTTGCAGATGAACCTGCGCATCTCGACCGAGGACCTGAGCTATGTTGGTAACCACAGCGAGGTCTCCTTTGTCTTTGTCGACGAATCGTTGTTGCCCATTGCCGAGTCCATCGCGCCGCGGCTGAACAACGTCAAGGGTTACGTCGTGATGTCCGACCGCCCCGTCGAGGAGATCGAGACGACCCTGCCATCGGTGCGCGGCTATGAGGAGCTGCTGGCCGAGAGCGACGCCGAATACGACTGGCCGATGGTGAACGAGGCCAGCACCTACAGTGCCTGCTACACATCGGGCACCACGGGCCGACCCAAGGGCGTGTATTACTCACACCGCAACATCTACCTGCATTCCATGGAGATGGCGGCCTATGTCGGGATCAACAGCGACGACTGCGCGCTGGTGATCGTGCCGATGTTCCATGGCCAGTCCTGGGGCCTTTTCTACGCCTGCGTGATGATGGGTGCCAAGATCGTCTTCCCCGGTCGCTATACCGCCGAGGAGCTCAATCCCTTGGTGGACCTGATGATTCAGGAGAACGTAACCATCGCCTGCGGCGCTCCCGCGATCTTCCAGCCGATGCTTGAGTACATCCGCACCTTGGACGAGAAGCCGGACTTCAGCCGCGCCCGCTTCCTTTCCGGGGCGACCGAACCGCCGCTGTCGATGATGCGTGGGTTCAAGGAGCTGACCGGCGCGGAGATCATCCATGCCTACGGTGCTACCGAGACGACCCCGTTGGTCGCGGTCAACTACCGGCTCAAGCCGTCGCTGCGATCGACCCTGACCGAGGACGAGCGCTGGGACCTCAAGCGCAAGCAGGGCCTGCTGGTCACCGGAATCGACGTGCGGGTCGTTGACGAGGACGGTGCGGAGGTTCCGCATGACGGTGTGAGCGTCGGTGAGGTCTGTATGCGCGGTCCGTGGATCGCGGGGAGCTACCACAACGCGCCGGGTACGGAGGGCAACTTCCTCGACGGGTACTGGCGCAGCGGTGACGCCGGCACGATCGACGAGAACGGCTATCTCAAGGTCGTTGACCGGATCAAGGACGTGATCAAGAGCGGTGGCGAGTGGATCTCTTCGATCGACATGGAGAACACCATCGTCGGCCACCCCGACGTCCTCGATGCCGCGGTTGTCGGTCTACCGCACGAGAAATGGCAGGAGCGCCCGCTGGCATTGGTGATCGTCCGGGACGGCGCCACCGTCACCGAGGACGACATCCGCTCCTTGTTGCTGGAATCCTTTGCCAAGTGGCAGTTGCCCGACCAGATCCTCTTCGTCTCCGAGATTCCGAAGACCAGCGTTGGTAAGACCAGCAAGAGGACGATCGTGGCGAACTACCGCGATCTTTACAAGGGGGCGGATGGCAATGCCTGAACCACAAGCCGAAGCGGTCGTGCGGGTCGAACGGGTCGGGCACATTTTGGTGATGACACTGGCCCGGCCGCGTGCCCGCAACGCGGTGAACGCGGCGGTGGCCGCCGGGCTCGAAGCCGCCGTGGATCTGCTGGAAACCGACGACGAACTGTGGGCTGGTGTGCTCACCGGAGACGGGCCGGTGTTTTGCGCCGGCGCCGATCTCAAGGCGGTCGCCGCGGGAGGGCTCGCCGACCTGGTGACCGAGCGCGGCGGGTTCGCTGGTTTCGTCCGTCGCGCCCGCACGAAGCCGGTCATCGCGGCGCTCAACGGCGACGCGCTCGCGGGCGGCATGGAGCTGGCTATCGCGTGTGATCTCGTGTTGGCCGCCGAGGGCGTGCGCATGGGCATCCCGGAAGCCGCGCGGTCGCTGCTCGCCGTCGGCGGCGCGCTGGCGAATCTGCCAAAGCTCATCGGCGAGAAGGCGGCCTTGGAGCTGGCGATGACCGCGCTGCCGTGGCCGGCCGAGCGCTTCGTCGGGCTCGGCCTTGTTTCGGCGGTGGTACCGCAGGCGGACCTGCGGGCGCAGGCATTGCGGCTGGCGGAATCCATCTGTGCCAACGCGCCGCTGGCCGTGCGTGCATCGCGCGCGGTGATCGTTGATGGGCGGGAACTCGACCAGAATGCCCGGTGGGAGCTTGCCGAGCGCCACCTTGCCGAGCTCGTCGCGACGGCCGACTATCGTGAGGGGCTTGAGTCCTTTGTGGAGAAAAGACAGCCGCGATGGACCGGCCGGTGACCGGTCGCGGCCCACTTGCCGGGATACGGGTGATCGAGTTGCCGGGTATCGGCCCGCTGCCGTTTGCCTGCATGTTGCTCGCCGATCTCGGGGCCGATGTTATTCGAATCGATCGGCCGGACGATGTGGGCAGGCAACCGAGGAGCGCGCTCGATGTCGCGATGCTCTCACTGGACCCGCTCGGCCGGAACCGGCGGCGCCTTGCGATCGATCTCCGTGCGCCGGAAGGAGCCGAGCTGCTGCTCCGGATGGCAGAGACGGCGGATGTCGTGATGGAGGGCTTTCGCCCCGGAGTGGTTGAGCGGCTCGGTGTCGGCCCGAAGGATTGTCGCTCTCGTAACGACCGGTTGGTATATGGCCGGGCGACGGGCTGGGGGCAGACCGGGCCGCTGGCCCACTCGGCCGGCCACGACATCAATTACCTCGCGCTGTCCGGCGTGCTCGACTCCATCGGCAGCAGGGGCGGTCCGCCGGTTGCGCCGATGGGTCATATCGGTGATTTCGGCGGTGGAGGGCTGTTTCTGGCCTTCGGTGTGCTCGCCGCGCTCATCGAGCGGGAGCGCTCGGGCAAGGGACAGGTGGTCGATGCCGCCATTCTCGACGGCGTCGGCCTGCTCGGTTCGTTGCAGCGCTTCCTGTCTCAGCACGGTGCGGTGCCCGCAGGTCGGGCAACGGGTCCGCTGGACGGCGGTTCCCACTTCTACAACGTGTACGAGACGGCGGATGGCAAACACATCACGTTCGGTGCGGTGGAACCAAAATTTCACCGTGAGCTGTTAGTGCAGCTCGGGCTGGACCCTGCCGGCGTCGAGCAGCTCGACAGCGGTGGCTGGCCGGATCTGCGCAAGAAGATTGCCGATGTGGTGCGCGGGCGCACCCGTGCGCAATGGCAGGAACTGTTGGAGGGAACGGACGTTTGCTTCGCGCCGGTGCTCACCGCGGCCGAGGCCCCACTGCATCCACACCATCTCGCCCGCGGCACCTTCGTCACGGTTGATGGTGAGGTGCAAGCGGCGCCGGGGCCGCGATTCGACCGCACGCCCGCGTCGGCGCCAACCGCGCCGCGTCCGCCGGGAGCCGATGCCCTGACGATCCTTGCGGAGTTGGGGATCGCCGAGGACGAGGTGGCCCGGTTGCGTGAGCGCCGAATCGTCCACATGCCATAACCATTGGGTCGACCCGAGTTGACAGAGATCACCGAGTCCCTAGAATACTGCTCAGTTAGTTAATGTGCGGCGCGTCGTTCTCGCGAGCCGTCCTGGTTTCGTCGCGCTTCCGCTGAGGCAGCGAAAAATCAATGAAGGGAAATGGAACAGTGTCGTTCCTTGGTCAACGCGCGTCGCGCATGGCGGTATTAGCCGCCCTGTTCGTCGCGTTACTCGGGGCATCCCCTTGCGTCGCGGTAAACGCTGCACAGGGCGCGGCGCCATCGACCGCGAATCTGCCCGATCCCTACCGGGGCTGGAGTGTTCAGCTCACCCCTCAGGCCGACAATCCACAGGTGCTGGATCTGGTGTTTGACAGTCCGCTGTTGAAGCAGCGGGTCACCAACAGGGTGTATGTGCCCACGTCCTACCGCAGTGCGGGGCCGGCATCACCCGTCATGTACTACCTGCACGGGACGATCTTCTCTCCGCTGGACAACAAGCTATTCGGGCCAGTTACCCAGCACGAGGCGCTGCTCGACGCGATCGGGCCTGGCGGGGGAGCGCGGCAGACCGACATCTTCCAGTTCCAGACTCAACTGGACAAGGCGAAGTTCCTCCTGGTGGCTCCGGATACGTCCTATGAGGACACGATCTGTGAGACCTGCATCTGGATCGACGGCCGCGAGGATGCCATTCCGAACGCGCATCCGGTGACGGCCAAGCCGTTGAAGGCCGACAGTTTTCTGCACCAGGAGCTGTACCCGCTTGTCGAGCACCTGTTCAACGTGCGCACCGACCGGGGTGGCCGTGGCGTGATCGGCTTCTCAATGGGTGGCGTCGCCGCGTACCTGCAAGGTCTGCGGCACCCGGATCGGTACGGCTTCGTCGGCTCGGTTAGCGGCGCGCTGGATGTCATCGATGAGCCGGGTGTGCGTGCCATCTGGGAGGGCCTTGGCTATATGCGCGACCAGGGCTACGGCAGCGCGCTGACGAACGAGACGCAATGGCGCGGGTTCAACCCCAAGGACCTGCTAGCCAACCGCAACGGTATCGATGGCGCCGTGTTCTCCAGCACGGGCGACGCCTGCCTCGCGCTGGGCTCGCTGCTGCAGCCGGACTGCACCCGGCTCTCGCCGGTGACGAACCCGGCGGCCGCGGCGGTGGAGACGGTGCTGGCGCGGCAGTACGCCACGCAGTCCCGGTTGCTGCCCGAACATGGCATCGCCGAGTCCCGGGTGCAATACCCCGGCGTGCACGGGGCGAACAACTACCGCGTCTACCAGGACAACATCGTGCCCATGGCGAACGAGCTGTTCGCCCGCCCGGTGGCGCAGCCGACGGTGTTCGGTTTCCGGTCGACGGACGCGGAGTTCTCGGTGTGGGGCTACCACGTCACCACGGCCCGCGTTGCGCCCGTGTTCCTTGACCTTGCCGACGCCAGTGCGGACGGCCGGAGCTTCCAGCTGCGTGGGTCCGGTGCCGCTCAGGTGCTGACGCCGGCCACGTTCGAGCCGGGGAGCACGCACCGGGTCGACACCGTGGCCGACGATGGCACGAAGTCCGAGCGGGAGATCGTGGCCGATGCCAACGGCCGTCTGCCGATCACGGTGGACCTCGGTAGCGGGGCGCTGCTCGACCGCTTGACGGTGCCCAATGCCCTTGCCGGCCCTTCGGCACGCACCATCACGGTGCACGTGTCGTGAGCGATTAGCGCCGGCTCCAGTACAGCGGGGAGGGAACGGGCGGCAACGAGGCCGCCCGTTCCCTCCCCGTGTTCATCAGAACCGGTTGTCAGAACAGGGTTTTCCCGATGACCAGCTTGATCTGTTCGCTGAGCTCTTCCGGCGTCGTCTGGCCGCGCGGGTCGTACCAACGATAGAGCGAGGTCAGCATGGAGAGGATGAGATTCGCCGCGATCCAGGTGTCGACGGTGCTGGACTCCGGCCGGCCCGCTTGCTCAAGGCATCGCTCAAGCAGTGTCTGGAATTCGGTGGTGACATCGTGTGCCCAGGCCCGGAATCGCTCGCGTCCGGCCTCGGACAGCTCGGTTTCCTCACTGAAGACGATGGCGTAGAAGATGCGGTTCGCCGCCGCCGCGTCGACGTGCGTGCGGATGACCCGCTCCAGCGTGCTCGCGGGGTCATAGTCGACGCTGAGCACGGAGCGCAGCCTGCGACCCAGATCCTCGGTCACCGTCTCCACCATGCGATCGAGCAGCCAACGCTTGCTCTTGGTGTATTTGTACACGGTGGGCCTAGAGATTCCGGCGGCTTCCGCGATGTCGTCGATCGTCGAGTTGCGGTAGCCCTTCTCGCGGAAGACTTCCGCTGCGGCCGCCACGAGCGCGGCGGTGTCCGTCGCCCGGTCTCTCGCCATCTCCTGACCCCGTGCTTTCCCCTTGGCGTAGGACGGTTGTCCTTCGATCGTGCGACGAGAATGACCGACGACGATCGTCTTGCCGGAGGCAGAGCTTACGCGGTGGGTGCCGGTGGTGGGCTCGTGGCTCGGGTTCCCGAGCGCGGCGGCCAGAGCCAGGACCTCAGGACGCGCTAACCACCAAGGATGGTGATGGTGGCAACCGCGGCATCCGGTCCGAGATAGCCACCGGCGTTCTCGGCAAGGGCGAGACGCGCACCGGCCACCTGGCGCTCACCGGAGCGGCCGCGAAGCTGGTCCACCAACTCGATCACCTGGGCCAGCCCGGTTGCCCCCAGCGGATGGCCCTTGCTCTGCAGGCCCCCGCTCGGATTGACCGGTAGCCTGCCGCCGATCCGCGTTTCGCCGGCTCTGAGCAGTGCGGGTGCGCGACCCGGCTCGCACACGCCCAGCTCCTCTAGCACGATGAGCTCGGCGGGCGCGGCCGCGTCGTGGCACTCGATCACGTCGAGGTCGGCCGGCCCCACCCCAGCCATCTCATAGGCTCGGCGGGCCGCGTTCGGGACCAGCTCGCCGTAGGTACCCTCGTGCCCGGCCGCGACGACGGTCGCCAGCAGGCGCACCGGTGCCGCGCCGTACCGTGTGGCTAGTTCTGGTGTCGTGAGGACCACCGCCGCCGCACCGTCGCTCATCGGCGCGCACATCGGCACCGTCAATGGACCACTGACCTTTCGCGCGGACAGCACCTCGTCGACGGTCAGCCGCCCGCCGTACTGCGCCTTCGGGTTGCGCAGACCGTGTTCATGATTCTTCACCGAGACCGCCGCGAAATCCTCGACGGTGGCGTCCGATCGTTGCAGGTACCAGGTCGCGAACCGGGCGTAGACGTCCATGAAGATCGAACCGGTGCCGGAATGGCCCAGGTCGGCGGCGAGTTCGTCGAGCCGGTCCTGGTTGAGTGCCGACGTCATCGCGGCGAAGGCCCGCGACTTGTCCTCGACATGGAGCTTCTCGGCACCGATGGCGATCGCCATGTCGACCTGCCCCGAGGCCACCGCGAGCCAGGCCTGGTTCAACGCCGTGGAACCCGAGGCGCACGCATTTTCGACATTGATGAGGGGAATGCCCTGTAGTCCGCACTCGCAGATGGCGTGCTGGCCGCGAGTGGATTCCTGTCCCTGCAGCAGACCCGAGGCAACGTTGCCGTAGAAGACGGCGCCGATCGGGCTGTTCGCCGCGGCGACTCCCGCGTCGGCTAGCGCGTCGCCAACGGACTCGGTGACCAGCGAGGTGATACTCCGCCCTGGATGCTTGCCGAAGGCGGTCATCCCGACTCCGGCTACCACGACCTCGCGCATGGTGACGCCTCCCTGTTGCGTGGTTCAGACCAGGCGTGCGCCGGCGTCCAGCGACAGCGTGGTCGCGTTGAGGTAGCGATTCCCGACGATGTGCTCAACCAGTGCGGCGAACTCCTCCGGGGCGCCGAGACGGGGCGGGTAAAGCACCATCCCTTCCAGCGCGGTGATTACATTCGCCGGCATCCCGGCGGACATCGCGGTCTGGAAGAGCCCCGGCGCGATGGTGACCACCCTGATCCCGTGCGGGGCGAGGTCCCTGGCCACCGGCAGCATCATGCCGATGACGCCCGCCTTGCTCGCCGAGTAGGCGGCCTGCCCCTTCTGTCCCTGCCAGGCCGCGCCCGAGGACACGTTGATGATCACGCCGCGCTCGCCGTCGGCGGAGGGCTCGTTGCGCACCATCAGCTCGGCGCACTGCCGTACGACATCGAAGAGGCCGAGGAGGTTGATCTCGATCACCTTGCGGAAGTTCTCCAGTGGCAGCGCCTTGCCCCTGGAGACCACCTTGCCCGGGGTCGCCACGCCGGCCGCGTTCACGCAGAAATGCACCGCGCCGAACCCGTCCGCGATGGTCGAGATGGCCCGGTCAACGGACTGTGCGTCGGCGACGTCCACCTCGAAGGCCGTGAGTTCACCGCCGAGGTCCCCGCGGCGCGGGTCGGCATTGCCCTCATCGGCGACACGCTGGGCCGCGGCTCCGTCGCGGTCTAGGACGGCCACCCTGGCGCCCGCGCGGGCCAGCGCCATCGCGGTAGCTCGCCCGAGCCCGGACCCTCCGCCCGTCACCACCGCGGTTCGATTCTTGAGGTCCATTCAGCTCGCTCCCTTGCCGGACGTGCGTGACACCAATCTTACCTTATCAGTTAGTATTGCTGCAATGCATTGGCTTGCGCCGGGTCGCTGCCGACGGGGTCGACCAGCGGGGCGCCGCGGAGGTTGTCTCGCAGCCAGCTCGGCAGCGGGGTCGGTCGCAATTCGGGAGCCCCGTCCCCGGCCGTGAACGTCGTCCAGACGTGCCAGGCGCTGACCTTCAACGCCATCGTGTCATCGGCCATCCGACGAACCACGGCGGTCACCGAGAACGAGGTTCGACCGATCGAGGACGGATGCAGTGCCAGCGAGATCTCGTCGTCCAGCTTCAACGGGGTCAGGTAGCTGGCGGCGGAGGCCACCGCGGGGCACCCTTCGGACTGGTGAAGCATCTCGCTAAGCGGGTGGCCGGTCGCCTTCAACCAGCCGGTGAACAGCTCTTCTAGCCACCGGTATGGCGCGGCGAAGTAGAGGATGCCGGCGGCGTCCACGTCGCCCATGGTCACCCGGCGTTCGGCGCGCGCGAGCGGTGCGGTCGTGATGATCTTCATTCCGGCACCTTATCCGCGCACCGGCGGGGGCTCGCTGGAGAGCATTGGTGTGCTCCGCACCAGTACGTCACCCAGTGCCTCGTACTGTGCGTGGTGATCGGTGGCCGCGGGGAAGAGCACGAACTCCTCGACGCCGGCGCTGGCGAGGCGACCGAGCTTCGCGGCGACCTCGTCCGCCGGCGAGTCGGGATCCGGCCTGCTGCCGGGTGGTGCCCACGGCGTCGAGGTAGTCCTGGTTGTCCAGCACCAGGGCGACCGCCTCCTTCTCCCCGGTGGACCAGGCACCTTTCGGCTCTCCAGCGTTGTGGTCGCGCGCCCATCGTGTGCGAGCGACGATGTCGCAGGCGTACTCGTCGGCGTGGCTGCCGCTCATCTGGTCTTCCACCTTCCGGCCGCGGGCTTGGTCCCGAGTGCATCCTCACCCCCACCGCAACCGGGTCCGCGCGCGGCGGTTCCGCGGTTACCCGCAGGCGGCCCGGGGTCGCCCCGGTCGTGTGCTTCCGCCGCCGGTTCGAACGGGCGAGGGTGACCAGTACGAAGTTGCCGCTGCCCGGCCGGTGCGTGCTGATGATGGGCGCGAGCGGGAAGTCCACGTTGGCCGCCGCCCTGGCCGCCACGAGCGGGGCGATCGTCGTCTCCTACAACCCCCACACGCGGGCGTCCGAGCGAGCTCGCGCCGGGCATCACGCTCCCCGGTCACCGTCGCCGCCCCCGCCGCGCGCGGGCCGGGCGGTGGTGATCGCGGCGACCAGTGTCATCGCGTCCTCCCAGAGTGAGTCGTCGGGCTATTCGTCGTCGCCGAGCAGTGGGCGCAGCTGCCGGCGCAGCGCCTCAATGTCGTCGCCGGGCTCGGCGAGCGCGGCGGTGAGCTCCTGGCGCCAGGCGCGCAGCTGGTCGGCCTGCTCGCGGCGGGCGGCGTCGACGCGCTGGGTGAGCCAGCCGATGCGCTCGTGCAGCTCGCCGACGTCGCGGGCGTGCCGCTCCGCCTCGGCCTGGCGGGCGGCCTCGGCCTGTTCACGGGCATGCCGGACGGCGTCCTCGCCGGCGCGGCGGACGTCGGCGAGCTCGTCCTCGTGTCGGCTGCGGACCAGATCGAGGCGGCGGTCGTAGTCGGCGCGGGCCTCATCGAGGGCCTGCCGCTGGTCGGCGCGCAGCTGCTCCAGCCGCTCGTCGAACTCGCGGCGCAGCTCGCGCTCGCGGTCGGCGGCCGCGGCGATCGCGGCGTTGGCGCGCTCCTCCTGGCCGTTGGCGCGCTGCCGTTCCTCCTCCAGCGCCTGCCGTGAGGAATCCAATTCCCCACTGGCGCGGGCGAGGCGTCGTTCCAGGTCGTCGGCCCGCTCGGTGAGCGCGTCGACCCGCTCGTTGGCGCGGGCCAGCGCGTCGGCGAGCTCGCTCGCCCGGCCTTCGGCGGTGGCCTCGGCGCGTTCGGCGCGCTCGCGGGCGATCCGGTCGGCCCGCGCGGCGCGCTCGGCGGCCTCCGCGCGCTCCGCGGCCGCGGCCGCGGACGCCTCGGCCTCGACGGCCAGCTGGCGCTGGGCGTCGGCGCGGCCGTCGGCCTCGGCGGCCTGGCGCAGCGCCTCCTCGCGCTCGGCGCGGGCGGTGGCCACGGCGCCGTCGAGCTGGCCGCGCACGCCGGTCAGGGTCTCCAGCAGCGCGGTGACCGGGCCGACGACCGCCTGAACAGGGCCGAGGACCGAGTCGACCCGCTCGCCGAGCTCCACTATGTTGACTGCGGCCACGGCGGCGCGGGCCCCGGTGACCGCGGCCAGGGCGCGCTCGGCGCGGCCGAGCTCGCGGCAGCTCGCGGTCCGGTCGCCGAGGTCCCAGCTGGTGTCGGTCTCCCGGCAGTACTCGAGCTTGCGGCCGGTGCCGGAGTCCGGCAGCACCTTGCGGCACAGGGAGAACCCGCAGCGCCGCGGTTCGTCGCCGCGCTTGGCGCGCGCGCTGACCTCCCGCGCCTCGCCGCGACGCCCCTCGGTGTCCCGGAACTCGCCGGGACAGGCTCCGTGCTGCCCGGTCGCGCCGGGCTCCGCGTCCTCGCGCGGACATTCGCCCTGGTTGGCGGGTGTCGCTTCTCGTTGAACTTGGCGGGCCGGATCGCCGCTGACCTGCGGTCCGGCACTTGTGTCGCTCATGAGCCGTTCGCTTCCTTCTCAGCCGATCTGGCGGATTTCCGGGGACATCAGTCAGCCAGCGTGGCTAGCGACCCTTTGGGTTGATGCCTCGGCAAGCACGGCCTCGTACATGTCCACGTGCCCGCACGGGTTCTCCCAGACATCGCAGGACAGCCACTGTCCGTCCTCGTGAAAGTTCCGATTGCGGGGCTCACCGCGCCGTCCGCCGCACACGGGGCAGGACGCGGAGATCTCCACTCGCCGTATCGCCGGGTAGGGCGCCGACGTCCCCCAGCCCGAGCGGTCGATCACCCGAACGGTCATCGTCTCGGTCGAAGTGCTGCTCATCGTGCGGATGGGTTGGCGTCTCGTTCCGCGTCTGGGTCAGCGCGGCCTCGGCGTTCTGAGTCCGCCGACCCACACGCCGAGGCCGCTGCTACTAAACCCGCTGGTCAGCGGTGGTATCGGCGGGAACGGGCGGAAGGCCGACTGAGGAGTGATCCTCACCCATCCCCACATCGGGGGCGCGGCGGCCGGCGGGCCGGGGAGCCTGACGCGGCCCTGTGGTTCCGGCTGGTCGACCGGGATCGGCGCCTGCTGGCTCTGCTGGCCGAGCACAAGGTGCTGACCACGAATCAGATCGCGGCGATCGAGTTCCTGTCGGTGCGGCGCGCGCAGGACCGGCTGCGGCAGCTGCGGGAGCTGGGTGTGGTGTTCGCGTTCCGCGAGTCCTATCTGCGTGGCGGGACGAGCCAGACGCGCTACGCGCTGGGCTACCTCGGCGCGCGGTTGATCGCGGCGCAGCGCGCGGAGCGCCCGCCCGCGCCGAAGGCGTACACCGAGCGTCTGGAACGGCTGGCGCTGTGGCCGAAGCTGGATCACCAGCTCGGCGTGAACGACTTCTTCTGCGCTCTGGCCGCGCACCGCAACCCCGCCCGGCTGCGCGAGGCAGGCCGCGACGGTGAGGTGGACGGGCTGACGCAGTGGTGGTCCGAACGCCGCTGCACCGAGTTCTTCTGGAAGTACCAGGGTGGCGGCCGGGAAACCCGGCTGCGCCCGGACGGTTACGGCTGCTGGGAAGAGCGCGGCCGGGCGGTGCGGTTCTTTCTCGAACATGACACCGGCACTGAATCTCTGGCGAAGGTCACCGGCAAGATCGACGACTACACCGCCTTCCCGACCGACGCCTTCGGCGTCCTGCTGTTCTCGGTGCACTCCACCCGGCGGGAGATCGCCCTGCGCACGGCGCTGCGGCGCGCCCTCGCCGGTTCCGATCCTGGGTTCGTGATCGCCACCGCGGCCCGCGACGCCAACACCTTCGGTCACGCCGATGGCCCGGCAGGGCCGGTCTGGGGCCTGTGGACGCCGCAGAGCGGCGACAGCGTGCCGCGCCGGTACCGATTGGCCGAACTGCCCCAACGCGGTCCGTCCGTCGAACACAGCGCCTCGAACACCGACCAGCCGCTCAACGAGGCGGCGTTCGACCGCATGGACCCGGAGATGTCGCGCCGCATCGACACACCCCAGCCCGAACCAGCCGACCTCGCGGGCTATGCGGACGACGATGACGACCTCGACGACGTGACGCTCTACGACGACGCGGACGATGACGACGTGTACCGCGCGCCGGTAGCCCCGGCGCGGCCGGACGCGCTGCGGTCCCGGCGGACGCGCTGGGC
>Ga0164243_10004439_pt1 | contig 21995 bp, 10 predicted proteins | sample OricompcompostOP_FD_108781 | JGI IMG/M metagenome (GOLD analysis project Ga0164243, IMG submission 108781) | Organic Plus compost microbial communities from Emeryville, California, USA - Original compost - Organic plus compost (OP) | ecosystem: Engineered > Solid waste > Mixed feedstock >...
AGCCCCGGTCGCATGCCAGCGCTCCAGCGCGACCGTGCCTTCGAGGTAGGCCGACTCGTGAATGGGATTCCCGACATCATCGTATTCGATATTCGTCCACGCGCGTTTGGCCGTATCGGCCGAGCCCGTGACGTACGCTTCGGCTGTGCGAAAGAGCCAGCCGCTGGTGCCGAGGAGCGTCGGGCTCGTGTACGTGGTCAGCTTCTCGTCAATCCCTTTCCGACCCCAAGCAGTCTCTTCCGTGACGTTGCCGGCAACATCGACGGTCTGCTCGCTCTGGAGATGTACCGCCCCGGTGGTGCGGAGGATGATGCTCCGTTGGCGCTCGGGACGAATGCTGCCCAGCGTCACCTGCCGCTCGACATCGGAGATCGTCGTCGACTCAGGACTCGCAAACGCAGCGGGGTCGCTCGTGTCGTAGTGCCAGGTATCGGTTTGTGCGGCAAATGCGTGCCGCACCTGACGGCCGTCGCGCCCGATGAAGAGCTTCCGCAGTCGATATGTCGTGTGGGTCGTCGAGAGATAGACCCCGTCGTCGTCGACCGTCTCGGTGACGACAGGCAAACCCTTGAGCGCCTCACGAACGTTGTCCGCCCAGCGCCCGTCGGGGCTACATCTCGAGGTCGCTCCTCCCCCTGGTGGCTCGTCGTCTTCGTCTTCGCATTCGCCGAGGAGAAACTCGGTGGTCGTCGTCGATGTGGGCGAGTTCGAGTCGCCCACCTGGCGCACGCTGGCGAATCGAAAGCCGCGGAACTCGCGCTGTCGACCATCGAACACCGGGTCCCGGTAGCTGTACTCCGTGACGTACGCGGAAGGTCCCCCTGCAACGGAGAGGTTGTCACGCTCCGTCACTCGCTTGATCATGTGCTGCACGACCGGCGCGCTCGTATTCCACGGGCGCCGGTCGGCCGCCGCGTCGAGCATCGCCTGAGCGGACGTCGTGTACTCGAGCTCGGTGGTTTTCCCGAGGCTGTTGTCGACACGCGTGAGCAGCCACGGCCGCTTGCCACCAGCGAGGTCCATGTAGCGGTAGTTTCCGCCTTCGCCCCAGAGGACGTCCCGCGTGCCCGAGCCGTTGACGTCGACCAAGCGCACACGATCGATGGCGAGCGGGCCGGCCGCCGGCGTGAAGCCCGTGACGACGTGACGGTTGCTCGTGAAGCCAACGCCGTCGACGTTGAGCCATATGTCGACGGCGTCGAACCGGATCTGGACGAGGTCGTCCAGGCCATCGCCGTTCACATCGTCGAGACGGACGCCGACACCGTTCGGATCCGAGTACCACGGCGACGAGGTCATCGAGATATAGGCGCCACTGACGAACCCCGACGTGCAGGAGCCGAGCTGGCCGGTCCCCCACGAGCCGTCGCCGCGACCGGGCCAGTACCGAACGTCCCCTTGTTGGACGTAGACGATATCGGGCAGTCCGTCGCCGTTCATGTCGGCGATCTTCGTCGTCCGGTCGCTGAAGCGAATCGGCACTCCAGGCGTGACCAGCGGCAGACACGACGGCGCCGCGGTGAGGTTCAAGGAAGCGCTCGCGGGACCCGTCCACTTGCCCGAACCGAACTGACCGTCACCACCCGGAAGTCGGCCGAGCGAAAAGAACGTTTGAAGTTGCGTCCCCGTCGACCGCACGACGTCGACGAGACCATCCTGGTCGACGTCCATCACGCGGACTTCCGGGTTGTCCTTCGTCAAGTCGAGCTGCGGGCTCTGCGCGCTGGCCGTCGGGACCGTGCGCCCGACCATCGTCCAACAGCCAGCGACAGGTCGCGGGCTGTAAACGGCAAACTTCTTCACCTGTGGCTGATGGAGCCAATCGATGATTCCGTCACCGTCCAGATCGCTCGCGGCTACGTTGTCGTTCGACAGGCGAATGTCCGTGGGCGTCGCGCCCATGACGCCGGCAAGGCACAGCTTCGACGCCGTAAATCCGTTGGCTGCGGTCCCGCCGTTCAAGAAGAGCGGGTACTTCTGGTCGCTGCCAGGTTGCGTCGTCACGACGTCCGGCAAGCTGTCGCCATTGATGTCGAAGAGATCGGTGAGCTGAGCGTCGAGCGAATGGGAGGGAGGGCCCGTCATCGCGATGACGCGTTCGTCGAAACCCTCGTAGCCCTGCAGGTCGGCGATGCCTGGTGCGCCGTTGGACTTGTACGGAGCGACGTGTTCGTATCCGAAGCGCATGGGCGGGAGCGACGCGCAGTTCGTTGCCCATGGGAGCGCCCCGGACGCATCCTCCGCTGGCGCGGTCTCATCGGAGCTCCCGCACCGGCCCTCGAGAGTCACGCTCTCGAGGAGGGATACGTGCATCGCCGGATCGTAGGAGAGCGCGTAACGGCGCACCTGTCGACGCGGGCCGTCGCCGGAGAACGGCATACTGCTGACGTCGACGCGTGCCAGGCGCCGCGTGCTATCTACGCGCCAGCCGCGGCGAAACGAGAACGTCGGGTCGGGGCGCTCCTCGTAGCTCAGGCGAACATGATGCGCGTAGGACGCGAGCGACGCCGAGGCCGCACCCGCGACGGGCGGCGAGGCATAGATGTCCTTCAGGTAGGCGACCTCGCCGCTCGACTCGTACCGGTATTGGACGATGTTCACTGGCAAGTTGCCTGCGTCACGCTGCGAATCGTATTCGCGTACGACGTTCCAGCGGAAGACGTGACTCGGGTTGCCGGGATCCACTTCGAGGGCGGAAGTATCGGCAGGATCCGCAAGGGAAACGCCGAGCTCCATCGTGCTCCCGTCCTTGCGCTGAACGAGCCACGTCTTGTGGTCGCTCTTCCAGAAGAATCGGAGGAAGCTGCCTTCAATGCGCGCGCGGAAGTACTGCCAGCCGTCGAGCGAGGCAGGAAATTGCTCGCCCTCGACGAGCTGACAGGCCCCTGTCGGAGTCATGCAGCTTCCGTTCTGGATTACGCCAACGGGTACGAGCTCGAGTCCACCGAAGACGAACCTGTCCTGACCAGGATGCCAGTCGGTTTGATCGTCATACTTGGGAAGGCCGCGATCGGTCTGACGTGAAATGGCTGGCCAGGCGAGGTCCCAACCCATCCCCGCGAGCCCTGCGCCGGTGCCCGAGCTATAAGACAGGCTCAGGGCGACCTCGAGGCTCCCCCGCGGATCGGGAAGCTTCAACGGCACCGTGAACATCGCGACGCCCGTCGAAGGCTGCGCTGTGAAGCTCTCGCCGAGCCCATCGATCTTGCCGGCTCCCTTCGGGACGGAGATCGACTGGCCAGACACGCCTGTCTTTGGGCTGCCACCCGACACCGCCTGTTCGCCGACGAGCGTCTGGGAGGGAGGGGGCTGCTCGGATGTCTCGTTGGGACGCCCCTTCGATGGGAGGATCTTCGTCAAATCCGGAAGAGTGGCAACGGGACCAGGGGAGAGCGTCGCGCCAGAGAGGTCGAGCGGTTGTGGCGAATTGGCAAACGTCGCCGCTGCGCCCGGCGTGCGTACCGATGTGCCCCGGTCCAACGTGTGTGAGCTGAGCTCCGATGCAACATCTGTCGTGGGTGCGAGTGGCGGAGGCTCGATTTGATTGGAGACCGCGGGCCGGGTGGCGTCGGCCCATGCAGGGTACGCGCTCGAGCTGAGGACGCTCGCACACGTGACCAGCGCGACGGTCGCCTTCCAGATTCGTTTCGCCATGACAGTCCCTCGACCGGCACGTGGCGCCGCCCGGGGCCGCGGTTCGACCCGCCGTCCCGAGCGAAGACCGAGCGTGCTCCTCAGGGTTGATTGCCGTTCGCGGTCACTGCCGACCAGTATCGGTACTGCATGACGAGCTGGACGTCCTGAACCTTCTCCCACTCGAAACCAGGCGATTCCCAGATGCGGAACTGGTAGCGACCGTCGACCGGGCGTCCTCGGAACTCGCTGTGCGAGATGCCAGGTTGATTGATCAAGCTCTGGTCGTTCGTACTGAGCGGAACGGTGATGAGGCGCTCCGCCGTCAGCGCCTTTCCGTGCCGAATGTGGCCGATGCCGAAGTCGAAGTACCGAGGCGTGCCGGCATGATCGACCAGCTGCGCATCGGTCCCGTCGTGCGAGAGGTCGTACTCGAGATACGCAGAGGTGTAACAGGTGGAGGGGGCGTCCGGCCCGCAGCTGCGGATGCCCGTGCCCACGAGGTTCACGGCGAAGTTGATGTGGCGGTAGTTGTAGTTACCCCGCGCCAGGGTCCCGAGGTGCGACGATGCCTGCTTGTTCAGGGCCACGGTGTCGATCGTGAGGGGCGCCTCGAGCTCGCGGTAGCACCGCCCGTCGTCCGCGCAGCGGCGCACGAAGGCAGCACGGAATGCCTCCTCGGTTGGCGGGCACTGGGCGGTCACGGTCGTTCGCACGCTGCCATTGGCAACGTAAGGGGAAGGCTCGGCCGAGCCCGTGACCGCTTCGAGCTGCGTGTTCGCGATCGCCACGCTGCCGCCGAGCGTGCCGTTCGTCGACGCCCCGAACGCGACGTAATACGTTCCTGGGGCCGGCACGCGGAAGCCGATGACGCGCCGATCGCTCCAAAGCTTGCCGGTCGGGTCTGTGTCGGCTGGAACGAAAGGCGCGCCGACAAAGCTCGCGACTTCACGGCCAGCAGAGTCGTGGACCCGGACCGCATACGGGATTGGCTCGGATCCGGGCGCGAGGAACGAGCCGGCGGCGGTGCGCGCTTGGTCCCACCATGAGAGAAGATGCTCGCCCGGTTCGAGGTTCACGCGCTGGTACACCATACCTGGCGGGACGAGGCTCTCGGACGTTTCTATGCTCGCGTCGGCGGGCAGCTCGACCAGCCACGACACTCCGGTGGATTCATCGATGAACCCGTCTGCGCTCGTGGGCGGTGCGCCGCTCGGCCCGAAGCGAGGCGCCGCGAGGAGCGTCCCGCTCAGCGGCACGAGGTGATGGGTGTCCGACTCCGTGTGTCCCGAGTGTGCCCACCCGTCGTCGGGCATGCTCGCGACGCCACGGAACGGAAGTCCCGGGTCCTCGTTCAGCCTGCCCGAGTAGAGGAGGAGGTTCCTCGAGGGCGACTGGCACTCGCTGATCGCCGGCATGAGGTCGTGACGGAGCGACAGGACCGCCGTGTCGTCGGCCTCATGAAGAGGGAACTCCACGTTGTAGTAATCGACGAAGCGCTCGAGCTTCGTTACGTAGTCTCCAATCCAAGCATCCGCGTATTGCGAAATCGCGCGGGTGTCCTGCGCTTCCGCATTGCCGTTCTGCTTCGCGGTCCGGAGGGTCGCGTAGTTCACGCCAGAGGCACTACAGACGTCGTCAGCCCAACTCGCAGGAGCCTCGAGCGGCCCCACGCTGGAAGCAATGGCACTCAGCGGCGTGCCGAAGCGCTGCTCGATGGAGCGCCGCGCGAGGTACGCGAGCGCCTTCGCGTTCAAGAGGGCGCGGTCGTAGCGGATGCGGGTTCCCCCAAGCTGCCGTCGGAGTACGGTATTGACCGGCAGGGCGACGTCGCCCGAGAAGTCGGCGAGCGTCGCCTTGGCCACCTGGTACTGCGCATTCCGCTGGAGCAGCTTGATCTTCTCTGACGCGTCAATGCACCGGTTGACACCGATTCGGAAGCCATCCATCAGAGATGCAAAGTTGGTCCAGTGCTTCGAGCTCTCGGTTTGGAGTTGATTGAGGACGTTCCTCACCTGGTTGGCTTGCTCCCTGTCGTCGTTGACGCCGACCTGGGGCAGCGTGTTGAGGATATCCACGCTCTTCGATACGCCGACGGCGGCCGCAGCCACCTGCGCAGCGCCGAAGAAGATGTTCGCTGGAGAAATCCCTCCAGAGGACGTTGGACTGAACATCGATCCGGCTGCAGCAAGCATCGACTGGACGCCCTGGGCGAGGTCGCGCTCGGCAGCAAGCTGCCGCAAGGCGAGCTCTGTGGCTGCAGCGTCTCGGCGGATGTCCGCCCCTTCAAGGCCGATCCTCGCAGCCTCGAGCACGAGCGAGATCTGCTTGAGCTCACTCGACATCTGGGTCCAGTTCGTGTGAAGGGACGTAAGCCCGTCGGCGAAGTCCCGCATCGCCACGCCGATTTCCCCCGCCTGGCTCCCTGGTACGGCGCCGTTGTTCATCAGGCTCGCGACCACGCGCTTCGGAATGTTCGTGACGTACATCTGCGACCCAAGCACCTTCGAGCGCTCCGCCGCCATCGCGACCCATCCCTCGAGCGCTGCGAGATCCTCGATCGAACGAATGGGGGGCGGCTCGAGGGAGTCGGAGCCCGCGAGTGGCAGCGTGCCCGCTGCTTCGATGATCGCAACGCCTCCAAGTAGATGCGTCAACGACCCACATTCGCCGTTGGGCGCCGTCGGTAGAAAGTATCCGACGACATCGGCCGGTGAGTAGCCACTACTACCATTCATCACGCCAACGTTGGTCTTCCGAGGAATGGGACGACCGCTGCCAGAGCCGAACTCGAAGTTGAGGAATCGAGCGCTGGGTGGGAGTGCCCAAGCCTGGGTGTCCCACTCGGCATAATCTGGAAAGAAGGCAGAGGGCTCCCCGGCCTTACGGAGGGACTCCGAAGGCCAGAACGCCGGTACGAGCCAGGGGAACGAGCTCGTCTGAGCCTCGAAGATAAACCTATGGAAATTCTCGTCCCCGAGCTGTTCTCGGAGGTTTCTTCCTGGCATCGAGCCGTACGCATTGAAACACCGGCCGCCATCGAGCACGCCTACGTTACGTTCGAACATCACGCCCAACGGCAGCGGACGCGCACCCCAATCTTCTTTCTCTGCACCTCGCCGGCGCCAGGGGGTCACCCGCCCATCAGAGCCCACCGACGTATGCGCATACGACATCGGCCCTGTCGAGACGTCTGCATGAAGCACACGATCGGGCGATAGTCTGTAAATATCGAGATACCAGTCGGGCACCTCGTGAGATGCAGAAGGCGGCCACGCGAAGAATCTTGAAGGTGCCGACCAGAGATCGCCGATGCGCTCGATGTATTCCGTGCTCGAGTTGGTGAACCGGTACTTCTGTAGGTCCGTCGGGTCGCCTACCGTCATAACGGTTCCGGTATACATGACCTCTCTATTGAGCTCCGGCCCGGCCCCGCTGGCTAGGACCACAGGAACGGGTAATCTGAAGAGGCCACCGGGCGCTGACCCGGTCGACGCGGCGAGCAGGTTTACCGCGGCTTGAACGCGCAGCTTGAGGATGTTGAGCTCCTGCCACATCGCATCCGGGCCCTCGGCCCCACTGCAGCCACCGAGCACCGTGCTCACTGGACATATGCTCGTTCCACTCGACGCACCCATCGGTATACGGAAGGCATCATTCAGCAGCTGGTTTCTCAGGTTGTCGTCCTCGGACCCGGAGAGACAGGTGCCGTGCACGAGGCACCCTGGCCAATGTGGCCCCTCTCGTGAATCCATCAAGACGCTGCCTTGATACGTGACCTGCCATTCGTCGCGGAGAGTGACGGACATGCGTAGACCCGCGAGGATCCCTGCCACGTGAGCAGGCACATACTGCCCCTTGTCCAGCTGCTCACGCAGCTGGGACGACTTGAACCCCGGGACCCCGTGGAGCGGATCGCCTTTACGCAGCGACTGAATGAGATCCAAAACATAGGTAGCCTCCGCGTACATCCCGGGCGGGGCGACTGGGGCCGGCAAGAGGCCAAGCTTCGTGGCGGTCATCGCCGTCTTCGAACAGAGCTCATGGCGCGGGCTCGTGCTGTTGCATTTCAGAACGGTGTCGCCGTGCAGGACTCCGGCATTCGCCTGCAGCACGGAAAGGTCTTGGCTGTTCTCTTGCACGCCGGGAGGCAGCACCGATCCGAGGAAAGCCACATCGATGGCCTCTTCGCCGAGACATGCATTGAGGGAGGCGTCCGAGGGCGAGGGCTTCACGTTGCCCTGCGCGTCGATGGTGACCTTGTTCGAAACACCGTACTCGCCGCAGATGCCAGCGAGGGCCTCGTCTGCAGCCTCTTTCCGCACGTCGATGTTGAATCCCTGGTTGATTAGGTCATTGCCGAGCTTGTCCGCCGCCTCAGCCGCTTGCCGAGCCAGGCTCAAGTAGTGCTGCCACGAATTCTCGACTCCCGCGGTTGCGTCGCCGGTGACTTCGTTCTCGAGCGGCACGAAAACGTCACGCGCGAGGCCGTCGACGCAGTAGCCATTCGATCGCGAGGACGAGCGTCCTCCAACGGCAGGCGGCCGATCGCCCACCCATCGCCCGATGTTCAGCAACACATCGAGCAGCTCGCGCTGCATGGGAGCGATGACGAATCCAGTCGCGCTAGCCCCCGTGTCGTTCTTCTTCGACGACAAGGGGCCAAGCACACGACCTTTGCCACCAACGCCGAACCCGCGGGTTTGGACGAGGTAGAACCGATCTCCACCAATCGCATTCAGGTGGTTGTTCGTATGTGGAAGCGTCGCGGGTACTCCCTTGCTCTCCGGATCTTCCCAGTGGAAGCGCAAGGAGAACGACCGCCCCGGCCACCCCTCCGGCGTCCAATCGGTCGTTGCCTGCACCGTCACCTCGGGCCGGGTCACGCGGCTGGTTTCGATGTCGGCGGGACAATCTGACCGGATGCCCGCGGCACACTCGGCGACCCAGGGCTTGCCGTAGACCACGCCGAACGATTCCGCGATTCCGGTCGCCATATCCTGCGGGGATGCACCCGGCGGAAGGCCCACGTCCGTTGGATCCAGTCCACCCACCACCGTCGTCAAAGACCCCGGACGCCATGCGCTGCCGGCAAGCGTGGGGTCGCACTCCTCGCCATCGAAGAGCGGCTGCTTGACCCACCCACTCCCGGCCCACGCCTTCACCTCGGCAACGGCAGCGTTTGCGCGGGAGACGGACTCCGTGAGGCTCGCGGCGCTCGCCTCACCGCGCAGGCGTGCAAGCCCGCGCCCCAGCGCTTGACCGATATGAAAGGCATCCTGCAGGACGACTTTCGGGATGATGTCCGTGTTTCGGTTCGAGATCCCCCAATACGCGTCTCCGGTAGTGCTCACCGAGCACCGACTCGACAGAAGCATTTCCGCCGACCGCGCGATCGGATCGGTCTGCAGCCGCGACCGTGGAAGACCCCCCGGGACCGCGATCGCTTTGGCCGCGATGACGCTCGGCAATGTGGCGATCCTTTCGTGCTTCACCCTCTCGAGGTCCTCCGGGGGCCTCGTCTGGCTAGGGTCCTCGACGCCCATGGGCCATGACTCCGTGGTGCATTCCGCAGGCGGCGCCGACAGGGCCTGCCCATCCATGAGCAGCTTCGTCCGTCGCGCGCGTTCGAGGGCGGCCCTGATCTCTGCGTCGCTCCATTCACGGAGTCTGTCGAAGTATGCCTCGCGAAGCGACGTCCCGGTGACGAGCGAGAGCCCGTTGTTGACTTGCGTGATCGCCTCCGCCACGTCGGCGATGGTTCCCCGGATGGCGTCCATCGAGAGGGCATCGAACGAGCAGGGGGGGATGACGAGGCCGAGGCGTTCGACGAGCGCGGTCGCCGCAGCTTCCCCTTGCGTTGAGATGGGATAGTCGGCGGCGCGCGTGTTGAGGTCGGCAAACGCGGCGGGCAAGGACTCGAGTGCACGGATTCCGTTGCACTGAGGGTCGCCGTGCCCGTTGAACGATGCCGGCGTGTCGCCGATCTCCCATCGCCCCAGCAGAACGCGCGCGGCATGCGCGTAGGAGCCGAATCGCTCCTGGTCGGCGCCAAGGGCCCACGCCGCAGCCGATCCCTTCGCCGGATCCAAGGCGCGGCTGAGCTTCTGCTCGGCAGCGGCCATGTCGGAGTACACGCTGCGTCGAATGAGATCATGGAGCAGGCGGGCTGCAGTGCGCATCACCTGGATGTCGAAGTCGACGCCTCCGGGCGCGTCGGGCGCGACAGCAGGTCGCGCAAGCCCGGGCATCTGAACGTCGAGTCCTGCGAGGACACCGAGGGAGTGGATTGCCAGATCGCGGACGATGAAGCGATCGGCGTCCGACTGGGGCGGGATCTCCCATTCTGCGTAGAAGAGGCAGCCTGCCTGCTGAAGCTCCTTCGGTTCGTCTGCGTTGTACTCGTAGCCATTTTCGAGTTGCTCGTTGATGTGCTCCATCCACTCAGTCGTTCCGCTGCACCCGGAACCCGTCGGGATAGTCATGCTCGGCAAGAAGAGCGTTCCGGGCATGTCAGCGATCTCGGCAAGGCGATCTGCGATGCACACGAGCGACTGCTTGCGTTTGCTAATCGAGAGGCGCAGCGACTGCTGATCGGCAGGCGGCAGTGGCGTCGGCGAGCTCGGAGACGGCAGGACGTCGGGTCGTGGAAAGGTGAACCAAGTGCCCGAACTACCACCTGGTGGGTTCCATAGCCCCTGTTGGCGATAGTACGATGCCAACGAAGTCTGGGCATCGAGCGGATCGCACATGTACGCGACACGCAGCAGCAATACCCAGGCCGAGTCCCAGAACGCGCTTGGGTTCCCAATCTGAAGGCTTGGAGACCCGGCGCGGGGACCGACGCCGGGCTGCGCGAGCGATGAGACTCCGTCGAAGGACTTCGGCTGCAGAGCGCCGGGGGTGTCACCCTTGGCGTCCTCGCTGACCATTCCGTCGCCGAGCTCTGTCGCCGGGCCGAACGCCATTGGAATACGAGCGCCATTCGGGAGGCGGGCGAAGACGTGGATCGCGTGCTTTGTCTTCGTCGCGTCTGTCGTGGCGGTACGCGATGCATCCTCTTCCGCAGCACAGCCTCCGCCCGCGCTTACGGCAATGACGGTCGCCGCGAGCGCAAGGAACGCACGAAGCCTCCCAGGGTAGATGCTCCTCTTGAGCCGTTGCCATACGGTCACATGCTCACGAACGACGAACGGGCGAGAAGGCATACGCGGTCCCCTTGGTGATGTGCCGTGATCGGGGGCGCCGTCGAGGGCGCACGAACAGTGACGATGAGAGGTGGCGCCGGTGGCGCGTTCAGATCCTGGCATGGTTCAGGAGCGTGTCTGTCCGCAGAGCGAACGTCTTCAGCCGAGGCGAGCGCTCCGTGAGCTTCGGACGAGTCCGGCTGGATGGATCAATTCCAGAGCCGTAGCAGTCGACGTCCGGCTCCAACCATGATGGTGTCGTCGAGCCCGGGGGCTACTTGGGCGTGGGCCGCACGGGTGTCGCCGATAGCGAGGCCACCGGTGCCGAAGCTCGAGTCACGCTCGAAGGCAGCCGTGAATCGAAGCAGGCGAAGTTCTGTATGCGCGTCGTGGGTACAGTAGAGCGTGATAAGACCCGAGGAGTCCTCGAACACCCCGAAGTTGTCGCACTTCGTCGAGGAGCGCTCGATCTCGATGGGTCGGGCAGCGGTTTCAATGGTGCCTGTAGAGGATACCGTTGCTGCAGTCAGGCGAGACTCGAGATCGAGACCAACGACTGCTGCAGAGCCTCCGGCGAGCGCCTGAACTGCGAACTGCCGCCGTTGGGGCCCGACGATCAACTCGGAAGCAAAGAGCACTGGAGAGGTGTAGAGCTTCTCCCCCTTGGTCGAGAACTCTGCGAGGCGGACCTCCGCCTGGCCAGAGGTCCCGAGATAGCCAGCGTAGAGCACGGTACCATTCGGCCGGATCGAGATCGCGGCCGGGAAGAGGCAGGACGCGGGCTTCGTACCCAAATTGGAGCAATCAAAATCATCCGTCGTATCGAAACGAGGGTCCGGGGCTCCGCTAGGCGAAAAGCGGAGCAGCTTGGGGACATTGGAGTACACGTCCTGCGGGACCCCGGCGCCAATGAAATGTACTTGGCCGTCGACGATCGTCGGGCTCGCGCGCCAGAGCGAGACGTCGTCCGGCCAGGTGACGCTTCCTTCGTTCCCAAATCCGAGGTCGAGCTCTCCGAGCGCGGACAAGCGAAACAGACCTTTTGGGGTGAGTAAGGTCGTCTTGAAATCCGATTCGACCAAGAGGCATGGTTGGAAGTCGGGAGAGCAATGATACCCGAGATGATTGTCAGGATCCGCTCGTCCGCCCGTGCCAAACTCCGTGGCGAGTTGGCCATTCGCATCGACGAGCGTGATGACATTGTGATTGTACACGACAATCACTTTGCCGTCGCCCCGCACCGCGAGCGCGGAGACAGTGACGTCGGCGGTATCTGCTAGCCCCGGAGGGTTGACGGTCACCATACCTCTATCGCCGAAGGAGAGGTCCGGGGAGCCCGGTTCGCCGGTCACGTGAACCGCGAGCTTCGCGCTGGCGGAGGAGTCGCCAGCTTTTGCGGTCACCGTCACTTCCGCACGGGTTCCCTGGACCGAGGCGGCGGAGACATCCATGACCAGTTCGCCCTCGCTCCGTTCAACGGGCACCTGCAAGGGGGAGGCCGTCACGCCCGGCGGCAAACCGGACACGGAGACCTCGACGGGCACGGGGGTGCCAGAGCGGGTGAGCTTCACGGGTACCCGGGCAGCCTTCCCTTGAACGAGACGGACCATCGGGGGCACTTCGATGGTCACGCGCGAGTCCGACGGGGTGGCTCCTTGTACGCCCGGCGCGGGGTCGCGAGCGTCCGCCGCCGTGTTGCCGCCACAGCCGAGTCCCCATGCGACGGCAACGATCCAGGCGCCACGACCGAGCGGCTGCAATCGGCGAGAGAGAAACTGAGTCGGCGGATTGGCTTGAAAATGACAGGACATGAGCATTCCCGTTCACATGAGTTGTCGAGATCCCTGCTTGCGGGGGACCGCTCACCACGGACTGCGGTACGTTGGGAACCGTATTGTTCCGTAGTAGTCGGGCCAGCCGGCTGCGTCCGAGAAGCTCGAGCTCCAGACCGACGCCTCGCCGAACTGCATCACTTCATTGAGTGCACACTCCATCCCCCCGCTCCCTCGTCCGCAGACGTCGGGGAGCTGGTCACCGTTGACGTCGACGAAGCGTAGCGTGGAGAAGTACGCGGCGTCAGCGTTCCACCCGGCCGCGTCCGTGAAGTGGCTCGCCCAGACGGTAGCCGGTTCGAACGCGGCGCACGCGGTATTTACGGCGCAAACGATGCCGTCGGCGTCGCGACCGCAGACATCCGCCTTACCGTCACCCGTGACGTCGACGTATTGAATCGTCGAGTAGTACTCCGCACCCGTGCTCCAACCGTCTGCATCGGAGAACGAATCTGACCAAAGTGTCGCTGGGTAGAATGTGCCGAAGCCTGAGTTGAATGCACACCGGATGCCGTCGAAGTATCGGCCACAGACGTCTGCGAGCCCGTCGCCGTTGACGTCCGGGAAGCGGATCGTCGAGTAGAGCGCGGGGCTCGTTTGCCAGCCCTGCGCGTTGCCGAAGTCCGACGTCCAGAGACGCTCCGATTGAAAGCCGTAGCCATAATTCTCTGCACAGACGATGCCCGAAGGGTGGCGACCGCAGACATCCGGAAGTCGGTCCCCGTTGACATCGACGAAGGCGAGTGTCACCCACGCGTCCTGTGTGCCCCATGCGGAATCGGTGAAGCCGAAGTGGGTGGGATAGTTGAGATCGAACCCGTTTCCCGTGCTGGCGTAGCAGCTGAATCCTGTCGCCTCGCGGCCGCAAACATCGTCTCGCCCATCTCCGTTGATGTCGATGAAGCGGATGCTGCCGTAGCGCCGCGGGTCCAAGTGCCACCCGTCGTAGTTCGAGAAGAGAGGCGTCTCTATCCACCACGAGCTGTAAGGATAAAATCCATCACCCGTCCCGTAGGCACAAACGATGCCGTAATCGCTTCGCCCACAGACGTCGGCCACGCCGTTGCCGTCGATGTCCGGGAACCGGATCGTCATGTGATTGTCGGGCTCGAACCACCATCCGCTTGGAGTGTTGATATCGCCGAACAGCTCGGTCCAGGGCACAGTTTCGCCGAATGGTATTCCACCGCCATTCAGCGCGCAGTGGACGCCGGTTTCGTTTACTCCGCAGATGTCGGTGAGCTCATCGCCGTTCAGGTCGCTCTTGCCGTAGTCGTCGTGCGCGGCGGTGAGCTGCCACTCGTACGACTGCGCGCCTTGCAGGCGAGCCAGCTTCGGCGCTGGGGGGGCGCTGTCGGTGCAACCGGGCATCACGAGGCCGATTGCGGCGCAACAGCCGCCAAGCGCCAACGTCGGGCCGAACCATCGGCCAAGCCACCCAGGTCCCTTGATGTTCTGAATCACCCCGGCCTCCTCATGTAGCGGCCATGTCGTTGCGTTGGTTGCTAGAGATGCCAGTTGTTCTCGCTCGCGATGTTGGCGAAGCGGCGCGGGGCCATCCGCACACGAGACTCGATGGCCTGCAAAGAAGTGTCAGTAGGATGGAAGGAGCTCCGAGGCGTTCGGAGAGGGGTGGAGTTCGCGCAACCGCCAGAGGAGCAGCTCGCCGGAGGAAAGGGCGCCGGTGACGATCACGCGTCCCTGAACATCGACGACGATATGCGAGGCAAACGCAGAGACGGCAGCGTCGTCGATGTAAAAGCCGTCGCTGAAGAACGTCGGATCGAGCGCGCCGGACACCGAGAGGCGCGCGATCCCGAGTCGATCCCGTGCTTTGCTCGACAAGGTCGCAGCGACGAGGAGTCGACCGTTGCCGTCGATTTGGATGTCGTTGATGCGCCCCGAGTCTTGACCGAACGGGATCGTGAGCCGGCCGGAGGACCCGAACGTCGCGTCCATGGTTCCGTCCGTGGAGAGGCGCCAGAGCGTAGGCTCGAGCGAAAGCGCTCCACGCCGGTACCCGGCCACTACGAGGCGATCGTCGCCGAGGAGCGCGAGCGCTTCCGCGCTGCTTTCCGCTCCGTCGTCCGCAAGGGCCCACCCCGCTGAGCCGAAGGTCGTGTCGAGCTGACCGGCGGGGAGGAGGCGCACGACGAATGCGTGGAAAAGCGGGCTCGCGTCCGTCTGATATTCACCCGAAAGCACGATCGCTCCGGACGACTGAACCACTCCTGCTCGAACGGTAGCTCGGTGAGCACCCGGCGGCGTGAGCGACGAACGCGATCCGCCGACTCCGAACCCGGGTGCAAGGCCGAAGTTGGGCGACGATGTGAACTTCCAAGCGGCCGCCGCGCGCGAGGAGCCATCACCATTCCAGCCGCCGACGAGGACTTCGTCCGTGGCCCCTGGAAGCCGCAGGAGGACCGACGCGCCGTCCCGCATCGTCTCCGAGTCGAGCGCAGTTCGCCACAGACCGTTCGTACCGAAGCTCTCGTCTGCCGCGCCAGAGCCCGTTCGTTGGGCGACAAAGAAGCCATGTTCGTCGTCGATGGCGTGACCGAACACCCGAAGACCGCCGCTAGCCGTCTCGGCGAGAGCTGCAGCCTCGACGCCAAACGGCATGCCGAAGTTCTCGGTGACGATGCCGCCCGCACCGAACGTCGGCTCGAGAGCTCCGTCGTCGCCGACCCGCACGAGAACGCCTTGGCGTGTACCGGCGTCATCGGCAAGAGAACCGCTGATTGTGACGGCGCCGTTGGCGCCGATGAGGCACCCACGAGGTGGCACGAACTTCCGGAAGCCATCTGGAGCGGGGACAAGAACGCGACCGTCTGCGCCGAACGAGTCATCGAACTGGGTCAACGCAGGGGGCGTGCCTCCATCGGGTTCAGAGCCCGCGTCGTCCCCTCCGTCACTGCCTGCATCAGCGGCATCTGCATTCTGGCCGCCGTCCTCAGGCTCGACCTCGTCGTTGGCTGGTTCGTTACTTTGCGGCTGGTCGGAAACACGATTGAAGGGCGCGCGTTCGGAGGGCACGTCGTCGTATGTCGAGCCACCCGCAGGCGTCGCGCCGGTCGCGTCGGCGCATCCGTAGAGCAGGAGTGCACACGCCGCTTCTGCCACTGTCGCGAAGCACCGGGAGCGGCACGCCGGAAAGGCGTACCTCCGCGCGGCTTTCGGCCAGCAGTTCATGGTGTCGCTCGACTTCATGCCTGAGGGCAGTCGGCGAACATCGGCGGAACGTCGAGTCGTGGACGAGACGGGGGCACTGACACTTCGTGCATGTTCAGGTTGGTCCTCGTCCTGGACTGTCCGCGGGACTGTCGACGTCTGAGGCCGGATGCATCGCGACGGAAGGCCCACACCCCCTGCAGCCGTATCCACCCCATCGTCACGTCCTCCGTCGCGACGCGCAGCTGGTCAACGGCGCGCAGAATTGTCTGTATGAACGAATCGCAAGCGCCCAGCAAGGGGCCGCAACGACCGAAGTTGAATTTTGTAGGATATGAGCAGACGCTTATGTGCGGACGCGATGAAAGCGAGGCGTTCGGCGAAAGCGTGTAGCGCGTGACTAGGAGGAAAGGCGGTGGGGTCGCGCGAGAGCACGTGACCGTGGCGCGAAGCTCGCCCAAGATTCGCGCCGCTGTCTTCTCGAGCTGCAATCGGCGCCACGCGCGCGTGGAGAGGGCGCTACGCGTTCGACTCCCACATCGTGCGGTCTGCCAAGCGTCGGACAGCGAATTGCCCTGACATCTGAACCGCCTCGCGTGATCTAGGCGTTCGGTCGCGCGCGTCCACGCGCGATATCCCCTGCGTTGGCCTCCTCGCGGCCGCTACAATCTCGCGCGAACGTGCACTCGACATGAGTGCATCACCTTGTAGGCAGCTCGCGTGCGAGATCGGCGCGAGTGAATTCGCCGAAATGAAGGACGTGCACCAGCGTCTGTAGGATGAATCGCAACCGTGGGGCAAGGATGGTCGTGCAACGGAGCTCGGCTTTGTGGGAGATCGGCTGACGCCCGTACCGCTTGGTGCATTGCGATCCTCCGCGCGAACATCGTCGAGGCCTTCGCCACGGACGCGCGCGAGCGGTCGATTCGCGGGCAACCTTTTCGCCGGGCCCCGCGCCTGTCGCCAGCACGAACAGGACGGATACGACGCGACGCGGCACTACGGGGGAGACGCGTCGACGCGGGGTGGACGAGGATCGACGCCAGCGTCCAAGCGAGTGCGCTGTACGGTTGTCTTGGCGAAGGGGTGTAGCCGCGGCCGAGGGGGCGATGGTTTCATCGTGACACTGCCGGCGACGTTCAAAAACACGGGTATTTCGATGAAAGCGGCGAAGACAGCGCAGGCGCGTCAACGTGGTCGTGCGTCCATCCGGCGGCCTGCGGTCGGCCGCCCACGAGGCTCCCTTCGCAACGAGAATCGCACGAGCACGGTCGATCAGCCGTCGGGGTTCGCGCCCCGCTCGGTTAGAAGGTGCGTCCCGGGTCGCAGAGGTTCTCCGGGCCCTTGGCGTAGTTGTCGCGGACGAACGCCTCGAGCGTGGGCATGTCGACGCAAGCAGCCTTGTACGTCTTGCCCCATGCCGCCGCTGCGACCTTCGTCGGGATCGTGGGGCTCGGCGCGATGATGATGCGGTTCCTGCCGCCGTGCGGGATGCACATGGGATCGATGGCGGCGTTGTCGCGCACGTTCCTGAGCTGCTCGACGATCTCGGGGCACCCAGGCGGGTCGCACTTGTAGAGGAGCACGACGGCTCCGTGCTCCATCGAGTGCACGAGGTACGGCCAGTCCACCGCCATCGAATACTCCTGGAAGGCGGCCCACACGGGATAATGGTCGCCGCTCGACGGCGGGTTCGAGCAATAGGCGACCGGCGTTCCTTCGGGGACGTGCAGCGAAACACGGAGCGGTGGCGACTCGATCGTGACGTCGCACGCGGCGGCGGGTCTGTCCGGCGGGGGCGTCTCGGCGCATACCGGAGCGGCAGCTTCCGCAGTGCCTCCGTCGCGGGGGACGGTGGGCATCGCCGGAACGACGGCGGCTTCACCCGTCCCTGCGTCGCGAGCAGGCAGGGCATCGTCGTCGCCACAGGCGAGCAGCGAGAAGAATGGCAGCGCCGCGAGGGCCGCCTTGGCAGAGAGCCGAGCGTTCACGGCGAAGACGATACTCCGGAACCGTCGCCGACGAAGCCTGCTGTGCGGTGCAGCGGTCCGCGTCCGGCGTCGTCGCGTTCGGCCGCCGTGCGACCCGCAACGCTGCGCGGCCGAACCCACCACCGTCCGTTGCGATCGCAGGAGCGGGGAACGTCGAGGAGGCGGGGGCGCGGTCATCCGTGAACGGCGAACCCGCACAGGCGACGCTGCAGGTGCCCGCCCCGGCGGGCCCGGCGAGGCGCGGCAGCCGGAGCTCCGCGGACGTCCCGGTAGGCCTGAGTGCGATATCGGACGTGTCGAGTGTGCCTGGAGCGTGCAGCCTGACTGCGGACGTTCGGGGCGCTCGAGCGTGCGCGGTCTTCTCGTTCGTGCTCTCGGCCCTCGTCGAAAACGTCAACCTCGTGCGCGTCCCGAAGAGAGCCTCGACGTGGAGCGGGCGTCTCGCGCCGGGTCCGCTTCGGGCGGATGAACGTCTACGACCCGCCGTGGGACGGGACGTTCGCGTGCGACCGCTTCGTCCGCCGAATCCTCTGGACCGGACCGCCCCGGCTGCTCGGCATAGCTCGGGCGACGGATACATGCGCGGCGCGTCGTTCTCGAGCCTCCGGCGTCTGCGACGACGTGACGACGTGACGACGTGATGAGGGGATGCTCCGACCGATCGTCGAGACGGCGACGCGCGCGCGGCGAGTGGATGCGTCGCCGAAAAGCACGAAGACGATCTCGCCCAAGAAGAGCCGCAGCTCCTGTACGGCGCGTCGTACCGGCGCCGTCGTCGGCAGCGCGACCTCGATCTCTCCGCCGACGAGCGCGTCGACCGGTTCGTGCGTGTGCTCGCCCGCGAGCGGCGAAGAGTAGTCCCGAGGACGTTGGGGTCGTCGAGGCCGAAGCTCAGCCGGCATGCGCCGCCGGTCGCGTGCTCGTTTCACCCACCAGGCGCGACGAAGCCGAGCGCGACGATCGCGCTCGAGGTGATCGCGTAAGCAGCTACAGGGCGTAGCGGCTCACGACGATCCCGCACTCGTAGGCGGCGGCGCCGAGGAGCCGAGCTCCGCGGCGGGGCCAGTCGAGGCGGCGGCCCGCGCCGACGAGCGCCGGGTTCACGTAGAGCTGCAGCTCGTCGACGAGGCCGCGCGCGAGGAGCCCGGAGACGAAGCGGACGCCGCCGAAGGTCAGGATGTCCGCGCCGGGCTCGGCCTTCAGCGTGGCGACCGTGGTCGCGTGCTCGCCGGTCAGGACGCGGGTGCGCTCCCAGCGCGGCCTGAAGGCGTCGCGCGTCGCGATGACCTTCTCGATCTTCCCGATCCGATGCGCGAAGGCGAACGTGCCGTCCTCCGGGGAACGCGCCGCGATCCGCGCCCAGTGATCGATGTACCCCTCCTCGACCATCGGGCGGCTGAGGAGGACGCAGTCGACGCACGTGAAGCTCTCGTTGAACGCGCGCTGGAGCGCGGGGTCCCACGGGCAGTCCGGCCCCCAGCTCCAGACCTGCCACGGCTGATCGCCCTCGGCCTCGACGAAGCCGTCGACCGAGATCTGCATCTGCACGATCAGCTTCCGCGTCATGTCTCGAGCGCCGGAAGGTAGTCGCTCTTCAGGAAGCCGTCGATCGTGATCCGACCCCGCTCGTCGAACGACGAGCGGTCCGGACGGAGGAGGCCGGTGCGGTTGAAGAGCGCCCAGGTGTCGTTGATGAGCGTCGCGAAGTCGCGGTTCGCGCCCATCGCGATGACCCCCTCGATGTTCGCGTCGTACGGCTCCCGCTCGACGCCGAACGGTCGGCCGCGGAGGAGCGCGATCTTCTGGGCGATCGCCGCGAGCGAGAGCACCTCGGGACCGCGGAGCTCGATCGGCTTCTTCCCGCGGAAGTCGAGGTCACGGAGGAGGCGCGTCGCCTTCTCCGCGATGTCGGCGGTGCTGATCATGTCGATCTCGGTCGCCGGATCGAGCGGCGAGCTCAGGGCGCCGCGGGCGCGGCTGGCCGGCGCGAAGTAGAGGAGGTTCTCGAAGAAGAACGCGCAGCGGAGGTGCACCACGTTCAGATCGGGGACCGCGTCGAGCGCGCGCTCGACGTCGGCGTGGAGGATGACGAGGCCGCGGTGCCGGTCGTCGTGCGCACCGGTCGAGCTGATGAAGACGGCCGCGCCGAGGTTCGTGGCGCGCGCGGCCGCGGCGTAGCCCTCACCGACCTCCGCGAAGGTGCGCCGGAAGTTCCGCTCGCGAGGGTCGACCTTCACGACGAGGAGCGCCGCGTCGGCGCCGGCGAACGCCGCCTCGAGGAAGGCGCGGTCGCGCACGTTGCCGGCGAACGGCACGGCGCCGAGCGCGACGAGGGGTTCGAGCCGCGCGCGGTCGCGCCCGACGACGCGGACGTCCTGGCCGGCCGCGAGGAGCTCGCGCGCGACGCGGCCGCCGATCCGCCCGGTAGCGACGGTGATGACGTAGGTCTTCTTCTTCTTCTTCTCGAGCATCGTTCACTCCTCTTCTTCTTCTTCTTCTTCTTCGAAGAACCGGTACCCGCCGACGAGCGCGATCGTGGTGGTCTGCGGCGGCACCGAGCACCACTCCTCGATCCCGGCGGCGAAGCGCCGGAACGCCGCGAGCGACGGCAGCGGCGCGGCCTCTCCCTCGCGTTGCGCGACGACGTGGAAGAACTCGGCGCCGCTCTGCAGCGCGGCGTAGCGGAATCCCGGCGGCGCGGCGGCCCGCAGCTCCGCGAAGACCTCGCGGATCGCGCGCGCGTTGTCGGCCACGCGATCGTCTCTCACCTGGTATCGAACGAGCTTCAGGGGCATGATCTCCGTCCTCGCAACCGAAGACGGTTTCGGACATCGGAAGGATGCGGTGGGCGAAGAAGAAAATTTCGCGGCGCTGATCGAGGGCGTCCGGCCCGAGCTCGTGCGCTACTGCGCGCGGATGATGGGCGGCACGATCGACGGCGAGGACGTCGTCCAGGAGACGCTGGCGCGCGCCTTCGTCGAGCGGGCCGCGCTCCGAGAGGCGCCGGCGCTCCGCGGCTGGCTCTTTCGCATCGCGCACAACTGCGCGATCGATGCGCTCGCCGCGCGGAGCCGGCGCAACGGCGACGTCTCGGTCGAGGACGCGGACGTGACGGACGCCGAGCCGACTGCAGACGAGGCGCTCGATCGGGCGCAGGCGATCCAGCTCGCGCTCGGCTGCTTCCTCGAGCTCGCCCCGGCGCAGCGCGCGTGCGTGATCCTGAAGGACGTCCTCGGCTGCAGCCTCGAGGAGGTCGGCGAGGTGCTCGGGCTGACCGTGCCGGCGGTAAAGGCGGCGCTGCATCGTGGGCGCGAGCGGCTCCGGGGAGCCCCGCCGGTCGCGGATGCGTCCGCCCCGCATCCGGCGCCGGCCCGCCGCCACGCGCCGGCGGTCCTCCGCTATGCCGAGCTGTTCAACGGTCGCAACTTCGACGGTATCCGCGCGATGCTGGCGGAGGACGTGAAGCTCGACCTGGTGAACCGCGAGAAGCGGCGCGGCGCGCGCAACGTGGGGCACTACTTCGCGAACTACGAGCGAATCGGCAGGTGCATCCTTCGCGCAGCGTGGCTCGACGGTCGTCCTGTGCTGGCGGCCTTCCTCGAAGCAGAGGAGCTCCCTGCCTACGTGATCGTGGTGGAGTCCGAGAACGGCGCGATCGTCGAGGTGCGCGACTTCCGCTACGCGCGGCACGTCCTCGACGGCGCGCGGCTCACGTTCTGAGAACCGCGGCGAGCTCCCAGACAGGGCCGGCGCGATCGGCGAACGCGGCGGTGCGCTGGCCCCAGGACCGGTCGATGGACCGTTGAGCAGCGTCACGCCCATGGCGCACGAGCGCGGCGCGACCATACGACGTCGTCGACGCGGAACGTGGGGAGGACGCGCGCAAGGTGCCCGACGGGCGCAGGCGTGACGGGCCGGGCGCGAGCGGCGGCGGCGAGCATGCTCGAGTCGGCGTCGTGACTGGGCACGGTCCTCGTCGAACGACGCTTCGAAGCGAAGACCTCGTGACCGCCTCGTCGAAGAGGCGCTTCGAAGCGGGGGCCCCGTTCTCGCCATCGAGGTGAAAGGCGATCGTCCGAACCGCCCGCCTCGCCTACCCGTCATGGGAGGACGTCAGGGGCGAGCGGCACCTTTGAGCGGCTCGCGCGTCACAGAGACGACGAAGTCCAAGAAGGCGCGGA
>Ga0164243_10004440_pt1 | contig 21995 bp, 20 predicted proteins | sample OricompcompostOP_FD_108781 | JGI IMG/M metagenome (GOLD analysis project Ga0164243, IMG submission 108781) | Organic Plus compost microbial communities from Emeryville, California, USA - Original compost - Organic plus compost (OP) | ecosystem: Engineered > Solid waste > Mixed feedstock >...
AGGCATAGAGCCCGCCGGCCTCCCGGATGCGCTCTCGCAACGGCGGTCGGTCGGTGTCCTCGGAAGCAGCCATATCATTAGTGTACTAATGATTAGTGCAAGATGTATCCTTGAGGCGTGGATGTGACACCGGACGAGCTGCTGCGCCTCGAGAACCAGCTCTGCTTCGCGCTCGTGACCGCAGCACGGAACGTCGTGGCGATCTATCGCCCGATCCTCGAACCGCTCGGACTCACCCACCCGCAGTACCTCGTCATGCTCGCGCTCTGGGAGAAGTCCCCTCGATCTCTCGGCGACCTGGCCGCCGCCCTCGCGTTGGACCCGGCGACGGCCTCGCCGCTCGTGAAACGGCTCGAGACAGACGGTCTGATCGAACGCCGTCGCAGCAGCGCCGACGAGCGCAGGCTCGACATCGCCCTCACGCCCGCAGGGCAGGCGCTGCGTCAACGGGCCCTCGCCGTTCCGACTCAGGTGATGGAGCGCTTGGACATGACCGTTCCCGAGGTCGAAGACGTCCGCGACGCTCTGCAGCGCTTCGCCGGCCGCGTCTCGCTCTGAGCGGCCGGGAGGTCCCGGAGCCGATGTCCGTGGCCCCTCATAGACTTGTCAGGTGCCCATCGTTCCCGTCGCCAGTCCAGGAAAACTCAGTGTTCGCGGTGCTCGCGTGCACAATCTCAAGAACGTCGACCTCGAGATCCCGCGTGACTCTCTCGTGGTCTTCACCGGCCTGTCCGGCTCCGGGAAATCGAGTCTCGCCTTCGACACGATCTTCGCCGAGGGGCAGCGTCGCTACGTCGAATCCCTGAGCGCCTACGCCAGGCAGTTCCTCGGGCAGGTCGACCGACCGGACGTCGACTTCATCGAGGGGCTGAGCCCCGCGGTCTCGATCGATCAGAAGTCGACGAACCGCAACCCGCGTTCGACGGTGGGGACGATCACCGAGATCTACGACTACATGCGACTGCTCTGGGCGCGCATCGGCATACCTCACTGCCCCGAGTGCGGGGAGCGGATCCAGCGGCAGACGGTGCAGCAGATCGCGGATCAGCTCATGGAGCTGCCAGAGCGCACCCGGTACCAGATCGTCGCTCCCGTGGTCACGCAGAAGAAAGGCGAGTTCGTCGATCTGTTCCGCGAGCTCGCGGCCAAGGGGTACGCGCGCGCGATCGTCGACGGCGAGATGGTCCAGCTCGCCGAGCCGCCGACGCTGAAGAAGAGCTACAAGCACGACATCGCCGTCGTCGTGGACCGCCTCGTCGCTTCTCCCGACATCCTCGGGCGCGTCACGGACTCGGTCGAGACGGCGCTGGGCCTCGCCGGCGGGGTGGTGCAGGTCAACTTCGTCGACGAGAGCGGTGACGCCGCGTGGCAGTCGTTCTCGGAGAAGCTCGCCTGCCCCAACGGGCACGCGATCACGCTCACCGAGATCGAGCCGCGGACGTTCTCGTTCAACGCGCCGTTCGGTGCCTGCCCGGCCTGCTCCGGCCTCGGGACCCGTATGTCGGTGGACGTCGACCTCATGCTCGGCGACGAGGACCTCTCCATTCGCGAGGGAGTGATCCTGCCGTGGACGACGCAGGGGAAGGGACTCTTCCAATACTACGAACGTCTGCTCGAAGGGCTCGCTCGGGATCTGGACTTCTCGCTCGACACGCCCTGGAACAGGCTTCACTCGGACGTTCGCGAGGCGGTTCTCCATGGCGAGAACTACAAGGTCACGGTGAAGTGGAAGAACCGCTACGGCAGGGAGATGCGATACACCTCGGGCTTCGAGGGCGTCGTGCCGTACATCGAACGGCAGTACCTGCAGGCCGAGAGCGACACGCAGCGCAGCCGGTGGGGCGAGTACCTGCGCGAGGTGCCGTGTCCGGTCTGCAACGGCGACAGGCTCAAGCCTGAGGTGCTCGCGGTCCGCGTCCACGGGCACTCCATCGCCGAGGTCTCGCATATGAGTCTCGCCGAGGCGCAGGAGTTCATGCAGCGCCTTGAGCTCACCGAGCGTGAGGCCAAGATCGCGGCTCAGGTGCTGCGCGAGATCCGGCTGCGCCTCGATTTCCTGCTCCAGGTCGGGCTGTCCTATCTCAACCTCAGTCGGTCCGCCGGATCGCTCTCCGGTGGTGAGGCACAGCGGATCCGGCTCGCGACGCAGATCGGATCGGGGCTCACGGGGGTGCTGTATGTGCTCGACGAGCCGTCGATCGGGCTCCATCAGCGCGACAACCGACGGCTGATCGAGACGTTGCTCACCCTCCGAGACCTCGGGAACACCCTGATCGTGGTCGAGCACGACGAAGAGACCATCGAAGCGGCGGACTGGGTGGTCGACATCGGACCTGGCGCAGGTGTCGGCGGCGGGCTGGTCGTCCATTCGGGCCCGTATCCGGCGCTGCTGGGCGACACCGCGTCGATGACCGGGGACTATCTGGCCGGCCGTCGGTCCATTCCCGTTCCCGACCGACGTCGCAAGATCGACCGCAAGCGGATGCTGAGCGTGGTCGGCGCGAAGGAGAACAACCTGCGCAACGTCACGGCGGACTTCCCGCTCGGCGTGATGACGGCGGTCACGGGCGTGAGCGGGTCGGGCAAGTCGTCGCTTGTCAACGACATCCTTTATCAGGTGCTCGCGTCCCGCCTGAACGGCGCCCGCACGGTGCCGGGCAAGCACACCAGGGTGACCGGTCTCGACAACCTCGACAAGGTCGTCCACGTCGACCAGGCGCCGATCGGGCGCACGCCGCGGTCCAACCCGGCGACCTACACCGGGGTGTTCGACCGTATTCGCACGCTTTTCAGCGAGACTCCCGAGGCGAAGGTGCGCGGCTACCAGCCGGGTCGGTTCAGCTTCAACGTCAAGGGCGGGCGCTGCGAGGCCTGCTCGGGCGACGGCACGATCAAGATCGAGATGAACTTCCTCCCCGACGTGTACGTCGACTGCGAGGTCTGCCACGGCAAGCGGTACAACCGCGACACCCTGGCGGTGCACTACAAGGGCAAGAACATCGCCGAGGTGCTGGAGATGCCGATCGAGGAGGCGGCGGAGTTCTTCGAGCCGATCCAGGCGATCCACCGCTACATGAAGACTCTCGTCGACGTGGGCCTCGGCTACGTGCGCCTGGGGCAGTCCGCCACGACCCTCTCCGGTGGCGAGGCCCAGCGGGTGAAGCTGGCGACCGAGCTGCAGCGTCGGAGCAACGGGCGCAGCATCTACGTCCTCGACGAGCCCACCACCGGGCTGCACTTCGAAGACGTCCGCAAGCTGCTCGAGGTACTGAACGGGCTTGTGGACAAGGGGAACACGGTGATCGTGATCGAGCACAACCTCGACGTGATCAAGTCCGCGGACTGGGTCATCGACCTCGGCCCCGAGGGAGGCTCGGGAGGCGGGCAGATCATCGCGACCGGAACGCCCGAGCAGGTCGCGCGGGTGAAGGAGAGCCACACCGGTCGCTTTCTCGCAGAGATCCTCGCGCCGGAAGGCCGTCGGTCGGGGGCGGCCACGGCGGGGAGCGCCGAGGCCGAGGCGGGGAGCGACCGCGCGCGCAAGGCGAGCTGATGGCGCAGGAGCTTCCCTACAAGCCGCGGACGGGGGAGATCCCTACCGACCCGGGGGTCTACCGTTTCCGGGATGCGCAGGGACGTGTGCTCTACGTCGGCAAGGCGAAGAACCTGCGCCAGCGGCTGTCGAACTACTTCGCACCTCTGCGGACGCTGCACGAGCGCACCCGGCGGATGGTCACGACGGCGACTTCCGTGGAGTGGACCGTCGTGCCGACCGACGTCGACTCGCTTCAGCTGGAGTACATGTGGATCAAGGAATACGATCCGCCGTTCAACGTGCGGTACAAGGACGACAAGTCCTATCCGTTCATGGCGGTCACACTCGGGGATGAGGCGCCGAGGGTGCTGGTGACCAGGAACCGCCGGATCCCGGGGGCGAAGTACTTCGGGCCGTTCCCGAAGGTGTGGGCGGTGCACGAGACCATCGACCTGATGATCAAGGCGTTCCCGATCCGCACATGCAGCGACGCCAGCTACAAGCGGGCGATGCAGACAGGACGCCCGTGCTTTCCCGGTCAGATCGGGAAGTGCGGCGGTCCGTGCTCTATGACCGTGACGATCGCCGAGCACCGTGCGATGGTGGACGACTTCGTCGCGTTCATGGAGGGCGGGGACGAGCGTTTCACGCGCGAGCTCACCCGGCGGATGCGCGAGGCGTCGGCGGCCATGGACTATGAGAACGCCGCACGCTATCGCGACAAGCTCGCCTCGATCGAGGCCGTGCTCGGCAAGAGCGCCCTCGTGCTTCCCCAGGACGAGGACGCCGACCTGTTCGGGATCGCTGAGGATGAGCTCTCCGCCGCGGTGCAGCATTTCGTGATCCGGGCCGGGCGCGTGCGCGGCGTCAGGGCGACGACGATCGAGAAGGAGATCGACATCTCCGGCGGCGACCTGGTCGATCAGCTCCTTCAGCGTGCCTATGGGGAGGCGGCGGGGGAGGACGTGCCGCGGAGGGTGATCGTCCCGACGCTGCCCGACGACGCCGCCGAGCTGGAGGAATGGCTGCGAGACCGCCGAGGGAAGAAGGTCGAGATCCTGGTGGCGCAGCGGGGACAGCGCGCCGAGCTCATGCGCAACGCCACGGTCAACGCTCAGCAGGCGCTCATCCGGCACAAGACCAGGCGGTCGAGCGACTACGTCACACGGACGCAGGCGCTCACCGACTTGCAAGAGGCGCTGGGGCTCGACGAGGCGCCGCTGCGGATCGAGTGCTATGACATCTCGCATCTCGGTGGCACGAACGTCGTCGGGTCGATGGTCGTCTTCGAGGACGGCCTGCCGCGCAAAGACCAGTACCGGTCCTTCGGGATCACGGAGACCACGGACGACACCGACTCGATGTATCAGGTGCTGCGTCGGCGCCTTGCGCATCTCGACGTGCCCGACGGCGGGGCGGCCGTTCCCGCGGATCCCCCGTCGTCGACGGGAAGCGGGCTGGAGAGGCAGACGGACGTCGAGGCAGAAGCGACCGGCGGTGGGAAGGAGGAGCCGGATGGCGAGGCGGTCGTCACCGCGCGGCGCCGACGGTTCGCCTACCCGCCGCAGCTCCTGCTCGTCGACGGCGGACGGCCCCAGGTCGAGGCCGCGGCCCGGGCTCTGCGCGACGCAGGGCACCCCGAGATCGGCCTGTGCGGGATCGCCAAGCGATTGGAGGAGATCTGGCTCCCCGGAGAGGAGTATCCGGTGATCCTGCCCCGGACGAGCGAGGCGCTCTACCTGCTGCAGCGCCTCCGCGACGAGGCTCATCGTTTCGCTATCACCCATCAGCGCAAGAGGCGCAAGCGCGACATCACGACCGTGCTTGCCGAGGTTCCCGGGCTCGGCGGGGCTCGTATCAAGGCGCTGCTGCGTCACTTCGGGTCGGTCGCGGCGCTGCGCAGGGCCACGCCGGCGGAGATTCAAGAGGTCCCCGGCATCGGACCGGCCCTCGCCGCCAGCATCCACGCGCATCTCGCCTCGGGATCGGGTTCCTCAGCGGAGGTCTCCCCCGGAGAGGTCTCGTCGACGCCCGGCGCTCGGTAGGCTGTTCTCGAGCGAGGGAGGCTGCATGAGCGTGGGCGACCAGGGAGAGTTCCTGATCGTTACCGGGATGTCGGGCGCGGGGCGTTCGACGGTGGCGAACGCGCTCGAGGATCTCGGATGGTACGTGGTCGACAACCTTCCCCCGCAGATGCTTCGCCCGCTGCTGGACCTCGCCAATCTCGGCGGCGCGGCGCTGCCGCGGGTGGCGGCGGTGGTCGACGTCCGAGGGCGGAACCTCTTCGATGACTTCCCCGGCGCGGCCAGAGCCCTCAGAGAGCACGGTTCCGTGCGCATCCTCTTCCTCGACGCCTCCGACGACGTCCTCGTCCGGCGTTTCGAGTCCGTCCGGCGCCCGCATCCGCTGCAGGCGGACGGGACGCTCCTTGACGGAATCCGCATCGAACGTGCTCGCGTAGCGCCGCTGCGCGAGGCGGCAGACATCGTCATCGACACCTCGGCGCTCAACATCCACCAGCTCGCCACCAAGGTGATGGAGCTGTTCGTCGAGGAGGGGGCCGCGCGCCACCGCCTGACCGTCATGAGTTTCGGGTTCAAATACGGGCTTCCGGCTGATGCCGATCTCGTCGCGGACATGCGGTTCCTGCCCAATCCGTTCTGGATCGACGAGCTCCGCGATTCGACGGGGCAGGATGAGCCGGTGAGCGAGTACGTGCTGTCCCGCGAGGGCGCCCAAGAGTTCATCGACGCCTACATACAGGCCCTCGGGCCCGTCCTGGCGGGCTATCAGCGCGAGAACAAGAGCCACTCCACGATCGCGGTGGGCTGCACCGGCGGAAGGCATCGTTCGGTCGCGGTGGCCGAGGAGCTCGCGCGGCGGCTCGCCTCGACGCCGGGGGTCGCCGTCACCGTCCGTCACCGCGATCTCGGTCGGGAGTAGCGTCGCGGGCGTGCGTCGGCGAGGTCCGGGACGAGTAGGCTAGTCCTTCGCGTCGCGACCCGACGCCAGAAAGCGAAGGAGTCTCGTGTCACTCACCACCGACGTCAAGGCAGAGCTAGTCAGCATTCGGAACGCGCCCCCGTCGGTGCGTGTCGCCGAGGTGACGGCGGTGCTGAGGTTCGCCGGTGGACTGCACTCGATCGCCAACCGGGTCGCCGTCGAGGCGGAGGTGGACGCGGAGCTGCTCGCTCGCCGCGTGGCCAGGGACCTTGCCGAGATCTTCGGCGTCCGTCCCGAGATCGCCCAGGTCCAGGGGGCCTCCGGTGGCGAGGGGGCACGGTACGCGGTCCGGGTGATCGCTGCCGGGGAGACGCTCGCGCGGCAGACCGGCCTGCTCGATCAGCGCCGCCGTCCGGTCCGTGGACTCCCCAATCGGCTCACCACGGGCTCACGGGAAGAGCTTTCCGGCCTGTGGCGAGGAGCCTTCCTCGCGGCGGGCTCGCTCAGCGAGCCGGGGCGCTCCGCGGTTCTCGAGGTCGCCTGCCCGTCCTCGGAGGCCGCGATGGCCCTCGTCGGCGCGGCGCACCGTCTCGGCGTCTCCGCCAAAGCCCGGGAAGTGCGAGGGATGCCGCGTGTCGTGGTCAGGGAGGGCGAGGCGATCCGCTCCCTGCTCAGCCTGATGGGCGCGGAGCGGACCGCGGCGGCCTGGGAGGAGATGCGCCAGCGCCGTGAGGTCAGGGCGGGCGTGAACCGGCTCGTGAACTTCGACGACGCGAACCTGCGTCGCTCGGCGCAGGCGGCGGTCGCCGCGTGCGCCAGGGTCGAACGTGCGCTCGAGATCCTCGGCGACGAGGTCCCCGACCACCTCCGCACGGCAGGGGAGCTGAGGCTCGCTCACCGGGACGCGAGCCTCGACGAGCTCGGTCATCACGCCGACCCGCCGCTCACCAAGGACGCGGTGGCCGGGCGGATCCGCCGTCTGCTCGCCATGGCCGACAAGCGAGCGGCGGCCGAAGGGATCCCCGGCACGGAGTCCGCGGTCCCCGCGGGCATCGAGGTCTGAGGTCGCGACGTCCTGAGACCGGGACGTCTCCGGACCGCCCCGCCAGGCGTCATCCTCACTAGGATGGAGACGTCCGCCTCGCCTTGCAGCTCGGCGAAGCGAGGGACCGGCAAAGCGCCGCGTGCGCGGCGCGGATTGGATGAATTCGACATGGCGATCTACACGCTCCCCGACCTTCCCTATGACTTCGCGGCGCTTGAGCCGCACATCAGCGGCAAGATCATGGAGCTGCACCACGACAAGCATCACGCCGCGTATGTGAACGGCGCGAACACCGCGCTGGAGCAGCTCGCCGAGGCCCGCGAGAGTGGAAACCTGGCGAACGTGAACAAGCTCGAGAAGGACCTCGCGTTCAACCTCGGCGGACACGTGAACCACTCGATCTTCTGGACCAACCTGTCGCCGACCGGCGGCGGGCAGCCCGAGGGTGAGCTCAAGGCCGCCATCGACGAGTTCTTCGGCTCGTTCGAGAAGTTCCAGGCCCACTTCACCGCCGCGGCGACCGGCATCCAGGGCTCTGGGTGGGCGGTCCTCAGCTGGGACCCGATCAGCTCCCGGCTGATCATCCAGCAGCTCTTCGATCAGCAGGCGAACACGGCTCAGGGCACGATCCCGATCTTCCAGCTCGACATGTGGGAGCACGCCTTCTATCTCGACTACCTCAACGTGAAGGCCGACTACGTCAAGGCCGTGTGGAACATCGCCAACTGGGAGAACGTGGCCCAGCGGCTCCAGGCGGCTCGCGAGAAGACGAACGGTCTGCTGGTACTGTCATAAGCAAGACGGGCGTCCCGATGGGCGAGATGCCCGTCGGGACGCCGTTGTCCATCCCTTCTCTGAACACAAAGCGCAGCGCGCACGAGAATCAGGAGACCTGAGTGTCTGTCAAGATCGGCATCAACGGCTTCGGCCGAATCGGACGCAACTACTTCCGCGCGGCCCTCGAGCAGGGCGCGGACATCGAGATCGTCGCGGTCAACGACCTCACCGACAACAAGACCCTCGCCCACCTGCTGAAGTACGACTCGGTCGGTGGGGTCCTCGCGGCGAACGTCAGCTACGACGACGACAGCATCACGGTCGACGGCAAGCAGATCAAGGCGTTCGCGGAGCGCGACCCCGCGAACCTGCCCTGGGGCGAGCTGGGCGTCGACATCGTCATCGAGTCGACCGGCTTCTTCACCAAAGCGGAGCTGGCGAAGAAGCACATCGAGGCCGGCGCCAAGAAGGTCCTCATCTCCGCGCCCGCCACGGGCGACGACGCGACCATCGTGATGGGCGTCAACGAGGAGACTTACGACCCGGCGAACCACCACATCATCTCCAACGCCTCGTGCACGACGAACTGCCTCGCGCCGCTGGCCAAGGTGTTCAACGACGAGTTCGGCATCGTCCGAGGCTTCATGATGACCGCGCACGCGTACACGGCCGACCAGAACCTGCAGGACGGCCCGCACAGCGACCTGCGTCGCGCGCGCGCCGCCGCGATCAACATCGTCCCGGCCTCGACCGGTGCGGCCAAGGCCATCGGCCTGGTCCTCCCGGAGCTCAACGGCAAGCTGAGCGGGTCCTCCTACCGCGTCCCGGTGCCGACGGGGTCGATCGTGGATCTGACGCTGATCACGGATCGCGACGATCTCACGGCCGATCAGGTCAACGCCGCGTACAAGAAGGCCGCGGCCGAGGGACGGCTCGCCGGCTACCTGCAGTACAACGAGGACCCGATCGTCTCCAGCGACATCCAGGGCAACCCGTTCTCGTCGATCTTCGACTCGACGCTCACCAACGTCTCCGGCAACCTCATCAAGGTCTCCAGCTGGTACGACAACGAGTGGGGCTACTCGAACCGTCTGGTCGACCTGACCGAGTACGTGGCCGAGCGTCTCTGAACCTCGCACCATGACCCTGCGCACCCTCGACTCCCTCGCGGAGGCAGTCGGTACGCTCGACGGCACGCGCGTCATCGTCCGTTGTGACCTCAACGTCCCCCTCCGGGACGGGGTCATCACGGACGATGGCCGCGTCCGGGCGTCGCTGCCGACTCTGAACGCCCTCGTCAACGTCGGCGCACGCGTGATCGTGTGCTCGCATCTCGGCCGTCCCGACGGCGCCCCCGACCCGCAGTACAGCCTCGCGCCCGTGGCGCAGCGCCTGTCCGAGCTCCTCGGCAAGCCCGTGGCCTTCGCCCGCGACACGGTGGGGGAGTCGGCCCGGGAGGCGGTCGCCGCGCTCGAGGACGGCGGGGTCGTCGTCCTCGAGAACCTCCGGTTCAACCCGGGGGAGACCGCGAAGGACGAGAGCGAGCGCCGGGCGTTCGCCGAGCAGCTCGCCGCGCTCGGCGACGCGATGGTCTCGGACGGCTTCGGTGTCGTGCACCGCAAGCAGGCCAGCGTCTACGAGCTCGCGCAGATCCTGCCCTCCGCCGCCGGCCTCCTGATCGCGACCGAGCTCGACGTGCTCGACCGCCTCACCGAGAAACCGGAGCGGCCCTATACGGTCGTCCTCGGCGGTTCGAAGGTGTCGGACAAGCTGGGCGTCATCTCCCACCTCCTCCCGCGTGTCGACCGTCTGCTGGTCGGCGGAGGCATGCTGTTCACCTTCCTCGCCGCCGAAGGACATGCCGTCGCGTCGAGTCTCCTCGAGAAGGACCAGCTCGAGACCGTGCGCGGTTACATCGCCGAGGCCAAGGAACGGGGCGTGGAGCTCGTTCTCCCGACGGACGTCGTCGTCGCCGAGCGGTTCGCCGCGGATGCACCGCACGAGGTCGTGGCGGCAGACGCGATCGAGCAGAGCGCGTTCGGTGCGGCGGGCATCGGCCTCGATATCGGCCCCGACACGGCGGCCCGCTTCGCCGAGGCGATCCGCGGATCCCGCACGGTGTTCTGGAATGGCCCGATGGGCGTGTTCGAGTTTCCCGCGTTCGCGGCCGGGACGAAGGCCGTGGCGGAGGCGCTGGCAGACGTCGACGGTCTCGGCGTCGTGGGCGGAGGCGATTCGGCCGCCGCGGTGAGGCAGCTCGGCTTCGCCGACGACCGGTTCGGCCACATCTCGACGGGCGGAGGCGCCAGCCTCGAGTTCCTCGAGGGCAAGAGACTACCCGGGTTGACAGTCCTCGGATGGGAGTGAACTCCGTGACCACGAACAAGCGCACACCGTTGATCGCCGGCAACTGGAAGATGAACCTCGACCACCTCCAGGCGGTCGCGTTCGTGCAGAAGCTGCACTGGACGCTCAAGGACGCCAAGCACGAGGACGACTCGGTCGAGGTCGCGGTGTTCCCGCCGTTCACCGACCTGCGCAGCGTGCAGACGCTGATCGACGCCGACAAGATCCCCTTCGCGCTCGGCGCCCAGGACCTTTCGGCGCATGACGCCGGCGCGTTCACGGGCGAGGTGTCCGGCGCCTTTCTCGCGAAGCTGGACGCGCGATATGTGATCATCGGTCACTCCGAGCGACGCGAGTATCACGCGGAGAGCGATGAGGTCGTCGCCTCGAAGGTCAAGGCCGCTCTCAAGCACGGTCTCGTCCCGGTGATCTGCGTCGGGGAGACCTCCGAAGACCTGGAGAGGTTCGGTGCGAGCGCCGTCCCCGCCGGCCAGCTCGAGGCCGCGCTCCAGGGACTGCCCTCGTCCGCGGACGTCGTCGTGGCCTATGAGCCGGTCTGGGCGATCGGATCGGGCCAGGCGGCGACCCCGCAGCAGGCGCAGGACGTGTGCGCCGTGCTCCGCGGCGTCGTGGCGAAGACGCTGGGGGACGAGGCCGCGGCACGCACGCGCATCCTCTACGGCGGATCGGTCAAGGCGGCCAATATCGCCGGCTTCATGCGTGAGCCCGACGTCGACGGCGCTCTCGTGGGGGGAGCGAGCCTGGTCGTGGACGAGTTCGCCTCGATCATCCGGTTCCAGAAGCACGTCGGAGTGTGACCGGGCTGTCTTGCATGCCCTCCGTCGTATAATCGATCCTTACGCGGGCTCCGAGTCCGAGCGAAAGGCAATCCGTGGATATTCTCCAGTTCGTCCTGCAGGTGCTGCTGGGCATCACCAGCGTGCTGCTGACGCTGCTCATCCTTCTCCACAAGGGACGTGGCGGCGGTCTGTCCGACATGTTCGGCGGCGGCATGACCTCGGCGGTCGGCTCGTCCGGGCTCGCGGAGCGGAACCTGAACCGCTTCACGATCGTCCTGGCGCTGGTGTGGTTCGTCTCCATCGTCGCTCTGGGACTCATCACGAAGCTGGAGGTGATCTGATGGCTGCCGGTGGAAACGCGATCAGGGGGACTCGCGTCGGCTCCGGTCCGATGGGCGAGCAGGACCATGGCTACCACGCGGACCGGATCGCCGTCTCGTACTGGGACGGCCTCGGCAACGAGACGGTTCGCTACTTCGCGGCGGGGCTGCCGGAAGAGGAGATCCCCGAGGTCATCGACCACCCGCACTCGGGGCTTCCCGCGGGCCGTGACAAGAACAACCCTCCGGCGATCGCCAAGGCCGAGCCGTACAAGACGCACCTTGCCTACGTGAAGGAGCGTCGTACCGACGAGGAGGCCGAGCAGCTTCTCGAAGACGCGCTCCAGCAGTTGCGCGAGCGTCGCGGGCAGTAGCAAGCCGTCATCTCGACAGACGACGAAGCCCCTGTCCGGCGAGAGGACGGGGGCTTCGTCGCGTCTCCGGAAGCTCCGGCGAGGTTCGCCCCATCCGACGGGACCGCGCTGGTCACCGGCAGGTGGCGGCGGTGTCGATGAGCGACTGCGACGGATAGCCGTAGAGCCACACGCCGTTCGCGTCGTCGGTCTCGCCCTTCCCGATCGCCCAGGCGGTGGCCCAGCTCTCGTTGGCCGCCCTGTCCTTCCAGTCGAACAGGGCATAGCACTTCGCCGAGATCGCGTGACCGACCTCGTGGACGACCAGAGCGCGGGAGCCCTCGGCCGGCCAGACCTCGGCGACGGAGTCCGAGAGCGTGACGGTCGCGAACCCACCGGCGCCGTCGCCGGCGTTCCAGGACGTCAGCCCGCCGATCCCGCCGGCTCCGCCGAAGCCGTTGACCTCCGGTGCCCAGTCGAAGTCGAGGAGCACTCCGCCGGCGATCGAGCGCGCGAACGCCTCGATTTCCAGGCGCGTCTGCATCAACGGACCGGCCTTCTCCGCGAGCTCGGCCTCCTGGGAGCTGCGGACTCCGGCAACGGCCGATTCCAGAGACGCGAACGCGGCCGCCGTGGTCTGATCCGGGGCCGCGGCGCTCGTCGCCAGCGCGGTCGCGGCCTTGCGGAGCGCGATGACGTCGCCGGTGCGGGCGGAGACGAACTGCGCCTCCGTGGCGGCGGCGCGCTCGCTCGCCGCGGTCGCGGCGGAGGACACGGCCGTGCGGAGCGTCCCGATCGCGGCCTTGAGGGCATCGACGCTGTCCCGCATCGATCTGGCGCGTTCCTGCTCGGTCTCGGCGTCCTGCCGCAGGCGTGCGGCTTCCGAGGCGAGATCCCAGGGGAGGACGGGGCGGCTCCCCGCCGCAGAGGGCGACGGTGCAGGGCGGGGCGCCGAGGCGGGGACCTCGACGAGTCGCGCAGAGGCCTCGTGCAGCGCGGCGCGTTCCTCGGGAACGAGCAGTGCGTCGTCACCCGTCGCCTCGACAAGCGAGGAGACGGCGACGAGAGCGTCGGCGTCCTGCCGCGCGGAGCGCAGCGCCTCAGCAGATGAACGCTCCTGCGCCGAGGAGAGATCAAACGCCGCACGGGCGTCGTCGTAGGCGGACGAGGCGGTGGCATGCAAGAGAGCCGTCCCGGCTGCGATGACGAGGACGCCGACGAGCGAGATCGTGACGGCACGGGCGGGCGTGCGACGTATGCGCCGGCTCACGGCGGCGGGGCCGCTGGACAGGCGGTTCGGCAGAGCGTGTGCGCCCGGAGCCGTGGCGCCGGGCGGCGGGGCGTTGTCGGTCATCCATGGCTCCGGTCGGGCGGGACACGCGGCGATGCGCGTTCCCGCGGGCTACGGATGAAAGCCTAAGCGAGCTCGCATGCCAGGTCGGCGACGACGGTCCGTCCCGCAACGCATCCTGTCTTCCGGGACAAGAGACGTCAGAGCCAGGTCGCGGGGACGATCATGGCGCGCTTCCTCTGCACACATGAAAGGAGGTCGGTGAAGCGGGGTGTGGAGGGGGCGACGGGAATCGAACCCGCACAACCAGTTTGGAAGACTGGGACTCTACCATTGAGCTACGCCCCCGGATCCTCGGATCGGGACGACTTCGATCATAGCGGACGGTCGGGACTGCTCCTGTCCGTTAGACTCGACGGGGCCGTTCCCGCGTGCGCGGGTCCTACCCGGGGCGTAGCTCAGCTTGGTAGAGCGCCCGCTTTGGGAGCGGGAGGTCGCAGGTTCAAATCCTGTCGCCCCGACGTTGGTCGCACCACGTCGCAGCCGCGCCACGATCCGCGCGGGTCATTCACAAGGAGAACACACCAGCATGGCGAACAGCACCGTCGAGAAGCTTGCCCCGACCAGGGCCAAGCTCTACATCACGGTCACCCCGGAAGAACTCAAGCCCAGCCTCTCGCACGCGTACGAGCACATCGCCCAGGACGTGCAGATCCCCGGCTTCCGCAAGGGCAAGGTTCCCGCGCCCATCATCGATCAGCGCATCGGCCGCGGCGCCGTCATCGAGCACGCCGTGAACGAGGGCCTGGACCGCTTCTTCCAGGAGGCGGTCGTCGAGCACAAGCTCCGTATCGTCGGACGGCCTTCAGCCGAGGTCGTCGAATGGCCGAGCGAGAAGGACTTCTCGGGTGACCTCAAGGTCGAGGTCGAGGTCGACGTCCGTCCCGAGATCGAGACCCCGCCTCTCGAGGGCATCACCGTCACCGTCGACGCGGTCGAGACCGACGAGGCGGCGTTGGACGAGGAGCTGGATCGCCTGCGCGCCCGTTTCGGCACGCTCGTCCCGGTGGACCGTCCCGCGGCCAAGGGCGACTTCGTCGAGCTGGACCTCGTCGCGACGATCGACGGCGCCGAGATCGATCGTGCCGAGGGCGTGTCCTACGAGGTCGGCTCCGGCGAGCTGCTCGAGGGCATCGACGATGCGATCGACTCTCTCACCGCGGGTGAGGACACGACCTTCCGTTCGACCCTCGTCGGGGGCGACCACCAGGGTCAGGAGGCCGAGGTCTCCGTGACCGTCAAGGCGGTCAAGGAGCGTGAGCTCCCCGAGGCCGACGACGACTTCGCTCAGATCGCCAGCGAGTTCGACACCATCGCCGAGCTTCGCGAGAGCCTGCGCGAGCGCGTCGCCCAGCAGAGCGTCTTCACGCAGGCGTCGGCCGCTCGCGACAAGCTCGTCGAGACGCTGCTCGAGAAGGTCGACATCCCGGTTCCGCCGAAGCTCATCGAGGACGAGGTGCACAACCACCTCGAGAGCGAGGGACGTCTGGAGGACGACGAGCACCGTGCCGAGGTGACCGAGGCCAGCGAGAAGCAGTTCCGCACCCAGGTGCTGCTCGACGCGATCGCTGAGGAAGCGAACGTCCAGGTCTCGCAGGAGGAGCTCAGCCAGTACCTCATCCAGTCCGCGGCACAGTACGGCATGGCTCCCCAGGAGTTCGTCGAGGCGCTGCAGTCCGCGAACCAGCTCCCCGCCCTCGTCGGCGAGGTGGCACGCAACAAGGCTCTCGCGATCGCTCTCGGCAAGGTCACGGTGGTAGACACCGCCGGAAAGCCGGTCGACCTGAGCGGTTTCGTCGCTGACGTGACCGGCGAGTCGGAGGACGCTGCCGACGAGGCGCCTGCCGAGGAGAAGCCGGTCAAGAAGGCAGCCGCCAAGAAGCCGGCGGCGAAGAAGGCCTCGGCCGAGAAGGCGGATGACGCCGCGACCGAGAAGCCTGCCGCCAAGAAGGCTCCGGCCAAGAAGCCGGCCGCGCGCAAGGCGCCGGCGAAGAAGGCCGACGACGCCGAGTGAGCCCGTGGAACGGGGCGGATGCATGCGGCATCCGCCCCGTTCGCGTCTCCGAAGGAGAAGCCGATGACCGAGGCCGACTGGCAGAACAGGGTTGACGCCGTCTGGGGCGACGACGCGCTGAGCGACGAGGAACGGATCGTGCGCATCGACGCGCTTGCCGCCGAGCGTCCCGCCGAGGATGCGCTCGCGCTGTTCGAACGCGCCGGCGCCCGGGACTCGGCCGGTCGCGAGGGGGATGCCGAGGTGCTGTACCGTCGTGCGCTCGCACGCGGACTGGAAGGGCGGCGTCGGTCCGAGGCCCGCATCCAGCTGGCGAGCACGCTGCGCAACCTCGGGCAGATCGAGGAGAGCCTCAGGATCCTCGACGAAGAGCGTCGCGGCGGCGAGCTCGCGGACGCCGCGGCGGCCTTCTACGCTCTCGCGCTCGCATCGTCGGGAGACCCGACCTCTGCCGCGTCGATCGCTCTCGAGACCTTGGCGCCTCACCTGCCGCAGTACACGCGTTCCGTTGCGGCTTATGCGCGGGAGCTGCGCACGGCGCGCTGATATGCCGACGGCGAACACGGCCGAGGCGCCGATCCGGCGCCGGTAGATTCGAAGCACCGAACACGGAAACAGGAGCGGAAATGGCTGAACCCCTGGTCGCGACGAGCGTCTTCGACAGGCTGCTGAAGGATCGGATCATCTGGCTGGGCTCAGAGGTTCGTGACGAGAACGCGAACGAGATCTGCGCGAAGATCCTCCTTCTCGCCGCGGAGGACCCCGAGAAGGACATCTACCTCTACATCAACTCGCCCGGCGGATCGATCACCGCGGGCATGGCGATCTACGACACGATGCAGTTCGTTCCCAACGACATCGTGACGGTCGGCATCGGGATGGCCGCTTCGATGGGCCAGCTTCTGCTGACGAGCGGCACCAAGGGCAAGCGTTACATCACGCCGAACGCGCGCGTGCTCCTGCACCAGCCGCACGGTGGCTTCGGGGGCACGGCGAGCGACATCCAGACGCAGGCGCAGCTCATCCTTTCGATGAAGAAGCGTCTCGCCGAGATCACCGCCGCGCAGACCGGGAAGTCGGTCGAGCAGATCAACGAGGACGGCGACCGCGACCGCTGGTTCACGGCGGACGAGGCGCTGGAGTACGGCTTCGTCGACCACATTCGCGAGCACGCCAGCGATGTCCACGGCGGCGGCGGAACCGGCGCGAACCAGTAAGGCAGGAGCACACATGTACACACCCACTTTCCGCGCTGCCGGCAACCTGCCCTCCAGCCGCTATGTGCTGCCGCAGTTCGAGGAGCGCACGGCCTACGGCTTCAAGCGTCAGGACCCGTACAACAAGCTGTTCGAGGACCGCGTGATCTTCCTCGGCGTGCAGGTGGACGACGCCTCGGCCGACGACGTGATGGCGCAGCTGCTCGTTCTGGAGAGCCAGGACACCGATCGCGACATCACGATGTACATCAACTCGCCCGGCGGCTCGTTCACGGCGATGACGGCGATCTACGACACGATGCAGTACGTCGCGCCGCAGATCCAGACGGTGGTGCTGGGCCAGGCGGCTTCGGCCGCCTCGGTGCTGCTCGCCGCCGGTGCTCCGGGCAAGCGGCTTGCGCTGCCGAACGCGCGCGTGCTCATGCACCAGCCGGCGATGGGCGAGGCCGGCCACGGGCAGGCGTCGGACATCGAGATCCAGGCGGCAGAGATCCTCCGGATGCGCACCTGGCTCGAGGAGACCATGGCTCACCACACCGGCAAGTCGGTCGAAGAGGTGAACCGCGACATCGATCGCGACAAGATCCTCTCCGCGACGCAGGCGAAGGACTACGGCATCGTCGACCAGGTGCTCACGAGCCGCAAGCGCGCCTCGCTCAGCTGAGCGCTCTCGGCGACGAAGGGCGGTCCGGGTCTTCCCGGGCCGCCCTTTTCTCGGCTCCGCGGGCGGAGCTTGCGTGTGCGCGGCCGCGGATGCGCGGATGAGCAGGAGCGTGATGCTCATCTGAGCGACATGATGCACCTTCGCGCGCCGACGCGTATCCTCGAAGCATGTCCACGGCAACGGAGGAGAACGAGCTTCTCGCCGTGCGCGTGGCCGAGCTCTACTACGACGAGGATCGGACCCAGGACGAGATCGGTGCGCTCCTGCAGATCTCCCGTTGGAAGGTCGGCCGTCTGCTGGCGCAGGCGCGAGCCGACGGGATCGTGCGTATCGAGATCGTCCATCCTCGGGCCCGTCGGCTCGGCATCGAGCGGGCGCTCCGCGATCGTTTCGGTCTCGCCGATGCGGTCGTGGTCCCCGTCGGAGGGGCTGACGAGGAGACTCTCGGCCGTGTTGCGCAGGCGGCGGCCGACCACCTCGGATCGCTCCGGCCGATGCCGAGGATCCTCGCGGTGAGCTGGGGGCGCACGCTCACGGCGATCGCCGAACGGCTGCCGGACGGTTGGGCGCGGGGAGTGACCGTCGTGCAGATGAACGGCGGGGTGAGCGTGAACCGCAGGCCCGGTGGCGCCGCCTCCTTGGCCGCGACGATCGCCCAGCGTGCGAACGGCCAGGTGGCGCTCCTGCCGAGTCCGGCGATCCTGGAGCGTCTGGAGACGAAGCAGGCGATCGAGAACGACCGCACCGTCGCCGGAGTTCTCGATCAGGCCTCCCACGCGGACGCCTTTCTCTTCACCGCCGGAGTGTGCGATGCGACCTCTGCGCACGTGCAGAACGGCTATCTGGACGCCGACGACATCGGCGAGCTCGCGCGGCGAGGCGCGGTCGGCGACGTCCTCGGCCGCTACATCGATGCGGACGGGCACATCGTCGACCCCGGACTTGACGCGAGGACGGTGGGGCTCGGGCTGGACCGGCTGCGCGCGGCGCGCACGTCGATCTTCGTGACCGCCGGGCGAGCCAAGCACGACATCGCGCGCACGGTCGTGACGACCGGGCTGTGCACCATGATGGTCACCGACGAGGAGACCGCCCTGACCCTGTTGGAGGAGAAGTGACGACGACCGACCTCAATCGCAGGACGGCGGTGGACGTCCTGGGCGGCGAGCCCGACGACCTCACGCTGCGCCGATTCCTCCACGGGCTGCCCGGGGTGGACGCGGTCGGCCTCGAGCAGCGTTCTGCGGCGCTCGGCACCCGGTCGGTCAAGACGACCTCGAAAGCCTGGGCGCTCGACACGATCATCCGCCTCACCGACCTCACGACCCTGGAAGGCGCGGACACGCCGGGCAAGGTGCGCTCGCTCGTGTCGAAGGCGAAGCAACCCGACGCCTCTGACCCCGCGTGCCCTCCCGTCGCGGCCGTCTGCGTGTACGGCGATATGGTCCCGGCCGCCGTCGAGGCGCTGGGCACCAGCCATGGCGACCCCGACGACGGCGGGATCGCCGTAGCCGCGGTCGCGACAGCGTTCCCGAGCGGCCGCGCCTCGCTCGAGATCAAGCTCGCCGACACCCGCGACGCCGTCGCGAACGGCGCGGACGAGATCGACATGGTGATCGACCGCGGCGCGTTCCTCGCCGGACGCTATGGAAAGGTCTTCGAGCAGATCGCGCGGGTGAAGGACGCCTGTCGGCGTGAGGACGGCACCTCGGCGTCGCTGAAGGTGATCCTCGAGACCGGGGAGCTGAACACCTACGACAACGTCAAGCGCGCGTCCTGGCTGGCGATCCTCGCCGGAGGGGACTTCATCAAGACCTCCACCGGCAAGGTTCAGCCCGCGGCGACCCTCCCGGTCACGCTCCTCATGCTCGAGGTCGTGCGCGACTGGCACCGCCTCACGGGGGAGCGGATCGGCGTGAAGCCGGCCGGTGGCATCCGCTCGTCCAAGGACGCGGTGAAACACCTCGTCCAGGTCGCCGAGACGGTCGGCGAGGAATGGCTGCAGCCGCATCTGTTCCGCTTCGGCGCATCGAGCCTGCTCAACGACGTCCTGTTGCAGCGGCAGAAGCTGGCGACCGGCCGCTACTCCGGCCCCGACTACGTGACGATCGACTAGCGCCGGCTCGACGAGCAGAAGGCACAGTAAGGACTGAAGATGGGTTTCCTGGAATACGCACCCGCTCCCGAGTCGCGGAGCATCCTGAACCTGCGCGAGGAGTACGGCCTCTTCATCGACGGCGAGTTCGTCGAGGGGCGCGGAGGGACGTTCGCGACGATCTCGCCGGCTGACGAGTCACACCTCGCCACCATCGCCAGCGCCTCCGAGGACGACGTGGACGCTGCGGTCGCCGCCGCCCGTCGCGCGCACACCAAGGTCTGGTCCAAGATGTCGGGCAGAGATCGGGGAAAGTACCTGTTCCGCATCGCGCGGCTCGTGCAGGAGCGTTCGCGAGAGCTCGCCGTCGCGGAGAGCCTCGACAACGGCAAGCCGATCAAGGAGAGCCGCGACGTGGACGTGCCGCTGGTCGCCGCATGGTTCTTCTACTATGCAGGCTGGGCCGACAAGCTGGACTACGCCGGAGCGGGGCCGGCCCCGCGTCCCTACGGCGTCGCCGCCCAGGTGATCCCGTGGAACTTCCCCCTCCTGATGCTCGCCTGGAAGATCGCCCCGGCGCTCGCGGCAGGCAACACCGTCGTGCTGAAGCCTGCCGAGACCACGCCGCTGACCGCGCTGATCTTCGCGGAGATCCTGCAGCAGGCCGACCTGCCCGCCGGAGTCGTCAACATCGTCACCGGGGCGGGGAACACCGGCGCGGCGCTGGTTCGACACCCCGACGTGGACAAGGTCGCCTTCACCGGCTCGACCGGCGTGGGCCGCGAGATCGCGCGGACCGTCGCCGGCACGGGCAAGGGGCTCACGCTCGAGCTCGGCGGCAAGGCGGCGAACATCGTGTTCGACGACGCTCCGATCGACCAGGCGATCGAGGGGATCGTCAACGGCATCTTCTTCAATCAGGGACACGTCTGCTGCGCGGGGAGCCGTCTGCTCGTCCAGGAGTCGATCCATGACGAGGTGATCGACCGGCTCAAGAGCCGGCTGGCCACCCTCCGTCTCGGCGACCCCCTCGATAAGAACACCGACATCGGGGCGATCAACTCCGCCGAGCAGCTGGCGCGCATCCGCGAGCTCAGCCAGGTGGGGGAGGACGAGGGGGCGGAGCGGTGGACCGCGGACTGCGCGATCCCCGAGAAGGGCTTCTGGTTCGCGCCCACGATCTTCACGGGCGTCGAGGCGTCGCATCGGATCGCCCGCGAGGAGGTGTTCGGTCCCGTCCTCTCGGTGCTGACCTTCCGGACGCCCGCAGAGGCGATCGCAAAGGCCAACAACACCCCGTACGGCCTCTCGGCCGGGATCTGGAGCGACAAGGGGTCGCGGATCCTCGCCGTGGCCGACCGCCTGCGTGCAGGAGTGGTCTGGGCCAACACCTTCAACCGCTTCGATCCGTCCAGTCCGTTCGGCGGCTACAAGGAGTCCGGATACGGCCGCGAGGGCGGCAAGCACGGCCTCGCCGCCTACCTGAAGGGAGCCGCCGCATGAGCGCGCGCCTGACCGTTCCCAAGACCTACAAGCTCGCGATCGGCGGGGCCTTCCCGCGCAGCGAGTCCGGGCGCACCTATGAGGTGCGATCAGCCAAGGGCGTGTTCCTCGCCAACGCGGCCAAGGCCTCGCGGAAGGACGCCCGAGACGCGGTCCGGGCGGCGCGGGCGGCGCAGCCCGGCTGGGCGGGAGCCACCGCCTACAACCGCGGGCAGGTGCTCTACCGCGTGGCCGAGGTGCTCGAAGGGCGTCGCGCGCAGTTCGCCGACGAGATCGCCGCGCAGCAGGGGATCTCCGCCGCCGCCGCGACGGCACAGGTCGAAGAGGCGATCGACCTCTGGGTCTGGTACGCCGGCTGGTGCGACAAGTACGCGCAGGTCGCGGGCAATCTCAACCCGGTCGCCGGCGCCTACTTCAACATCTCCACGCCAGAGCCGACCGGCGTCGTCGCCGTCGTCGCACCCCAGGACTCCGCCCTGCTCGGCCTCGTCTCCGTCGTCGCGCCGGCGCTCGTCGCCGGCAACGCCGTCGTCGTGGTGGCGAGCGAGGCCCACCCGCTGTCTGCCATCAGCCTCGCCGAAGTCCTCGCGACGAGCGACCTTCCGGGAGGGGTCGTCAACGTGCTCACCGGCTCGCCTGCGGAGCTCGCCCCCTGGCTCGCTGCCCACGCGGACGTGAACGCCCTCGACCTCGCGGGAGCGGGCGACATCGACTGGGTGGATCTGCAGATCGCCGCCGCGGAGACGCTCACGCGCGTCCTCCCGCCCGGCGAGGTCGTCGCGTCGCCGCATCGTATCGCCGCATTCACCGAGGTCAAGACAGTCTGGCACCCGAAGAGCATGATCTGATGACACGGGCCGGCGTCGTCGCGGTCCCCTGTGCGCGTGTTCGCGAGTGGGATCGTGGCGATACGTCCGTGCGTCGGCGCCAGAGGTTAGGCTCGAACCGGAACATCGGTCTCGAAGGAGGACGCGCATGGCTCGCATCGGTGAAAGCGCCGACCTCTTCAAGTGCTCCTTCTGCGGAAAGAGC